>Ga0207664_10003424_pt1 | contig 10573 bp, 9 predicted proteins | sample LARL83metaG_FD_184349 | JGI IMG/M metagenome (GOLD analysis project Ga0207664, IMG submission 184349) | Corn, switchgrass and miscanthus rhizosphere microbial communities from Kellogg Biological Station, Michigan, USA - LAR L8-3 metaG... | ecosystem: Host-associated > Plants > Roots >...
GCCGCCCAGCATCGCCATCGCGTAGATCGCCACCGTCAGCGCCGCCCAGGGCAGCGCCACCGCATAGCAGGCGCGGCGCACGCCGGCCGGCAGCGGCGTCGGCAATCCGGCGTCGCCTTTGCCGGCCAGCGCGGTGTAGACCTTGCGCCCAAGCACGCGACGTTGCGCGAAAAACGCGGCCAGCGCGAACAGCAGAAGCAGGATCCCGAGCGTCGCGGCGCGCCCCTGGTCGAGCTGCGCGCCGACGACCGAAAAGAAGACCTCGGTCGCCAGTACGCCGAAGTTGCCGCCGAGCACGATCGGGTTGCCGAAATCGGCGATCGATTCGATGAAGCTGATCAGGAAGGCGTTCGCCAGTCCCGGCCGCATCAACGGCAGCGACACGTCGACAAAGGTTCGCCAGCGGTTGGCGCGCAGCGTCTGCGCGGCCTCTTCGATGCTGGGCGATACGCCCTCGACCACGCCGATCAGTACCAGGAAGGCGATCGGCGTGAACGAAAAAATCTGCGCCAGCATGAGCCCCGGCAGTCCGTAGATCCAGCGCGAGGGCTCGATGCCGAAGGCCCATTCGAGCCAGTGGTTGATGATGCCGGCGCGGCCGAACATCAGGATCAATCCCAGCCCGATCACGAACGGCGGGGTGATGATGGGCAGCACCGAAAGCGCGCGCAGCATCCGCTTGTAGCGGAAGCTCGTCCGCGTGACGATCAAGGCGAAGGCGAGCCCCAGCGCCGTGCAGCCGGCCGCGCACAGCAGGGCCAGCAGCAGCGTATTCCAGGCAACGCCGCAGCGCGCGCCTCCGGAGAAGCAGCCGAGGTTCCAGATCTTGGCGGTGAACAGACGGTTGAAGAACGCGGTCGGCGAAATCGCGCCGTTGCCATCCTCGAAAGCGCTTGCCAGGATGGTGACGACGGGGAAAAAAGTGAAGATCGCAACCGAAAGCGCGATTGCGACCACGCTGCTTGCGATGAACGCGTCGCCGTTGAAGCGGCCGCTTTCGGCGAGCCCGAGCGCGAACAGCATCGCGAACGAAGTGGCGGCGAGCGTCGCGCCCCAGCCCATGCCGTACTGGCCGGTCGCGAGCGGCCCGAAGGTCCGGGCCAGCGCATCGAACGCCCAGCCTTGCGAGCCGATGGCGAACCCCTGGGCGGTGAGGACGACGAAGCCGGCGGCGCCGACGAACAGCAGGGCGCAAGCGCGAAGTCGGCGCGAGATGCCGGAGGCGAGCAACGGGGCCGCGAAAAGCAGCAGCGCCCCGATCGCGAGCAGCCAGATCCTCCCGTGACGCAATGCCTGCAGCAGCGCCGGCGCATACTCCCTGGCCGAATAATGGCGCAGCCACGCACTGGACAGGATCGACTCCTGCAGCGCGTACCAGGGAATCGCCAGGAAGCCCACCGCTCCGACGGCGAGCCAGAACGCAATCGCCTTGCGTTGCGGACTCATGCTCCGGAGAGCGGCGTCATTTCGCAGCCGAGTTGATCTCTCGTTCCCAGCGCTCGAGCAGGCGCTTGCGCTCCGCTGCCGATCCGTACTTGGCGGTGTCGTAGTTGATGAGCTTGATGTCGGTAAGACTCGGCACTTGCGGAGGCAACGGAACCGCGCGGTTGGTCGGTATCGCGTATTCCTTGATGTCGAGACCGATCTGCTGCGCTTCCTGCGTCAGCGCCCAGTCGAAGAATTTCTTCGCGTTGTCCAGGTTGCGCGCGCCCTTGATGATCGCCATCGAGCCGACCTCGTACCCGACGCCCTCGCAGGGCAGTATCGGCTTGACCGGAAAGCCGCGCATGATTTCGTTGATCACGCCGTGCAGCACCGTGCTGCCGATGCCGCTTTCGCCGCGGATGACCGCCGCCATCGGGCCGATGCCCGAACGGGCATATTGATTGACGTTGGCGTTGAGCGCCTTCATGTAGCGAAACGCTTCATCTTCGCCGAAGATCTGGACCAGCGTCGCCAGCATCATGTAGGACGTACCCGAGGAATTCGGGTTCGACAGCATGACTTCGCCCTTGTACACGGGGTCGGTCAGGTCCTTCCAGCAGTTGGGGACCGGCAGTTTTTTCCGCGCAAATACCTCGGTGTTGTAGCCGAGCGCCAGGATGCCGCCATAGACGCCGGCGACGCGGTATTGCGACAACTCGGCTTCGCGACGCGCCCAGTCGTGCAGCTGGCCGAGGTTCGGCGACCGATACGTCTCGAGCAGCCCTTCCTCGGCGGCCTGCAGGAACGCGTCGCCCGGGCCCGCCCACCAGATGTCACCTTTCGGATTGGCGCGCTCTGCCTTGACCTGCGCGAACAGTTCGCCGGTCGCCTTCTGGGTGACCGACACTTTCACGCCGGCGGCCTTTTCGAAACCGCTCGCCATCCCCTGGCACCACGCGGTATTTGGCGAGCTGCAGTACATTGCCAGCGTGCCCTGCGCCGCGGCAGCACCCGCAAACAATAATGCGACAACGCCGCCGGCGGCGAGCGGCAGCAAGCGCGGCCATCGCGCCGCGGACGCGACGAGCTTCATTTGGGCGTGCTGCCGACTTCGCGCTCCCAGCGCTCGAGCAGGCGCTTGCGCTCGGCGGACGCGCCGTACTTGGCGAAGTTGTAGTCGATCAACTTGATCTCGCTCGGCTTGGGCGAAAGCGGCGAGACTGGCGAGCTCACGTTCGACGGCAGCTGATACGACTTGGCCTGCGCGGCGAGCGCCTGGGCGGCAGGCGTCAGCGCCCAGTCGTAGAACTTGCGCGCGTTGTCCAGATTGCGCGCGCCCTTGATGATCGACATCGAGCCGATTTCGTAGCCGGTGCCTTCGCAAGGCGCGACGCTCTTCACCGGGAATCCGCCTTGCGCCTCGGTGACGACGTCGTGAATGAACGCCACGGCGACCATGTTCTCGCCGCGTGCGGTTGCCTTGATCGGTCCGACGCCCTGGCGTGAATACGAGCTGATGTTCTTGTGCATGTCCTTCAGCAGCTTGAATGCGTCTTCCTCGCCGAACAACTGGACCAGCGTGGCGATCGCGGTGTACGCGGTGCCCGATGCATTCGGGTTGGCCATCTGCACGTCGCCCGCGTAAATGGGCTTGGCGAGGTCCTTCCAGCAGGCCGGCGGCGGCAGTTTCTTCTTCGCGACCAGCTCGGTGTTGTAGCCGATGCCCAGAACGCCGAGGTACAGGCCGACCGCTTTGTAGCCCGACTGCTCCGCCTGCTTCTTGGCCCACGGCTGCAGCTGATCGAGCAGCGGCGACTTGTAGGGCATCGTCAGATCCAGCTCGGCGGCCTGCAGATGCGGATCGCCGGTGCCGCCGAACCAGATGTCGAGCTTCGGGTTCGCCTTTTCCGCAGCGACCTGCGCAAAGGACTCGCCCGATCCTTTCAGCGTCATCGAGGCCTTGATGCCGGTCGCCTTCTCGAATTCGGTGGCCGCGAGACTGCACCATTCGGCGGCCATCGGACAAAGGACGTTGAGCTGTGCCGCCGCGGGCATCGGTGCGAGCAGCAACGAGAGCGCGCCGGCAAAGTACAATCTCCTCCGGATATTCATCTTTCCTCCTGTCTGATCCACCGAATAATCAGGCAATCATCAGCGATCCGCCATGGCCTCGTCAATGATTCGCCTGGGTATCGACCTGGGCGGCAGCAAGATAGAGATCGTCGCACTCGCGCCGGACGGAAGCGAGCGCTTCCGGCACCGCGTGGCCACGCCGCAGGACGGCTATCTGCCGGTGCTCGACGCGATCGCCGGCCTGGTGGCCGCCGCCGATGCGGCCGTCGGAGCGCGAGGCAGCATCGGCATCGGGACGCCGGGATCGATCTCGCGCGCGACCGGGCTGCTGCGCGGCTCGAACTCGATCTATCTGAACGACAAGCCGGTCGGTGCCGATCTCGAGCGGCGCCTGGGACGCGCGGTTCGCATCACCAACGATGCCAATTGCTTTGCGCTATCGGAGGCAACCGACGGCGGCGGCGCGGGCGCCGAAACCGTCTTCGGCGTCATCCTCGGCACCGGCGTCGGCGCCGGCATCGTCGTCCGTGGCCATGTACTGATCGGACCCAACGCGATCGCAGGCGAATGGGGCCATAACCCGATGCCCTGGCCCGAAGAAGGCGAGCGCCCCGGCCCGCCCTGCTTTTGCGGCCAGTCGGGCTGCATCGAAATGTTCCTGTCCGGCCCGGGCCTGGAGCGCGAGCACCGGCGCAGCACCGGCCAGGCCCTCGGTGCGATAGGGATCGCCGCCGCCGCAGCCGACGGCGATGCTGCGTGCGCGGCGAGCCTCGGCCACTACGAACGCCGTCTGGCACGCGCGCTGGCGCATGTGATCAACATTCTCGATCCGGACGTCATCGTGCTCGGCGGCGGCTTGTCCAACATGTCTCGCCTGTACGACAACGTACCGCGCCTATGGGGCGAGTGGGTGTTCTCGGACCGGGTCGATACGAGACTGCTGAGCCACAAGCATGGCGATTCCAGCGGCGTACGGGGCGCGGCGTGGCTATGGGACGAGAACGGCGGAGAAGGAAGCCGGCGGTGAACATCCTCGCGAAACGCGCCCACGGTGAAAACGCGAGCGGCAAAGAGCGCCAAGACGCTGTCGTATAATCGCCAACGATTCATCGCGCGTCGTCGACGCCTTTGCGAGGTCATTGCCTGATGAAAAAAGTCTTTTCCGATGCCACGTCCGCGCTGGCGGGCCTGTTGCACGACAACATGACGATCGCGGCTGGCGGCTTCGGACTCTGCGGTATCCCGGAAACCCTGATCCAGGCGCTGGTCGCGAGCGGCGCCAAGGGCCTGACGATCGTCGGCAATAACGCCGGCGTCGACGATTTCGGCATGGGGCTGCTGCTCAAGTCGCACCAGGTGAAGAAGGTGATCGCCTCGTATGTCGGCGAAAACAAGGAGTTCGAGCGACAGGTCCTCGCCGGCGAACTCGAGCTGCAGCTGACGCCGCAGGGCACGCTGGCCGAAAAACTGCGCGCCGGCGGTGCGGGCATCCCCGGTTTTTATACGCGCACCGCATTCGGCACCAAGCTGGCCGAAGGCAAGCCGACGATGGCTTTCGACGGCAAGGAGTACGTCCTCGAAGAGGCGATCCACGCCGATCTGGCTATCGTCAAGGCCTGGAAGGGCGATCCGTCCGGCAATCTCGTCTATCGAAAGACGTCGCGCAATTTCAATCCTATGATCGCGACCTGCGGCAAAGTCACGGTCGCGGAAGTCGAACAGCTGGTCAAGATCGGCGAGCTCGATCCCGATCAGATTCACACGCCAGGAATCTACGTCGATCGCATCATCCAGGGGGATCACTACGAAAAGCGGATCGAGTTTCGCACGGTGGCCGGGACGGCTTCGAAAAAGGATTCACCGATCCGCGAGCTGATGGCCCGGCGCGCCGCGCGCGAGCTGCGCGACGGCTATTACGTCAATCTCGGCATCGGCATACCGACGCTAGTGGCCAACTTCATTCCGCAAAACATAAGCGTCACGCTGCAATCGGAGAACGGCCTGCTCGGCATCGGACCGTTTCCCGCCGAGAATCAGGTGGATCCCGACCTGATCAACGCCGGCAAGCAGACGATCACCACCTTGCCCGGATCGAGCTTTTTTTCCAGCGCCGACTCGTTCGCGATGATACGCGGCGGCCACATCGACCTGTCGATCCTGGGCGCACTGGAAGTGGCCGACAACGGCGATCTTGCCAACTGGATGGTCCCGGGCAAGATGGTCAAGGGGCCGGGCGGTGCGATGGATCTGGTGTCGGGCGTCAAGCGCGTGATCGTTCTGATGGAGCACACGGCCAGAGACGGCTCGCCGAAGATACTCAAGGCCTGCACGCTGCCGGTCACCGGCAAGGGCGTGGTCAACATGATCATCACCGACCTGTGTGTATTCGACGTCGTCGCTGGCAAGGGGCTGCTGCTGACCGAATTGCACCCGGGCGTCACCGTCGACGAGGTGCGGGCCAAGACGGGCGCGGATTTCAGCGTCGCCCTGCGCTAGCACGGCTTCCGCGAGCAGCTACATGCCGGAGTAGTTCGGGCCGCCGCCTCCTTCCGGCGTCACCCAGTGGATGTTCTGCAGCGGGTCCTTGATGTCGCAAGTCTTGCAGTGCACGCAATTGGGCGCGTTGATCTGCAGGCGCTTGCCGGGCTCCCCGGCAACGGCGACGAATTCGTAGACGCCGGCGGGGCAGTAGCGCTGCTCGGGGCCGTCATAGCGCGCGAGGTTCACCGCGACCGGAATCGAGGGATCGCGCAGCTTTAGATGCGACGGCTGGTCCTCGTCGTGATTCGTGTTCGAGACGAACACCGACGAAAGCTTGTCGAACGTCAGCACCCCGTCGTATTTCGGATAGGCTATTTTCGGCATTGTCGCGGCCGGCGCAAGCGTCTGGCAGTCGGGTTTGTCGTGGCGCAAGGTCCACGGCACGACGGCGCCGAGGCCCAGATCGTTCAGCCACATGTGCATCCCGCCATGCGCAGTGCCGAGCCACATTCCCCATTTGAGGCCGGGCTTGACGTTACGCACCTTGTACAGGTCGTCGTAGACCCACGATCGCCGCACCGCCTCCGGGTACGCCGCCAGCTCGTCGTGGGCGCGGTTCTCGGCGAGCGCCGCGAAGGCGGCTTCCGCGCCGAGCATCCCGGTCTTCATCGCATTGTGCGAGCCCTTGATCCGCGGCAGGTTGACGAAGCCCGCCGCGCATCCGATCAGCGCGCCGCCCGGAAAGGCGAGCTTGGGAATCGACTGCAGACCGCCCTCGTTGATCGCGCGCGCTCCGTACGACAGGCGCTTGCCGCCGTCGAACGTGCCGCGGATCGAGGGATGCGTCTTGAAGCGTTGGAATTCGTCGTACGGCGACAGATGAGGATTGCGGTAATTCAGATGCACGACGAATCCAACGGCGACCTGACGGTCCTCGAGGTGATAGACGAACGAGCCGCCGCCGGTCTCCGCGTCGAGCGGCCAGCCTTGCGTATGGACGACCAGTCCGGGCCGATGGCGTTCGGCGGCGACCTGCCACAGCTCCTTGATGCCGATGCCGTACTTCTGCGGATCGATGCCGTCGCGCAGATTGAACCGCGCCATCAATTCCTGCGACAGCGAGCCGCGGCATCCTTCGGCGAACAGCGTGTAGCGCGCCTGAAGCTCCATGCCGGGCTGATAGCTCGCCTTGTGCGTTCCGTCCTTGGCGACGCCCATGTCGCCGGTCGCCACGCCGCGCACCGCGCCGGTATCGGTATACAGGACTTCGGCTGCGGCGAATCCGGGATAGATCTCGACGCCGAGCGCCTCGGCCTGCTGCGCGAGCCACTGGCAGACGTTGCTTAAGGCGACGATGTAATTGCCGTGATTGCGCATCAGCGGAGGCAGCAGCCAGGGCGGAATCGGGTACGCGCGGGCAGCCGTCAGGATTTCGAAGCGGTCCTCGCTGACCGCCGTGTTCAGCGGTGCACCGAGCGTCTTCCAATCGGGCAGCAGCTCGTTGAGCGCAATCGGGTCGATGACCGCGCCGGACAGGATGTGCGCGCCGACCGCCGAGCCTTTTTCCAGCACGCAGACGCTGACCTCGTGCTCCCGCTCGCGCGCAAGCTGCTTCAGGCGAATCGCCGCCGACAGGCCGGCGGGACCGGCGCCGACGATCACCACATCGAATTGCATCGCTTCGCGCTGCATGCGTACCTGGGGTTTCGCCGACGGCTGGCCGACGTTCGCTTGCACCAGCCATTATAATTGCCATTTCTTCGACGACGCGCCAATGTCCGCAGAACGAAAGCTCGTTCACACCACACGGGTGCCGCTACGCTGGGGAGACATGGATGCGCAGGGCCACGTGAACAACACCCTGTATTTCCGGTACATGGAGCAGGCGCGCATCGAATGGCTGGCTTGGCTCGAAGAGCGATGCGGCGGCTTCCCCGGTCAGGGCTCGGTGATCGTCAACGCGAGCTGCACGTTCATCGCGCCGCTCATCTATCCCGGGACGGTCGAGGTGCGGATGTATCTCGACCCGCCGGGGCGATCCAGCATCGGAACGCACTATGAGATCTGGAGCGGAGAAGCCAAGCACGCGGAAGGCGGCGCCAAGCTCGTCTGGATCGATCAGCGCTCGCAGCGCTCGGTACGGCTGCCCGAGCGCGTAGCCGCGCTGGCTGCCCAGGGCGCGGCGGTGTCCGGACAATGAATGTTATCGCCATCGTCGTCGCCCTGGGCATCGAGCAATGGCGGACGTTCCGCTGGCGCGGCGCTCTGCAGCAGGCGTTCATCCGGTACGCGCGATGGCTCGAGCACCGCTTTAACGGCGGGTCGGCGCAGCAGGGAGCGATTGCCGGCGCGCTCGCGATCGTGCCGCCGGTCCTCATCGCCGCCTGCGGCTACTGGGCGCTCGATCAGATCAGCCCACTGCTGGGGCTCGCGTGGGACGTGCTCGTTCTTTACCTGCTGGTCGGTTTTCGCCATTTCAGCCACGCCTTCAGCGCGATCGTCGAGGCGCTGAAAGCGGGCGATGCGATCGCCGCGCGGCGGCGCCTCGCGGCATGGCGCGGCAGTGACGCGAGCGCAGTCAGCGCGGGGGAGATACCCAAGCTCGCCATCGAGCAGGGGCTCGAGGATTCGTATTGCCATGTCTTCGGCACCTTGTTCTGGTTTCTGGTGCTGCCCGGACCGGCGGGTGCCGTGCTCTACCGTGCGACGGTACTGCTCGCATCCGAGTGGCGAGGCGATGAATTGACGCCGCTCGGCCACCAGCTCAGCGCCTTCGGCGCGCCGGTGCGGCGGCTGTTGCATTGGCTGGACTGGATCCCGGTGCGGCTGACGGCGGCGACCTTCGCCGTCGTCGGCGACTTCGAGGACGCGATCTATTGCTGGCGCACGCAGTCCGGCCAATGGCCGCGCCTGAACGATGGCATCCTGCTGGCGAGCGGCGCCGGCGCGCTCGGCGTCGTCATCGGCGGCCCGATCACCGGCCCGACCGGCGAGCCCGAGTTCCGGCCGGAGATGGGCATCGGGGAGCCTGCCGACAGCGACGTACTCCCGAGTGCTGCCGGACTGGTCTGGCGGGCGCTGCTGGTGTGGCTCGCCGTGTTGGTCGTGCTCACGCTCGCTTATTGGGCGCCGTAGGCGCGACGCGCACGGCGCCTACCACCTTTGCGCGCGCCGGCCGCTATCGGCGAGCAGCTGCTGCAGCAGCGCCAATCGCCACGGCTTGACCTTGCCGCACGCGATAGCCTCGAGGATCGCGCAACCGGGCTCGCTGTCGTGACGGCAATTGCGAAAACGGCAGGTCCCCAGCAGCGGACGCAACTCGACAAAGCCGCGTTCGATCGCGTCCGCCGACAGATGGCCGAGTCCGAATTCCTTCATGCCCGGCGAGTCGACGATCCAGCTCGAGGCGTCAATCGGATAGAGCGTCGTTTCAGTCGTCGTGTGACGGCCGGTATGCAGCGCCGCCGAGACTTCGCCGATGCGCGCCGCGGCGCCCGGCAGCATCCGGTTGATCAATGTCGACTTGCCCATGCCCGATTGTCCGATCAGCACGCTGTGCTGTCCGGCGAGCAGCGGCCCGAGGGCGCCGGCACCTTCGCTGGCGCAGATCTCGACGATCGGATAGCCGAGTGCCGCGAATTGGGCAAGCCGCGGCCGGATCGCGGCAAATGCCGGCAGGTCGCGCTTGTTCGCGATCAGGACGAAGCGGCAGCCGGCGCTGTCCGCGGCAACGATCCAGCGGTGCACCAATTCGTCGTCGAACGGGGGATCCGGCGCGACCATCCCCAGCACCTGGGTGACATTGGCCGCGATCAGTTTTTCGCGCCGGCCGTCGGAGCGATAGAAGAGCGTCGTGCGCGGCAGGACCGCCTCGATCACGCCTTCGCGCGGGCCCGACGAGCGCCAGCGCACGCGATCACCGCAGGCGACCGCCAGTGTGCGTCCGCGCAGCACGCAGGAGATCGTGCTCCCGTCGTCGGCGCGGACCAGATAGTGTCGCCGGAACGCGGCGGTGACGAGCCCCGCCGCGCCGATCACGCCTTCCGGCGCAGCGGCATCGCTTGCGGCCGCCGGGTCACGGGCTCCCGGCAAGCTGCTCGACCTTGGCGGCGCAGATGCAATCGTTGAGCGTCACGCCGCCGGCGTCATGCGTCGAAAAAACGACGTCGACCCGATTGTAATGGACCGACAGATCGGGATGATGATCCTGCCGGTGCGCGACAAAGGCGACGGCGTTGACGAACGCCATCGTCCGATAGTAGTCGGCGAAAGCAAAGCTCTTGTGCAGCGCCTTGTCGGCGTGCTTCCAGCCGGGCAGGGCGGCAAGCAGTCGCGCAAGCTCGGTGCGCGGGAGCAGCGGGGCGCCCTGCCGGCTATCCTGCGCGGCGAGCGCGCTCAAGGCGGCGGTGCTGTGGGTCGCCTTCATGCGCTGCTCGCCTCGAGCCGCGCGATGCGCGCCGCGGCGGGCGGATGCGAATCGTAGAACACCGAGTGCAGCGGGTCGGGCGTCAGGGTGTTCGCGTTGTCCTCGTAGAGCTTGACCAGCGCGGCAACCAGGGCCGGCGCGGATGCGTATTCCGCCGCATAGGCGTCG
>Ga0207664_10003427_pt1 | contig 10569 bp, 9 predicted proteins | sample LARL83metaG_FD_184349 | JGI IMG/M metagenome (GOLD analysis project Ga0207664, IMG submission 184349) | Corn, switchgrass and miscanthus rhizosphere microbial communities from Kellogg Biological Station, Michigan, USA - LAR L8-3 metaG... | ecosystem: Host-associated > Plants > Roots >...
CGACCTGCCCCACGTCCACGCCGCCGCCGGCGGCCCCGCCATCACCGTCCCCAGCTGGGTACGCGACCAGCGGCGGCCCGCCGAGGAACTGCAACCCAGCTGAGCCGCCAGCTGACGGCGGACAGGCCCGGACAGTGACGTCGGGTCCGGGCCTGTCCGCCATCCACCCACCGACGCCACGAGAGCTCACCCTGGAGGAGCACCGATGGACGAAGAGGTACCCAAGGTGGACGCCGCGCGGACCGCGCTGGTCCTGATGGACTTCCAGCCCGCCGTGCTGGGTACCGTTGCCGAAAGTGACATGGCCGCGCTTCTCGCCAACGCCGGGAAAGCGCTGACGTGGGCCCGTTCGGCCGGACTCACGGTCGCTCACGTGCGCGTCGCGTTCCGGGACGCTGACTACGCCGCCATCCCGGAGCACAACCGCACCTTCGCGCCTTTCCGGGGTGGTGGCATGCTGGCCGACGGGAGCCCGGAATGCGAAATCGTGGAATCGCTGCGCCCGCAGCGGGATGAGATCGTCGTCCGTAAGACCCGCTTCGGGACGTTCAGCACGACAAGCCTCAGTCCCCGATTGCGGGAAGCGGGAATCGAGTCCTTGATACTGGCCGGCATCTCGACGAGCGGCGTCGTGCTGTCAACCGTCCGTGACGCGGCGGATCAGGACTTCCGGATTTACGTGCTCGCCGACGCATGCGCCGACGGCAACCCGCACGTCCACTCGCTACTGACCGAAGCGGTGTTCCCGCATCAGGCATACGTCATAAGTACCGCGCAGCTGGACCAGCTTGCCTGAAAACGGCTGGTGCAGCCGGCCTACGCGGTAGCAGCCACGTCGAGAGGTGGGAAAATGACCGGTGCCGTAGACATCGGGTTGCTGATTCTCCGCTGCGCCGTCGCCGCTGTGTGCCTGGCGCACGGCGTCAACCACATTTTCGGCGGCGGGAAGATTGCAGGAACGGCGCGATGGTTCAACTCCCTGGGGATGAAGCCAGGAATCGTCCACGCCTGGGTCGCGAGCCTCACGGAGATCGGCTCCGGCCTCCTGCTCGGGCTGGGATTCCTGACGGAGCTCGGGGCCGCCGGGCTGCTCGGCACCATGGTCGTAGCCTGGGTAACCAACCACGCGCGCAATGGCTTTTTCATCTTCCGCCCGGGCGAGGGTTATGAATACGTCATGATCCTGTCGGCCTGCGCCGTTGGCCTGGCGGGGACAGGACCAGGCCGCTGGTCGGTCGATCACGTCCTTGGCCTGTTCGACCCGCCCACCTGGGGGTGGTTCGTCGCCGCCTGCGGAGTCGGCGCCGGTGGCGCCGCGGCGCTGCTCGCGCTCTGCTGGCGGCCTGCGAGCTTCCCCGTGAGGTGGCTGGAACACCGTAACGTCAAGGGTGCGGTCGGCTCGAGCCGAGACAGCGTGTCACCGTGAGACGCCGCAAAGACGGGCGGCCGACGGCCTGGTAGTGCAGCCGCCATTCAGTAGCTGACCAGGGGCAGTCACCTGTTTCCGGCAAACCGGGTTGTACCACTGGTCCCGCTGCCCCTCACGGCATCCCCGGTCCAGCGCCGCAACCCGGCCAGAACCAATCGTTGTGAGAGCGTCGTGGTGCTTCCGGGCAGGGTGCCACAACCACTGGTTCGCTCAGGCGGCGGCCGGCCAAGGCAGCTGCCCCCGTCCTGCCGGCGCCGACGGGCAGCTTGCGTCGCCGCCGCCCGGGAGAAGCATGACGACTAACGAAGAGCGCGCCGGTCCCGCCGCTGATCGCTACAGGTGGGTCGCGCTTACCAATACCACGCTGGGCGTCCTGATGGTCACGATCAACTCATCGATCGTGCTGATCTCGCTGCCTGCGATCTTCCGCGGGATCCGGCTCGATCCGCTCCAGCCCGCGAACGTCAGCTACCTGCTGTGGATCCTGCAGGGCTTCCTGGTCGTCACCGCGGTGCTCGTGGTCTCGTTCGGCCGGCTCGGGGACACGTTCGGGCGGGTGCGCATCTACAACCTCGGCTTCGCCATCTTCACCGCATGCTCCGTCGGGCTGTCGCTGATCTTCGCCCATGGCACCAGCGCGGCCATGGCGATTATCGTGCTCCGGATCGTGCAGGGAGTGGGCGGCGCGATGCTGTTCTCCAACTCCGCCGCGATCCTCACCGACGCCTTCCCGGCCAGCCAGCGGGGAATGGCGCTCGGCGTCAACTCGATCGCGGCGGTTGCCGGGTCGTTCCTCGGCCTGGTCATCGGCGGGCTGCTGGCCGACACCGACTGGCACCTGATCTTCCTGGTCTCCGTCCCGGTCGGCCTGTTCGGCACCGTCTGGGGCTACACGCAGCTCCGGGAGGTCTCGGCCGCGTCGGGCGGCCGGATGGACTGGTGGGGGAGCGTGCTGTTCGCCGTCGGGCTGGTCGCCGTGCTGGTGGGCCTGACCTACGGCATCCAGCCGTACGGCGGGCACGTGATGGGGTGGACGAACCCGGCCGTGCTCGGCGCCGTCATCGGCGGGGTCGCCCTCCTGGGCGTGTTCGTGCTGGTGGAGCGGCGCGTCGCCGAGCCGATGCTGGACTTCGCGCTGCTCCGTAACCGCACGTTCGCCGGCGGCAACCTCGCCAGCCTGCTGTCGTCGATCGGCCGGGGCGGCCTGCTGTTCGCGCTGATCATCTGGCTGCAGGGCATCTGGCTGCCGTTGCGCGGCTACTCCTTCGCGCAGACGCCGTTGTGGTCGGCCATCTACATGCTGCCGCTGACCATCGGCTTCCTCATCGCTGGCCCGCTGGCCGGAATCTGGTCGGATCGGATTGGCCCGCGCCCGTTCACCATCGGCGGCCTGCTGGCGGCGACCGCCGCGTTTGTGCTGCTCGCCGTGCTGCCGGTGGACTTCCAGTACTGGGCGTTCGCGCTGCTGCTGCTGATCTACGGGCTGGGCATGGGTGCGTTCAGCTCGCCCAACGGCGCCGAGGTCATGGGCGCCGTCGACCCGGCCCAGCGCGGGTCGGCCGCGGGAATCCGCGCCACCGCCCTGAACTGCGGCCAGACCCTGGCGATCAGCCTGTTCTTCACCATGCTGACGGCCGGCCTGGCGGCGCGGCTGCCGCAGGCGCTGTCGTCCGGCCTGACCGGCGCCGGGGTGCCCGCGCCCGAGGCCGCCGCGGTGGCGCACCTGCCCCCGGTCGCCACACTGTTCGCCACCTTCCTGGGCTACAACCCCATGCAGACCCTGCTCGGCCCGGCGCTGCACTCGATGCCCGCCGCGACGGCCAGGACCGTGACCAGCACCGCCTTCTTCCCGCACGTCATCTCAGGCCCGTTCCACGACGGCCTGCGGCTGACGTTCGGCGTCGCCGCGGCCTTGATGCTACTGGCCACCGTGACCTGCGTGCTGACCAGGCCGCGGCTCGCCGGGGCAGTCGCGCAGGCTCCCGCCGGGCCGGGGCCGACGGCCGCGCGGGCCGATGCGACCGACGCGCTGGCCGCGGAGGCCGCCCGGCTGGAAGCGCAGGTACGGCATTGGCAGCAGCTGGTCATGGCGGAGGGCGCCGCCGTCCCGCTGGTCATTACGGTCGGCGCCCCGCTCGGCGCGGGCGGCGACCAGGTGGCGCAGCGGCTCGCCGGGCAGCTGAACCTGCCCTTCGTCGACCGGGCCATCCCGGCCGCCGTGGCTAGGGAGCTGGCGGTGCCCGTCGCCTCGGCGGAGGCCCGCGATGAGCAGCGAGAGCCGGGCGCCCTCCGGCTGCTCGTCGGCGCGGCCAACACCGAGCCGCTGTTCGGCTTGGAGGTGGCGGCCATCGACTTTGATGACGAGGACCGGTTCCGGCTGGCGACCGAGGCCGCACTGTGGAAACTGGCCGCCACCACCGGCGGAGTCATCGTGGGGCGCGCTGGCGCGGTCGTCCTCGCCGGGCATCCGCGCGCGATCCATATGCGGATCGTGGCATCCCGGGAAACCCGGTGCCACCGGGTACAGGAATACGGCGGTCTGGCCGAGCCCGAAGCCTTGCGCCTCATCGACCGGACTGATCGCGCCAGGGCGGCGTACGCGCAGCACCTCTACGGCGCCGACCTGAGCGACCCCAGCCTGTATGACCTCATCGTAGCGACAGACAAACTCGGCATCGAGGACGTGGCCGACGTCGTGACAGCCTTCCTGGCCGTCAGCCGCCTGCAGTGAGCCACGCTTTCCGCAGAGGGCTCGGCCGCAGCGGCTGTAGCGCCTCGATGCTACTTTCCCGCCGAGAGGTGCTATGCGGAGGCGTAGTGAAGGTAACCTGCGTACCTTACGCTCACAGTCGGCCTGCTGATGCCGCCCGGGATGAGTAGCCGCCCTTTCGCGACCGGGCAGCCCGCGGCATGAAGTAAACGCTTTTACTGAAATAGCACCGGGGAGGAGGCGGGGGCGGTCCGAGCTGGCGTACCAGCCAGGAGACCACCGAAAACCTCCGCGAGGAATCGGCCACGGCTTGAATGCGCGAATCGCGGCGCTCACGCCGTCTGGTCGTGAAGACGTTCTCGCCGCCGATGTAGTTGTGGCAATCGGTGGCTGTCGCGGCATTCTCAGTCATGGCGCACCTCGGAATGCGTCCGGATGTCGGCGGAGGGCCCGAGAACGCTATCTCTTGCGCGGGCCGGCCGCCTGGATGCCTTCACCCTACGTCACCCGGCCAGCAACTGTCAACACTAACATTGATAAATCTGATCAGAGGGCGGTTAAGAGGCACGTTAATGTCAACTTATGCGTTGAAGTCTTCGCTGCGAAACACCTCATGCTGCTGACGGACACTTCCAGACCCCGGCCGACGGCCGACCGGCGTTCCCTCCCTCATCTACCGCGCCGGTTGATGGAGCCAGGACACGTAACTGAGTGATCGGCTTCTCATCCGCTCCGTTCCGTGCCGAGCTCCGCGTGGCTTCGCGCTGGCCTTCTTTTACCAGGACTCCGTCAAGGATCGTGTCGGCCATGTCATCGGCGACTTCATCGGCGTCCAGGATCCCGCCCGGGACGAACCACCGCGATGTCCAGTTGAGCATGCCAGCCACCGTCTTGGCGAATACCTTCGGCGGCAGTGACGTCTGGAAGATTCCTTGCTTTATCCCGTCGCGGACTACCGCATCGAGCAGATCCTCATAGCGTCGTCCCACGGCGATAATCTCCGCGTGCAGTTCGCTGTCGATGACGGACGAATCCTCCGTGAAAAAGATGTACAGCTGAGGATAATGCTGCTCGAATGCCCGCATGACGACCCGCATCGAGCTGCGAAGCTGGACCTCGGGACTGTCTCCGCTAGCTGTTACCTCCTCCAGTGCCGCGACCATCTCCACCAGGCCCCCGTGGATGGCCTCCCCGAAGATGGCACCCTTGTCCGCGAAGTAGTAATAGATCGTCGCCCGGTCGACGCCCGCCTCTTTCGCGATCGCCTCGATCGTCGTCCCGCCCAGGCCATACTGCTTCAGTACCAGCGCGGCGGCCTTAACGATCTCCTCCCGCCTGGCACCATAGGAAGCTCGTTCCTTCCGCTGAGCGACGTCGCGCTTCACCGCCAGCCCTGTCGGGTGCTTAGCCGCGCTCGCCATGCATCTCCAATCCCTCATAGACGTTGAAAATAATCCCGTCCTGCGCTAAGCGCCGGAAGGCCCCGAGACGATCGGCCCGGAGCACGAGCGCGTCACCACGCGTGCCGCCCAGGCCGTCGCCATGCGACTCACCAGGACAGTCAGTAAGATCGTCATGAGCCCTCTCTAGCAGCATATACGTCAGCTGCCGCGCGTTCGCGCCTGGCCTGCTCGGCCAGCTTACGCAGGCTGTGCCGAGCGGGTGCCACGATCGGACGCATAACCAAGCCACCAGCATGGGTCCGGCCATGCCGTCAGCTAGCGCCGTCCAAGGGCTGTCAAGGGTACGCATAGCAGCTATTTTAACATTTATGTTGAAGTTATGCCGGAGTGTCGTCTAGGCTCGTTCTGGCTGACGACGCAGGAGAGTGACATGCCAGAAGCCGTTATCGTGTCCGCCGCCCGGTCGCCCATCGGCCGGGCGTTCAAAGGGTCGCTGCAATCGGTACGCCCCGATGACCTGACCGCACAGATTATCGCCGCGGCGCTAAGGCAGGTACCGGAACTGGACCTGAGTACCGCCGATGACCTGCTTCTCGGGTGCGGTCGGCCCGGCGGGGAGCAGGGTTTCAACCTGGCCCGCATCGTCTCGGTGCTGCTCGGCACCGACACGCTGCCAGGCACCACAGTCACGCGTTACTGTGCATCGTCGTTGCAGGCCACCCGCATGGCCATGCATGCGATCCGCGCCGGGGAGGGGCATGCCTTCGTCTCGGCCGGCGTCGAATGCGTGTCCAGGTCACGGCTGGGCAGCAGTGACAACCCGCCGGCTGACGCCAGTACCAATCCGCTCGACAGGACCGCGAACCCGTGGACTAATCAGATCTTCGCCGACGCCCAGGCGCGGTCTCGGCGGCTGGCCGACGGCGGGCAGGACTGGCACGACCCGCGGGAGTCCGGTGAACTGCCCGACGTCTATATAGCCATGGGGCAGACAGCTGAGAATGTCGCGCAGCTGTGCGATATCTCCCGTCATGACCAGGACGAGTTCGCCGTACGTTCCCAGAATCGCGCCGAAAAAGCGGCGGCGGGCGGCTTCTGGAAGCGTGAGATTACACCGGTGAAGCTACCTGACGGCTCCGTCGTCGACACGGACGACGGCCCCCGCAGAGGAGTCACATACGAGGCGGTAGCCGCGCTGGCGCCGGCGTTCCGTCCCAACGGTTCCGTGACGGCAGGCAACTGCTGTGCGCTCAACGACGGGGCAGCAGCACTAGTGGTCATGAGCGACAGCCGGGCGGCTGAGCTTGGCGTTACCCCGCTCGCACGCATCGTCGCCACTGCGGTCTCCTCGCTGTCGCCCGAGATCATGGGGCTGGGTCCGGTGCAAGCCACCCGCCGGGCTCTCGAGCTGGCCGGCCTGACCATCGACGACATCGATCTATTCGAGATGAACGAGGCGTTCGCCGCGCAGGTACTGGCTTGCCAGCGCGAGCTGGGAATCGACATCGACAAGCTCAACGTCAACGGCGGTGCGATTGCTCTCGGTCATCCGTTCGGCATGACCGGCGCCCGTATCGCGACCACGCTGATCAACGCGTTGCAGAGCCGTGACAAGCAGTTCGGCCTTGAGACCATGTGCGTCGGGGGAGGCCAAGGCATGGCCATGGTGCTGGAGCGGCTGAGTTAGATTGTCCGCCCGATGCTCGGTCGAACCGACCTCCGGGAGGTCTTTGACCCCAATGGATGGTTCCGCACTGGCGACATCGCGCAACCTGACCAGCAGGATCGACGCGAACCGTGATTACGGTCCGTCGCCGCAGCGGCGCGGGCGACGGACCAATGGTTTCCTCCTCAGCCGTTGCCTTGGTTGAGTTGGATGAGCATGATATTCGGGTCGACGCCGGTGTGATAAGCGCCGTTGGCGACGTAGATGTCGCTCCCCCGGATGAGAACCGTAGTGGGATTCTCGGTGCCGTTTGTCGAATCAGCGAGCGTCGTGATTGACCCGTGGCGGCCGATGAGCACCACTCTGTTCGGAGCATTCATCGCCGCCACTATTCCGCGGTCAGAGAGAAACGCGAAGTCGTCAATTCCGACCAGCCCGCTGGCCACGATGGCCGGACTGCCGGCGGTACCGTCGCCCTGTATCGGAAAGCGGACGATCGTACCCTGGTCGGTATTCGACACCCAGATAGCGTGCTCGCGGACGTGGATCCCGTTAGCTCCCAGGAAGGTCAGTCGAGCCAGTTCGGGAGTCTGCGCCCAGACTGTTGCTACGCCTCCGCCGATGGGAGCGCGGTAGACGGCTCCTTTGACCGAGTCGACGAAGTACATGTTCTGAGTCCGCTCGTCGAGGGTCATGCCGTTAAGCTGGGCGTCGGCGGGCATCGGCACGATGCGGCCGAGGGTGCCGTCAGGCGAAAGCCTCCAGACTCCATTGAGCGCTGTGCTGCCTGCAGAGTACAGGACGTAGAGGTTGCCATCGTGGTCCCGGGCGACCCCGGCCGCGAGGTTCGGACCGGAAGCAGGCTTGGGCAGGGTGGCAAGGATGCCGACCTGCCCAGCGGGGCTTATCCTCGCAAGCTGGCCATCGAAAATGAATGAGGCATCGAGACTGCCGCCCGGTTCGCGAGCGAGGGACTCGATCTGCTGTTTGGTGGATATGTCCAGATGGACGAGGATTTGCACCTGAGCTGGCCGAGGGGGTCGGTCACTCGCGAACGCTGGCACGCTCGCAGTGATCCATGGGACACCTACCACCAGCGCAGCGGTGAAGAGTCGACGGACGCGTTTCATGAGAGGCCCCCTCTTGGTCGTGGGCTGTATTGACCGAACGATTCGGGGATTTCGCTCGGCTGGATCTTCGGCAGCGTTGACGAAGGAACTTAACAGAGCGAGGGCCAAGAGTCAACGCTTGTGTGGACAAATTTCGTCTGCTCCAGCATGGTCGGCTGGTTGCCCTGAACGATCATCAGGTAGTGGCCTTGTTGTCTTCGCGGATGAGCCGGGCGGCCTCCCACTGGGTATGCAGGGTGGCGACCATGCCGCTCAGGTTCAGGCCCTGCGGCGCGGGCCGAGCTCGGGGATCTCGTTCGTGTTGGCGCCCACTTCCCGCTGGGCCGTGGCGCGGCCCTCCCGCACGCGGAAGGCCGACAGCAGATGGACAAGCTTGCATTGACCTGAGGCGTTCAACGTAGCTGTCGATCAACTGGAGTCGTCTGCGCTTTGGTGGGCGCGATGTCAACCTCCCTCCAGCCGGACGGTCACAGCTGGCGTCGCTGGTCGCGACATACGTCCGGGCCGGGGTCAGCGCGGGCGCGTGGAGGCGGCTGCGAAATGCCCGGACCGTGCGCGGGCTGGTACCCCGACGTGGCCACCTAGCTGGCCAACAGGCTGGAGGCGGCTGCCGTATAACGCCCGCCGTGGACAACGAGGACCGCCCGCCCGTGGAAGTGGCCGCCGAGGTGCTCCAGGTCACCGGTTGGTCGACGAGGTGAGCCGGGGCGTAGCACCGATAGTCGCTGCGATCGATACGCCCCGACGACCTGACCGCGCAGTTCATTGCCGTGGCGCTGAGGCAGGTTATCCAGAAGCCTTCGACGCAGTGAACCGTTCGATGGCCGCGGCCGAGGCACTGTAGCCGGAAAGATGCTGCGTGTAGTCCTGCTCGGTCTGGTATGCCTGCTCGAGCGGCAGCGTGTCGGTGCGTACGACCGAGGCTTTCGCCATCCGGATAGCAATCGGGTCCTTCGCGGCAATCTTCGCCGCGAGGTGGCGGGCCTCGTCCATGAGCCGTTCGGGTGGAACAACGGAGTCCACCCCGCCTAGACGATGTACCTCGGTAGCCGTGACCTGCTCACCCGTGTAGAACATGCGGCGAGCCCGGCCTGGGCCGACCATCCACTTGGCGAATGAGGCGGCACCGAGCACGCCGACGTTGATCTCCGTCAGCGCGAAGGTAGCCCGCTGCGACGCGATGGCGATATCGCTCACCGCCACCAGGGCGAGGCCAGCGCCGATGGCGGCAGCATTGACCGCGCAAATCACCGGCACGGCACAATGCCGCACCGCCCAGAACGCCTCGCGGGTCAGGCGGTACGGGTCACCCACGTTCACGGCCGGCCCCTCGGCGCGCTCGATGCTCAGGTCCTTGATGTCCCGGCCGGCGCAGAACGCACGGTCCCCGGCGCCGGTCAGGATCACCACGCGAACGTCCTGCCGATCGCGGAAACCAGAGAACACCTGCACGATCTCCAGGTATGTCGAACGGGCCAAAGCGTTGACCGGGGGCCGGTCGATCGTGATCTCGACGATGCCGTCGGCCTCCGCAATCCTGAGTCCGGCCGCGCTCATGCCCACCTCCCGATTGCTGGCAGGATTTCCTCGCTGCACAAGAGCAGCCCCGCCTGGATTCCTCGAAGGGGTTGTCAACGTATTCGTTGATCATACTACACGGACCGCTGACAGGCCATGCCTGCGCCCTGCGGCGATCGATCGCAGACGGCAGACGCCGTAGTACGGGCAGCCCAAAGGAGGCGGGACCAATGCTGGCAGCGGCCCCTGGCGCAGCGGCCTCGCCCAAGACACAGATTTTGTCCTGCCCAACATCAACAGTAATGTTGTAAAATTGGTCCGACACGCAGTTGAATATTCTCGAGGGCGGTTGGGCGCAGGTCTGCCGCAACGCCGAGAGGGATCAAACTATGTTCGTGCATGAGACCGTCGCCGCCGCCGTCGCGAGCGCCCACGTCGATACCATGTTCGGCCTGATTGGCGACGCCAACCTCTTCATGGTGAACGCCTTCGTCGAACAGCACGGAGGCCGCTACGTTTCCGCCGTTCATGAGGCCAGCGCGGTCATGATGGCGCACGGCTATAGCGCGCGTTCCGGCCGCCCCGGGGTCGCCACCGTGACTCAGGGACCTGGCCTGAGCAATACCGCGACGGCCCTGATCGAGGCGGTGCGCAGCAGCACCCCGCTCGTCCTGATCACCGGCGACACCGCCCCGGGCAACCGGCTGAACCAG
>Ga0207664_10003429_pt1 | contig 10567 bp, 7 predicted proteins | sample LARL83metaG_FD_184349 | JGI IMG/M metagenome (GOLD analysis project Ga0207664, IMG submission 184349) | Corn, switchgrass and miscanthus rhizosphere microbial communities from Kellogg Biological Station, Michigan, USA - LAR L8-3 metaG... | ecosystem: Host-associated > Plants > Roots >...
CGGCGGTCAGGAAATTCCGGGTGAGTTCATCAGCTCCATCGGCAATCCGAGCCTCAAGCCCGAGATCACGACCGAGTACGAGGGCGGCTTCGACGCCGGCTTGCTCGAAGACCGGCTGAACATCGAGTTCACGCTCTTCAACAAGATCAGCCGCAATCAGCTCTTCCAGGCAAACCTGCCGCCGTCATTCGGTGTCGGCGCGACGCAGTGGGTCAACATCGCGCGCGTCATGAACCGCGGCGTCGAGCTCGCCGCTGATGCGCAAATTCTCAACATGCGCCAGCTGGCGTGGAACATTCACGTCAACGGGTCGCACATCAAGAACAAGCTCGTCGACATTGGCAACTACGTCCTGCCCACGCCGCAAGGCCTGCGCAACGTGGTGGGCTATCCCCTGAATGGCCTCTGGGATCGTCCCTACACGTACAGCGACAAGAACGGCGACGGCGTCATCACCGCGTCCGAGATCACGCTCGCGTCACAGGACGCCTATCGCGGTTCGACACTGCCGGAGTACGAAGCCGGTCTCTCGAACACCTTCGGCCTCCTGAATGGCGCGCTCCAGTTCAACGCGCTGTTCGACTACCGTGGCAAGTTCTGGAACTCGTACACGATCGGCTCGAACCGCGCCGTGTCGGCGGGCAACGCGCCGGAAGTGAACGTCCCGGGCTGGGGCCTCGGCGATCAGGCAGCGGCGGTCGCGGCGGGCAGCGCGGCGCTTCGCAACACGCGTTGGGGCATCTTCAAGCCTAACGACTTCGTCCGCCTCCGCGAGCTGTCGCTTTCATACAAGCTTCCCGACCGTTTCGTGCAGCGTTATGCGCGCGCGAAGGGCGCCCAGCTGGTGTTCAGCGGGCGGAACCTCGGCGTGCTCTGGACGAAGTATCCGGGCATCGATCCCGAGGCCAACCGCTCTGTCAGCAACACGGGCGGCGGCAACGACGATCTCGGCACGCCTCCGGTCATTCGGTACTGGATCACCCGCGTCAACCTGAACTTCTGAGCTCGCCCACCCTCATTCATCCATTGGACGAGAGCATTCTATGAACATTCGCTCAACCATGATGCGTGCCGCGGGCGTGGCGATGCTCGCCGGCACCATCGGAGTCGGAGCCTGCACCCACGATCAGCTCCTGGGCGTACAGACTCCGGATATCATCAACGTTGCCGTGGAGCAGAGTCCCGCCGGCGCGCAGACGTTTCGTGTCTCCGCCCTCGGTAACTTCTACCGCTTCATCGGCGGCGACCTTGGCGGCAGCTCGCCGCTCGGGTTGAACCTCACCGGCGGCATGCTCGCCGACGAGATCCTCTCGGCGCGCGCCGGCACCGAGCCGATGGACAACCGCAACATCAACCCCAACTCGTTCCCGATCGATACGTGGACGCAGGTCGGCAACACGTACACGCGTCTCGTGCGCGCGATCAACCTGCTGACGAAGTTTCCACCCGCATCGGGCGGCAACAGTCAGCTGGCCGAGCTGCACGCGATGGAGGGATACGTCTTCACGATCGTCGCCGAGGACTACTGCAGTGGCGTGCCCTTCTGGGACGGTGTCGACCAGACGAACATCAACACGGTCACGCTCACGACGCAGCAGATGTACGACCGCGCGAAGGCGCAGTTCGACAGTGCGCTGACGCTCGCCGACAGTGGATCGAGCGTCCAGTATTTCACGATTGTCGGCAAGGCACGTATGTACGTGGATGTGAACGACTACGCCAGCGCCGCGGCGATCACGGGTCCGGTGCCGACAAGCTTCGTGTACAACGCGCAGTTCTCGAAGCTCACCACCGGCATGGTGAACGCCATCTACGATTGGATGCTGGGCACGAGGAACTTCGGTGCGTCGGACAAGGAAGGCGGGAATGGGCTCGACTTCGTGTCCGGGCGTGACGCTCGCATTCTCATCGATCCGAAGACGGGTCGTGGCCAGGACGGCACACCGACGGTGACGCTCAATCAATATCCGTCGACGGATGCCATCGTGCCGGTGGCGACGGGCATCGAGGCACGATTGATCGAGGCCGAGAATCAGCTGAAGACCGGCGGTCCGTGGCTCGCGACACTCAACCTGTTGCGTACGACGCCGCAGAAGTACGGTCAGGTGTCGACGACGGCGACGTCGTTGGCGCCGCTGGTGGATCCAGTCACTCCTTCGGCACAAGTCGACATGCTGATGCGTGAGCGCGCGTTCTGGATGTACTTGACGGCGCACCGCCTCGGCGACATGCGCCGACTCATCCGGCAGTATGGTCGCACGCAGGACCAGGTTTTCCCGACGGGCCCCTACTTCAAGGGCGGCACGTACGGCAGCGATGTCACGCTGGTCCCGTCGCAGACGGAGACGAACAATCCGAAGTGGCAGGCGTGCACCGATCGGAATGCCTGAGTGGTGGTTGGTGGCTAGTGGTTCGTGAATTCGGATGGCCGGCGAGTACAACTCGCCGGCTTTCCTTTTTTACCAGCCACCAACCACCAGCCACCAGCCACCAACCACCAGCTCGCTGCCTTCGGGAAATTTTCTCGATTGACGACGTAACGAGCAGATCACACATTGGCGACGCGTTCGGGAGATCGGTCAATACCTGGACGTGAGGTCTTCGGTGGGACGCCATTCGAAGACAGCTCGGCAGTAGTTCGGCACTGGCCGAGAAAGTTGTGAGGTCGCTGGACACAACTGATTTGCTCTCCGTACAAGAGCACCTGAGTCGGGACCGTACGACAAGGGTAAGGGAAGTCGATCAGGCCACGTACGCCGTGGTGCCGAAACAACCGATCGAATCCCGCCAGCGTGAGAAGCCCCGCAGTAATCGGCGTGCCGATGCTGCGGGGTTTTTGCTGTTCGCTTCGCTCACAGCAGAAAACGATCTCATTTGGAGTCGCAAACGCTCTGCGTTTGCTCCCGCTGTTCCCGCCTTTTTTTACCCTACACCCGCTACCCTCTGCCCTCTGCCCGACCGGATCGCGCTCTCATCCTCGCCAACCCGCGCGCCCGCCTCGTCATCTCGAGCCTCTGGCGCGAGCACGCGTTGGATGAGCTCGAAAGTCGTTATGCGGTCGAGCTCGTGGAGCCACGCGATGCGGCGGACACGACGCGACTCGCGCACGAAGCGGCAGCCGAGGGATTTCCGGTCGTCGTTGCTGCCGGTGGTGACGGGACCATCAACGCCGTCGCCCAGGGGCTCGCGCGAACGCAAACGGCGCTCGGCATTCTGCCCCTCGGGAGCGCCAACGATCTCGCGCGGGAGTACGGGATTCCGCGCGACGTGTCGGCCGCGGCGCGGCGCATTGTCGAGCGATTGCCGCGGAGCATCGACCTCGTCGAGATCGGTGGGCGAGTGTTCTGCGGCGTCGGCGGACTCGCGCTGGTGTCGCGGGCAGCGCTAGCGGTGACGCGCTTCAAGCAATGGTCACCGATGACGCGCCGAGCGGCTGATTCGTTAGGCGGCGGGGTGTACCGCGTGGCGGCGACGGCGGCGCTGCTGCGCCCCTGGTCGATCGACGACCGGCTTCGCATCGACTACCGGGACGCGGACCGCGGCGACCGGCACCAGTTCGAGACGCGTGTCTCGGCGGCGTTCGTGACGAATCATCGCACGTTGGGCGGCGGCATGGTGCTCCCCGTGGAAGCGAACCCCGGCGATGGCGTGCTCGAGCTCTGTTACGTGCCGGCGCGGCCCCGACATTCGTTGATGCTCAACTTCGCGCGGCTCAGCGCCGGCGCGCCGATTGCCGAGGGAGTGCTCGTTCGTTTGCGTGCAACGGAGGCGACGATCGAGACGGGGCGTGAGGACGCGTTCGTCGCCGACGGCGAGCTCCTGGCGCGAGGGAGACGATTCGAGGTGCGGGTGCTTCCGAGCGCCTTGCGGCTTATCGCCTAATCCAACGTTAGGCAGAGATGGTCGGTCTCAGCCAGATATTTCGAAAACGCACCGGGTTCCCATGATCCTGGAGCATCAGCGGCAGCTCGTCGGCGTGGGCCGCATACGGCGGCCGCTGCTTGTGGGCCGTGGGGCCGGTGAGCTCGGCGTCATCCTGGACGAGGATCCCGTTATGCAGGAGCGTCATCCGCGCCTTCCGGGTCACGCTGCCCGATGCGTCGAAGCGGGGCCGATGAAAGACGACGTCGTACGTCTGCCACTCACCGGGCGGCCGGCACGCATTCACGAGCGGCGGATACTGACCGTAAATCGCCGCGGCGACGCCGTCGGCGTAGGTTGGATTGCGGTAGGAGTCGAGCACCTGAATTTCGTAGATGCTCATCAGGAAGACGCCGCTGTTGCCGCGCCCCTGGCCCTCGCTCTCCACCGGCAGCGGCGCCATGTACTCGACGTGCAGCTGCACGTCGCCGAAGCCCCGCGTCGTCGCGATGTTGCCGGTGCCGGCAACGACTTCCATGTATCCGTCGCCAACCTTCCACCGCGCCGGCTGACCCTTCTGGTCGACGGACTCCCAGCCCGAGAGGCTGGTCCCGTCGAACAGGACGACGGCGTCGGACGGCGGTTGGCGCATTCCCGGATACGGCCCCGGGTCGACGATCGGCGGCTGCGGCCTGCTGAGAGAATGGATCGGGTAGTCAGCTGTTGTCGTCATAGCCCTAACGGAACCTTACTCCACATCTTTGCGCTTCACATCCGGATCAACCACCACCGTGGGCGCGGACTTCGGCTCGACGCCAGGCGTCTCCACTTTCGTCCCCGTCGTGCCTTCGTCGGCACGCTTCTCCGATCCGATCTCCGCGAGCGCGGCCTCGCTGATCCAGCCATGCGCGGCGGCATGGCGCGCGGCGGTCAATGTGTCGTCGGCAAGGAGCAGCGTCGAGCCGGCCGCGGCCACCGTCGCCGCGAGGCGACGAATCGATTCCGAACGCTCGGGATGTAGCGACACATTGCGGATATAGATCGCGAGAATGCGCCCGGGATGATCATTGACAAGACTTCCATAAATTTCCGGATCCTCCTGGCCACTGTCGCCGACGAGAATGAACGGCAACGCAGGATACGTCGCGAGGATCTCCCGAATCTGCGACCGTTTGTAGTCGCGTGTCCGCATCATGTCGCGCCCGATATCCCAATCGCGAAGGAGCATTGGCCCAACGGGAATCTCCTGCGCGTCCAGAAAGTCGGCGATGACGTCGTGGAGATTCCATGGACTGCTCGACACATAGAAGATGGGATTCGACTCGTCGCCGCGGCCGCCGCGCTCGAGCGCGCGATAGAATGCGGCCACTCCCGGAAAGGGTAGCCGCGTTCGCGCATTCTCCAACAGCATGAGGCGCGCGGCACGGATGAAGCTCGTGATCTCCGACTGCAGCACCGTATCGTCCATATCGCTGATGACGCCCAGGCGAGCACGCGCCGAAGGCACGAGCACGCGCGCGGGGAGGTGCGCTTCCGCTGCCACCGGCGTCCCCGGTGCGGCGACGATCTGGAGGTTGACGGAGTGCCACTCGCCGGTGGAGAGCGGCGCGCCGGCGGCGAGCCACTGCCTAACGAATCCCTCGTCGTCGGCAACGACCTCCGCCTCGCACCCACCCAGCCGCGCACGCACCTTAGCGAACGGCAGCGGCTCGGCGTCGATGCGCTGGAGCGTCGCGAGGAGATTGCGCCAGAGCGCATGAGACGCGCTGGCGTCGGCGATCCGCGTGTGCTCCAGCACGCGGCCGAGGACGAGGGCGCGCTGTGTCGTCGCGTAGCCGCGATAGCCGATGACGCGGTACGCGCCAGTCTTGCCCATCGCCCGGTCCACGGCACGCTTCGTGTCTCCCGCGAGCTCGGAGACGAGCGCGGTCAGATCCCGCCAGCCGCTCATTCAGTCTCTGCTAAACATCGGGACGGCGCGCCGGGCCACTCGGCCGGTGCCGCGTTCCCGTGACGGCGCAGCTCGCGTAGCCAAGGATGGCATCGCCCGTCTTGAGGGCCGAGGGCGTCGGGATCCAGCCGCGCGAGAGCCGAGCGTCGAGCAACTCCCGGGCGGTTGGAACGTGATCCCAGACGGCGACCGCCGTGATTGCGCCCAGTCACGTCGTGTCGAAGACGAGTGTCAACCGATCGCCCCACGGAACGATGACGTCGTGGGTGTACTCGTCCTGGGTGACGATCTCTCCAACCGCCCGCGGCGGCTCCTGCGCGCGGAGCCATTCGAGGACGGACCCCAGCGTGCGAAGGCTTCGGAGGGCGATCCGAAAGCGGCCGAGATCGCGCTCCTCGATCGGCCCGGCGGCGGAAATCTCGAGCGGTCGTGTCGTCACGAAGGAATCGCCTAACGAAGGAAGCGCGCCGCGAGCTGCGCGAGGCGGTCGTCACCCTCTCGCTCGGCACGCTCGAGTATCCGACGAACGTGCGGGTGCAGCCGAATCTCGCCCCAGTAGTAGCCGGTGGCTTCCTCCGCGCTCTGCGTCTCGCCTTCTCGAGCTGCCTCGAGAAGGATCGCGGCCGCCGCGGCGTCATAGTTTGGGTCGTCGCGCGGCGGAAGGGCGTAGTGCCGCTTTGGCCCGCCGGCGCCGGCGTCCTCGTTCACAAAGGCTCGACTCATAAGAGGAGTATTAGAGGGGCTACCGGCTAGGGGCTAGGGTCTAGGGGCTAGGGCAAGAGCGCAAGAAGCCTACCCTCCGTCATGTCGCGCTATCTCACCTCGTTTTGGGACCGTAATTTCATGCGCGCCGCAATAGCCCACGCCAAGGAGCGTCCATGAGATCCCTCCGACTCGCACTCTTTTCGACCGTCTTGTGCGCTCTTTCCGCCAGCGCACAGCAACAACAGTCGTCCGCGTTCACCGTCGGTAGCGCATCGGCACAGCGCGGGATGACGGCCACGGGCATCATCGCCGTTCCGGCTGGGTCTGACTCTGCGCTCGCGATCCCCGTCGCCGTGATTCATGGAGCACGACCGGGACCGACGGTCGCTTTCGTCGCCGGCAGCCACGGCACCGAATACAGCTCCATAATCGCCATGCAGCGGCTCATTCCGCGCATTGATGCGAGCAAGCTCGCGGGTACCGTCATCGTCGTTCCGATCATCAACATCCCCTCATGGACATCGATGACGCCGCACATCAATCCGATCGACCGCAAGGGAATGAACGCGAGCTATCCCGGCGACTCCGGCGGCACCCAGACGCAGCGCGCGCTGGCGATGATCACGGAGCAGGTGATCGCGCCGGCCGATGTCGTCGTCGATCTGCACGGCGGTGATCTCGACGAGAACCTTCGGCCGTACAGCTACTGGTTCCGCGGCGGCCGCGCGGCACAGGATTCGGCGGCGCTGAAGCTGATCATGGCGTTCGGGCTCGATCACGTCATCGTGACGGACGTCGATCCGTCGGCGCCCAACGCGGGACGATCGCTGTCCGGGCAGGCGCTGGTCCGGGGCAAGAACGTGCTCGTGGCCGAGGCGGGGCGAAGTGGTGTCGTGGCGCCGTCGGACGTGACCGCGCTCGTGGACGGCTCACTCAATATTCTCGCGGCGCTGAAGATGCTCGACCGCGCCTACACGCCCGTTAGGCATCCGGTCTGGCTGGATGGCGCCGGTGCGCGGATCGCGGCCGACAGTGCCGGCGTGTTCGTCGCGTCGGTCGACCGCGACGCCCGGGTGAAGAAGGGCCAGCTCCTCGGCTACACGACAGACTTCCTCGGGCGAAAAACTGGCGAGGTGCGGTCGCCGATCGACGGCCTCGTCACCTTCATCCGTGGCGTGCCCTCGATGTGGCCACGGGCGACACTGGCGAATGTCCTGCCCGTACTGGAGAAACCAGCGCCCTGGAAGGCTCCGCAACCAAGATAGTCCGCAGGTCATCCTGAGCGGAGCGAAGGATCTGCTGTCGACGGCGTGAACAGCAGATCCTTCGTCGCTTCGCTCCTCAGGATGACACTACGGCTTGGACGTCCTATCGATGGGTGCCGGGCGCGCAACCCGCACGGTCGCCTTCTGTTTCAACAACGCTAATCCTTCCTGCACCGCTCGCTCGAGCTGCGGATCGTGACCCTTGAGCACCTCCGCCGGGTCATACTCGACCTCGATGTCGGGGGCGACGCCCTCGTTCTCCACGGCCCACTTCCCTTGCAGACTGTAGAAGGCGAGGCTCGGCGCGGTGATGCCACCGCCGTCGATCGTCGGTGGCGTGCCTAACGTGCCGACGAGGCCGCCCCAGGTACGCATACCGACTAGTGGCCCAATCTGCCGGAGATGGAAGTAGTACGGCAGCGCATCGCCGCCGGAGCCCGCCGACTCGTTGATGAGCATCACCTTCGGTCCGTAGATGCCCGCCATCGGCGACGTGGACGTGCGGCCGTCGCGCGTCGCGAAATAGCCCATCGGCTTCCGATCCAGCTCGTTCACGATGTAATCGGCGACGAGCCCGCCGTGGTTGTAGCGCTCGTCGATGATCGCGCCCTCCTTCTCCTGCTGTGCGTAGAAATATCTCGTGAACGCGGAGTAGCCAGGGCCTGCGGTATTCGGCAGCCACACGTACGCGAGCTTGCCGCCGGAGAGCTGATCCACCTTGCGGCGATTGTCTTCGACCCAGGCGCGGGTGCGCAGGCCATCCTCGTTAGGTATCGGAACGACCGTCACGAGCCGGGCGCCTTCGCCGTTGGCCGACTTGCCGACGCGAATGGTCGTCTGGTGGCCAGCGGTCCCCTGGAAGAAGCTGTACAAGTTCGCCGGCGGCGCCACGGGCCGGCCGTTGACTTCCAGCAGATAATCGCCCTCGGCGACGTGAATACCTGGCGCGCTGAGCGGCGCACGCAGCTCGGGATTCCAGTTCTCCCCCGAGTAGATGTGCGTGATGCGATAGTGGCCGCCCTCGACGGCGAAGTCGGCGCCTAACAAGCCGACGTTCTCCGGCTGCTCCTCCGGCTCGTCGCCGGGGCCGGTGAGATAGGAATGTCCTACCGTCAGCTCGCCGCCCGTCATCGCGATGAGATAGCCAAGATCGGCGCGATGACCGACGTAGGGCACGAGCGCGCTGTACTTGTCGTACACCGCCTGCCAGTTGGCACCGTGCATCTTTGAATCGTAGAAGTAGTCGCGCTGCGTTCGCCACGACTCCTTGAAGATCTCTGCCCACTCGGCGCGCGGATCGACGAGCATCTCGAGCTGGCCGAGGTTCAGTGCTCCGTCACCAACTTTGCCCGGCTTGTCGGTGCCGACGATACCCCACCGGCTCTCCGGTGCACCTCGTGCGCCCTGATACAGCATCTTCTTGCGGTCGGCGGACAGCGTGTAAGACCGGATGCCTTCCAGGAAGGGCATCGCCGCATGCTCTTTGATGGAGTAGCGATTGAGGCGCAAGCCGGCCGCAGGGATAGGCAGCGCTTCGGCGTAGAAGAAGGTTCCGGACGGGCCGGCCTGGAGATCACTGAGATCGGCCGCGGGAACAGGTACCGCGATAATACGCTGACCGATGCCTTCGAGATCGATGCGTGTTTGCGACGCCGTGTCGCCGCGGGGCTTGGACGCGAGCGCGACGGTCGCCTGCGCGATCGCTGGCTCGTCGCCAGCCTCGGGCAGGAAGGGCGATGGCTCACCCGCCGGAAGTACCGCGAGATACACCGATCGACGAACCGGTCGATCGAGCGCGCTCATCTCGAGCCAGCCCGTTCGCGGGCCGTAGTCGGTACTCGCGAGGAAATACAGATACTTGCCCGTGGCATCGAAGGCCGGCGACACCGCGTCCGACATGGCGTCGGTAATCTGATGCGGCTTGCCTTCCTCGATGGAGTACAGGAACACCGCGCGGAGGTGGCTCTCGACGTTTCGAGAATACGCAACCCAGCGGGAATCCGGCGACCACGCGGCGTCGATGTCGCGCGTTGGATCGAAATACGTGTCGCTGTCGATCTTCGTCGCCTTGCCGCTGGCGACGTCGAGTGTCCACAGGCCTAGGTGGTTGTCCTCCATGAGCAGACGCTTGCCATCCGGCGACCAGATGGGCGCGGAATAGTACGCGGTCGTCGGCAGCACGATGGCGCGCGGCTTGGCGAGTCCGCTCTGGTCGCCGATCATGAGCTGATACTCACCACTCGCGTCGGAGAACCAGGCGAGCTGCGAGCCATCGGGCGACCACACCGGGCTGTGCTCGTGGACACCGGAGGTTCGGGTCAGATTTCGATAATCGCCCTGCGAGGCCGGGACGGTGAAGACATCGCCGCGCGCCTCGAAGGCCGCGCGCACTCCGGTTGGCGAGAGCGATGCGCCGCGGATCATGCTGGCGACCTTCTTCATCTGCGGACGGGCCCACGGCAGGTCGCCCTTGACGTCGATGTCCACGCGCCGCGTCTGACCGGTCTTCACGTCGAAGAGGTGGACGTAGCCTGCCTGCTCGTAGACGATCGCGTCTGCCCCCGCCGACGCATTCATGATGTCGAAATCATCATGATGCGTGAGCTGCTCCGTCTTCTTGGTATCGAGGTGATAGGCGAAGAGATTCGCGATGTAGTTGCGGTCGGATACGAAGTACACCGTATTGCCGATCCACATCGGATCGATGTCGTTGCTGTTCGCGCGCGGCAGCTTCTCCACCGAGTTGTCGGCGAGCGACATGATCCAGATAGGATGGGTGCGACCG
>Ga0207664_10003430_pt1 | contig 10567 bp, 9 predicted proteins | sample LARL83metaG_FD_184349 | JGI IMG/M metagenome (GOLD analysis project Ga0207664, IMG submission 184349) | Corn, switchgrass and miscanthus rhizosphere microbial communities from Kellogg Biological Station, Michigan, USA - LAR L8-3 metaG... | ecosystem: Host-associated > Plants > Roots >...
AGCACGAGCCCTGGAGCCTCAAGCTCATCGCGCCGCGGCACGACGCCGTCTCCCGCGTCCTGAAGATCACCGGCGCCGATGTCGCGTTGCCGTTCGAGCCGGAGAACGGACGCTGATGTAGGCGGCGCTCGTTGGCCGGGACGTCGGCCACAAGCTGTGGCAGCACACCGGTCGCTTCCCGATCCTCGCGCTGCTGAACGTCTTCGGGCAACGCCCCACCACCAGCTCGGCTCACGCCGCAGCTGCTGATCTGTCCGTGACGGCGCCGGCGCGGTTGCGCAGCGGGCTGGTCTTCCAGGTCCGCGTCACCGTGACGGCCCATGAGGATCTCGGGAAGCCTCAGCTGGTCTTCGACCCGGGCTGGTGGGAGTCGATGAGCGAGAACTCCATGGCGCCCAATCCGAGCAGTGAGACCAACGAGGACGGGCGCGTCGTGTTGGCCTACAACAAGCTGGCCGCGGGACACAGGCTGATCGCCTGGCTGTACTTCCAGGTCAACCCCACCAACGTCGGCAAACGCCGCGAGGACGTCGAGCTCGACAACGGTGCCACGGTCATCACCCGCGTCCACCGCTCCCTCACGATCTTTCCCTGATCGCCATGGACCTGGTCATCCGCGCCACCGTCGTCTTCTTCTTCATCTTTCTCATCACTCGCATCGCGGGGCGACGCGAGCTGAGCTCTCTGGAGCCGTTTGACGTCATCCTGCTCGTCGTGCTCGGCGATCTGGTCCAGCAGGGGATCACCCAGAGCGACGAGTCAGTCACCGGCACCCTGATCGTCATCTCGACGGTGACGTTGCTCTCGGTGGGCGTCAGCTGGCTGTCGTTTCGATCGGGCCGGGTGCGGCTGGTGACCGAGGGTCAGCCGATCGTGCTGGTGCAGGACGGGGAGATCATCGAGCGCAATCTGCGCCGTGAACGGCTGACGCGCGGCGATGTCGAGGAGGAGGCGCGAAAGCAACAGATCTCCTCGCTCGCCGACGTGCGCTGGGCAATCCTGGAAGAGGCGGGGTCGATCAGTTTCGTCCCCCGGCCCTGAGCTGTCGGCTGTTCGCCACCGTCACAGCTCAGGGCGAGCGGTCCAGCAGCTCTGCGTGGGTCCCGTGAGTTACGCCCGCGGATCCTGGGGTAGCGGGTCTAATGTGCCGGTGATCTACTGTCCTGGATCACCAGTACCCGGGGTGGTCAGGGCCGGGGCGCGAGCGACCGCGCCACGGTCGGGCCGCCCGCACCCGGCGGTCAGACGCGAACGGGCCAGCCGGGCCCGAGGGGAATGCCGATCAGGTACCAGGCGACGAAGAACAGCGTCCACGCGACGTTCCTGATCGTCCCTGCGCCCTTGCCGTAGCACCAGCCGGCGACGAAGAAGATGATCGCGATGATCACGATGAGGCTGTCCATGAGCGGCGAATCGCCGATGATGTCTCCGGTCTGAGGGTTGCGAAGCGGGGCTCCTGGAATGACCGTCAGGAGGGTGATTGCAGCCACGACTGCCAGCGTGGCCCACAGCGCGAAGCGCAGGCCGCGTGCTTCGTCGGCGAGAGTCACCTCGGGCGCGTCCGCGTCTTCGGGGTCCTCGCCCGCGGCGGCGGGATCGTAGTTCCCCAGGCGGCCTTCGACGAAGCGGACGCCCACGAACGTCATGACGATCACGACGAAAATCGTCGAGCCGATCCCGAACCATAGGTTGGAGACCAAGTCGATGTGACGCGGTGTGGCCGAACCGATCGCCTCGTTGGTGATCTCGGTCAAGACGGCGTCGAGTGGCGTGATGAGGAAGTTGACCCCGAACCCGGCGGCGACACCGGCGAACGCGGCGGCGATTCCCGCAAGCGGGTGCCGCCCGACACTTTTGAACGCCGCCGCCCCGAGTGGGATCAGGACGAGGTAGCCGGCGTCCGACGCGATGCTCGAGAAGACTCCCAGCACGATGATCGGTGTCAGCATCGACGCCGAGGAGATGGCCACGAGTTTTCGGATGAGCGCGCCGATCAGGCCTGCGGACTCGGCGAGGCCGACACCGACCATCACGACCAGGATGATCGAGAGCGGAGCGAACTCGCGGACGTTCGACACGAACGAGGTCAACAGATACCGGACCCCATGAGAGCGGACCGGAGGTCAGCCGATTGCTTCAGGGGAGGAGCTGATGAGCATCGACTAGAGCCGGCCTGGAAGAGGACGCTGGCCTGGAAGTCCGCACCGAAACGGCCTCGTGCAATCTACGTCTGATGCTGATGACTGACCTCTGCGTCGATCCCAACCTGGGGTGTGACCGAAGTCGTGTTCCGGTTCGGCTGCGGCGTCCCGGAGGACCCGCCGCGGCGACCGGAAGTTGCGAGGGTCGCGCTCATCTTTATGGCCCTGACCGCGCCGGTTGCTCCGGCTTGCAGGGTGACTCCCAGGGCGAGCACGAAGATTCCGGGGATGAACCAAAGGCTGGATCCGAGCATCAGGATTCCCAGTCGTCCGAGGATGTAGGGCGGCGTGCATACGGTCGCGCTCAAAGCCCCCCCGACCACGCTGGTTGACAGCTTGTCGCGCGTTGACTGCTTGCGCTTCGCTGCTCCGATGAGCCGCGCTGGCACAGCGACGTAGCTGACCATCATCACGCCGACGATGATGCCCAGTGAGATCGTGAACCAGGGTCGCCCCCAGCGGGTCACGACGATGGTGGAGAAGGCGAGCAGCGCGCCCGTGGTGGCTCCGGAAGCCACGATCGGCACCCAATGGCGGCGTGCTCGAGCAAAGGCTGGCCGGATCTCGACCTGGCCAGGTTGTGAGATCGCGAACGCGAACACGGCGTTGAGGAAGTAGCTCGCCACGGTGAGGGTCATGATGGCCAGCCCGATCGGGATCAGGATCGGGCCGCGCAGCACGGTGAACGATTTGCCGTGCAGGACGTGGGCTTTGAGGTCGAACATGGCCAGCCAGATCCACATCGCGGGAAGGATCTGCACCAGCGTGAGCCGCCAGTTGGACACGAGCAACCTGAGCCCGTCGTAGAGCATGACGAACGCGCTGATCGTGAGCCCGAGCGGGGCGAACACGCGGCGTGATTGGCTGAGCCGGAGGATCGCCTCCTCGACCTTGGCCTCGTCGTTTTCCTCGATCGCCCGCACGAGCGCGCGGACGCGGGCCGAGAACGAGGTCGAACGGCTATTACCTGGGTCGTCGGCGGGAGCCTGCGGAGCGCTGTGACCGACCGTCGGGCTCGTTGGTTGCGAGCGGGTCACGGGTACCCCGCCGCCTACTTGCGGCTTGAGATGACGGCCATCGCGATCACCAGCGAAAGCGCGGTGAGCGCGCCGAGCGCACCGAGCCAGTTGAACCCGACGGTGTTGCGAATGTGCTGGGCATAGCCAACGAAGCCGATCGGGATCGCCACGGAGAGGAACAGGGCGGCCCCCCGGACGATCGCCCGCTTGTCATGACCGTGGTCCTCACGCGCATCGGCGGCCTTGATTGCGTCGAGGACGCTTACCGCCTCGCCGTCGTAGTAGAGCAGCGTTCTGCGGCCGAGCTGGCGCGCGTGCGTCTCACATCCCCAGGCCATCATGATCATGAAGGTGAGCGGGAGCACCCAGGTCATCACCCAGAGCCCGACGCCCAGCAGGACACCGAACACCGCCCTGATCCTGCCCAGCGTGCCTGTGTCTTCCTTGGCCACCGACGGCGACATGAAGCCGCCGAAGATGAGCAGCAGGTAGGCGCTGTGAACCCAGGTGCGCCATGATCGCCGATGTTCTGGACGTTCGGGGAGTGCCTTGTCGCGGACGGACATCAGCGCAGCCTCCGCGGCCTCGACATTGGGGTGCACGCCGCGCAGGGCGAGCATCTCCGCCGACGTACGCAACTCCTGCGGGTCGCGGCCGTAGAGCGCGGCGGTGCGCAGCGTCATGCGCATCTCCTGCTGCAGATACGTGAGGTAACCGGGCACGAGCGCGATGAAGAAGGGAGTTCCTGAGATCGCTCCGTCGATCCGCGCGACGTGCGCCGAGTGCGTCCGCAGCTCCTCGGCGATCTTCGCCACGTGGGTGTCGGGGCGATCGCTCTGCACTGATTCAGCCCATTGCCGCGACGACTCACCCAGGCGACCCGCCGTGTACAGCGTCAGTCGCTCGGGGACGTGCTCGGGATCGCGATAGACGACGCGCCACAGCTCACGTGACCGGGCGAAGACACGTCTGATCCGGCTCCGCGGCGCCGGCACCTCCTCCGGCGCGGCCAGCGCCGACCCGGGTGGCGCACCGCCCATGTCGTCCGTGGTCGAACCGGGCTCCTCAGCGGGCGCCATCCGGCGACCTCCCTTGTCCTGGCTGCTCGAGCGCCGCCTCGATCCTCGCCAATCGCTCACTGATCTCGTTCAACTGCCGGCTATCGTCCGCCTCGGACTGCGCCGTGAAGCGCCGCCGGCTGCTCTCGACCAGCGAGGCGGTGACCGACGCGGTGATCACGGCGAGGAAGCCGATCCCGGAAAGCATCACCACCGCGGCGATGAACCGGCCCACGGAGTCCCTGGGTGTGACGTCCCCATACCCCACGGTGGTAACGGTCTGCAGCGCAAACCACAGACCCCGGCCGATCGTCGGATACTCAGCATGGTCGAGAAACCTCTCCAGGAACCCGCCCGCCACCGTGATCCCCACCGTGAACGCGGCGATGATCCCCGCCGCCCTGCGCGCCGTCAGCGAGTCATGCAGCATCAAACGGGCCGTGAGCGGGACCTTCCCAGGGCGATCATCCAGTTCGTCCCCGACCACCTGAGCCTCCCGGCGCCTGACCTCGTTGGACTGATCGGTTCGCGGCTCGGTCACTGTCCGTCTCGCATCGATCCAATCGGGCCGGTCATCGTCTGGAGCATCTGACCCGGCCGGCTACGCGCTGATGCCGTGTGCCGCCGCGCCGTGGGCCGCCGCCTCGTGAAGGGCCTTCTCATCCTCGTGCCTGGCCGCCGGCTTGAGATCGAAGACGACTTTCTTCACGGTTCCGGTGAAGGCGTACGGAGCCTTCTCGGCGTAGGCGCGGTCAACGACCAGGCCGTTGTCACGGCCGATGTCCATGCCGGCGTAACCAGAAAACCGGAAGAACACGGTCTTCTCCAGCCGGCCCTCGCCGATCACGCGGTCGTTGGCGAAGAGCGACACCGTTCCTCCGGCCGAGCGCTCCTGCCGGTCGGCGTCGAACTGCATGCGGACGCTGACGTCGCCGGTCGGGATGGGCTCGGTCGAGACCTGCTGGTACTGCTCGACGCCCATCATCGAGTAGCTGTGGTGCAGCAGGCCCTTGTCGTCGACCCAGAGCGAGAAGCCGCCCATCTCGTCCGCCTCGGCGATGATCACGCCCTCGGCTCCCTGCCCGGGCACCGAGAGCTCGGCCTCGATCGCGTAGGAGTGCCCGTAGACGCCGGGGATCATTCCGGAGGCGATGTTCTGCACGTCGCCGTAGAAGGTGTGCGTCGTGGTCGTTGGCATCGGCGGCAGGATCCCGAAGAACACCGAGAAGCCGGCCAGCAGCGGCAGGACGTTGTGCTTCTCGGCCTCCTCCCAGAACAGCTCCTTGAGCTCGGCGAGCTTTTCCGGCTGCTTCCGGGCCAGGTCGTTGGCTTGGGTGAAGTCGTCGGGCAGGTAGTAGAGCTCCCAGGTGTCCTGCTCTGGGTCATAGGTTCCGGGGGCGAATCTCGCGATCGACGGCGGCGACGCGTCCCAGGGGATGCGGTCGAGCATGCATGCGGCCCACCAGCCGTCCTTGTAGATCGCCCGGTTGCCGTAGATCTCGAAGTACTGCACGGTGTGGCGCTCGGCGGCGCGCGCGTCGTCGAAGCTGTACAGGAAGCTCGTCCCCTCCATCGGCCTCTGCGCGATCCCATCGACCACCTCGGGCTCGGGGATGCCGGCCGCTTCGAGAATGGTTGGCCCGATATCGATGCAGTGAGTGAACTGGGAACGTAGCCCGCCGGCGTCCCTGATCCGCTCCGGCCACGAGACGACCATGCCGTTGCGCGTGCCGCCCAGGTGCGACGCGACCTGCTTACCCCACTGGAAGGGAGCGTTGCCCGCCCACGCCCAGGCGCTCGCGTAGTGCGGCGCGAACGCGTCGGTCCCCCATGCATCGAGGCCGCCGTACCGGTCGATCAACGACAGCTGCTGCTCAGGCGTCAGCGCGATCCCGTTCTGCATCGTGAGCTCGTTGAACGAGCCCGTGATCGTGCCCTCCAGACTCGCGCCGTTATCGCCGAAGATGTAGATCACCAGCGTGTTGTCCAGCTCACCGATCTCCTGCACCGCGTCGAGCAGCCGCCCGACGTTCCAGTCGCAGTTCTCCTGGTAGCCGGCATACACCTCCATCTGCCGCGCGTACAGCCGCTTCTCGCTCTCCGAGAGCGACTCCCAAGCCGGAAAAGCGTCCGGCCTCCGGGTGAGCACCGCGTCGTCGGGGATCACACCCAGCTGCTTCTGGCGCTCGAAGGTCTCCTCCCGAAGCGCGTCCCAGCCCTGATCGAACTTGCCCCGATACTTCTCGCTCCACTCCGTCGCCACCTGATGGGGCGCGTGCGCGCAGCCGGTGGAGTAGTAGATGAACCAGGGCTTGGTCTGATCCTGGGCCCGGACCGCGTGCAGCCACTTCACCGACTGGTCGGTGAGGTCATCGGGCAGGTAGTACTCCTCCCCGTCCTGACCCTCGGGGACGCCAAGCGTCGTGTTGTCCTGCGTGATCAAGGGGTCGTACTGGCCCGTCTCGCCGCCGAGAAAGCCCCAGAAATGATCGAATCCCCATGCGTTGGGCCAGCGATCGAACGGGCCCGCGGCGCCCTGGAGATGATCGGGGGTGAGGTGCCATTTGCCGAAACCGGCGGTGCTGTAGCCGTTGCCCTGGAGCGCCCTGACGAATGAGCTGCAGTCCTTCGGGACCGAGGCCGTGTACCCCGGGAACGGGCCCGGCAGCTCACCGATCGATCCGAACCCGACCGTGTGGTGGTTGCGACCGGTCAGCAGCGCGGCCCGAGTGGGCGAGCACAGCGCCGTGACGTGAAAGCGGTTGTAGCTGAGTCCCTCGTCGGCGACTCTTGTCATGTTCGGGGTCGACACCGGGCCGCCGAACGTCGACGGGTTGCCGAAGCCGGAGTCGTCGATCAAGACGAGCAGGACGTTTGGGGCGCCCTCCGGCGCCGACGGCGTCATGTTGATCGTCCAGTCCGCGACCGACGCGTCGAGGGTGCGCCCGATCGTGCCGCCGAAGTTCGGATCAGGGATCGGCAGCACCGTGCGGTCCGGGCTGAACTTCCCCATCGCCTCCGCGAGCGACTCCTTCAGGGCGGCGGTCCCCGTCTTATCGCCCTGAACCACCGAGCGGATCTGCGCGCCGCCGAGCGCCTGCTCAACGCCGAGCCGTTGCTCGTCATCGAACACCGCGATGATCCCGGCTGACCCCGGCGGCAGGTTCTCGCCGATCTTGTCGTGGATGTCCTGCTCGACCCGGTGGTCGACGAACTTGCCGATCACCCCGCCCGCCACCGCCCCGACAGCGACCGACGCCAGCAACGGCGGCGCGAACAGACCCACCGCGAGCCCCACACCGCCCCCCCAGCCCAACCCCTTGCGACCAAGGTTGTCACCCGTCTGGCGCACCGCGACGCTGCCATCCTGGGCGTGCGTGACCAGGATCACGCCCTCGATCAAGACCTGCTTGTCCCTGACGCGCGCAACGAGCGACTCGAAGTCCCTCGTCGCCTCGTCGATGTCCTGATAACCCGCGACGAGCACGTCCGTGGGTGTCTCAGCCATCACGACTCTCCATTCAGGTCGACCGCGAAAGAAACTTCAACGACGCGCAGCCGCCCGTCGCTAGCTCGCACGCTAAACCGCGCCGGCCTGGCACTCGTCATCCGATCAGGATGAAGCGGCACCTCCAGAATCCGGCCAAGCAGATCGCTGTAGGTGATCCTCTCTCACGCGACCGCGATCGGCGGCGCCAGGCTCCGGCTCCTGCCGGTTCCCGGACGGGTGGCCTCGGGGATCAGGACCGTCTCGGTCGTAGTCCGGTCGTTATCGCACCTGAGCAAGGGGTGTGTATGGCTCGGTCCCGACACAGCTCCCCGCCCTCGGCCGCGCGCAGAGGTGACTGACCATTAGACCCGACCTGAATACCGGGAATCGCTCGGCCGAGAGCGGCTCCTGCGGTGAAAGCCGACGCTCAGGTCGTCGACGGCGAGCCTCCCGCGCCTTGGGAGAGGATCAGCCGTTTCGGGTGATGCGCGCCACCCCACCGCTGGGAGACTCAGCGGGTCAAACTCTGTCGAGAGGATCAGCCTCATGGTCACCGTCTACGCCGCATCAGCCTTTGGCTGGGCGCTTCTGGCCGTCGCCTTTCTCGTCATCTGGATCGCCTTGGCGTTCTGGCCAGCTCGCGTCGCCCGCCGCAAGGGGCATAGCTTCATCGGCTACTTCATCTTCAGCCTCTTCTTCTTCCCGTTGGCGCTGATCACCGCGTACGTGGTTCACGATCGCCACGCGCCGGCGTATTGACCTAGACCTTGTCCAAGCGAGCCGTACCGGACCCGGGGGTGACGGCGTCCGCGGTCGCGGACGCATCGCCGACGTTTCATCTGCTCGCGAAACCCACGGGAGCCGTCTGCAACCTGGACTGCTCCTACTGCTTCTTTCTCTCTAAGGAGCTGCTCTACCCCGGCAGCCGCTTCCGGATGGCCGAGGAGCTGCTCGAGACCTACATCCGTCAGCTGATCGAGGCGCACGCGGGGGCGCCAATCGTCCACGTCGCGTGGCAGGGAGGCGAACCGACGCTGATGGGAGTCGCATTCTTCCGGCGGTCGGTCGACCTCGCCAACCAGTACCTGCGGCCCGGGCAGCGCGCTGCGTACACGATCCAGACCAACGGCACACGGCTCGACGCCGAGTGGGCTGCGTTCTTCAAGGAGCACGACTTCCTGGTGGGAATCTCGATCGACGGGCCCCGCGCGATCCACGACACCTTCCGTGTGACCAAGGGCGGACGCGGCAGCTTCGATCAGGTCATGGATGGCCTTGACCATCTCCGAGCCGCCGCCGTCGACTACAACGTCCTGACGACCGTCCACGCCGCCAACGAGCAGCACGGCCGCGAGGTGTACCGCTTCCTCCGCGACGACTGCGACGCCCGCTTCATGCAATTTATCCCGGTGATCGAGCGTATCGCCGAAGCCAGTGTCGACGGCAGCGCCCCCTGGTCCTCGTGGCGCGACCGGCCGCTGTACGTCCAGGACGGCGGCGCGGTCACCACCCGCTCGGTGTCGCCGGCCGGGTACGGACGGTTCCTAGTCGACGTCTTCGAGGAGTGGATCCGCCACGACGTGGCGCGCGTGTACGTCCAAATGTTTGACGCCACGCTGGCCAACTGGGCGGACGAACCACCCGGCATGTGCGTGCACTGCGAGACATGCGGTCTCGCCCTCGCGCTCGAGCACACCGGAGACGTCTACTCCTGCGACCATTTCGTGGAGCCCCGCTACCTGCTCGGCAACATCGGCGACCGGCACCTGATGGACCTCGTTACCTCCGAGCAGCAGCAGCGGTTTGGCCGGAACAAGCGCGACACGCTTCCTCGCTACTGCACGGATTGCGACGTACGGTTCGCCTGTCACGGCGGATGTCCCAAGGACCGCTTCACGACAACCCCTCACGGCGATCCGGGCCTCAACTACCTCTGCCCGTCGTTCAAGCTGTTCTTCCACCACGTCGACCAGCCGATGCGAACGATGACCAAGCTACTGGCAGAAGACCGCGCGCCCGCGCAGATCATGGATGTCTACGCCGCGGCAGATCAGCGACGAGGCCGCAACGAGCCGTGCACGTGCGGCAGCGGACGCAAGTGGAAGCATTGTCACGCGAACCACCACGACGCGAGATCAACCAAGACGAGGCTAAGTCCTACCTAGCCCACATGTCGTAGCAGCCTACCGGGCGCTACACACGTTTTCTCAGCGCGTGCTCGCTGCCGTTGGTGCCCGCCCGTCGACACGCGGGTTGCGCAACTGGCCGGGAGTTCCAAGCGCTGGCGCGGGAGAGATCGCGCCCTCGTGTTCAACTCGGGCAAGACGCCCCGATCGCGGATCGCCCAGCGGGGAGGTCTCAGCCGTCGCTCAGCTTGTCGATCGCGACGGTCAGCGCAAGCAGCAGCGGTTCGTCCTCGCCCTCTCGAATCTCGATGCCGTACGTGTCGCGGACCCGCAGCCACTTCTTCGACACGGTCGCGACCACGTCGCCGTCGCGCTTGATCTCATATTCGTGGTCCACCACATTGCCGCGCGCGCTGAGATCCTCGCCGTCCTCGATGTCGACCTCGAAGCGGTCACGGATCCCGACCAACGCCTTGTGGATGGTCGCCAGCGTGTGGCCGTCGCGCTCGATCTCCATGGTCCCGCGCACGCGGAGCTTCTTTTCCTGGATCTTTGCCACCTCGTTGCCGTCGCGGTCCTGGAGGATGCACGTATCTCTGACCCGCAGCGCCTTGCCGTCGACCTTGTAGATCCGATCGCCTCGATCGTCCTCGATCCAGGAGTCATCGCCGAT
>Ga0207664_10003434_pt1 | contig 10561 bp, 9 predicted proteins | sample LARL83metaG_FD_184349 | JGI IMG/M metagenome (GOLD analysis project Ga0207664, IMG submission 184349) | Corn, switchgrass and miscanthus rhizosphere microbial communities from Kellogg Biological Station, Michigan, USA - LAR L8-3 metaG... | ecosystem: Host-associated > Plants > Roots >...
TCCGCCGCGCGCTCGACGAGCCGGTCACGCAGATCATCGAGGCGATCAAGTCGACGCTGGACAAGACGCCGCCCGAGCTCGCCGCGGACATCATGGACCGCGGAATCGTGCTCGCCGGCGGCGGCTCACTGCTCACGGGCCTCGACGAGCGGCTGCGCCACGAGACGCAGATGCCGGTTCACCTCGCCGAAAGCCCCTTGACGTGCGTCGCGGTCGGTTCCGGGCGCAGCCTCGAGGAGTTCGAGGCGATTCACCGCTCCAATCGCGCCCGCGCCCGCAGCCGCAACGGCCGCCGGTATTAGCGGCCCGATCTGAACGATGCAGCCTCAAGGCGACTTCCGGCACTTGCGAACCAATCGGCCGGGTGCCGCGGTACGCTTGGCCCGTGGCATCTCGCGACCGCACCGCGCGGGTGGCGGTGCTGGGCTCGTCTGCTCGGCGCTCCAGAGGTAACGGCCGCTTCTCATCGAGGAGCCGGAGCACCGTGGTCCGGCGCACGGTGCTCGCGGTGCTCGTGATCGGCGCGCTCGCGTTGCTCACGATCTCGTTCCGCTCGCCGACGAGCGGTGCGCTCCATGACGTGCAGGGCGCGGGCGCGTCCGCGCTGAAGCCGTTCCAGGTCGCAGCCGAGCGCGTCGCGCGGCCGTTCCGCGACGTGTACGGCTACTTCAGCGGCCTCGCGCATGCGAAGTCGGAGAACGCGAAGCTGAAGCGCGAGGTGCGCCAGCTCCGGTCGACCGAGAATCAGCACGTCATCGCCGCGCAGCGCCTCGGCGAGCTCGAGAAGGTGGTGCGCTTCGAGCAGGGCCCGAGCTTCCCGAAGGACTTCCGCAGCGTGACGACGACGGTGATCTCGTATCCGAGCGCGTTCACGCAGGAAGTGACGATCGCCGCCGGCTCGAGCTCGGGCCTGCACATCGGCACGCCGATCATGACCGCCGACGGCTTGATCGGCCACGTCACGAACGTGACCCCCGGCACTGCGCAGGTGATGCTCCTGACCGACCCCGACTCGAGCGTGCCCGCGCGCGACATCTCGCACGGCCTCGTCGGTCAGGTTCATCCCGGGCAGGGCGGAACGCTGATCCTCGACCGGGTCGCGAAGGCGCTGCAGCCGCAGAAGGGCGACCTCGTCGTCACGCAGGGCACCGTCGACAGCCGCTATCCCGACTTCTACCCGTATGGCCTCCCGATCGGCGAGGTGCAATCGGTCGGGACGAGCGACATCGCGTCGTATCTGACCGTCCAGCTGACGCCGTTCGCGCACTTCGACTCGCTCGACGTCGTCATCGCGCTGATCCCGACGAAGAAACGGTGAACGGAGTCGACGGCGTCAAAGCCGCGATCCTGCTCTTCGTCGCGGCGATTCTCGAAGTTTCGATCTTCTCGCAGGTGCACGTGCTCGGCGGCATTCCCGACGTCCTCCTCGTCACGCTCGTCGCGGTCTCGCTCCTGCGCGGCTCGATCTTCGGCGCCGTCGGCGGCTTCTTCGGGGGACTGCTCGTCGACACCGCGACGCTCGGAACTCTCGGCCTGACGTCGCTCGTGCTCACGATCGCCGGGTACTGGATCGGCCGGTACGGCGAGACGACCGGCCGCGACCGCGCGCACGCGCCGTTCACGTCGGTCGCGGTCGTGACAGTTCTTTATTCGTTCGGCCTCTTGATCGTGCACTTCGTGCTCGGCGAGCGCGCGCCCGCCGGCTCGATCGCGCGCGGCCTCTTGCCCGCGATCGTCATGAACCTGATCCTGACCGCGCCCGTGTACGCGCTCACGCGCCGGCTGCTCCGCCCGCGCGTCCGCGGCGACTACGCGACCGAGGTGCAGCTCCTTGGCTAGTACCACCACCGAACGCCCCCCGCGACGCCTTGCGCCGCGCGCCGGCGAGACCGTCGTCGAGCCGTACCGCGTCACGCCGAAGCTCGCGCTCCGCGCGGCGATTCTCGGCGGCATCCTGCTCGCGATCTTCGCCGCGCTCTTCCTCCGCCTCTGGGCGCTGCAGGTGCTGGCGGGCCAGAAGTACGTCGACCAGACGCAGGCGATCGCGTTCCGCACGCTGAGCGTGCCGGCGCCGCGCGGCCTCATCCTCGACCGGAACGGCGTCCCCCTCGTCACGAACCAGCCCGCGACGGCGATCGAGCTCTGGCCGTCGGACCTGCCGAAGGTCTACACGCGGCGCTATGACGAGCTCGTCCGGCTGGCGCGCGTCACACGCGTGCCGCTCTACGAGATCGCGCGCGGCATCAAAGCACGACTCCAGGCAAACGACCTCGTCACGCCGGTGACCGTGCGCGAGTCGTCGAGCAACGTGATGGTCAACTACCTGGAGGAGCACCAGTCGCAGTTTCCCGGCGTCTCGACCGGGCGGATCTATCTGCGCCACTACCCGTATCAGGATCTCGCTGCGCAGGTGCTCGGGTACGTCGGCGCGATCACGCAGTCGCAGCTTCGGCATCTCGGCAAGAGCTACAACCTGAACGACCAGATCGGCCAGACCGGGGCGGAGGCGGCGTTCGACAAGTACCTGCGCGGCGTCGCGGGCGCGGAGAAGCTGCACGTCGACAACCTGAGCCGGCCGGTCGGGAGCGTCGAGCTCACCGCGGTGCCGAGGCCCGGCTCGAGCGTTCGGCTCACGCTCGACGAGAAGCTCCAGCAGGCGGCCGAGAAAGCGCTCTCTTACGGAATCAACCTCGCGCAGTCGAACGGCGAGTGGGCGGCGCGCGGCGGCGCCATCGTCGCGCTCGACCCGCGCGACGGCTCGATCCTCGCGATGGCGTCGTCGCCGACGTACAAGCCGTCCGTCTATTCGGGCCACGTAACGACCAGGGAGCTCGCGACCCAGGGGCTGACGCCGAAGACCGCCCCGGACAAGAACTACCCGGCCCTGAACCGGGCGATGCAGGCGACGTATCCGCCCGGCTCCGTGTTCAAGCCCGTGACCGCGCTCGCGGCGATGGAGACGCACATCGTCTCGCCGTACGCGTATCTGCCGTGCACCGGCACGTATCAGTCGCCGAACGACCGGTCGCACCAGGTATTCCACAACTGGGACCCGAACGTCAACCAGCCGATGGATCTGCCGACCGCGCTCGCGTACTCGTGCGACACGTACTTCTACCAACTCGGCGACCGCTTCTTCTCGCTGCCGAAGGACCGCGGCCAGCCGCTGCAGCACTGGGCGACGATGTTCGGCTTCGGCAAGCTGACGGGCTCCGACGTCGGGCCAGAGGTGCCGGGCCTCGTGCCGACGATCGGCTGGCGCATCAAGCACTTCAAGACGGCAATCGACAAGCTCTGGAAGCCGGGCGACTCGATCCATCTCGCGATCGGGCAGGGTGACCTGCTCGTGACGCCGCTGCAGATGGCGCGCTTCTACGCGCTGATCGCGAACGGCGGGAAGCTCGTCACGCCGCACCTGCTGCTGAACGTGCAGGACCAGAACGGGAACCCGGTGCCGCTGCCCGCGCCGGCGCCGCCGAAGCTCGTCGGCGTCGACCCGGCCGCGCTCGCGGTCGTGCGGCAGGGTCTGCTCGAGGGAACGCACTTGTCGTTCGGCACGTCGTATCCCGTCTTCGGCCAGTTCCCCGTGTCGATCGCCGGCAAGACGGGCACCGCCGAAAAGGTGGTCTCGCTGCCCGGCTACATCGGCGTCAAGAACCAGTCCTGGTGGTGCGGCTACGGTCCCACCGACGACGCGAAGATCGTCGTCTGCGCCGTGATCGAGAACGGCGGCCACGGCGGCACGGCGGCGGCGCCCGCCGCCGCCCAGGTGCTCGCGTCGTACTTCCACGTCAAGATCCAGCAAACGACCTCGACTCACTCGGACTGATGCTCGAATACGCCGGCTCACAGCGCGCAGGGCTGCAGCGCAATCGCGAAGGGCTCGCGCTCGGCACCGTCCTGCGCTCGCTCGACTGGGTGCTCGTCGCGGGCGTCGCCGGCCTCGTCGCCGTCGGGCTCTGGGCGATCTCCGGCGTCACGCAGTTCGACGTCGCCGGCGACCCGCACCACTACCTGCAGCGCCAGATCGTGTACGCGGTGATGGGCGGATTCGCGCTCGCGGTCGGCGTGCTCGTCGATCCCGACATGTACCGGCGCTACTGGCGGCCGATCTTCATCGGCACCGTGGGGCTGATCGCGATCGTGCTCGTCGTCGGCCGCGCGGCGCGCGGATCGACGCGCTGGATCAACGTCGGGTTCTTCACGTTCCAGCCGTCCGAGTTCGGCAAGCTCCTCTTCGTCCTCGCGCTCGCGGGCTTCATCACCGAGCGAGCACGCGGAGCGACGACGACTCGGATGACGCTGCGGACGCTCGGCATGGGCGCGATTCCCGTCATCCTCGTGTTCGCACAGCCCGACCTCGGCACTGCGCTCGTCTACACGGCCGCGCTGGCGGCGATGCTCTTCATCTGCGGCACGCCGTGGAAGCAGCTGGCCGTGCTCGGGACGCTCGGTGCGCTTGCCGTCGTCGTCGTCCTCTGGGCGGGGCCTGCCGTCGGCGTCAACTTCCTCAAGCCGTACCAGAAGTCGCGCCTGACCTGCTTTGTGCACCCGCAGAAGTGCACGGTCGACGCGAGCTACAACCTCGAGCAGTCGATCGCCGCGGTCGGCTCCGGCCAGTTCCACGGCCGCGGCCCGAAGAACGCGACGCAGACGCGGCTCAACTTCCTGCCGGAGCACGGCACCGACTTCGTCTTCGCGTCGTACAGCGAGCAGCGCGGCTTCGTCGGCGCGTCGCTCCTGCTCGCGCTCTACCTGCTCGTGCTGTGGCGCGGCCTCCGCGTCGTCACCGTCGCGCGCGATCTCTACTCGGCGATCGTCGCCGGCGGGATCGTCGTCGCGCTGCTCTTCCAGATCTTCGTCAACGTCGGCATGACGATGGGGATCGCGCCGATCACCGGCATCCCGTTACCGTTCGTGAGCGTCGGCGGGTCGTCGATGATCGCGAACCTGGCGGCGATGGGCGTGCTGCTCGCGATCCACGCCCGCGGCCGCGGCGCGCGGTCCTCGCGGCGGCGCTGATGCCTCTACCGGTCGGCCCGGGTGCGCTGCGCGCGCTCGTCAAGGACGTGTCGTCGTCCGAGCGCAAGCCGCTCGTCGTCGGCGGTGCGCGCTCGCTGGCCGACGTGCTCCGGCGGGAGCTCGGCCGCGGCGCGAAGCCGGCTGCGGTGCGCGCGGACGATGAGCCCAAGGGCGGCGCCGTGTACGTCTACGTGCTCGCCGGCGCTCGGTCCGGTGACGACGAGGCGGCGCTCAAGCGGGCGCGCCGCGCCCGCGTTCCGATCGTCGCAGTCGTTGCCGGTGCTCCCGACGTGTCGATCCCATATGTGCTGGCGACCGACGTCGTCCGGCTCGAGGCGGGCGAGGGCTTTCCGCTCGAGACGATCGCCGGCGTGATCGCCGCGCGGCTGGGCGAGGACGGCGCGCCGCTGGCGGCGGGCGTGCCGCTGCTACGCCGCGCGGTCTGCGCGCGGCTGATCGCGACGTTCGCGAAGCGGAACGGGCTGATCGGCGCGGCCGTCTTCCTGCCGGGCGTCGACCTGCCCGTGCTCACCCTGAACGAGCTGCGGCTGCTCCTGCGGCTCGAGCAGGCCTACGGGCTCGAACCGGACCCGCGCGCCCGGCTGCCCGAGATCGCGGCCACGGTCGGCGCCGGCCTCGGTCTCCGCGCGGTCGCCCGCGAGCTGCTCGATCTCGTTCCGGTAGCGGGGTGGGCTGTAAAAGGCGCGGTTGCGTATGCGGGCACGCGCGCGCTCGGCGAGGCCGCGGTCCGCCGGCTCGAAGCCGGTGCCGGGGTGCCAGGCGGCCACTAGACGGCCACTACGCGGCCACTACGCTGCGGCCGGCCTCAGCTTGGCGCGCCGCGCCTTGATCGCGCGCATGCGCTGCTGGAGCCGTGCCCAGGCCCAGGGCTCGACCTCGCGGTAGCGCACGGCCGACTGCGCATGCGTCGCCTCGAGATACTCGAACCAGGCGTCAGCCTCCTCGATCTGCAGGAGCTCCTCGGCCTCACGCTTCCCCGTCACGGTTCGATGCCTCCTTCTCGGGTCGTGGATGGGGCAGAGCGTAGGACCGGCATCGGACGGCATTCCGGCCTCACTGGTACCCTGGGAGACGTGAGGCTTATGCCAACGTTTTTCACTGACAACCACGAGCGCGCGCCCCTACTGGACGCAGCGCGCTTCGCCTATCAAGGAGTTTTCGCTTGCCCTGGTTCCGTCGACGCAAGAAAGACACATCTGACGTCGCGGCGGCTACGCCTGCCGCTGTCCCGGTCGAGGTTCGGCCCGACCGCATAGTTCCGACCGCACCCGCCGCCGACGGCGCGGGCGCGACAACCGATCCCACGAAGCCCAAGCGCCGCCGCGGCAGCCGCGGGGGCAAGGGCCGTAAGAAGCCCGGCACGGCCTCGGCCGCGTCTGAAAGCGCCGCTGCGACGCCGGCCAAGCCTGCGCCGCGCGAGCGCAAGCAGCCCGAACGGAAGGCCGTCTCGCAACGGCAGGAGCGCCGACGCAGCGAAGGCGCCGGCCGTCGCCGCCGCGAGCCGCAGCGGCGCGCGCCGCTCCCGGCCGCGAAGCGCGAGCTGATCGTCTCCGTCGACGTCGGCGAGCAGCGCGTAGCCGTGCTCGAGGACGACAAGGTCGCCGAGGTCTACCTCGAGCGGCCGGAGCGCCGTTCGATCGCCGGCAACATCTATCTCGGCCAGGTCGACAACGTTCTGCCGGGGATGGAGGCCGCGTTCGTCGAGATCGGCCTCGAGAAGAACGGCTTCCTGTACGTCGACGAGATCGTCGGCCCGGAGCTCGAGCGTGGCCACGGCCGCAAGATCCAGGACCTGATCAGCAGGGGCCAGACGATCCTCGTCCAGGCGGTGAAGGACCCGATGAAGACGAAGGGCGCGCGGCTGACGACTCAGATCTCGCTGCCGGGCCGCTTCGTCGTCTTCGTCCCGCAGGGCGAAGGGCTCGGCGTCTCGCGCCGGCTCGACGACGAAGAGCGGACGCGGTTGAAGGACATCCTCAAGAAGCTCGCCGTCAAGGAAGGCGGGCTGATCGTCCGCACCGCCGCCGAAGGCGCCTCCGAGGAGGACATCGAGCGCGACCTCGTGTTCCTGCAGAGGCTCTGGAAGTCGATCCAGGCGAAGGCGAATCAGGCCGCCGCGCCGGAGCTGATCTACCAGGAGGCCGAGCTGCCGCTCCGCGTCACGCGCGACCTCTTCACCGGCGACTTCGAGAAGGCGTACGTCGACAACGACCAGGCCTTCAAGCGCATCACCGGCTACCTCAAGAAGACCTCGCCGCACATGGTCGAGCGCGTGATCCGCTACAAGGACAAGGCGCCGCTGATGGAGGCGTTCGGCGTCGACCAGGAGATCCGCTCGACCTTGCACCGGCGCGTCGACCTCCCGTCCGGCGGCTACCTGATCTTCGACTACGCGGAGGCGTTCACCGTCATCGACGTGAACACCGGCCGCTTCGTCGGCTCGCGCGGGAAGAACTCGGCCGCGCGGCTCGAGGACACGATCACGAAGAACAATCTCGAGGCGGTCAAGGAGGTCGTGCGCCAGCTGCGCCTGCGCGACATCGGCGGGATCATCGTCATCGACTTCATCGACATGGCGAACCCGAAGAACCGCGCCACGGTCGAGGAGGCGTTGCGCACGGAGCTCGAGCGCGACCGGACGAAGACGTACGTCGTCGAGATCTCGCCGCTCGGCCTCGTCGAGATGACACGGCAGAACGTCACCGACGGCCCGCGCGAGCTGATGACGAAGAAATGCCCGACGTGCGGAGGCGACGGCATCGTCTACTCCGAGGCGTCGGCTGCGATCGACGTCGAGCGCCGGTTGCGCTCGCTCGTCGCGGGCTCACGCTCGCAGGCGTACCGCGTCGAGCTGTCGGCGCCGATCGCAAGCGCGCTGATCGGCCCGGGCGCGAAGCGGCTGCAGGAGCTTGAGTCGATGACGAAGCGGCGCTTCTTCCTCGACGGCAAGCCCGATATGCACGCCGATCACTTCGTCGTGCTCGCCGAGGGCAAGCTCGCCGATCTCGCCCCGGCCGCGCCGGTCGCAGAGGCGGCCGAGCTGCAGCTCGAGCTCGTCGAGGTCGACCGCCACGACGCCGGTGCCGCGATCGGCAAGGTCGAAGGCTTCGACGTCTGCGTCGCGGAAGCGGCGTCGATGGTCGGCAAGCGCGTGAAGGTGCGGATCGAGCGCGTGCTCGACGGTGTCGCGTACGCGACGCTCGTGCGCCGCACGAAGAAGGTGCCGGAGCCCCTGACCGCGGAGGCGGAGGCGGAGAAGCCGACGCGGAAGCCGCCGGCGCGGAAGGAGTCAGGCGCCGTCGATCTCGCAGAGGCCGAGGAGCCCGACGTCGAAGAAGCCGAGGAGGAGCCCGAGGTCGAGGAAGTCGAGGAAGAGGAAGCGCTCGACGCCGTCGTGGTGGCGGAAGGCGCGCCGACTCCGGTGAAGAAGAAGACGCGCCGCGGCTCCCGCGGCGGCAAGAACCGCAAGAAGCCGGCTGCGAAGCCGGCGGCGGCCGCTGCTCCCGCCGAGGCTGCGGCGGAGCCGGTCGAGGAGGCGCCGCCGTCGCCGCCGAAGAAGGTGACGATCCACCTGCCGTCCGACGATCTCGGCCGGCCCGAGACGGACGAGGCGGAGGCCGAGGCCCCTGCCGCGGTCGAGCAGCCCTCCGAGAACGGCGCGGCTGCCGCGACCCCGGCGAAGAAGAAGACGCGGCGCGGCTCCCGCGGCGGCAAGAACCGCCGCAAGCGGACTGCGGCCGCGGCGACGACGAACGGCGCCGAGCCGGATTCGGAGCCGGAGCCCGGGGCCGAGCCCGCGACGCCCGAGCCGGAGCTCGAGGCCGAGGCCGAGCAGCGCGCCGAGCTGGACGAGTGGGACTATGTCCCGATGTCCGAGTGGGGCGACGAGCTCGAGGGCTGATTTCGCTACACTGGCGCCGCTCGCGGGGCCGTCCGGCACCGCGTTTTCCACGCTTATGAGCTACGCGATCATCACTCTCGGTGGCAAGCAGTACCGCGTCCAGGCGGGCGAGCGGCTGCTCGTCGACCGCCTGAAGACCGACGAGGGCAAGACGTTCAACCCGAAGGTGCTGCTCGTCGGCGGCAACGGCAAGACCGACCTCTCGCCGTCGATCACGGTCACCGCGAAGGTTGTAAGCCACGAGCTGGGCGACAAGATCCGCATCGGCAAGTACAAGAAGCGCACCGGCTACCGCAAGCACACGGGCTTCCGCGCGAGCCTGACGCAGATCGAGATCCAGTCGATCGGCGCGCAGAAAGCCGCGGCGGCGAAGCCGAAGGCCGAGGCAGCGCCGAAGGAAGCGCCGAAAGCCGCGGCGAAGCCGAAGGCAGAGGCGCCGGCAGCGGCGGCGCCCGCGCGCGTCGCGCACCCGCCGAAGGGCTACGAGGAGATGACGGTTGCCGAGATCACCGCCGAAGCGCCTGGCTGGCGGCGGCCGAACCTCGAGGCCGCGCTCGAGTACGAGCACGCAAACGCGAAGCGCAAGGGCGCGATCGCCGCGCTTGAGTCGGCGCTCGCGGACAAGGAGAGCCACTAATGGCACACAAGAAAGGTCTCGGGTCGTCGCGCAACGGCCGCGACTCGAACCCGCAGATGCTCGGCGTGAAGATGTTCTCCGGCCAGGATGTGACGTCGGGGATGATCCTCGTCCGCCAGCGCGGGACGCGCTTCCGCCCGGGCCCCGGTACGGGCCTCGGCAAGGACGACACGATCTTCGCGACGCGTGACGGCGTGGTCGCGTTCCGCAAGAGCGGCGAGAAGCGCTTTATCTCGGTCGTAGACGCAGCGGGCTAAGCGAACCGCGACAGGAGCGTCGTGTTTCACGACCGCGCGAAGCTGACGGTGATCGCCGGTCGCGGCGGTGACGGGTCGATCCATTTCCGCCGGGAGAAGTTCGTCCCGCGCGGCGGCCCCGACGGCGGGGACGGCGGCCGCGGCGGCGACGTCGTGCTCGTCGCGGATTCGCGGCGGCGCGACCTCTCGGGCTTTCGCCCGAACCAGAAGCTGCGCGGCGGGAAGGGCGGCCCGGGCGGCGGGCGGCTGTCGCACGGCGCGGACGGCGACGACGCGGAGCTGCACGTTCCCGTCGGCACGCAGGTGCTCGACGAGGAGGAGCGGCTCGTCGCCGACCTCGCGCATCCGGGCGCGCGGATCGTCGTCGCGAAAGGCGGCACCGGCGGGCGCGGCAACAAGCATTTCGCGGGCCCGACGCGGCAGACGCCGCGCTTCGCGGAGGTCGGCTGGCCCGGGGAGGAGGGGCAGATCGAGCTGCGCCTGAAGCTGCTCGCCGACGCCGCGCTCGTCGGGCTGCCGAACGCGGGCAAGTCGTCGCTCGTCGCCCGCCTCTCGAACGCGCGCCCGAAGATCGCCGACTATCCGTTCACGACGCTTGCGCCCGTGCTCGGCACCGTCGAGGCGCCGGACGGCCGCCAGCTCGTCGTCGCCGACGTGCCCGGTCTGATCGAAGGCGCAAGCGAAGGGATCGGGCTCGGCCACGAGTTCCTCGCGCACCTCGAA
>Ga0207664_10003435_pt1 | contig 10559 bp, 6 predicted proteins | sample LARL83metaG_FD_184349 | JGI IMG/M metagenome (GOLD analysis project Ga0207664, IMG submission 184349) | Corn, switchgrass and miscanthus rhizosphere microbial communities from Kellogg Biological Station, Michigan, USA - LAR L8-3 metaG... | ecosystem: Host-associated > Plants > Roots >...
CGTAGGTGATCGAGGAAACGTTCGGTGTGGCACCGTCCGAATACGTGATCGCTGTCAGCTCATTGGTGGCGTCGTAAGCGCTCGTCGTCGTGGCCCCGGTGGGGTCGACGGTCGTCAGCCGGTTGCCCGCGCCGTCGTAGGTGTACGTGGTGGTGCAGCCGGAGCCACAGGCGGGCGTAGCCGGTGTGGTGACCGAGGCCACGCGAGCGAGGGCGTCGTAGCCATACGTGGTCGTGTTCCTGGCACCGTCCTTCTGATCGAGGACCGTGCCGTCCGCGTTGTAGTCGGTCACCAGCGTCGTCTGTGGCGTGTCAGCGCGCTGAACCTGGGTCTGCTCGTTGGCGGCGTCGTAGACATAGGTGGTGAGGTTGCCGTCGGCATCGGTGAGCTGATCGGGATTGCCGTCGGCGTCGTAGTGCTTGGTGGTGACGTGGCCGAGGGGATCGGTGGTCGTCGTGACCTGGCCACGCGCGTTGTGTCCGTACGAGGTCGTGTAGGTCGCGGCGCAGCCGCATCCTGTCACGTTGCCCTTCGGGCTGACCGACGAGGTGAGCCATCCGATCGTGTTGTAGGCGTAGGTGCTGGTGTCGCCGAGCGGGTCGGCGCTGCTCGTTAGGTCACCATAGGTGTCATACGCGAGGTGGGTCGTCTTCCCATCGGCGTTGGTGATGGCAGTCACGTCCCCGGGATGGCCGGCGTCGCCATAGGCATAGGTCGTCGTCTGGCTCACCGGCGGTGACGAACCAGCGAGCGGCGTCGAAACCTGAGTGAGATTGCCGTTGGCGTCGTAAGTGGACGTGGTCGTGACCCCGAGGGCATCGGTCCGCGTCAGGGGCTCGTTGAAGGAGTTGTACGTCGCGGTGGTCTGTTGGCCGAGGGCGTCGGTCACGCTGAGCTCGTTGCCGCTGGCGTCGTAGGTGAACTTGGACGTGTGGTTGTCAGGATCGGTGATGGCAGTCGGACCCAGGGTGTTCGGGTCATAGGTGTACTGCGTGGTCGCGGCCGAGGACGTCCCGTATCCCTTCGTCACCGACGTCCGCTCACCGAACATGTACTGCTCAACCGTCTGGTGGCCCGCGGGATCGGTGATCGTCGTGGTCCCGCCCGTTGCGGACGTGTAGTCGCCGCTGTAGGCGAAGGTCGTCGTCCGGTTGAGCTGGTCCTTCTGCGACGTCACCCGATGGCTGGTGTCATAGACGTTCGTGACAACGCCACCCCGCGGATCGGTCATGGTGAGCAGGAGGTGGTTGGCGTCGTAGGTGAACTTGGTGACGCCGCCTGCGACGTCGGTCACCTGGCTCAGGTTGCCCGAGCCGTCGTAGCCGTAGGAGACGACCCGGCTGGCCGGATCGGTCACGCTGGTGAGCTGCGTACCGGTGTAGCCCAAGGTCAGTTGGCGCCCCGCTGCGTCGATGACGGCGGAGAGCTGTCCGCTGGCGTTGTACGCGAGGGTCGTTGAGTACCCATTGGCGTCCCGTTCTGAGCTGAGCTGGCCGCCCGACGAGAAAGTGAGCGTCTCCCGCCTCTGGCGCACGAAGGTGTACGTGCCATCCCCATTGTGGGTTAGCGTGGCGATGACGCGCGGAGGGGCGGCATAGCCACCGCCCGACGCCGGTGTGAAGACCACCTGGCTTCCGTTCTCCTGAGAGACGGTGACGGCGCCGGTCGAGCCGTTGACTGAGAGGGAGAGGTTGTAGCTGTCCGTCCAGCCATAGCCGAGTGGTCCGTTGGTGGAGGCGAAGACCGAGCTGTACGACCGCGTGAGGTTCAACGGCAGGCCGCGGCCCGGAATGGCGAGATCGGTCTTCGTCTCGGAGAAGGCGCCGCTGGCGGTGTTGCAAGGGTCGCCGGCTGACCCTTGGCTCTCACAGGCCCACGGCTCACTCGGATTGCCGCCGCCGGGATTCTCTTGCGGCGTGATGGAGCCGCCGACTGGAGAGCCGTCAACGATCCAGGCGAACCCTATGTAGTGAAGGATCAGGGTGCCGCTCGGGTACTTGCCCACTGCCCAGCAGTTGCTGGTGCTTGTGCAGGTGATGGCGTTGAGAGTGTTGTAGATGGAGACGCCGGGGCTGCTGACCTGACTCCAGCTCGTGCCGTTCCAGTGGATGGTGAGGGTTAGCTCATTTGACGACGTGCGCCACCAGACGCCCGCTGCCCAGCAATCGGAGGGTCCGACGCACGTCACGCCGTTCAGTGAATCGCCGAGGTTCGCTCCGCCGGGCGTCGGACTCGGCACGACCGACCACCCGGTGCCATCGAAATGCTCGGTGAGTGTCCGCTGGGTGCTGGTGCTGTCGTAGTACCACCCGACCGCCCAACAGTTGTTCGTCGCGCTGCACGCAACGGACCAGAGCTCGTTGCTCGTCGTCCCCGGATTCGCGCTCGTCACGATCGACCAGGCGCTCCCATCGTAATGCTCAGTCAGTGTCTGCGGGTAGCCGCCCGTGTGCTGCGCGTAGCCCACCGCCCAACAGTCTGTCGAACTGGTGCAGGCCACCGTGTTTAGGCGGTCATTCACGTCCGAGTTCGGGCTGCTCACGAGGGACCAGGTGGAGCCGTCGTAATGCTGCACTTCGGTTTGGTACGGACCCTGAATACCCGACGCATTGATGTAATAGCCGACCGCCCAGCAGTTGCTCGCGGTGAGGCACGTCACCCCTTGGAGGTAGTCGCCACCGCCGGGATGCGCGCTGGTTCCCCCTGCCCACCCGGAAGACGTGTAGTGGTCCACCTGCGACCTCGGAGCTCCTGAGAAGTCGCTGTTGCCGCCAACGGCCCAGCAATTTGACGCGGACACACATGCGACGCCGTACAGCGTCCCAGTCGCGGCGGGGTTGCCGATCGACCACGCGGAGCCGTCGTAGTGATCAGCGATCGCGTTGGTGACGATGCCATCGTTGCCCACACTCCAGCAGTCGGCGGCGGTCGCGCAGGTCACGGAATAGAACTGTCCCTGTTGTGCAGGAGCGGCCTGCGCTGTTTCCGTGGGCGCCAGCGGGCGGGCGACGAACGTCAGCGTCCCGAGGACGAGGGCCGATGCCAGCACGGGTGCGAACCGACGGTGCCATAGCCCCAAGCCCCCCAAGGAACCATGCCGGCGATGTGTTGGACGATGTGGGACCACTGTGGCAAACTCCAAGCCGAATGGTTTGAGGCGACCCCGAGCCGTCTGAACCGCGGGCTGGGGACGCACGACGTTCTGGCGTCGGGGCGCATGTCGCCCCGGCGCTGCTCTCTCCGGCGCAATGCTGGCCGTGCGCCGGCTGTCGATCAGCCGTGAAGGAACGAAGCGCGCCCGCCAGCCGAGCGTCGACGCTCCCTGTTGGAACCCTCGCCTTTCCTGGCCCGCTCCTTCGGATTTGCCTGTGGGGGCTCGTCACCGCCAGTTGCGGCCCGTTCGCCCTGGCCGACGGTACTAAGACGTCGGACCGCCAGTGGCATTACCCGGTAGACGGGTGAGACCATATATGTCTTGCACTTTTGCCGAGATTGATCAACTTCCGGCACGCTGTCCGATTAGACCGTCGGTCAAATCCGTGTGCCAGACCCTGGCCCAGCGCCACGTTAACGTGATGCGGCGCGCCGCTGGCGCGCGAGCTGGTCAACGGCGCGGGACGAGCACCGCTCCGCGGGAAGGGTGATGGACGAGCGCGAGGGCAACGGGCCGGGGCGGCAGCGTCGCCGTGTCCGCGCGTCGCTCCCCAGGGAGAGGGTGACGTCCCGCGCCGACGTGGTGGGGGTCGTGCTGAAGCACCGCGAGCTGTTCCGTGAGCAGGCTGTGATCCAGCTCGGCGAGGGGTCGCCGGTCGACGAGGAGGTCGATGCCTTCGTCGCACGCAAGCGAGCCATGAAGGACGATCCCCAACGCGACGATGCCCTGCCGTGGCTGATGCAGCAGTTCCGAGAACAGCTCTACCGAGCCCGCAAACGGCTGGAACCGGCCGACGAGGCGCCACCCCCCGTTCCGCGTGACCCAGTGCTCGGCGACCTCGATGACAAGGTGCTGGCCGCCTTCGAGGGTTTGTCGCCGGCAGAGCGAGAGGCGATGGACCTGGCCGTGACGCGACGGCTCAGCCCGGCTGCCATCGCGAAGCAGCTCCACCTCAGCGCGCGCGCCGTGGGGATGCGGCTCTACCGCGCGCGTCAGCAGCTCCGCGAGCAATTTCCCGACCGCTTCGGCTGCGTGCTCGGGTGGCTGGCATGGGGCAGATCCCTGGTGCCCCGCCTGGGCCGCCGTGTGCGCAGGCCGCTGGGGCTCGACGGTGCCGCCGTCCCGACCCTCAACTCCCTCAGCCAGCTCGTCGCCAGCCTGGTTGTGGTGGTGGGCCTCACCGGACAAGTGTCGACGGCATCGGCGAGCGAGGGGCCAGCCGCCACCGCCGTACTTCCGCCGGCCACCACTGGGGCCGCGGCGCGCGATCCGCAGGCGCCAGCTCACGCCCAGCCAGCCGTCGAGAAGCCGAGGGACCGCCCGGACGCTGCCGCGGCTGCGCGGTCTGCCAAGCCCGCGCCACGTGACGCGCCTCTGCTCGCCGGCCACACCGCCACCACCGAACCGCCGGAGGACGCGCAGATCGAGGATCTGGCGGTTGCCCCCTCCTACGCGTCCAGCCACGCGCTCGTGGCCGTGGGCGCAGGCCGAACCTGTGGCTGCCCCGTGCTCTACCAGTCGACCGATGGGGGCCACACCTGGGCCGGCACAGCGGCGCCATGGGGTGCCCGCCAGGTGGTGCTACCGCCCGACTATCCCGCCGACCAGCGCATTTTCCTCGGTGCCCCCGCGGACGGGACCGCGCCCGACTACGTGATGTACGGGTTCGGCGGCACCACCGTTCCACTGCCCGCCCCGCCCGGCTACCTGGCGCTGGCCGCCGGGTTCGGGAAGGGCGATGACCGGGTGCTGATCGCCGGGCGCTCAGCAGTGTCGAGCGTCGACGTGGCGGATGGCCGGACCGCCCTTGTCCTCGGGTACCCTGGGGCAAGCAATCCGGCCTTACTCGCGACGGCGCCCGCGCTGTCTGCGGTGGTCGCCGTGGTACCCACGTCTCCGACGGAGGCCGCCCCGGCTGAGCCGATCGGCTCGGCGCCGGGCATCTACCTCTGCGCGACACCGAAGCTCGGCTGCGTCAGTCACTCGTCGGCGACGGCAGGCTGGAGCGCGGTTGATGGCGGGCCGTTGCTGGACACAGACCCCACCTTGATCGGCATTGTCCAGAATCATCCGGTGCTCTCCCAGGACGGGGGGCGCACCTTTACCGCCGTACCGTTGGTCACCGGCGCGACCGCCGTCGTGCAGGCGAGCGTCGCTGATGGTCGCGTGTGGGGCACCTTCGCTTCGGCTGGCGTGGCTGCGCGTCGGCTGGCGTGGCTCAGTGACGACATGTCCGGCACCTGGCATGACATGACATCAGCGGACGCCGAGCTAGCGCGTGTCGCGGCCGTTGTTGCGGTGAACCGCAACATCGTCATCGCGCTGCTCATCAACGGCGCCATGCGCTGCTCTGTCGACGGCGGCCAAACATGGGCGGGTCGTTGCCCGACCCCATGATGGTCGGAGGAGATTCTGCGATGAAGGCCCTGCGAGGCGTTGGAATGCTGGCTGTGGGCGGCGTTCTACTTCCTGGCCAGCTCCTTGCGCCTGTTCCGGCGCTGGCGTCGACGGGCAGCATCAGCGGCGGAGGGGTGTGGGGTGGCGTTCTCACCTTGTCGCCGTATCCGTGCGTCGGAGGCTGCCTGCTCACCCCGGCGGATTTCACCGGCTGGTTCGCGGGGTCGGTGACCGCGAAAGTTGGAAGCACCATCTACACAGCGACCTGGCCCACCGGCCTCGGGAACAACCTCGTCCCCAACAACGTGACCTACAACGAGTCGTGTGGGACGGCGCCCGCGTTGCCGCCGGACAGCGGCAACGCCAGCGGGCAGTGGAGCGTGATCGGAGGGCTGCTCACCGTCAACGGGGCATCGGCCGGGGGTGCGGTGCTGGTGGCGTGGGTCGACTGGGGAAGGACGGACGAGGCGGCCACTATCACGGTGAGCGCCGTTGAGCTGGAGAACGGTGCTGGCGCGGTTCTCGTCAGCACGTCTGGCGTGGGCGTAGGCGCAGCGGTGTTCGGCGCTCCAGTGCCGACTACCCCCGGCAACTTGCCACCGAGCTGCAGCAACGAGGAGTCCGTCGCGGTAGCGGTCGCCGGCACCTACACGCAGCCGGACTGACGGTGGTCCGGCGCGGGCGCCGGCTTCACTTCGTGTGCGAGAACCCAGGACACCGACGGCTCGCCGCTCCTACTGCGCCCTTGGCCCCGTCTCCCGCCCGCCTTACTTCACCCCGCCCACCACATTCCTGTCGTGTCCACGCCCTCTTCATCGCCCCTTACTCGCCTACACACAGTTCCACCTACACAGTGGTGTCGCAACCCTAGCCGCGTGCGGAAGGACACGGGCATCGCCCGGTGACGGCCAAAGTTGGGCCAACAGGGCGGCGCAAACCGCCCGTTGGCCCGATCAAGTCTTAGCCGCGCGTCTCGCCTTGAGGCGCTGGCCGTGTGTCGCCAGGCCGCGCCTGCTTCTGCACAGGGGCGACTGCTCCCACGACCGCCTGTTGAATCACGGGAGAAGGCGGAATGCCTTCAACCGCAGCCGGCGCTGGGGTCGATCCGATAGGCGGCGATGGCGGGATGCTGGGGCTTGGTGTTTGCTCGTCCATGACAACCTCCGTATCCGTTCCGATTAGTGGCCGCTGATCATCAGCGACGCAAAGCCGAAGATCACACCGAGGGGCAAGCAGAATATCGAGAGTCGCAGGCCCAGCACCTTGCGCCGGACGACCCGCAGATTGCCCTCGTACTGGTGAACGCGTTGGTCAGTGATGTCGCGTAGGACATGCTCCGCGATTGCGTTCCAATGTCGTTCGCGAGTGTAGCGGGGGTTGGGAACGTCGCCCGCTTGCCGTGGCCACCAAGTGAAGCACCCACCCACCAGCGCACCAAGCAGGAAGAAAATCGCCATCCCGGCGAGGTCTTGGGCGTGCGGGCCTTGCGGTACATGGCCTAATGCCACGGCGGCGACCAGCACGGCGACCACCCCCGCGACCACAAAGGAGCCCTTGGTGTCCAGCTCGCCTAGGTAAGCGAGCTGGCGATGAAAGGCGTCAGCCACCTCAGCGTGAACAATGGCCGCCGACTGGTGGGCGGGCGTCGTTCGCCAATCCTCCGGGTTGCCCTGTCCGGCGTCGGAACTACCGTCGTCAGTCACTTCGCCCGAGGCTACCACGCGGGCGATGAGGCCAAACACCTGTGCCGGATCGAGGAAGAATCACGACTCCACTGTGTAAGTGACTGTGCGTCGGTGGGAGGTTGGGGTGTCGGCCGGTCGGCGGGGGCGGAGGCAGCGCTGGGGAGGGCTGCGGGTACGCCGATGACGGCATCGAAAGGACCCAGGCGCCCAGCAACGGACCCCTTTTCGAGTCGGAACTCATGGATACCGGTTCACTTCAAGTTCACCCATTCTTGAAGCGAACCGGTATCCATGGACGGCGCCCGGATCGTCGACTAGCGTCGAGCCGTGGCCGAGGAGCTTCGATCGGGGACGGCGACGGTCGTTGGGCGGCGCGTCCTGAGCACCGCACGGCGTGCGCCTCTGCACCGTGCCCCGCACCGTGTGCGGGGAGTCTGAGCACGGGACCCGCTCCGCGTGAGCACGGCACCGTGCGCTCCCCGAGACAGCACGTCGTGCGGGCTGATTCGGCGCACCGCGTGCGGTTTCTCGTGCGTGCAGCGCCGCGCCGTGAGCATGGCAGCGTGCGGTTTGCACCGTGCGGCCGGATGCGATACGACGTCTCAACCATGACGCCTGTATCGGAAACGGCACCCGCCCGTTGTGTCCTTGGAGGGACGGAGCCGCCCTGCCTGCGCCGCGACTATGAGTCGTCGCCGCCCGCGCGGCCTCGTCTCCCGTGGCCTCCCTCTGCCGCTTCCTCTGCTCGCCTCCTGCTCCATCCGCACGGGCCCGTACAACGTCCCGCGATCCGGGAGCCGCGCGACCGCACAGCGCCACGTACAACGTCCGGCGGCCACCCTGCGCTCATGAGTTCGCGTACGTTGTACGTTGGCTCGACGCTCCGAGCGGTCCGTGGCGCGTCGTACAAGGTACGTTTGCGCGGTACAAGCGCAGACCGTAGCGTCGCCTGCATGGCGCCGCGGCCGATCGTCTACCGAGTCCCTCAGTCCCGTCGCGGATGCGCGCCGACCCGCACCGTGCCGCCCAGCGCACACGGTTCGGCCGCGCGGTGAGTCGTCGGCCTCGCTGCCGCGCTCCTATGGGCACGGCGTATGCCGTCGGTGCCGTGCAGCTCGCCCTCCCCATCCCCGACGCGACGCAGCGACAGGCGCCCGTGCGGCCGACGCCGGCGGGCGGCACCGGCAGCGCGGCCCTGGTCGGTCGCCCGGCGGCACCGCGCCGCGGCGAGGCACGGCCACCCATACGGCGGGAGCCCGTGGACGCCGTTGACGTCATGCTCCGCGACTTCGCCCGCGCCCTGATCGCGACAGCGATCCACGTCCACGACGACATGCGCGGGTCCGGGCTGGCATCACGGCCGAAACGCCACGGCACGCAAGCGAAATCGCGTGCACATCGCGTCGTGGCCGGGCTCCACGACGTGGTATCATCCGCCCCACAAAACGACAGTGGGGCCGCGCCGCTCGCAACGGCCGACCCCGTGGTCCCCAACCGCTCTAGGAGGCTGGCGACATGAGCAAGTCTACCCGTCCCGTCGACGGCGCGGACGCGCCGTCTGCGACGCCGGGAATCACCCGAGCCCTGATCTACCTGCGCGTGTCGGATCGTTCCCAGGCCGAGCGCGACGACACCGAGGAGGGCTACTCCCTCCCGGCCCAGCGGGAAGCCTGCCTCCAACTCATCCGCCAGCAGGGCTGGACGCTGGTGGACGAATACTGCGACCGCGGCGAGTCAGCGTCCAAGGACGACGACCAGCGACCGCAGTTCAACGCCATGCTCCAGCGCATCGCAGAGCAGGGCGACGCCGATGTGATCGTCGTTCACAAGCGCGACCGCTTCGCCCGCAACGCGGCCCGCCACCTGGCACTGCGGGCGGCGCTCCGCAAGCAAGGCGTCCGCCTGGAGTCGGTGGTCAACAAGCTGGAGGAGTCCGCGGCTGGGATGCTGGCCGAGGGCATCGAGGCGCTGGTCAACGAGTACCACTCGGCCAACCTCTCGACCGAGGTCAAGAAGGGCCAGCGCCAGAAGGCGCAGATGGGCGGCTGGACCCACCGGGCGCCGCTCGGCTACCTCAACCGCAAGGAGTGGGAGGCCGGGCGTCGCATGGCTTACGTGGTCCTCGACCCGGAGCGCGCTCCGCTAATCCGCGACCTGTTCACCCTCTACGCCTCCGGTGACTACACGTTGGAGCAGTTGACGGTAGAGATGGAGGCGCGCGGGTTGACGATGCGCGAGTGGCGCAACAAGCCTGCCCGGCCCCTCTCCCTGAACGGCCTGCGCTGGGTGCTCTCCAACAAGTTCTATCGCGGCATCGTGGAGTACAACGGCGTCGAGTACCAGGGCCGCCACGAGGCCCTGATCGACCCGCAGACCTTCGAGAAGGTACAGGCCATGCTCGCCAGCCGGGCCGGTGAGGAGACGCGCGAGCGCCGCTATCACCACTACCTGAAGGGGCTGCTCGTCTGCGGTGTCTGCGGGCGCCGCCTGTCGGTGCAGGTCACGCGCCGACCGAACCGGACGGGCAACCGCAAGCGCACCGAGTTCGCCTACTTCTACTGCCTCGGCCAGAAGGACCGACGCAAGAGCAACAGCGGCTGCCGCGAGGCGTACGTCGCCGTGGACGAGCTGGAGCGCCAGGTGGAGGCGCTGTACGAGCGCATCCAGCTTCGCCCGGATATGGCCGAGCGCCTGAACGGCTGGCTGGAGTCGGAGCTGATCGCCCGCGAGGACCGCAACGCGGCGGAACGGGACTTCCAGACGCGGCGGCTCGCCAAGGTCGAGACGCAGAGCCGCAAGCTCCTCGACGCCTACTACGCGGGAGCCCTCGACGTGACGATGCTGCGCGAGGAGCAGGACCGCCTACGCCGTGAGCGCGACGACATCAATGAGCGCATGCGCGCGGTTGATGCGACCCTGGCGCAGTGGCAGGAGGTCTTTGGCACCGCCGTGCGCTTCGCGACGATGTGCGGCACGGCATACCGAAAGGCCCCGGACGGCGCCCGCAAGCTCTACAACCGGGCGTTGTTCGACCGCCTGCTGGTGATCGGTGGCCGCGTCGCTGAGCCGGTATACGTCGAGCCCTTCCGCCTCGTCTTCGGCGTGAACGGGTTCGAATACGGAAGTCTGGAGCGGGAGACGAGGCTCGAACTCGCGACCCCTACCTTGGCAAGGTAGTGCTCTACCACTGAGCTACTCCCGCTCGTGGCGGCTCGGGAGTATACCGCAGCCCTGCGGCCCGGCCCCTAGCGCCCGCGGAAGTCGGCGGCCCGCTTCTCGATGAAGGCGGTGACCCCCTCCACGGCGTCCTCGGTGGCGATGGC
>Ga0207664_10003436_pt1 | contig 10558 bp, 11 predicted proteins | sample LARL83metaG_FD_184349 | JGI IMG/M metagenome (GOLD analysis project Ga0207664, IMG submission 184349) | Corn, switchgrass and miscanthus rhizosphere microbial communities from Kellogg Biological Station, Michigan, USA - LAR L8-3 metaG... | ecosystem: Host-associated > Plants > Roots >...
GGTCGTGCGCCAGGCCGGCGTCGGAGGCGTCCAGCAGGACGTACCACACGGTCTTGCCGTTCGCGGTGCCCGGGTACAGCGGCAGCCGCACCGTCTCCTTGCTGAGGTCGACCTGGAGCGCGCTTTCCTCGGTCAGGTGATTGCGGGGCAGCAGGCCCGTCAACTGGCCCAGCCCCCCGGCCTTAGCCGCCGAGGCCGTGGACGGCGCGGCGTTCGCCCCGCCGGACCCCACGGTAGTGAGCACCGCCGAGACGGCGACCAGCACGGCCGCGGCGGCGGCCAGCCACCATCTGCGTTTCAAGATCTTCATCTGCTGTCCTTCTCCTCCGGCAGGGCCGGAACACCCAGGGGCGGCGAGCTGTCACCGCGCTGTCTCGCATACCCCTGGTATGTGTGCGCGGCGGGCCGGGTTCTTACCGCCCGCCGGCGGGCAGAAGGATTACGGAAAAATGACGCGGTCCATCAATGCGGCCGCGGGACTCTGCGCGCCGGTCAGTCCGCCTCGCCGCGCACCGCGGCCAGCAGCCCCTCAAAGTCCTCGCCGCACGGCCCGCACGCGCGCAGGTGCGCCGCGATGCCCGGGTACCGCTGCTCCGCCGGGCCGCCCGCCGCCACCAGCTCCACATAGACGTGCAGCATCTCCATCGCCTGGTCGCATCCCACGTCACGCGGATCGGTCCGCAGGAAGCGGTCCAGTGCCGGCCAGTCGTTCATGAGTTCCCCGGACAGTCATCGCGTAGATACCCGTTAGCGACAAGAACAGACCGCAGCTTACGCCGGGCGTCGAACAACACTTTGTAGATAGTGTTGCGGCTGGAGCCGAGCTCGAGGACCAGGGCATCCAGCGGGACACCGTTGAGCACGATCGCGACGAACACCTGCCGCTGCCGCGGGGTCAGCACCTCATCCACGGCGCGGCGCAGCGCCGCGGCCAGGTCCCGCCACTCCGCCTCCTGCGCGGGGTCGGCGCCGAACCGGTCCGGCAGCCGGTCCCAGTCCTCGGCGTCCAGCGGCACCGCCGGATGACGCCAGAAGTGCCGTCCGATCTTGGCCGACACCTCGAAGATGGCAAACTTGCACGCCCAGGTCGTGAACCGGCTCTCGCCGCGGAACTGCCCGAGCTTGCCGGTAATGGCCATCAGCGCGTCGGCCGCGGCCTGGCAGGCCAGGTCGTCAAGTTCGGGCCCGGTAATCCGCACCCGGGGCCCGCGCCGGGCCACCTCCGCCCGCGCGACGCGCACCAGCAGCTCATGCAACCGCGCCAGGGCCGCCTCCCGCCGCGGACCCGTCCCGGCGAGCACCCCAAGCCACCAGGCTGACTCGGGGTCGAGCCCGGCAGCGGTGACAGGAGCCTCATCCACCCTGCGGTTAACCGGCATCACCGCCATGCTACGCAAAGCCACGGGCTACCTGGCCGCTGGCCGAATCGGCCCGGAGCCGCAGCGCCACCGGCCGCAACCGCGATCCGGCGCCCAGCATGGCCGGCTGGCCGGGCACCGTAAGACCGGTGAGCGCCGCCGGCACTAACAGTGCATGACCCAGATGACAGTGCTGCAGCCAGGGGACCCGTTCCCGTCGCTCACCGTGGCCCTTCCCGGCGGCCGCACCCTGCGCCTGCCCGACGCCCTGGCCGACCGCTTCGGCGTCGTCCTGTACTACCGCGGATCGTGGTGCCCCTACTGTAACGCCCAGCTCAGCGCGTTTCAGCGGTCGCTGGACAGCCTCGCCGGCCTGGACATCTCCGTCGTCGCCCTGTCGGTGGACGACGAAGCCACCACAGGGGACCTGATCGCCAGGCACGGCCTGCGGTTCCCGGTCGGTCACAGCGCCGACGCCGCCGCCATCGCGCACGCGACCGGCGCCTTCATCAACCCCGACCCGCCCTACCTGCAGTCCACCGGTTTCATGCTCGACCCCGGCGGCCGGGTCACCGTCAGCGTCTACTCCAGCGGCGCCATCGGCCGGCTCGTCCCCCAAGACGTCGCCGGCCTGGCCGGTTACCTCCGCGACCACACCCAGCCCAGCTAGGAGCTGACGGCATGGCAATTCCGATCCCCGATGACGTCCGGGAGCTTCCCCAAGCCCCACCTACATCCACCTCGACCCCGCGTGCCGACGGCGCGCCGCGCAACTGGCTCGTCTGGGCAGGACTCGAGGACGACCGCACCCCGCACTGCCAGTCCGTCCAGGTCGCACAGGCGCCGATGTCGTCGCGGCCATCGCACTCGGCGCCCGGTTCACCATGGTCGGCCGCGCCTACCTCTATGGCCTCATGGCCCGCGGCAGAGCAGGCGTCGACCGCATGATCGCCATCATGAGAGGCGACATCGAACGGACGATGCGGCTCCTGGGAGCGACCCGGCTGGACGAACTTGCTCCCCGCCATGTCACGTTGCCAGGACGCTGACGCCGCCTGCTGGCGGCAGGCCAGGGCAGCATCCCCGGCGGCACGGGCCCGTCACGCCAGTTCCGCGTCCGGTTCGTCCGCTCTGCCGTCCAGCATTGCCGAAAGCGGAACCGCTACGCCTGCGCCGGCAGCACATCGAACACGCCGCCGGATGGGCGGCTGCGCCGGCCCGCCCCGTGTTACTTTTATTGCATGATTTCCCCGATCCGGGGAAATTTCACCGGTTTCCGTGTTCAAGTCCCCCCCTCGGACACATAAGACAAGCTTCTGACCTGCGGATATATTATCGCTAGCGTCACGCGAAGCGCATCTCGCAGGTCAGGACCATGGGCGTTCGAATCGGGTTCAGATCGCAGAACGGCAACAGTCATCGTCAGCCAGTCCCACGGGTAACACATGCAAAGCGCTGGTCAGCTGCTGTGCCACGCCGACCTCCGGAAGCCCGTCACTCGTCGTGACCCGACAACGGCTTCGCCACCAAAATGACGAACGAATACGCGGCACGAGCGGACGGCGCTGCGTGTCCGCTCGGTCAACGCACTAGCTAGAGGTGGTGGCGCCGCTGCTGGCGCAGGCGGCCGGGGACAAGGGTTAGATGGGAACGCGTTCGTACCTGGAACGCGGCAGATGGGCGGTTCAGGGTTTAGATCGGAGGCCGTCCATCAGGATGTTCAGCAGGCGGCTTGCCCTGGCGTCGTTTTCGGGCGGGCGGGCCACGGTGAAGATGCCGATGAGGCTGGCAGCGATGTCTTCGGCGGTGACGTCGGCGCGGAGTTCGCCCGTCACACGGCCGGCGTTGAGGATTTCGTCGATGGCCGCGAGCAGTTCGGTCTGGGTCTGGGCATGGGCGATTTCGCCCGATTCGATCATCGCGAGCAGCGTGTCGAGCATGCCGTTCTTGGTCGCGATCCAGTCCCCGAATAGCTCCATCCAGCGTCGCAGCGCCGCGGGCGGGGGAAGCTGGGCGAGTAGCTCGCGGGCGCCGTCGGTGAGCCGCGCGACCTGATCGCGGTAAACCGCGTCGACGAGAGACTCGCGGGTGGGGAAGTGCCGGTAGAGCGTGGCGATGCCGACCCCGGCTTCGCGTGCGATCGCGCGCATTGACGGTTCGGTGCCGGCAGACACGAACACGCGGGTCGCGACTTCGAGGAGCTGGTTGCGGTTGCGAGTCGCATCCGCTCGCAGCACGCGAGTTTCCGGCTCGGCCAAAACGGATCACGCTCCGATTATGATACGGTGCTCCTTATAAACGGAGCATAGTCCGTTTCTCGTTGCCTTCCTTCGCCGCCAGAGGAGACAGGTGAGCATGCAGCAACCGGGTGTCAGCACGTCGGCGAACACGAGCCGAGCGGTCCAGCTCGAGTCGTTCGGCGGCCCCGAGGTCCTGAACCTCAGCGAGGTACTCGCACCGCAGGCCGGCCCGGGGCAGATCCGCGTGCGAGTCACCGCGGCTGGACTGAACCCGATGGACTGGTTCATGACCTCCGACGCACAGACCGCCACCCGATTCGGCTTGAGCTTGCCGTCCGGGTTCGGAACCGACTATGCCGGGGTCGTGGACCAGGTCGGTGACGGCGTGACCGGGTTCGCGGCCGGCGACCGGGTGTTCGGCGGCGCCCTGTCCCGCGCGGTCGCCGACTACGTAGTAATAGACGTGGCCGGGGCCATCGCAGCGGGCGGCGACGCGCACCATACCCCCGACGGCGTTGACGACCGCACCGCCGCCGTCCTTGCTATCGGGGGGTGCACAGCCGCCGCCGCGCTCGCCGTTGTCAAACCCGGGCCGGGCGACACGCTGCTCATTGGCGGCGCGGGAGGCGGGGTCGGCGTGTTCGCCGTGCAGCTCGCTCGCCTCGCGGGCGCGCGAGTGATCGGGACGGGATCGGCGACGTCGGCCGATGCCCTGCGTGCCCTCGGGGCCGAACCGGTCGCTTATGGCGACGGCCTGGCCGACCGGGTCCGTGCCCTGGCTCCCGCCGGCGTCACTGCAGCCATCGACCTCTACGGGACGGAAACGGCGCAGGCGGCACAGCAACTTGGCGTTCCGGACCAGCGCATCACCACCATCGCTGCCCAGGTCGACGGGATCACGCCGGCCAACGGCGCTAACGCCGCCCCCGGCGCCATCGAGAAGATTGCCCGCCTGGTCGCGGCGGGCCAGCTCCGCGTCCCCATCGCGGCAAGCTTCCCGGTCGAGCAGATCCGCGCTGCGGTCGAGCTTCAAGCCGGCCGGCACGTGCACGGCAAGGTCGTCATCGACCTCTAGCTTCCGCCCGCTGAGTCAATCTTGATCTTCGCGTCCCAACCAGACGGCACCACGCCGGAGGCCAGGCGGCGTGGTGAGCAGCGCGAACGCAGGGACTGCGACACATCGCCACGTATAGGTCCACGCCTATGACGGCTGCAGCGGTTGGCGCCGGATAGTCCCGCGACCCCGTCACCTCGCATTGGCTAGGGTCCAAAGCGCAAACTCGCTGGTCAGGACCGCTGCCCCGCATAGGCTTTTTGGTGCGGTCCCCCCTCGGACACCATCCCATGTATCTGACCTGAGGATACATGTTTCAAAGCCCAGGTGAGCACGCGAAACCGCAGGTCACAGGCGCGCGGGCTCGAGTCCCTGTCGACACAAACCCTTCGCACATGCCACGCCTCTGCTTGCCGGCTTGCCCGAAGGCGCCGCCGATTACATCGTCCGCGGCCGCGGTGATACCCCGGTTCGCTCGATCAGCGACCTGATGACGTGCGCGTGGAGGTCGACCGGGTGGATCCTTGTCAGGGTTCGCCCGGCTTCCCCGCCGATGGGCGTTCGCGCCGCGCCGATGATCCCCGCGTCCGTCATGGCGACGTCTCCTGCCTGTCTGCCGACGTTTGCCGGGGCCCTGCCAAGTAAGTCTTATTTTGCAACTAAGTTGCAGCTTGCACAAGGCGGCTGCGGCTCCGCAAACGGGATGTTCACTTGGCGGAGCGACTACTTGCAACGCAGTTGCTAAAATAGACCCATGAAGCGTGAGTTCACCGCCTGGCCATGTTCGCTGGCGCGTTCCGTGGACGTGTTCGGCGACTCCTGGACCCTCCTCCTTGTCCGGGATGCGATGCACGGGCTAAGCCGCTTCGATGAGTTCCAGCGGTCCCTGCACATCGCACGCAACACGCTGTCCGACCGCCTTGGCAAGCTGGTGGACGCGGGCATCATGACCAAGCGGTTCTATCAGGACAACCCACCTCGGTACGAGTACCTGCTGACCGAGATGGGGCGGGACTTCTTTCCCGTCCTCGCAGCCATGCTCGCCTGGGGCGACAAGTGGCTGGACGGAGGCGCGGGCGCGCCGGTGACCCTCCGCCACCATGCGCCGGGTCACAGCATCGTCAGCCAGGTCGTCTGCACCGAGTGCGGCGACGCCGTCACCCACGACGACATCCAGTTCTGCGTGGGCCCGGGATACCCGGACGACATCGACCCAGAGCTCGACATACGCGACCGGCTCGCGCCCTGCCCAACCGAGTCACCGGCGGCCTGACGCATCCGGGCTGTACGGACCTGCCGCCATGCCGAGTAAGTCTCAGTTTTAGATTGAGTCTTGTTTAAAGACTATGAACGTGCTGTAGTTGTCCTTGCGCGTTGTGATCCGGATCACCGACGGCGTCGATCAGGCATTACGAAATGTGAGGAACACTCATGCCACTGTGGAAGATCCATCACCCGGCCGGCGAGTACAGCGATGAGGACAAGAAGGCCTTTTCCGAAGCCATCACGCGGGTGTACGAGGCGGTCCCCATCCCGAGGTTCTACGTCGTGGTCATCTTCGAGGGCGTCGCGGCGGGGGACATGTTCGTCGGCGGTGACCAGCACGACAAGTTCGTCCGGCTCCAGATCGATCAGATGGCCCGGACCCTTCCCGGCCCGGTTATCCGGGAATGGTGGACGCGCAACCTCGACGATGTCATCGCGCCCTGGGTGCGAGACCGCGGCTACGACTGGGAGTTCACCATCACCGAGCCGCCGTTTGACCTGTGGTCGCTACAGGGCCAGATCCCGCCGCCGTTCGAGTCTGTCGCCGAGAGACGCTGGGTCGAGGAGAACAAAGCGACCCCGTATACGCAGGCTGAGAAGCTGCCGGTCCGCCTGTCCCTGGCCCCGGGGACAACCGGTGAGTAAGTCCCGGTCCTGGCAGCGCACTCGGAGGCGAGCATAGTGAGCTACCGGACTGTGAACCCGGCGACCGGGGAGACGGGCGTGACCTTCGCCGATATCACCGACGCGGAACTCGACGACGCCCTGGGCGTCGCGCGGGCCTGCTTCCTCGACGACTGGCGGGACCGGCCGGTCGCCGACCGGGCCCGGGTGGTCAGGGCGGCGGCGGCCAGACTGCGGGCCAGCGCCGCCCGGTATGCCCAGCTGGTCACGACGGAGATGGGCAAGCAGATCGCGGCGGCCGAGGCGGAGGTCGGCCTGGCCGCTGCGATCCTGGACTACTACGCCGACCGGGCGGAGGAATTCCTCGCGCCGCGGGAGTTGCCCGAGTCACCGGGCGCGGTGGTCGAGACTGAGCCCATCGGGGTGATCCTGGCCATCGAGCCGTGGAACTTCCCGTTCTACCAGCTGGCCCGGGTGGCCGGCCCGCAGCTGATGGCGGGCAACGTCGTGGTCGTCAAGCATGCGGAGAACGTCCCGCAGTGCGCGCTGGCGTTCGCCGGCCTCTTCGCGGAGGCCGGTGCGCCGACGGGCGCCTACACCAACGTGTTCGCCAGCATCGACCAGATCGGCCGGGTGATCGAGGACCCGCGGGTCGCCGGGGTAACGGTTACCGGGAGCGAGCGGGCGGGCGCCGCTGTGGCCGAGCGCGCCGGGCGCAGCCTCAAGAAGGTGATCATGGAGCTCGGCGGCAGCGACCCGCTGATCGTGCTGTCCGACGCCGATCTGGGGGTGGCGGTCGAGGGCGCGCTGTTCGGCCGCATGTTCAATACCGGTCAGAGCTGCGTATCCTCCAAGCGCATCATCGTGGTGGGCCACCAGCGCGGAGCGGAGTTCCTGCAACTGTTCCGCGAGAGGCTCGCCGACCAGAAGCCAGGAGATCCCGCGGACCCGGGCACCGTCCTCGGGCCGCTGTCGTCCGAGCGGGCGCTGAACCTACTCCTAGACCAGATCCAGGTAGCGCGCGACGGCGGGGCGAAGGTCGTCCTAGGCGGCAGCCGGATCGACAGACCAGGCTATTACCTGGAACCGACGATCCTGACCGGGATCACACGGGACAACCCGGCCGCTGATCTCGAGTTCTTCGGCCCCGTCGCGTCCTTCTACACGGTGGAGACCGAAGACGAGGCGGTCGCGCTGGCGAACGCCACCCCGTTCGGGCTGGGCGCGTCGGTGTTCACACGGGACACCGACCGGGGCCGCGAGGTGGCCAGGCGGATCGACAGCGGCATGGTGTTCATCAACCAGCCGGCCTGGACCGCTCCCGAGATCCCGTTCGGCGGCGTCAAGAACTCCGGGTTCGGCCGCGAGCTGTCCGACCTCGGCTTCGGCGAGTTCGTCAACCGCAAGCTGGTCAACGTCGCCCCAGCCGGCGCACCGCCCTGGGGCCCCGTGCCAGCCTAGTTCCCTTCCCGCGCCCCGCTGGCAGGCCCCGGTGTCTGCCAGCGGGGGTCCGCGAGACCTTGGAGCCAATGCCATGCCTTTCACTGCAATCGCTGGCCCGCGATGAGCGCCGTCATCACGGTGGCGCCAACCGGTCCCATCGCCACCAGAGCGGACAACCCGGCGCTGCCGACGCAGCCAGCGGAGATCGCCGCGGCTGTCCGCCAGGCCTATCTGGCCGGGGCGTCGGTGGCCCACATCCACCTGCGCGACCCCGGCGACCGGCCTACTGCGGACCTGGCCATCGCCCGGCAGACCATGGACCTGATCGCCGAGAGCTGCCCCATCCTCATCCAGCTGTCCACGGGCGTTGGCCTTGACGTGCCCTTTGATGAGCGTGCAGCGCTGGTGGAACTCCGGCCCAGGATGGCTACCCTCAATCCCTGCAGCATGAGCTTTGGCACGGGCGAGTTCCGCAACCCGCCCGCGGACGTGGCCCGGCTGGCCGAGCGGATGCGGGAGCTTGGCGTCAAGCCCGAGCTGGAGATCTACGACACCGGTCACCTGGAGGCGTGCCTGCGGCTGCGCGACGCCGGGCTGCTGACTGACGAGCCGCTCCAGTTCTCCATCGTGCTCGGGGTCAAAGGCGGGATGGCCGCGACCGCCGACAACCTCATCACCATGGTGCGCCGCCTTCCGCCCGGTGCCGTCTGGCAGGTGATCGCCATCGGGCGGGCCAACCTGGAACTGACCGGGATCGGCCTGGCGCTGGGGGGCAACGCCCGCGCGGGCCTCGAGGACACCCTGTACCTGCGGAAAGGCGAGCTGAGCGCGGGCAATCTGCCGCTGGTCGAGCGGGCTGTCAGGCTCGCCTCGGCGCTGGACCGCCCGGTCGCCTCGGTGGAAGAGGCAACCGACCTGCTCTGCCTGCAGTCGCGATAGCTCACGATGGGAAGATCCGATGCCAGAAACAACGCAGCAAACCGCCCCGGCCGTCGCTAGCGGTGCGTCGCTCACCATGGCCATGGAGGGGGCGGTCGCCGTCCTGTCCCTGGGCTACGCGCCCTACAACCTTATAGACGAGGCCCTGAACACCGAACTCGTCCATGGCCTGGAATGGTCGCAGCGGCAGGGCGCGCGGGCCGTCATCCTACGCAGTTCCCTGCGGCACTTCTCCGCCGGCGCCGACCTGGACAAGATGGTCGCGGACGCCGCCACGGGCGACGTCCTGAACTGGGGCTTCGCACAGACCCTGCGGGCATTCGACCGGAACCCCGCGCCCGTCATCGCCAGCGTGCACGGCGTCTGCCTCGGCGGCGGGTTCGAGCTCGCCCTGGCCTGCGACCTCATCGTCGCGGCCGAATCGGCGAAATTCGGCTCCGTGGAGGTCACCGTCGGCTTGCATCCGCTGATGGGCGCGGTCCAGCGGCTCACCCAGCGGGCCGGCGCAGCCCGGGCCAAGGAGATGGCCCTGCTCGGCAGGCGCTACCCCGCCTCCGTCCTGGAACGCTGGAATATCGTCAACTTCGTCGTCGCGGACGAGAACCTCGACACCGCCACGATGGTCATTGCCCAGGAGCTGGCTCACGGCCCGTCGATCGCGCACACCGCTACCAAGCGCCTGGTGTCGGTGGCCGTCAACGAAGGCCTGGCTGCCGCGGACGAGGCGATGGCCGAGATCCAGCGCCCGATCATCGGCTCGGCTGACTTCGCCAACGCGGTCAGGTCCTACCGTGAGAACGGCATCGGCATGGCCGAGTTCGAGGGCCGGTGACGGCCATGACGCTGCCCCTCGAGGGAATCCGCGTCGTCGACTTCTCCCGAGTCCTCGCGGGCCCGCACTGCGCCAAGACGCTGCTCGACCTCGGCGCCGAGGTCATCAAGATCGAGCCGCCCGGCGGCGACCTCTCCCGCAAGGCATTTCCGAAGGCCGGCGGGATGTCCGGCTACTACGCCCAGCAGAACGCCGGCAAGCGCAACATCAGCATCGACCTCAACGTGCCCGGGGCCAGGGATGCCATCGCCCGTCTGTGTGACACCGCCGACGTGATCGTGGAGAACTTCAGGCCCGGTGCTCTCGCGGCGTTCGGGCTCGACTACGAGTCGGTATCCGTGACCAACCCGCGGATCGTCTACGCCTCGATCAGCGGCTACGGCCAGCACGGCCCGTGGCGCTCCCGCATGGCGTACGCGCCCACCGTGCAGGCGGAAACCGGCATCACCGCTACCACCATCGAGCATTTCCGGCGACCACCGGACCAGTTGCGCAGCGACTCGCTCTCCCACGCCGACGTCTACTCTGGTCTGCACGCCGCGATCGCCATCCTGGCGTGCCTCAGCGAGCGGGAGCGGACTGGCCACGGCCAGTACATCGACGTGGCGATGGCCGCAGTGATGCTGTCGGTCAATGAGCGCGTCCACGTCGACCTGTCGGAAGAGGACCTCGGCGACGAGCGCCCAGTCCTCGGCGCAACCGACGGGCCTTTCTTCCAAGGCCCGCAGGGCGAGCGGTTCGCCAGCCCCATGAGCCTGGTCGGCAGCATGTCCTTCCCGTTCTATCTGGCGGCCATGCGCCG
>Ga0207664_10003437_pt1 | contig 10555 bp, 10 predicted proteins | sample LARL83metaG_FD_184349 | JGI IMG/M metagenome (GOLD analysis project Ga0207664, IMG submission 184349) | Corn, switchgrass and miscanthus rhizosphere microbial communities from Kellogg Biological Station, Michigan, USA - LAR L8-3 metaG... | ecosystem: Host-associated > Plants > Roots >...
GGCCGCTGCGATTGACGTTAAGCGCGGGCTTACCGGCCGCCACACAAGTTTGAAGCACGCCGACATAAAATGCCAATGGCTGGAGGACCCCGCACATGACGCTGCAGCCGGTTGACGGAATCGAGATTCTCGTTCTGGTGGACAACTGCCTGGACAGTCTGTCGTCCGTTCCGAACCACGTATCGCTCGAATGGCCCCGGTTGATGCGAAACGGGATGAAGGAGTTATCGGGCGAAGCGCAGTGCTGCGCCAACCACGGACTGTCTTTGCTGATCACGGCGCGCCGAGGAACCACCTTCCACGTTCTCATGTTCGATGCAGGCCCGGAAGACTATGTGTTGGAACGCAACGCGCCGCGCCTGGGTGTGGACTTCTCGAGCATTGAAAGTATCGTCCTTTCTCATGGACACTGGGACCATGCCGGAGGATTGCCGGCGGCGGTTCGCTTGGCCGTCGCCGCTCGGCAGAGAGGTCCGGTCATAGTGCATGTCCATCCGGGGATGTTCCGCCAACGCGCACTGACGCTGGCATCCGGCGCGATCCTGCCGATCAAGGCAATTCCGGATCCGCAGCTGCTCGGGGCGCTGGGAGCAAGCGTGCTTAGCTCCGACAAGCCACAATTCGTGCTGGACGATTTCTTCTGGATCAGCGGTGAAATACCGCGCGTCACGGCATACGAGAAGGGATTCCCCGGTCACTTGCGGCGGTCGTCCGACGGCGGCACGTGGGAAGCCGATCCGCTGATCATGGACGAACGGTTTCTAGCCGCGCACGTGCGGGACAAGGGTCTTGTCGTATTCACCGCTTGCTCGCACGCCGGAGTCGTCAACGTTCTGACGCACGCCCGCGAGTCGTTTCCCTCCATCCCCCTCTATGGCGTGGCAGGCGGATTTCACCTGTCTGCCGCAAATGAGAGGATCATTCCGGAAACCGTGCGCGACCTCGGCTCGTTCAATCTCGATTTCATTGCGCCAGGACATTGCACCGGCTGGCGCGCGACGCACGCTTTGGTCGAGAAATTCGGCCAGAACGTCGTCGTCCCGTCTGCAGTGGGCAAGACATACACGTTATGAACTGGTCCCAGGCGTGCAACGAGCCAGCCCAGGACAATTGAATCGGCCCGGATTCTCAGGTAAATAACCGTGCTGGCGGGAAGGCCCGACGAGATGGGCGAAATAGGAGAATGATGAAACGTCTGCTGCGATGGATCGGGATCGCGTTGGCAAGCCTCGTGGCGTTGGCGGTCATCGCTTACGCCACCGTGTACGTCCTTTCGGAGCGCATTCTGCGGCGCGTCTACGAAGTTCCTGCCGTTGCAATATCGATTCCGGCGGACCCGGCGTCCATCGTGGAGGGCCGGCGGCTGGCGACCCTTCGCGGCTGCGTCGGCGGTTGCCATGGCAAAGAGGTGGAAGGGGCCGTGATGTTCGATCAGCCAATGATCGCGCGTATCGTCACCCCCAATCTCACCGCCTCCGTCCGCAAGTACAGTGATTCGGAACTCGTCGGAATCATCCGGAATGGCGTTCGGCCAGGAGGGCAAAGCATGATGGTGATGCCGGCAGAGGAGTTCGTGCTGCTGACCGACGAGGACCTGGGCCGAATCATCGCGTTCCTGAAGTCCCTGCCGGCGGTCGAGGGACCCGGTCCGAGCGTCTCGCCCGGTCCGCTTGGACGAATGGGCATTGCGACCGGGCAGTTCAAACCGGTGGCCGAACTCATCGCGGAAACTGTTCCGCCGGCAGAGGCAACGAACGAAGAGGGCAAACACGGTCGGTACCTCGCGCGGACGACCTGCTCGGGTTGCCACGGCACAAGCCTGCGCGGCGCCTCGAATCCCGATTTCTCCGCTCCGAGCCTGCAAATAGTGGCTGCCTATTCTCCGGAAGAGTTTGCCCGCTTGATGCGAGCGGGCGTTGCACTGGGAGGAAGAAACCTCAAGACCATGAGCCCGTGGGCGCGGGACCATCTGTCGCTTCTCACGGATTCGGAAATTGCTGCGCTTTACGGTTATTTACACACCCTGCCCGCAACGCCGCATACCTGACCCGAGTGATCATCAAGATGCCGACTATCATTGGCGTTAGCGCGTGGTCCCCACGACGCCACGCACGGAGTTGCTGAAATGATCACAGTCGAGTTTCTGGTCACTTCGCTCGTCGTCGTCCTCATACCGGGAACGGGTGTTGTATTCACCGTTTCCACCGGGCTGCTCCGGGGGCGCAGAGCCAGCATTTTCGCCGCGGTCGGCTGTACAGCGGGCATCGTGCCGCATCTGATGGCAACAGTGCTCGGCCTGGCCGCGCTCTTGCACACCAGCGCCGTCGCGTTTCAGACGCTCAAGTTCGCGGGCGTGGCCTATTTGCTGTACCTCGCCTACGCGATGTGGCGAGACAAGTCCGCCTTCGTCGTTGAGGAAGCGGCGCGTGAAAGCACCGCGATGGGCCTGATCGTCAAAGCGATTCTTCTGAACGTCCTTAACCCGAAGTTGACAATTTTCTTCCTGGCATTCCTGCCGCAGTTCGTCGAGCACGGCGCATCATCACCACTGATGCAACTGCTATCCTTGAGCGGCGTATTCATGGCGATGACTCTCGCGGTCTTTGTCGCCTATGGGCTCATGGCCCACGCATTTCGCAGGGCCGTCATTGAGTCCCCCCGCGTTCAGACGTGGCTGCGTCGCGGCTTCGCCGTCGCGTTCGCGAGCCTCGGGGCACAACTTGCGCTGTCCGAGCGGTGATGCCCGACCCCGCCCCACCGGACCGCGCCGGAGTATCCGGAACAGCATGAGCGGCGCAACGGCCATCGGCTTCCTCAACACCGTCGCGGTCGGACTTGGCGCAACGCTGTTCATGGACGTTTGGGCACTGTTGTTGAAACGCGCTTTCGGCACTCCCACGGCCAACTATTGCTTGGTTGGTCGTTGGTTCCGCCATATGCCCGAGGGAACGTTTGCGCACGAGAGCATCGCGAATTCTTCGCCTCGGCGCTTTGAGTGCGCAGTGGGCTGGATCGCCCACTACGTGATCGGCGTCATATACGCGCTCGTGCTCGTCGGCCTTGTTTCAGCTGACTGGCTTGCGCAGCCGACGTTGCTGCCCGCCCTGCTCTTCGGCATCGGTACCGTGCTGATACCGTATCTCGTCATGCAACCGTCGTTCGGACTCGGCATCGCGGCATCCCGCGCGCCCGGTCCGGCGCAGGCCAGACTTAGAAGCCTGATGGCGCACATCGCCTTCGGCGTCGGCCTGTACGTTTGCGCGTTGGGCGTGAGCTACTTGGCAGCCGGTTCCGCCCCTCTGCTGACGCTCTCAAGTACGATCGGCTGCGCGCCGCAACCCGACGCGCGTCGCGAGTCCCGACAGGACCTGAAGCGCGTGCTTTTCCGCTCCGGCCGGCATGCCGCAGATGCGCCATAGGGTTAAAAGGGCCGCGCCATAGGCGAGCGCGCCCAGGACGCAGGCGCAACACAACTGCAGTAGAAGCGAGAAAATCGCGCCGGTGCGTGGCCAGTGGTCGAGCAGCAGCAAGACCGCGCCGGACATGATCAAGCACGCGGCGACGGTGCGCCAGATGACAGCCCCTACCGCGGCAGGCGAGATTCCGCTCACCCGCCAAATGATCGCGTAGTTCAGGAGCATCTGGAGGATCGCGGTCGCGCTGGTTGCCCACGCGGCGCCGACCAGGCCCCAGATCGATGCCGCCCACAGCATCGAAACGATTCCGACGACGGCGCCAAAGGCCGCCAATACGGTCGTCAGGTGCGGCAGGTTGAGCGCGAGAAGATGTGGATCGCTGGTGGCAGTAAAGACTCGAACGACTCCCACCACCGCCAGGATCTGAACCACGGGGACGGCCCCCACCCAGTTCGGGCCCATCGCAACTCGCACCAGCGGATCGGCGGTCAGCGCGATTCCGACGCCGAGCGGCAACGCGAGCATGACGATCACCCCGAGGCCGTCCAGGAAGGTGCGCCGCATCGCGGCCGGCTCCTTCTCGAGCGCGGACAGCCCGGGCAGCATCGCGCGACCGATTGGAACGACGAGCTCCGACGTCGCAATCGCAGAGATTTCCCGGCCGACCGAATACAGGCCGACCGACGCCGAATTGAGCATCTTGCCGATGACGAATGCGTAACCCTGACGCTGCGCGTAGTAGAGAAGATTGTTCGCGATCACCCATTTGGAAAAACGCAGGATCGCGCCGGTCCGGACGAGACTGATCCTCGGACGAAACGGATGCATCGTGTATCCGAACAGCAGCGCCGCGCAGCGGCCGCTCAGCACTCCGATGACGAGGGCCCAGTAATTGCGCAGCACGATGGCGAGCAGAACGGTGATTACGAAAGAGACCAGCTTCGTCTGCACCGTCAGGCGAAAGTCGCGATCGAAGTTCAGCGATTTCTGAAAATCGACGATTCCGATGTTGGCCAGCCCGCTGATCAGGCTTGCGAGCGACAGCACGTACAGGACGTTCTGCAGCCTCGGTTCGGCGAAGAAGTCCGCGGCAGCGGCTGAGCAGGCCACGAGCAAAGCCGCGACCAAGAGTCCCCGCAATGCCGACAGCGTCCATGCCGTGTCGTAGTAGCTGCGATCGATGCCTTGCTCGCGGATCAGGTACGTTGCGAACTCGAACTCGCTCGCCAATTCCACAAAACCGATCAGCATGCTCGCGAGGACCACCAAACCGAAGTCCGCCGGAACGAGCAGTCGGGCCAGAACGATCGTGCTTACCACACCGATCGAGCGCAGCGTGAGGCGCATCAGGACCGTCCACACGGCACCTTTCGCCATCCGCTTGCCGAGGCTCGAATGCTTGACGTTCACGCCGAAAGCCGGGAGCGCAAAGGTTTCCGGGCAGCAAGGCCGATCAGCGGAGGCCGGCGGGTATCACGCACGGGTCGAGACTAATATAATTCCGGCTTGCCTGCATGCAAGCCGATCGGAATAGGACGGGGCCCGTCATGGTCGCGATATGGCCGACATAGAATTCTGTCCCGCACCTGAAGCTGTCGCCGTCGGATCCACGATCGGCGAGATCGTCGACCATTGGGGCCGCGTTGCGCCGACGGCCCCGGCGATCGCGGCCCGGAACCGCAAGGACATGAGCTATGGCGAGCTCGCGCGCCTGACCGATAGCATCGCGGCCCGGCTCCAGCATGCAGGTTTCGGTCAGGACAGCCGCCTCGCGATCGTTCACCGCGGGGGTGCGGAAGCGTTGACAACGGTTCTCGGTGTCGTGAAGCGCTCGATCGCCGTTCCGGTCAGCAACGAGTACTCGGCGCACGAGCTCGCAAGCCACTTCGATGCCTGTGGCGTCGAAGCCGTCATCGTCGACGCGCGGCTCGACGCGCCCGTTCGTGAAGTTGCGCGCGCACGGGGAATGCGCGTGATCGAAGTCGGTCATGGGCGGGATTCGGACTCCGCGGGGTGCATCACGCTCGACCTCCCGTCCGCGGAGGATCGCGCGCCCGCCGTTCCTGCTCCCGCCCGGGCCGACGACATCGCTTTTGTTTTCGCGACTTCGGGTACGACGCGTTCGTCCAAGCTGGTTCCATTGCGTCATCGGCATATGGTGTCACGCTGCGAATCGACCGCACTCCTGCACGAACTGACGAAGAACGATCGTTGCTTCAATCAGAACCGCTTGTTCCTGTGCAGCGGTATTGCCAATTCCTGCACTGCCCTGTTCGCGGGCGGCTGCGTGGCCCATCCCGACGACCGTGGTCCGTTCGATCTCCCGGCTTTCATCGCTGATCTGACAACGCTTCGACCGACCTGGTATGTCGCCAGCTACAACTTCAATATCGGCGTTTATCAGGCGCTCAAACGCGACGCCTCCGCGGTTGCCGGTCACGCGCTGCGCTTCATCCGGGCAACGTCCGGCCCCCTCAACCCTGACATCGTCACCGGCCTGGAACGGATCTTCGGCGTGCCTGTCATCGAAGCCTATTCGTCGACGGAATCCGGGCGGGTGTGCGGCAACCCGTTGCCGCCGCGACGGCGCAAGCTCGGGTCGGTCGGCCTTCCCACCGCCCACAGCGAGATATCGATCGTCGACGCCCTCGGCCATCCGGTGAAACGGGGGGAGCCGGGTGAGGTGGCCGTTCGCGGCGCCAACGTCTTCGACGGATACGAGCGCAATCCGACGGCGAACGAGGAAGCGTTTTTCGGCGACTGGTACAGAACCGGGGACGTGGGCGTCCTGGACGAGGACGGTTATCTGCGCCTCGTCGGCCGGATCAAGGAGATGATCAATCGGGGCGGACAAAAAATTTCTCCGGTCGACGTCGATGCAGCGCTCGCCGCCCATCCCGAGATCGCCGACGCGGCGGCGTTCGCCGTACCGCACCCGATGCTGGGCGAGGTGGTGGCCGCGGCGGTAGTCCGGATGCCGGATTCGCAACTGAGCGACCGTGACATCACCGCATTTCTTCGTCAGCGCATGGAGCCCGTGAAGTTGCCGCGGAGCTTCCTGTTCGTCGAAAAGATCCCGAGGGGACCATCCGGCAAGGCGCTGCGCGCCGAGCTTGTCAAGCTGTTCGAGAAGTTCGGCCCGATCTCGCCGTCCGCCGCGGACGCGCGTGCCGATCCGATGACGACTCCGACCGAAGCGAAGCTCGCGCAGCTGTGGAAATGGTTGCTGCAAAAGGACGAGCTGGGTCCGAACGACGACTTCTTCCTGGCCGGCGGGGACTCGCTGGCCGCAACGCAGCTGGTCCTCGCGGCCAACGAACTGTTCGACGTTGAACTGAGCCTCGATCTCATATTCAGCGATGCGAGCAGGATCAGGACGATGGCCGCCATGATCGACGAGCGGAAACACTGGGCCAAAACGGGTCGTGGTCCGGACTTGCCCGCGGACTCGATCGACGAGCGCATCGCTCGCCCGGCGGGCGGCGGCCGCGGCGAGCCATCGCGCGGGCGCGTGTTGAACAGGCCCCGCGACAGGGACGTGTTCGACCTGTTCGTCCTTGAAAGATCGACGGGCCTGCGCCGGATGCGACCGGGCGCCCGGTACGCCTGCGTGCAGGCCAATTCACAGGGTTATCGCAGCGTCGAGATCCCCCTCGAGAAGGCGACGGGAACGATCCGCCTGGCCTTCCTCGGCGACTCGTTTGCGTTCGGCTCGTGGAAAGGTGGCAACGAGACGACCTGGCCGCACCACACGCTTGAGACGCTGCGTGCCGGAAATGACGTCCCGGCATACGATTACATCAACGCAGGCATACCGGGGAACGGTATCGGCCAGGTGACCGTCCAGTTCCGGGATTCGATTTCGAAGTTTCGACCCGACGTCGTCGTCCTTGTTCCGGGTGCGAGCGGCAGCGCCGCCGACCACGCGCGCGTGAAGATCGGATATTCCGGGATTCACTACGTCCCGAGCCGATTGGCCCGTCGGTCGGGCGTGCTGGCCTGGCTCGAAAAGAACCTCGTCGTCATACTGCGCCAGCTGCGAGCGCTCAGCGATCGTGGCAAACTGAACTTCGAACCGCACGAGCTGAGAGAGGTTTCGCGCGAGTTCGAGGAGAAGCTGCGCGACCTAGTGGCCATGTGCCAGAAGAGCGGCGCCCTAGTCGTGCTGTTGACGCGGGAATCGAAGATACAGCGCCGCGACGGCAGGCTGGCGCAAATATGGTCGTCCGGTTCGCGCCTGTTCTACCAGCCTTACATGTCGATTTCCGCTCTGCTGGATACGAAAGACGAATTCAACCGCGTTTATCGCGACGTGGCCGCTTCGACCGGAGCCTTGCTCGTCGACATCGTGGGATTGCTTCCGCCGACCAAAAAATATTTCGAAGACAGCAGCCATTGCACACCGGCGGCGAACAGAATCATAGGCGAGCGCGTCGGCTTCGCGCTCCGCGAGGATCCGCGTTTCCGACAGCTGTTGCGGGACAGCCTTCGCCGGGGCGCATCCCTTGGCTAGCGCGACTTCCAAGATCGTGTCCGTCGCGACCGCGCTGGCCATCGTCGCGTGGCTGTTGCTCCTGCTCGGCATCGTGTATGCCAGGTTTTTTGTCACCGAACCGGCGCCGAATGTGGTTATCACTTTTTCCAACAAGGGCCTTACGCGCTTGTTTGCCGAACTGCTCAGTCTTGGCATCGGCTGTCTTGGGCTCCTGCTTGCGGTCATCGCGCTGGCTCGGCCGGCCCGCGATTGGCGCCTTGCGGTTGCCGTGGTGAGCAACGCTGCCGTTTGCGCCGTTTGCGTCGCATTGCTGATGTAGTATCTGGAACTTCGAGGATGAGAACATGAAAAAATCGGGCGTGAGCGAAGGCCCGTCGGCATCGGAGCTGATCTCGAAAAAGATCGCCGAGCTCGCGGACTGGCGCGGGACAACCCTCGGTAGAATGCGCAAGCTCATCAGGGAAGCGGATCCGGACGTCGTCGAGGAGTGGAAATGGATGGGCACGCCGGTCTGGTCGCACGACGGCATCATCTGCACCGGCGAATCCTATAAGAGCGTCGTGAAGCTCACCTTCGCCAAGGGCGCGACTCTGAGGGATCCGGCCCGTCTTTTTAACTCGAGTCTCGACGGAAACGTGCGCCGCGCGATCGACATCCACGAAGGAGAAGAGGTCGACGGACCCGCGTTCAAGACGCTCGTTCGCCAAGCGGTCGCACTCAATCGTTCTGCCAAGTCGAAGTCTTCGAAGAAAGCGAAGTCCTAGGCATACTGTCCTGCGGATGTTCCGGCTCGTGGCGGAGGTGGCTCGCTCGAGCGGGCCCGGGTGAAGATCGCCGATTGAATTCCCCAGCTCTGCACCAACGAAAGGCAAGCAATCATGAGCAGCAACACCGTTCGACTTCACCGCGTGCTCCGTGCTGCGCCGGAGCGAATCTATCGGGCCTTTCTCGATGCCGATGCAATGGCCAAATGGTTGCCGCCCAACGGCTTCACCGGCAAGGTCCACCATTTGCATGCGGAAGTCGGCGGCACGTTCAGGATGTCGTTCACGAACTTCACCACAGGCAATGCCCACTCTTTCGGCGGCGAGTACCTTGAACTGGTGCCTGACGAACGTATTGTCCATACCGACAAATTCGACGATCCGAATTTGTCCGGCGAGATGCGCACGACGGTGTCCTTGAAAAAGGTGTTCTGCGGGACCGAGCTGGATATCGTGCAGGAAGGCATACCCGCTGCCATCCCGACCGAAGCGTGCTATCTCGGCTGGCAAGAGTCGTTCATGTTGCTCGCGCAACTCGTCGAAGCCGAGATTCCAGGATAACGAGAGAGACTCGTGCTCCCTTTTTCAAGCCGGAATCCCACCGGCCGGCGACCATCGGCTGAATGCGTCGACCGGACCGAAAGCAAACATCGATGATCTCGGCGCGCGAAGCGCTCGAACGTCTGCGGGACGGCAACCGTCGCTTCGTGTCCGGCGTCCGGAGCCGCGAGACGCTTACCAGCCAGATGCGCCGCGACGAGCTGGCGGCGGGCCAGGAGCCTTTCGCCATCATCCTCGGATGTTCCGATTCGCGGGTGCCGGCGGAGATCGTCTTCGACCAGGGCCTCGGCGACCTCTTCGTCATCCGTGTCGCCGGGAACATCGTCGCGTCTTCCCAAGTCGACAGCGTCGAGTTCGCTGCCGCGCGGTTCGGTACACAGCTGGTGGTCGTACTCGGGCATTCCCAGTGCGGGGCAATTCTGGCGACCCTGGAAGAGCTCCAGCAGCCCAAGAACAACCAGTCGCGCAGCCTCCGTTCGATCGTGGGCCGCGTCCGGCCATCGGTGGAAGCGTTGCTCGAGACCGACCTCCGAAACGACCCGGCTGCGCTGGTCGGACACGCCGTTCGGGCCAACATTCGCGCCTCGGCAGATCATCTGCGACACGGGTCGGAAATCCTTGAGCAATTGACTCAGAAAAACGGCCTGCTCGTCGTCGGTGCCGAATACTCGCTCGAGAGCGGGGTCGTTGATTTTTTCGACGGCATGCCGGAAGCCGGCTGACTTCGGGCGTGTCATCGCTCTGGCGGCGCGTCGCACTTGAAGGCGGAAAGGTCGTGACCCGCGAAAAAACGATGCCGGCCGTCGGCCGACGCGTCTACGGTCTGGGCGTGATGGCGTTGGCCATCGTCGCACTGGCGTGGGGGGACTTCGACCCGGGGCAACCGGTGCCGAAGGGCTTTCCCGCCCGCCCGGCCCTGGCCTATGCCGCCGCTGCGTTCATGCTCGTCGCGGGCGCAGCCGTGCAATCGCGTCGGACCGCGGCCTGGGGCGCCGCGGCGCTGTCTGCCTACTACGCGATCGTCGTCGTCATCCTGATGAATGGCCGCGTAATGCTCGCCCATTTCGCGGAATTCGGCAGCTACAGCGGCGGCGGCGAGCAGCTGGCGATCGCGGCGGCCGGGCTGATCGTCTACGCCTCGACTGCGGGGATCGATGCCGCTCGAGCCGCGCGCCTCACGCGCATCGGGCAACTTGCGTTCGGGGTCTGCGCGCTGTTATTCGGCGGCGCGCACTTTTTCTATATGAACCTCACCGCTCCACTGGTCCCCAAGTGGTTGCCGCCGACGCAAGCGTTTTGGGCTTATGCGACCGGGATCG
>Ga0207664_10003438_pt1 | contig 10554 bp, 9 predicted proteins | sample LARL83metaG_FD_184349 | JGI IMG/M metagenome (GOLD analysis project Ga0207664, IMG submission 184349) | Corn, switchgrass and miscanthus rhizosphere microbial communities from Kellogg Biological Station, Michigan, USA - LAR L8-3 metaG... | ecosystem: Host-associated > Plants > Roots >...
CTGGGGGATCAGCCCGCGGACGCTGATCACCGGCCGCTTGATGTGGACTAGTTACACAGCCCCCGTTGCGGGGACAGAGGATGCAGCGGACGACGTCACAGAGGAGGACGCCGGGGTCGACGGCGGGGTGGAAGGCGGGGTGGCCGCCGGGGTCGACGGCGGCGTGGAAGGCGGGGTCGACGGCGGGGTCGACGGCGGCGTGGAAGGCGGGGTCGACGGCGGGGACGAGCTCTTAGGTGACGGCGAGCTCTTAGCTGATGACGAGCTCTTAGCTGATGACGAGCTCTTGGATGAAGACGGAGGCAGCAACCCGGACGACGACGCGGTACTCGGAAGCGTGAAGAAAAGCGAAGGTACGGATCCAGGCGATCCGGGCGCGGTCGGAAGGAGATCGGGCGTAGGCGACGGCACCGGCGCTGCTGCCTGAGGGGAAGCCGGCGGTCGCGTGGTGCCGCTGGATCCCGCCGGCGCGAATAGCCGCGGAAGCCCTCCGAGGCCGACGAGATGCCCAGCTTCACTAGATGAGTTATTGACGTAGAACATAGCGCCGCCCAGCAGGGCCAGCACCGCTGCCGCCGCTGCGACCGATGCCGGTGTAAATCGCGATCTAGGCACGGACGGCGTCGTGAGCTGTACCGGGAAGCCGTCAGCACCGAACCGCGGAGCGCGGTCGGCCGCGTAGACGCGATACGCGACGGCGCCTGGCGAGTTGTCAGAGACGAGGGCCAGTATCCGCTCGCGCAGGTAGGTCGGCGGCGGAATCACCGGGAACAGACTGCCCAGGATTCCGGGGTTGAGTCCGCTGCGCTTGCGTTCGCCGCATACCTGGCAGTGCCCGATGTGCCGCTTAATCCGCCTGCGTAGCGGCAAGATTGCGTGAGCGCCCTGACCGTCAAGGAGGGCGGCCAGTTCATGACAGTGCTGCCGTTCGGCTCTGGCTACCAGCAGTACGTCCAGTGAGCTTTCGAACCGCGAGCGCGATCGCATGGCCAGCGCATGCGCCTGGTTGCGCGGCGCACCGAGAATGGCCGCGAGATCGGCGCCGTAGAATCCATGAAGAAGGGTCAGCTCGCTGATCTCCCGGTCTACGGGGTCCAGCCCGGCAAGCGTGGCGCGTACGAGAGCGCGGTATTCCGCCTGCTCGGCGGCGGCGACTGGCGCGGCAACAGCGGGAAATGCTGCGGTATCATCCGTTGCCGGGGCCGCCTCGTGCAGCTGCACCGACGGAACGGCATCCCGGAGCCGCAAGTAGCACTCGTAGCGCGCCACTGCGAACAGCCACGCCCGCAGCCTGCTCGGCTGAGTCAGCTCGGAGACTTTGGCTGAGGCATTGATGAAGGCGTTCTGCACGGCGTCGGCCGCATCGGCGGGCTGGGAGAGCCGGGACCGGCAGTAGGTGTACAACCCCTCCCCGTAACGATCGTAAGCTGTGGAAACTCCAGTAACATCGTTCGCAGCGATCGCGGCCACCACCTCGGTGTGGTCCACGGAGGTCTCGCTGACATACATATGTTCACGGTATGACCCCGCGGCGATTTCTGCCATAACGCCGGACGTTACAGGGGCAGTCGCCTGCGCGGCGGTCAGCCTGCGTGGGTCCCGCTTCCGCATGCCACGGAGCCACTCTCGCATGATGACCATGAGGATCCGCCATCCGTCCCGGACGGCGCGAAGGTTGCTCTCGCCGGAAATGCGGGGCCATTCGTAGCTCGGCACCTCATAGATCTTCAGCCCGGCCTTGGCTGCCCGGATGTTCATCAGCGTCTCGACCTCGAAGCCTGGCCCGCTGCCGAGGTCTATCACGTCAAGATGACGAGCCCAGAATGCGTTGTAGCCATAGCACAGGTCGGTAAAACGGGTACCGAACATCCGGTTGACGAGGAAGCTGAGCAACCAGTTGCCATAGCGCCGTACACCGGTGATGTCGTCGCTGCCACCGCTACTGGAGAAGCGCGAGCCCTTCGCAAAGTCAGCGCCGGCCAGCAATGCGCCGACGAACCTGATCATCTCCCGTCCGTCGGTCGATCCGTCTGCATCTATCATCACGATGATTTCGCCGGTCGCGGCCGCGAATCCAGCCTGGAGCGCGTCTCCCTTGCCCTTGCCAGGCTGTTCCACCACCTTGGCCTTCGGGTACAACGCCCGGGTGACTGCTACGGTGTCGTCGACAGAATGCCCATCCACCAAGATGACTTCGTCCACCCAGGGCGGCAGTGTCGCGAAGACATGCGCGAGATTAGCGGCCTCGTTCCTGGCGGGTATGATGACGCTCACGCTCGGCACTATTGCGAGAGTCTCGGAAATCGGCCGATACGGGAGCTCGGTACGGGGCGCGGCCGGATCTACGGCGTTCATCTCCAGCGTGAGCGAACGATCCCCTGTAAAGTCTTGTACGTTCGTAAATTTCACCTGTATCGCAACCTAACCAGGACACATGCCCCGATCCAGATCTCCTAATTGAGGTCCGAACACCGATACCCTGCCTTCGTCGCACATTTCCCTGTGTAGCGGGAACTGCTTGATAAATATCGTCAGCTAAGACGAGTCGATCCGTGATTCTGATGATGCCGCGGCTGGTCACATCTCAGGCTGCTCTCCCCCCTGCACAGAACCGTTGTGATCGGTTACCTTAAGTAATATCCATACCGAGCCGCGCATAGCGCCGCGCTGCGCCGCGCAGTGACAGTACGGCCCGTGTATAGAGGACGCCCAGCGATCGTAGGTGGTTCACACCCATACAAGACGTTTTAGATTGTTGCAGATGGTTTCTCAGGAAATAGGTGGTTGCCGTAGGTGTGGTGCAGTATGCCCCGATCGTGACCTGCCAGCGCATGGTCGGCCGGATACCGGGCGGCGGTGGCCTCCAGGGCCCTAGGGGCCGCATCCATTGGCGCGGTCGAGTCAGGGCTGCTGGCGATGGTGCTCACGAGAACTCATGCCGGGCCTCCGCGGCCGAGGCGAGGATCTCACGCTTGTCGGCGAAGGGCCGGAAAACGTCCGCTGCGTGAGCCCCGTCCGCGGCGATCACCGTGGCGTCTTCGGCCTACCTCGCGCTCGACATCCCGGTATCGAGCGCGCTCACCCACGAGTTGACGGCTTGCAGCCGATCCGGCCGGGCTCATGGAAGACCTCGAGAAGGTCATTACTATTTCCATACCACGGGACGTGATGGGTGGCTGGCGCAGGCAGGTCCCGATGAGCTGACGGAGGACTACTTCGATGTCCAGCCCGCTTCACAGGCAAGTGGTGCCGGGCGCCGTCAGGCGCCCGGCACCACCAATCCGCCGGGAGTTAACGGGAACGGCTCACCAAGCCGCGCGCAAGCTGCCAGTCGGGCAGGTCCGCGGCGGAAGCGTGCTCGCTGCGCTTCTTGGAGTAGTGAAAGCGCTCGACGAAAATCGTACGGAGAACGCGCCAGCCGTCACTAGCCGCGTTCAGGTTGCTGACGCCGTGGATCCGCGAGTGCTCATAGCTCGCGACCTCATTGACCTTCAGTCCGGCCTGCGCGACGCGGATGTTGATCAGCGTCTCGACTTCGAATCCGTCGCCCCAGAGCCGAGTGCCGTCGGCCGGGGCGGGCGCATCGGCGTCGAGGCCGAACACCGGGACGTGGCGACGCCAGAAGACGTTGTACCCGTAGCATAGGTCCGAATACCGCGTGCCGCACAAGATGTTGACCAGGCCGCTGAGCACCCAGTTACCGGCCTTGCGCAGGCGCGTGATGTCGCTGCTGCCGCCGCCGGTGGCGAACCTGCTGCCCTTGGCGTAGTCCGCGCCCCCCATGAGTGCCTCAACGAACGCCGGGATCTCTCCCGGGTCGGCCGAGCCGTCGGCATCGACCATGGCGATGATGTCCCCGGTGGCCGCAGCAAACCCGCAGGCCAGGGCGTTGCCCTTACCGGACCGGCTCTGCGTGACGATACGCACGTCGGGGCGCAGCCGACGGGCGGTGGCCACCGTGTCGTCTACGGAGTGACCGTCGACAATGATGACCTCGTGCAGCGCGGGCGGAAGCTTAGAGAAAACATACGGCAAGTTACGCGCCTCGTTCAGCGTGGGGATGACCACGCTGACCTTCGGCCAAGGTACATCAGCGAAAGTGCGGGGCAGCGCCACCCCGTCACCCGGTTCCCGCAGATCGAACTCGGGACCCGTCAACCACGAATCGTCAACCAATGAGCGTTGTCCGGAAAATCGGGTAGCCGAAAGCTTCCCACCAACCATGATTGCCCTCCCGAGCGCCTTTACTGGAGCTGGCCGTCACTCCCCGACGACGGCTCGCGGCAAGAGTGATCTACATGTCAGGTCGACCCTTACGTACTAATGACGTGCGAATGAAGGAAACGGTTTACGATGTAGTCAGTTGATCACGATCTGTTCGTGATTCCCGGGAAGTCGCAGCTAGCGGTGCTAATGCCCACGTCAAGGGGCAGCCGACGGCCTCCAACGACATGGGGAATCTTGCCCGTGATCATCTCACGGCTGACCGCTATGTGCAGGCCAGACATCCGCAAGTCGCCGTTTTGAGCTTTTGTCACGACACGGTAACTCTTGCCGTAGACGATTCCTCCGGTTTACCTGACCCCGGGGCCGCCCGACCTCAAGCCGGATCGCCGGGCTTCGCTCCCGTCCTCGGCCGTCGCCGGTCACACATCCTTGAAGCCGATCATTTTCTTGACCAGACCGCGCGAGCCGGTCCCGACGGCCGTGATGGGCAGCCGCTCGGCGCGCAGGGAGTGCACGGGGCGCGGGACAGCGCCGAGCTTCTCCTTGAATACTGCCAGCGGCGAAGCGGGCCGGGTCATGCCCATCTCGTAGAAGCTGTACCCATTCTGGCAGGCTTCCTCGATGGCCAGCCGGTGCAGCAGATCGTTGGCTCGCAGGGGGCCGGCGAGTTGCTTGTTCATCGCGCCTTTCCAGTATTTTGCGTGCGCTCCGGAGGACAACACGACGATGGCCGCCACAGGTTCGCCCTTGAACCGCGCCATCCAGACGGCGCAGCCACTGCCGAAGTGCCTGGCCACCGCGGCCACCATCGCGGGCGGGGAGAACCGGATCGTACGCCAGCGGGTCATCCAGAGCGGCTCATGCTGCATGGCCGCCCAGCGCTCAATGGAGGATTCCAACAGGCTGAAGAATGCGGGCAGCAGGCGGCCGGACCTGTCGACCTCGACCTCGAGGCCGCTGCGTTCCGCCTTCCGAACGGCCGTGCGTGCGGTGCCCCGGAATCTGTTCTGCCAGACGGTGGAGAAGCCGCCGGCAAGGTCAAGTACATGGGATTGCATGCCATGCTCGACGGTGGCGAACTGGCTGTTCGCGCTCAGCCAGTCACCGGCCGTGCCGGGCCGGAGCCGGATCTCGGTAACCATCGTCCTCCGGCGGGCCACGTCCGCTAGCACAGCGGCCGCCTCGGCGGGGGCGATGCGGCCGCCCTCGCTGATGGGGCCGCCCCCGCCCCACTCTCCGGGCCATGACCCCGTGGTCGTGGACCAGGCCGGCGCCCGGCGCGGACGGGCCAGCGGGAGGACCACCTGACGGCCGGAGGCAAACTGGTACAGGACGCTGACGTCCCGGTACCGTCCTGCCTCCAGGACGGCATCGTGCCAGGCCAGCGACTGTGTCACCACAGCCTCCCGGTCGGAGCGGAGCAGCGAGGCCCACACATCCCGTGGAACCGGGCTGGTTATCAGTGGCTGGCAGTCAGCAGCGTTCATTTGCGGCCTCGCCACCCGGAGTCCGGCGACATCCGGCGCGGACCGGTTATTGCCGTCAGTCATATTCTCGCGCCTTCCTTGCGCCGGCCAGGCGGCGGTCATGTCCGTAGCGTGCGACGACGGCGAGCCTCGAACCTGGGGCCCGCCGTGCGTTCGCGAGTCCCAGGATGCTGTACGACGATGACAAAGGCATGAAGCGAAGTGCCGGATCTGCCACCTATTTCCCGGGCAGATGCTCTCCGAGTGCCGCTAACCGGGGTGGCTGATCACCGGGTACTGACCCCGGGGCTGGATCGAGAAGATCGGCGGTGGTGCAGGCCGATTACATGCTGAGGATGCTGTGTGAGCTGCATGAGAGGTCCATCCATACTCTGCGCGACACAGTATCCGGTGCTATGTTCTGCCTTGATACCAGCAACGCTGGACCCAGCTGGTGTGGCTGGGGCCGGGGCACTGCCGGCGTTCTTGGATCAGCACGGGACCAGAGGCGGTGTTATGGCACGCACGGCTGCGCCGAGCCCTCCACCGGGCCAGCGCCAGCGGCGTAAGCGTGGCGGCCGGCGGTCACGCTCTGCTACTGCTGCCATTACAGGCCTGTTCCTCGCCGGCGTCACGCTGCTCGGTACGGCAGCAGTTGCCGGGGTCACCCACCTGGCGTCTGCCAGCCGGGATGGACGGGACGCCGTCCGCGTCAAGAGCTCGCCGTCGATATACGACTATGTCCCGCCGCCGATCCTGCCGGCGACTTCGACTCCGAAGCCAGCGCTAACGCACCGGCCACTCCTGCGGAAACAGGCATCGCAGGCGTCGCTGACACCGATGCCGACCGGTGTCCGCGGCGACTGGAAGCTGACGTTCGACGATGAGTTCAGCGGCACCAGCCTGGACACGGCCAAGTGGTCGACCGGATGGTACGGCTCGGGCATCACCCCCCCGGTCAATTCCGGGGAAAAGGAGTGCTACGACCCGGCGCAGGTCAGCGAGGGCGGCGGGACGCTTGGCCTGACCCTGATCCGCAAGAGCGAGGAGTGCGGCATCAGCGATCCCGTCTATGCCACCGGCCTGGTGAGCACCCGGGGTAAGTTCAGCTTCACGTACGGGTTCATCGAAGCGCGGGTGTGGCTGCCCGCGATGACCGGGGACCCGGGCGAGGTCGCGAACTGGCCGGCGGTGTGGGCCGACGGCCAGAACTGGCCGGAGGATGGCGAAATCGACGTCGTCGAAGGCCTCGGTGGCGGCGTGTGTGCGCACTTCCATGGCCCGGCAGATCCCTCGGGGGTGCGGGTCGGCTGCCCCAGCGGGACCTACGCGGGCGGCTGGCATACCTTCGCCGCGGACTGGGAGCCGGGGATCGTGACCTTTTACTACGACGGTGCTGACATCGGGAGCGTGAGGTCGGGGATTACCTCCGCGCCCATGTTCCTGGTCCTCAGCTATGGGACTGCAAAGCTTGTCCAGGCTCCCCTCACGATGAGGGTGGGCTATATGCGGGTCTGGCAGCACCCGTAAGCGGGCCCCCGAGCGGCTGGTGCGTAAACCTCATGCGCCGCTTGCGCGTCTCCTGTGTATATGCCTGTGTGTGTCAGGGCGCAGTTGGTGAACCGGGTGTTCCGGACGCGGTTCACGGATTGCGTTATCGCTGTAACGCGTTCTGGGCCCAGCACCTGGAGGCGCTCGCGATCGACCGCGCCGGGTTCGAGATCGATACGCTGATGGAAATCCGGACAGCCAAGGCGGGGTTGATGATCCAGTGGCGGACCTTGAAGATGATCACCCGGGAGCGGCCCACCGTGCCGGGCGAAGCCATGAACACGATAAGGGAAGGGACATGAGGACCTTCTGGTCTTACTTTCCATCGTCATCCGCGGCCGGGCCATCCGGACCGGCCGCAGCGTGAACCTGGTCTCCGAACCTTGACCGCGACCGAAAACACAACCCGCACACATGGCAGGGTTGTCGCGCCACCTCAGCCATCCGTTGCCGTCGAAGCGCCCTTGCCCGACCGCGAGATCGCGGCCGCGATCGTGGCGTCGGACGTAAACGGGGTTGCCGCGGCTTTCGACCGGTATGCGCAGGAGCTTTACGTCTACTCCCGGTCGCGGCTGGCGGTGCCGGCCGAGGCGGCGGGTGCGGTGCAGGACACCTTCCTGGTCGCCTGGTCAGAGGTCCGGCGGCTGCACCAGCCTGGCCGGCTGCGGCCGTGGCTGTTTGCCGTGGCGCGCAACGAGTGTCATCGGCTGCTGCGGACTGGTATGCGGGCCGCCCCGGCCGGGGCCATGGACGACACGGTGCAGCTTGCCACCCTCACCGAGCAAGCGGAGCTTCGCGCTATGGTGGCCGCCGCGCTGGCCGGGCTGGATCCGATGGAGCGGGAGATCGGCGAGCTGAACCTGCGGCACGGGCTCCGCGGCGCCGACCTGGCGGCCGTTCTCGGTGTGCCTGCCAAGCAGGCGGACGCGCTGGCAGCACGGGCCCGCGCCGATCTGGAGAGTTCGCTGCGCACGCCGCCGACGGTCGGTTCCGCACTCCAGCCCAGCCTCGCGGGGCTGCTCGGCATGCTGGTGGTGCCCACGCTGCCGAACGGCATGCGGGACCGGATCGTGGCCTTGGCCGCCGATCCCTCCCCGGACGCGGCGGCCCACCGTGCCCGGGTGGCAGAACAGGCGGGGCCGTTCGGTGTGGACGGGTTCCCGGTACAGCTCGCGAAGCTGGCGAAGCCTCGCTGGCGGGGGGGCTCCATGCTGGCGGCCGCCGCGGCCGCTGCGGCCTTGGCCTTGCTCGGGGGCGGCATGTACTACGCCAATTACGCATCTTCCTCCAGCAGCCCGCAGCCCTCAGCAGCTGCTACCGTCCCGGCATCCACATCCATCCCGTCGTCTGGATCCGTTCGATCCAAGCGTTCCAGGACGGCAGCGTCGGCACGCAAGCGCCATGCGACAACGCCGCTCTTGCCTGCCCCTGTGCTCTCGGCTGCCCCGACGCACTCGCCTACCCCGACGCACTCGGCCACCCCGACGCACTCGCCTACCCCGACGCACTCGGCCACCCCGACGCACTCGCCTACCCCGACGCACTCGGCCACCCCCACGCCGACGCCTACTAGTTCCGCGCCGACATCTCCTGCGGCCGGATAGCGTCCTAGCCGGGTGACCGCTCGCTATCTCTGAGCTCCCGCCGACTGAACTGACTACGCGGACGGCTTCCTACGGGTGCTGCCAGACCCGCAGGTAGTCCACCTTCATCGTGGCCGGAGCCTGGAAAGGGCTCGCGGCCGCATAGTCGAGGATAGGGAACATCGGCGCAGAGGTGATCCCCGACCTCACGCTCCCGATGTCAGCACCGTCGTAGTAATAGGTCACGATCCCCGGCTCCCAGTCCGCGGCGAAGGTATGCCAGCCGCCCGCGTAGGTCCCGCTGGGGCAGCCGTTCCCGCCGCCAGCTCCTAGCCCTTCGGGATCAGCCGGGCCATGGAAGTGCGCACACACCTTGCCGTCGATACCTTCGGCGACGTCGATTTCCCCATCTTCGGGCCAGCTGTGGCCGTCGGCCCACACGCCCGGCCAGTTCGCGACCTTACCCGGGTCCCCGGCCACGGCGGGCAGCCACGCCCGCGCTTCGATGAACCCGTACCTGAAGCTGAACTTACCCTGGGTGCTCACCAGGCCACCGGCATAGACGGGATCGCTGATGCCGCAGTCCTCGCTCTTGCGGATCAGGGTCAGGTCAAGCGTCCCGCCGCCCTCGCTGACCTGGGCGGGGTCGTAGCAGTTCTTTTCTGCGGAATTGACCGGGGGGGTGATGCCCGAGCCGTACCATCCGGTCGACCACTTGGCCGTGTCCAGGCTGGTGCCGCTGAACTCATCGTCGAACGTCAGCTTCCAGTCGCCGCGGACACCGGTCGGCTTAACGCTGACGGCAGGCCGCTGAGGCTGGCTGGCAGACCACAGGTATGCCGCGGCAACTGCCGCACTGATCAGGACGCCGACAAGAACGATGCGAGTAGCGGTCTTGGCAGGAAACCAGGACCACCGTCTGCCGTGCCTGGGCCCTTGATGCTGATCCCTCGAGGGGCTCGGCGGAGCCACGCGTGCCATTACCTTGCCTCTGATCCCATGCTGCTCGATGAATGCCGATACTGCCCGGCCCCGCACTACCCAGGTCCGGCGTCCCTAGCACAGCCGGAACATGCTACTGGATGCCTGCGGGACGCGGCACGGACGAAGGCCTGAGGCCCGCGATCGATGATCCACGGCCAATGCGGACGTCGATGATCCTGAGTCTAGCGGGTAGGGCTACGTATCTCGCCAGCTGACCGCGGCGGTGAGCGCGACAGCCCGGAATCACCCGAACGGGCCGTGATGGCAGGTCACCACGGCCCGTTCGGATTAATAAATGACCTCAGGCCGTCAGGCCCCGACGTAAGGGACCGCCTCCAGGATCTCGACGGTGCTGGCGCGGCCGTTCGGCAGCGAGTAGGTGGCCTTCTCGCCGACCTTCTTGCCCGAGATGGCGGCGCCGAGCGGCGAGCGGGGCGAGTAGACGTCGATCGGCGAGCCGCTCTCCTCGCGGGAGGCGAGCAGGAAGGTCACCTCCTCGTCATCCTTGACGAACCGGATCGTGACCGTCATGCCCGGCCCGACCACCCCGTCGGTGCGCGGCGGCCCGCCGACGCGGGCGTTCTCCAGGATGTGCTGCAGGACGATGATGCGCGCTTCGATCTGGCCCTGCTCGTCCTTGGCCGCGTGGTACCCGCCGTTCTCCTTCAGGTCGCCCTCGTCCCGGGCCGCCTCGATCTTCTTCGCGATATCGATGCGCCCTGGCCCCGAAAGGTGGTCAAGTT
>Ga0207664_10003442_pt1 | contig 10551 bp, 10 predicted proteins | sample LARL83metaG_FD_184349 | JGI IMG/M metagenome (GOLD analysis project Ga0207664, IMG submission 184349) | Corn, switchgrass and miscanthus rhizosphere microbial communities from Kellogg Biological Station, Michigan, USA - LAR L8-3 metaG... | ecosystem: Host-associated > Plants > Roots >...
TGTTTTCTGACCGCTGCCCGGAGGCACCACGGCGACGCTGGCTTCGGCCGCTATGTCAAGCCTTACCCGCAGCACCCAGCCGGCGACGCTGACCGCCCACAAACCCTGCTCGAGGACGACCGGCCGGGCCTCGTAGCTCTCCGGGGCGGCGGGCAGCACATGACGGGCGGTGCGCCGGACAGCCTCAGCGCTGAGCGGTGCCTCGGCTGTGTATGGGGCCAGATAGACCTGATAGGTCGTGTCCCGGCTGAACAGTTCCCACTGGTGGTGGACGTGCCGAAGACCGGCGCACCTTGGGGCACGGTGCAGGGTCGGGTCTTCGTTGTCGCTGAGCGTGCTCCGGTCCAGCCAAGTGATCTCGTCAGGCGGGCAACTCACCCACTCCTTGCGTGCAGTTGACCAGAGGAACAGCCGCCCCGCCACCACTCAGTCGCACTCCCGAACGACGGGCCGCACGCTTGCCGGCGCCGGCCCAAGTCTCGCCTACCCCTGGAAAGACAATAGCCGGAGTTGGCGTCCTCAGCCGATCTCTACCTTTGACACAGGGGCGTCAGCCCGCGATCCCCAGCGAATCGAGTCGCCGTCACTCACCGGGTGCTTGCCGGAGACCGTGACGCCGTTGACTGACAGCCCGTTCATGCCTTGGTTGGCGACCCACCAGTGCCCTTCGGCGAACGTGAAGGTCGCGTGCACCCGGGACACAGTCGGCACATCGGGCAGTTCCAGTTCGACCATCCCTCGGCCGGCCCGGGCCCCGGACTTCGAGGTTTCGGTGACCGATGAGCCCGTCACCAGCCGCAGCAGGGGAACGGCGGGTCGGATCTGCTCCATGACCGTGGCCATGCCGTCCATGACCGTCCGGCCGGGGTTAACCTCCAGCCGGGTGCGGTTGCTGGACCCGGCTGCGACGGGATCCATTGAAGTGGCGGCGTATCCCTGGCTGGTGTACTGCTGATCGCGCACGTTCGGCGCGTCGGATGCGCCGGACACGTCCGGCAGGTCCCAGGCGTCGGGCGAGTGACGGGACTCCACCGGGAGGCCACGCCGGATCCGGTAGCGGCCCTGGGGGAGGGAATTGTCCGGGACGAGGTACACCTCTGGCTGGCATGGACCGGCAAACCGAGCCCCGTGCTTGGCCACTTGATCTTCGTAAGCCTCAGTGGCACTGGCGCAGAGTGCGTCGAGTTCCATCCACTCACGCAACGAGGCAATGTCGGCTGGGTTCATCTGCAATTCGACGTACTCCGGTGCGAACAGCGATCCGCTCGGCGTGACGACGAAAACTTCGGGCAGGTGACGCAGCGCGACGCCCAGCACGTCTTGCCCATCGCGCCACGGCCGTTCGGCCGCCCGCCGCAGCCAGGGATGATCCCGTGTGATGCCCATCGCGCGCAAGCCTGCCACAATCACCACGCCGAGCGCGGCGACGGCTACCACCACGACGGTGGCGGCCGCGACGGAACCTGTGATGACCTCCGCGGCCAGCCAGCACGCCGCAACGCCGCCGGCGATCGCCCAGCGCCGCCGGCTTCGCTGCCGTAGCGGAGCGCGTACCGGACGACGCGCCGCTTGCCTGCTGTCAACCATTGGGCACCGTCCCTGACCTGTCCGCCAGACGGATGTTCGCTAAATCCGTCTCTGCCTGTTACCGCAGTGTCGTCTCGTCACTGAGGATGCGGTCGCGCTCCTGCGCAAGTCAACGAATCGCCGCCAGCTTCCAGATACCTGGAAGCTGGCGGCGCTGCATGTTTGGGCCCGATGCGCCGTGCCGTGCTTACGACTCGTCGGGCAGCGCGTACGACCCGTGCTGCGGAGGGCCGGCCGGCGCGTAGGTGGCAATGATGACGCCGGTTCCGGTGGTCGACGTGCTGACCAGCCGCAAGGCCGCCGCCTTGGCACCATCCCGGAAGAGCTTCTTGCCCGAGCCGAGGTGCGCCGGGAAGTAGAGCAGGCGGTACTCGTCGATGAGGTCGTGCTCGATTAGGGTCTGGGCTAGTTCGCTACTGCCGTGGACCTGCAGTTCATCACCCGGCTGGTCCTTCAGCTTGGCGACCTCGGCCGCGACGTCCCCGCCCAGCAGCGAGGAGTTGTGCCAGTTCGTCGACGTCAGCGTGGTGGAGGCGACGTACTTTGGCAGCGCGTTGAGTTTGCCCGCGATGGGGTCAGCGGGGTCGGTGACGCGCGGCCAGTGGCCGTTGAAGATCTCGTAGGTCTTGCGGCCCAGCAGGAAGGCGCTGGCGTGGGCGAACCAGCCGGCCACGGCGACGCCGAAGTCCTCGTCGCCGTACGGGAAAGACCAGCCGCCGTGGGTGAAGCCGCCGTCAGGGTCTTCGTCCGGTCCGCCTGGCGCCTGCATGACACCGTCGAGCGTCAGGAACGTATGCAGGGTGAGCTTCATTTGTCGTCTCCTCACTTCGGGCACGTCTGTGCCGCAGTGGCAGGCGGACCGGGGGACGCCAGATTCAGCTCACTCCGACCGCCTCTTTCCCAGTTCACGAACGGCCCCCGCTGGAATCGACACCCTGGCCGACTCCGGGCCTCGGTTTGCTGTCACGGTCGGCCGATGCCGGGTACCTCGACCGGGAGGGCGAGGATCTCCCCGGTGCGCGGCCCGGTGGTGAGCCGTTCGAGGTTGACGACGTGGTCGTCGGCCTTGTGCCACTCGGCGGTGCAGATGAACAGGGTCCGCCGGTCTTGGCCGCCGAGCATTAGCGCGAACGGCGCCCGGTTCTCCTCGAGTTCGACCCGTTGCAGGACCTTGCCGCCCTCGGCGATGCGGACGACCGAGAACCCGCCTGTTTGCACCCAGACCGCGCCGTCGGCGTCCATGGTGATGCCGTCTGGGCCGAGACCCTCGGCGAACACCCGCCGTCCCGACAGCCCGCCCTCGGCGTCGATGTCGAACGCGGTGAGCTGGCCCGCGAACGACTCGGCGATGATCAGCGTCCGGCCGTCCGGGGTGATGATCATCCCGTTGGGGAACTGGATATCGTCGGCGACCTGGCGCACCTGGCCGTCCGGGGTGACGAGCTTGATGTAGCCCGGCTTGGGTGGCGCGCCGGCGACGAAGTTGAAATCTGCGCCGTTGACGTAAGCGTTGCCGCGTGCGTCGACGACGATCTCGTTGGCCGGCTGCTCGGCGTGGACGGCCATCGATCCGCCGGACTCCTGGCGCCGGATCTTGTCGCCGGTTGTCAGCAGCCGACCGTCGGGCAGCCAGTCGATGGAGTAGCCCATTGAGTGGCTGGCCGGGTCGCGCGTGAGGATGACCTCCGCCTCGCCGTCCATGTCAACGGCCATGACTTGGCGGTCGATCCAGTTGCAGAACCACAGCCGCCCGTCGTGCCACCGCGGCGACTCTGGAATGCCCAGGCCGCTGAGCAGAATTTTCGGTTCAGGCATAACGCACCTTCTTCACGTTGCCGTGCCGGTGTTCCACCGGCCGTCTACCCCCTACACGAGCGGCGACCAGCCAGATCGACAGCGCACCGGCTGATTCACCTGCGGCGGTGATGGCGTGGTGTTAGCCCGCCCGATCTCGGTCCTGGCAAGATGGCGGCATGGAACGTGTCCTTGGAATCGGCGGGTACTTCATGCGGGCCACCGACCCGGAGGCCTTGAACGAGTGGTACATCGAGTGCCTAGGCCTGGACGCCGATGAGAACGGCCTGTGGCGTCAGGGAACCGGGCCGACGGTGTTTGCGACGTTCGAGACCGAGACCGACTACTTCGGGTCCCGCAGCCAGCAGACCATGCTGAACTTCCGGGTCCGCGACCTGGATGCGATGCTCGCGCAGTTGCGCGCCAAGGGAGCGGACGTAGCCAAAGAGACGCAGGACATGCCGGGTGTCGGCCGGTTTGGCTGGGTCACCGATCCCGAGGGCAACCGTATCGAGTTGTGGCAGCCTGCCTGACCGCGTCTTCCCGCAGGCGGTGCTAGCGGTCGCCGGGTTCTTCCTCCAGGTACACGAGCCCGTTGCCGTCCGGGTCGGCGAAGAAGAACATCGGCGGCGCACCGTCGAGGTGTACGACTTCATCGTTGTACAGCTTCACGCCCGCCTCGCGAAGCTGCTGGTGGGCGGTCTCGGCATTGGTGGTGCCCAGCCGCACGGCCATCGGGATCTCGCTGTCCGGAGGCAGGAGCACGAGGCTAACGCTCGACCCGGGCGGCACCACTTCTACCAGCCTGGCCCCGGGCCACACCTCCATGTCGGTGCGCAGCTCGCAGCCAAGCACCTGCGTGTAAAACGCCAGCGCCCGGTCTTGGTCGGCCACGGGTATCGATACGCTTTGGACTCTCGTCGTCATGGTCATACTTGATTGGACTGGCCGCCACCAGGAAAATCATCTCCGACCATCGCGTAGGTCGCGATGATCGCGCCCGTGCTGGTCACCTGGCTGTCAGCCAACCGCAGCGCCCGGAGCGCGCCGTCGTCGCGGAAGAGGCGCTTGCCGCCGCCTGTCACGAGTGGGTCGATCATTAGCCGGAGCTCGTCCACTAGGCCCAGGGTCATCAGGGTCTGGACGAGTCCAGGGCTGCCGATCACATGGAGGTCGTTGCCCTCCTCGGCTTTCAGCGCGCGCACGGCCGCGCGGATGTCGTGTCCTAGGAGGCTCGAATTCTGCCAGCCGAGCGGCTCGGTGAGGGTCGTCGAAGCGACGTACTTAGGCAACCTGTTCAGCGGCTCGGCGAGCACTTGCTGCTCCTGCGGCGCGTTCGGCCAGTGAGCGGCGAAGATCTGGTAGGTACCGCGCCCGAGCAGGTAGCCGCCCGCGCCACGCACGTTCTCGATCACCCAGTTCATGGACAGGTCATCGAAGTAGGGACTATGCCAGCCACCGTGCCTGAAGCCACCGCTCACGTCTTCATCGGCATAGGCGGGCGCCTGCACCACCCCATCCAACGTCATCCACTCGTTCACGATCAACTTCCGCATCCCGGCCTCCTACAGGGTGGTTGCCAGCCGCTCCGCGTTCGCACCACGGGACGGCTTCGTCACCCCTGGGACGGAGTCGGGCACCGGACTTCGACACAACTAGGCGTTGGCACCGAAGGTGGCCAACCGAGATCGTGGGCCAAAGCGGGGAACCGCCGCTGCGGGGAGGGCGATCAGCCCCGTTCCGTCCGGGTTTGCCGGGCGTGTTTTCCGGCTGTTCGGCAGATCGTGGGTCAGACGCGGCGAATATAGCCGCGTCTGACCCACGATCACTGCCGGGCCTGCGGACGCGCCTAAGCTGGCGGGGTTTCGGGGATCGGTAGTGGTGCTACCGGGTTTCGCGGGCGATCCACCCCTTTCCGTCGGCGGCGACTCCCCGAAGGATTCGCAGTGTGTTTTGCATGCCCGTGGCGTCCTCTGTGGCGCTAGACAGGGCCTCAACATCGGTAGCCGTGTGCGGATCTTCGATGTTGCCGTCCTGGGCATTCAAATCGGTGAGTGCCGCGGCCACCTGGAAGGGGATGGTCTTCCCGTCCACTAGGTGCACCTTGAACTCTTGGCGACTGCCGTCCTTGGCAACGCTTGCCTCGACAGAGGCGATCGCGTCGTAGCGATAACTCCGGTCGTCTCGCTGCTGGATTTCGCCATTGCCGGTGCTGAGCTCATAGGAGATCTGACGGATCCCATCTGCGGTCAGCAGGAAGACGATGATCTTGTAGCGCGTGTAACGCCAGGGGCCGTTGCGAACGCTGGCACGTTCGTATGGCGAGCATGGGGTTTCTAGGAAAGCGTACGAGATCACGTCGGTTCGACTGAGGCTGCTGTAATTGAGTGCGCGCTTAAGGATTACCTTCTTGTCGCATTCCAGCCACTCAGCCATCAGCAGGTCAGACGGCTTGAGGAATCTGAGTTTCTCGCGCCACTCCTCATAAACGGCTGTCCGTTCGGCCAGTTTGCGCTTGCTCTCGGCTTCGTCGGATGCGGCCTGCCGGTGCGCTAGCGCGATCCTCGTCCACCGATGCGCCGCACATGAGCCCGTGCACACAAGGAGGAGTAGGAGAATGAAGCCGCCAACCATGCCGGCGCCGAGCAAAGAACCTGCGGTTACCGCGCCGCCAATTACGACGGCAAAGATTCCCGTCCAGAGAGGCACACGCCTGACGTGGGACGTGTCGTCTGGTGGGGTGAAGAGTGTTCCTTCGGTCCAGCGGCGCGCTATCTGTCTGATCTCGTAGCTAATCAGCCAGTTCAGCTGATCGGCTTTAACGCGCTCTTCCCGGTAGATCTCGACGATCTCATCCCGCAACTGGTTGCGGATGCCCTCCGTGGTGGTCCGCCAAGACGATACGTCCCTTCTGTCCGGTGCGTGCTTCCAGAAGTAGTAGTCGAATTGATGGTCGACCCTTGCCGCGAAGCCTCGCGCCGGAGTTGCCGTGCGCTGAGTTGGCACACGCAGCCGTCGGAATTCCGTGCGCCGTCGTGCCTGCCAGCGGAAATCCACCCAGTTGACAGCGGCAAGGTAAGCGCCACCGCAGCCAACTAGGCATCCGATGACTCCGGTGATGTTGGCATGTGAGACCAGTTCTGCGCCGATGCCGAGTAGGGGGAGCATAGAGACAGCGGACGCGACGAACGCCTTGACGTAGTCCCACGATGACACCATGGCAGGGACTGGATGCCTGGCCCGTGCCTTAGCCGGAGAAGGCCGGAAGAAGTACTTGACGCGCTCGTGTCGGCCCTTTGCGTACCTTCCGCCCTCCGCTGCTTGGATGTCCCGTTGCCATATCTGGTTGCCTCTGGGGCCTTTCAGGAACACGGTCAAGTGCTGGAAGACAGGCTCTTTTTGGGCGGGCTGGAGGTCTTCCAGTGCTTCGATGAAGGGCGTGGGGTCAGTGCCAGGGGAGCGGACCGCGGTGAGCAGTTGCAGCACCGCTCGTATGCCGTCGGCCCATGCGTCGCTGTGGTAGACCGCCGGGTGCCTCGTGAGGCGATCGAGTCGGCTGACGTCTTCGGAAGACAACTGCCGGGATGTTCGATCGGCGAGCAGCGCGAGCAACCAGTGGAACCGGACCTCGCTCGTATCGTCATGGCCTTCAGCGATCGCCCGCTCGATCGACGACAGCGCCAGCGACGGCACCCCACTGCTAAGGTAGTTAACTCCGACCTCGTACCTATCCTTGGCAGTCGCGCTTGGGCGGACCGCATATGTATATACGTCCCCGTGAATAACCTGTGCCTGGGCGCCAACGATTGCCGAGTCGCCCGCGAGGTTACTCACGTTCGTTTGCGGATCACTCATGACATGCCCCTCACAGCCGACATGATCGCGGCGAGTTTCCCCGCGAATTCAGCTAGATCGCCTATCAGCCCGGACAGCTTTCTCACTGCGACCCTGAGTCGGCCGCCCTGCTGTTGCCGCGCCGCTTCGGTAGCCGCGTCGACCTCTTCCAGGGCCGCCTGCCTGACCTCTTCCTCGAGCCGACCCGCCTGGCGAGCTTGGTGGAGGTGGGCGCGAAGTTCGACGAGGAGGGCAAGTACATCACCTCCGGACGACGGGGCCTCGAAGCTGTTCTGCACGCCGCCGAAGATTTGCCCCGCCTGGGCACCCACCCGGGCGTTGCCGGAAGCGTTGTTAGTTACGGTCATCGAAGCGGTTGGCTGCGAGGGATCGTCGCTCACCTTGGGTTGCTGGCGGGGTGGGCTGGCCGCCAGTTCTGCGGCTAGGGCGAGAGCGAACGCGGACGCGCTGACCGCCGCCCGCCGCTGCCAACCGTCGCGGTCGGCTGTCGCCTTCGTGCTGTCGGCGGGGTCGCTGATGCCGCGCACCACCGCCATGGGCAGAGCATCGTTCAGGTGGCTCGCCTGGGCGACGCCGGCCGCTTCCATCTCCACGGCGATCGCATCGTTGTAGTGATCGTGAAGCCACGTGGCGTTCGGTGAGCTCTTTGAGTAATGGACCTGCTCGCCTGCAGCGATTGGGCCGAAGTGGACTTGGGGCGGCGCCGGATCGGCGGGCAGCCGGTGCGCCCAGGCGCGGTCGCGGGCGATGTACCGGGCAGTCTGGTCAACGCTGTGGGAGGTTTCCCAGACCCGGGGGCGGGCCCAGGTGCCGTCGTCTTCGCTGGTGGCTCCGTGGTAGGCGTAGACGTGGGTCGCGACCACTACGTCGCCGAGCGCGACATCGGCCCGCCGCGCTCCGGCGACTCCAACGAAGATCACCGCGACGGGGGAGAAGTACGTGATCGCCCGCTCGGTTAGCGTGCCTGCGGGCAGGTTGCCTTTGCCGGTGAGAGTTAAAGCGACCAGTGGACCGCTGGCACCGATGCGGCCGAGTTCGAAGCGGGTTCCGGCCGGGTGGATCTGTGTGCGGACGTCCCGCAGCCCTGCACGGACTTCGTCGTACTCCACGTCAAGGGCAGTAAGGAGGACTACATGAGGGTTCTCGGTCATCGTGTTTCTTTCTCTTTGTGGGTTGGACTTGCGGATTGCTGGGTGGTGGATCGGAGCATGGGCGGGTACAGAACGGTCCCCGGTCCACCCTGGAAGAGCCTGGCCGGCCGCCCCGCCCCGGACTTCCTGGCGGACCCGACCTCGATGACGAAGTTCTGGGTGCCCTGGATCTTTCGGTAGAAGTTCCTCGGATCCAGGCGAACGCCCCAGACTGCCTCGTAGACCTGCTGCAACTCGGCGAGGGTGAATACCTGACCGCAGAAGGCGGTGGCGAGTGATGAGTGTTCGAGCTTGGACCTAGCCCGCTCCACGCCATCAGCCACGATGCGCTCGTGATCGAAGGCGAGGGGGACGGCCGATGAGAGGACCTCGTCAACGGCGACCCAGCGGGCGGCAGCAGCGTCGGTGCCAGCCATGGGTTCAGGAAGTTCTGGCGAAATAGCCAGGTATGCGACCGAAACCACGCGTCCGCGTGGATCTCGACCTGGATCACCGTACACCCCGTATTGCTCGAGGTGCAGGCTGTTCGCGTCGAGCCCAGCTTCCTCGGCGAGTTCCCGGCAAGCGGCCCCCGTAATGTCCTCCTCTGCATCACGCAGGAAGCCGCCGGGAAGCGCTGCCATACCCAGGTGCGGTTCGACGCCCCGATCGACTAGCAGCACATGAAGGCGTCCTTGTCGCAGGGTCAGGATCACCAGGTCAACGGTGAGCAGTACGGGGGGCGGCTGCCAATCTTCGTCATCGGCCACACTTTGAGCATAATTTTTGTCAGTCTGACAGTAAATAGCCCGAAAGTCAGGAGTTCGTGACCCTCTCAGGCACTTTCTGGATTAGGGTCGACCGTAGTTGACTGATTTCACGTATACTCAATGAGTAGCACCTCGTCGGTCTGGCTGATCGATTCGCGTCCTGAACTAGCCTGACTTCGGTTGCGCTGCGAGAGGTAACGGTGGTGAGCGTATTCAGTTATTTGGCCTGGTCCGAAGGGTTTTCGGCGTTGAGCTATCCCGATAGCATTGACTACTGTGCGTAATTCAGATCGGGGTAAGCGAACTATCGCCTACCTGGTCGAGCGCGGGCGCCTTGAGACCATCACGGTTGAGGACACCGCTGCCGCCGCCGAGACCCTGGTAGGGCGGGCGGCGCGGCGGCTGGAGACCACCGCTGTGGCTGCTTTCGGTGGTGGCGACATCGACGGGGCCTACGTTGCCGCCTATGACGCGTACCGGATGGCGGCGGAAGCACTTCTTGCGTGGCAGGGCATGCGAGCCACCGGAGGTGACGGCTCGCATATGACCGTTGAGGATGCCGTGTCAGCGCAGTTCGCGGCTGATATCCCGGCGTTCGCGAAGCCGACGTTCGAAAGGTTCCGGCGGACCCGGCACTCGGCGCAGTATTTTGACCCTGATGCGGCGCCTATCACGGAAGCGGACGCCAAGTGGGGCCTTGAGAAGGCGGCGGCTGCGCTGGCCGGGGTGAAGCAACTGCTGGCGACCCCACCGGCGGGGCAGAAGGCTAGTCGGTTGGCAGGGCCAGCCTGACCATGGGGCGGCTGGTCAGGGTGTCGTGGAAGGCGCCAGTGCCTGTTTCCAGCCAACCTGGTTCGCGGATCGTTACCTGCACCGGCCTTCCGAGGCGTGTCTCAGCGCTACCCAGCGCGGTATAGATCTCATCGCGGTCCGGGTCGCCGAGGACAAGAACGTCGATGTCTCCGACGGGCCGGGGTCCCGACTGTCCTTCGTGCCTGGCCGCCCAAGATCCGTAGACGTAGGCTTCAGTGATTCCCGCGAGCGGCCCTAGGGCTTCGGCGAGGACTGCCGGGACGCCGAATGCCCTGGTGAACACCTCGGCCAGGCCGTGATAGTAAGGGCTATCGGTGTTAGCGCGAGCGAGGCGGGTGTTGCCGACCTTGCGGGTAATGACCAGTCCTGCTTGTTCCGCCCGTTGGATCTCGCGGTACACCGAAGGGTGAGGTACGCCTACGCGCTTCGCGATGTCGGTGAGGCTGAGTTCGACATCGGGGTCGCCGAGGAGCAGTGCGAGTATCTCCCCCTGCTGCTGGGATCGCAGCACCGGCAGGAGCGACGGCGTCGGCCTTCTATCCACAAATTGAAGAATACTCTTCAGTTTGCGAAAACACGCAGGCAGTGGCTTTGGCGCAACA
>Ga0207664_10003443_pt1 | contig 10549 bp, 7 predicted proteins | sample LARL83metaG_FD_184349 | JGI IMG/M metagenome (GOLD analysis project Ga0207664, IMG submission 184349) | Corn, switchgrass and miscanthus rhizosphere microbial communities from Kellogg Biological Station, Michigan, USA - LAR L8-3 metaG... | ecosystem: Host-associated > Plants > Roots >...
GCAGGAAGAAGAATTGATCTACGTCTCTGGCGGCATGCTGGAAATACAGCCGGACGTGGTGACCATTCTTGCCGATACCGCGGTGCGTGGGGCCAATCTCGACGAGGCGAAAGCCAATGAAGCCAAGAAGCGGGCGGAAGAAGCCATGAGAGACCGTTCATCTGCCATGGATTATGCACGGGCTCAGGCTGAGCTAAGCGAAGCGATAGCCCAATTGGCCGCAATTCAGAAACTGAGAAAACGTGGGCATTGATTGTTGTGTTCGGGCTCGACAAAGGCGGCAATAGCCGCCTTTTTTATTCGTGGGGGCAGCAGAACATCTGGAAAAGTCTGACTGCTGACACGACGCTGAAATAGAATTGCCATATAGTGACGAAGTCATCAAAAGCCGTGGCGATCAGAGTGCTGCCAACGCGGCATAACCGTTCGAAATTAGCGCGTATTTACGTAAACGACACCGCACTTGGATTTTGAGCGCGCGATGTGATAAATTAAGGCCATCTTTTTGGGCTGAAGCCCGTGGAATTAATAAATCCTCTGATCTGTTTCCTGTCTGCGGCCTGTATGCAAGAATAGTAACGCTGGTTGTTTGCAGCCGGGATTCCTTACCAGTTCTTCTTGATGTCTAAACTGAATATCGTCATTCTCGCTGCCGGACTCGGCAAGCGCATGCACTCGGCACTACCCAAGGTTTTACATCCGCTCGCCGGAAAACCCTTGCTTGGACATGTGCTCGATACCGCCCACTCATTGTCGCCGCAGAGAATTTGTGTGGTCTACGGACATGGCGGCGAGGCTGTGCCTCAAGCGATTGGCGATGAGAGTCTTACCTGGGTGCAACAGACGCCGCAACTGGGCACCGGCCATGCACTTATGCAAGCGCTGCCGCACCTGAGCAGCACTGGCACGACACTCGTATTGTATGGCGATGTGCCGCTAACCACTATCGAAACCCTGAGGAGATTGATAGGAACGGCGGGGTCGAAAGATTTTGCCCTGCTGACAGTAGAGCTGGCTGACCCCGCCGGCTACGGCAGGATTGTGCGGAATGAGAAAACAGGTGGAATTACCGCCATCGTCGAAGAGAAGGACGCCAGCAATATCCAGCGGCAGATCCGCGAGATCAATACCGGCATCATGGTGATTCCAAACCAGGATCTCCACGGCTGGCTGCATAAGCTGGAAAACAAGAATGCGCAAAAGGAATACTACCTGACCGACATTGTGGCGATGGCAGTCAAGGATGGCGTCAAGGTGGAGGCGGTCCAGCCGGCGCACGATTGGGAAACGACCGGTGTTAACAGCAAGACGCAACTGGCGGTGCTAGAGCGTATCTACCAGAATGAATATGCAAAAAGATTACTGGATCAGGGTGTGACCCTGGCTGATATGTCTCGTATCGATATTCGCGGTCAACTTATCTGCGGCAGAGACGTTGAAATAGATATCAACTGTATTTTCGAGGGTCATGTACAGCTGGACGACGGCGTGAAAGTGGGCGCTCACAGCATACTGAAAAATGTCAAGGTTGCAGCCGGGTCGGCAATCGCACCCTTCAGTCTGATAGAGTCCGCCGAAATCGGAAAGAATTGCCGTGTTGGCCCGTACGCCCGTATCCGTCCGGGAACCCGGCTTGCCAGCGAAGTTCATATCGGCAATTTCGTCGAGGTCAAAAACAGCACCATTGCCGCAGGCAGCAAGGCGAATCATCTGAGTTATATCGGCGACGCTGTAGTAGGTAAAAATGTCAACATCGGCGCCGGGACGATTACCTGTAATTACGATGGTGCCAACAAGTATCAGACTATCATTGAGGACGACGTTTTTGTCGGTTCCGATACGCAACTGGTCGCGCCCGTGACAGTAGCGCAAGGCTCTACCATTGGCGCGGGTTCGACCATTACTAAAGATACGCCGCCGGAAACACTAACCTTGTCACGTGCCAAACAAATGAGCATCGATGGATGGAAACGGCCAGTCAAAAAACCGAAGGGCGAGAGATGAAATATGAAATATGAAATGACAGAACTTCCTCAACCTTGTAATTCCCCGGAACGAAGCAGGGAGGAAAGCCATCAATGTGCGGAATAGTCGGTGCAGTAGCCAGAAATAACATTGTTCCCACCCTGCTGGAAGGTTTGCGCCGTCTCGAATACCGTGGGTATGATTCCGCGGGAATTGCGCTGATGAATGGCGGATTGCATCGTTTACGTACCACCGGGCGGGTTGCCGAGCTCAGTAAGCTTGCGGGCGAGCAGAATTTTCATGGTGAGGTCGGCATTGCCCACACCCGCTGGGCTACGCACGGCGCACCTTCCGAGCGCAATGCCCACCCGCATTTCTCTGGTGAAATTTCGAAAGTGGCGGTCGTGCACAATGGAATCATCGAAAATCATGAACCATTGCGTCTGCGTCTGCAGGGCGAGGGATTTCAATTCACCTCCGACACCGACACAGAAGTTATCGCCCACCTCATCACGTTTAACCTGAAGGAAACTTCGGATTTATTCGAGGCGGTGTGCCGATCTGTGGGCGAGTTGCAAGGCGCTTACGCCATCGCCGTCATGGAAGAAGCACATCCGGAGCGCATCGTTGTTTCGCGCAACGGTGCGCCGCTGCTGTTGGGATTGAGTGAATCCGGCACCTACGCCGCCTCCGATGCGTCCGCCTTATTGCAGGTAACGAAGCAGATGATTTATCTGGAAGAAGGCGACGTGGCCGAACTGCGTCGTGACGGCTACCGGATTGTCAGTCTGCATGACGGCGTGCGCAAGGAAGTGGTGCGTCCCATCCACGAAAGTGAATTGACCAACGAAGCGGTGGATATGGGGCCCTATGCCCATTTCATGCAGAAGGAAATATTCGAGCAGCCGGGCGTCGTGGCGAATACACTGGAAATGGTACTCAATGCTCAATCCATCTCTCCAAGACTATTTGGAAGCGAAGCGGACGATATCTTCAGAAGTACAGACAGCATTCTGATACTCGCCTGCGGTACCAGCTACCATGCCGGACTGGTCGCCCGCTACTGGCTGGAAACTTTGGCGGGATTGACCTGCAACGTCGAGATTGCCAGCGAATACCGCTACCGTGATCCTGTGGCCAATCCCAACGCGCTGGTGGTGGGGATTTCCCAATCGGGGGAGACGGCGGACACCCTGGCTGCACTCAGCTACGCCAAATCGCTCGGGCACCGCCACAGCCTCGCCATCTGCAACGTGGCGGAAAGCGCCCTGGTGCGGCAGACCGATCTGCGCTTCCTCACTCGCGCCGGGCCGGAGATTGGCGTAGCCTCTACCAAGGCATTCACCACCCAGTTAGCGGCATTAATGTTGCTTGCCATGACATTAGCAAAACTGCGCGGCAAACTATCCGGCAAGGGTGAACGCGAGATCATCACCGCACTACGGCATCTGCCCGTAGCGCTGCAACATGCACTGCAAGTGGAACCGCAGGTCAAGGTCTGGGCCGAGGGATTCGCCCAGAAACGCCATGCCTTGTTTCTCGGCCGTGGCGTGCATTATCCCATCGCCATGGAAGGCGCGCTCAAACTCAAGGAGATCTCCTATATCCACGCGGAAGCCTACGCTGCTGGGGAATTGAAACATGGCCCTCTTGCACTGGTGGACAAGGATATGCCGGTGGTCGCCATCGCGCCCAATGACGCGCTGCTGGAAAAACTCAAATCCAATTTGCAGGAAGTTCGTGCGCGCGGTGGCGAACTGTATGTTTTTGCCGACGCCGATTCCCACATTCAGGAGAGCGAAGGCGTGCATATCATCCGTCTGGCGGAGCACGCCGGATCGCTCAGCCCCATTCTTCATACCATCCCGCTGCAACTGCTTGCTTATCACGTTGCATTGCAAAAAGGCACCGACGTGGATAAGCCCAGGAATCTGGCGAAATCGGTGACGGTGGAGTAATTGGCTGGGGTACCCAGACTTGGCTCGATCTTATTAGGATGAGCTCCGGGTCTAAACGTGGTGTGGTTTTCGAGGAGAATGATGAATCATTGGTTGGTGAGCCTTACTAGCCATGATATCCCTGATGTCCCGATACCTCCCCAATAGCAATACCGCGCGATTGCGCCCAGCATCGGGACATTACTTTGGCTACGCAACGGCGGGAAATGCCGCTAGGTTACGGTTACGCAAGACAAACCATTTTCCATGCCTTCGATGCGATGGCCTGATGCAGCACGCGGTTGATCTCAGCTTCTCCTATCGTTTCTGACGATCGGGGGTTTGTGCCACCATGATTACCAACCCGACTTCTGTTTCTTGTTAGCGTCAGCTAGTGCGCGCAATTCTTTGAGGCGTGCTTCTACGCTGGACATCTGGTAAAAATCTCCCTCATTACTTTTCAAAGCGATCTGGAGTTGCTCGACGGCTGCCGGAAAATTGCCCTGCCGCGTATAAACTTCTGCCTGGGCTCGATGCTGCGACATCGGATCCCCTAGCGCCGCGTAGCCTTGCGCTTTTAATCGGTAAAGACGAGTGTCGTTAGGCGTGAACTGCAATTGCTGGCTGACAAATTTGAGCGCGGCGTCGGTACCATTATTACGCAGCAACGCATCGGCGTAGTCGTAGATTAATGCTCGATGCTGCGGATATATTTGTAGTGCAGCCCGATAAATGTCGAGGGCTTCCACAGTTTGCCCGGTAGCAAGCTTGACCCGGGCCGCAAGAGTTTCGATCATGGGACTGGATGGCCCCATCTTTCGCGCAATCCGGATAGTTGTGCCAAGGCGATGGTTTTCCAGTGCTTCATCGGTATTGCCGGACTGTAAGCTCTCATATAGGAGTAACAGTTCTTTATCCGCACGCGCGTACTTTCTGTATCGCAATAAGGCATTGATCAGTCCATAACGCTCCACAGCCTCATTGGTATAACGTTTATCTTTCAAAACGGAGTCGAAATACTCTACCGCATCGGCTGGTTGCTCCATGGATGCGCGCAATTTGGCTCGTACCAGTTGGAAGTCGATGCTGTCGGGAACCTGCCGGTAAGACATATCGTGAGTTCGGTTGTCAATGTCTGCAATACGCTCATAGGTAATTGGGTGCGTGCGCAGATATGAAGGGGCGCCATTTTCCTGGAATCGTCCGGCTTTCTGGAGACGTTCAAAGAACTCCGACATCCCACGCGGATCGAAGCCGGCGCTGACCAGTATACTTAGGCCGATGCGATCGGCTTCTTTTTCGTGGTCACGAGTGAAATCGAGTTGCGACTGAACTTGGCGAGCCTGCGAGGTTACTAAAATAGCTGCTCCCGCCTGAGGATTTGTACGTGAAGCCAGAATTGCTGCCGCTGCCGCTGCCAGAGAGGTCAGCATGCTGTATCTTTGCCCGGAGATCATGCGTGCGAGATGTTTTTGAGTAACGTGCGCGAGTTCATGTGCCATTACACCCGCGAGTTCCGATTCGCTTTGCGCCGTAAGAATAAGGCCCGTATTGAAGCCCATGAAGCCACCAGGCAGCGCAAACGCATTGATCGCCGGGTCTTGCACGGCAAAGAACTCAAACTCCTGATCGGGACGAGCTTCGCGGGAGCCCAGGATCAGCTTGTTGCCAAGATTGGTAAGATAACCGGCAATTTCAGGATCATCAAGGTAACCGGGGTCGGCACGAATTTCGGACATAATCTGCAGACCGAGCTCCCTTTCCTGACGTGGCGAAATGGTAGCCTGGGAGACATCGCCGAGATCAGGTAACTCGCCAGCAAAAACATTCGCCGCGAACAATAGTGGCGAAATGTTCATTAAATAGCGAAATTTCATCAGGAATAAGATAACTGTTCTCAAGCGAAGTTCCATCATATGGTGATAGAACCTGAAATGAGAAATGTGAAACGAACGAATAAAAAGAATGCTAATTCATTGGAAAAGCAGGCAGTTCAAATCTTTCCCAGTTTGAGTTTGCCTGATGCATCATTGTCCGATAGAGGCACAGACAGGCTGACAAGTGACCCTAAATCGCTGTCTCGTCTGTCTCGCCCGTGCGGATCCTAACCACCTGTTCGATGCTGGTGACAAAAATCTTGCCGTCACCAATCTTGCCGGTTCGAGCAACGTTAACAATTGTTTCGATAATACTATCCACCAGCGTTTCAGCCACCACTATTTCGATCTTTATCTTCGGCAGAAAATCCACCACATATTCCGCGCCTCGATAGAGCTCAGTGTGACCTTTTTGCCTGCCGAACCCCTTAACTTCGGTGACGGTTAATCCGCTCACACCGATCTCGTTGAGGGCTTCGCACACTTCGTCGAGTTTGAAGGGTTTGATAATAGCCTCAATTTTTTTCATGATGCATTTCCTTTAATCGTACTTTTTATCGCAAATTGCGATCGTAGTTGTTAGGCAGCATGCTTAGGATTATACGAGGTTCCGGAAGCTTGAATCCCGGTTGATTGCCTAACGCTATTAAAACTCATCCCTATATTTAGATGTAATCGGATAACGCCAGTCCTTGCCGAAGCCCCGCCGCGTGACACGAATGCCAGGCGGGGATTGACGACGCTTGTATTCGCTCTGGCGGATAAGATGCACTACACGCCGTACGTCAGCTTCGGCATAGTTCATGTCGATTATCTCCTGCAATGACAAATTATCTTCCATGTAGGCTTCAACGATGGCGTCGAGCACATCATAGGGTGGCAGGCTATCCTGATCGGTTTGGTCCGGACGCAATTCGGCTGAGGGCGCGCGCCTGATAACGCGTTCCGGAATAACAATTCCGAGCGTGTTACGGTAGTGGCAGAGCTGGTAAACCATGGTTTTACTTATATCCTTCAGTACTGCGAAGCCGCCTGCCATATCGCCGTACAGCGTGCAATATCCAACCGCCATTTCGGATTTGTTCCCGGTGGTGAGCACGATAGAACCGTATTTATTGGATAACGCCATCAGTAAGCTTCCGCGTATACGCGCTTGCAAGTTTTCCTCAGTGGTATCCGGCTGGTCATGATAGGGTGGCTCATGGAACTGTCCGGCCAGTGTACCCAGGAATTTGTCCAGCAGCGGTTTGATGGGAAGCTCGCTGTAACGCACATTTAATGTCGTGGCCATCATTCTCGCGTCCATCAAGCTTATATCGGCGGTAAATTGTGACGGCATCATCATTGCTTCTACCTTGCCGGCACCCAGCGCATCTACCGCAATTGCCATCGTCAGCGCCGAGTCCACTCCGCCGGAGAGTCCCAGCAACACGCCAGGTATGCCATTCTTTCCAACATAATCCTTAAGGCCAAGGCACAAAGCCCCATAAACGCTCGCTTCCAGAGTACTCGGCGGTGTGATTTCTCCGTGTACTAGGGCACCGTTTTGCAATTCAATCAGGCCGAGGGTTTCCATGAACTCACTTAATTGATGGGTAAGTTCGCCTTTGCCATTCATTGCAAAAGAGGCACCATCGAATATCAGCTCATCTTGTCCACCTACCAGATTGACATAAACGAAGGAAATTCCCGTTTCGCGGATACGCTGTCGTACTATCTGGTAACGCGAGGCTCGCTTGCGCATGTTGTAAGGGGATGCATTCAGCACAATCAGCACGGTGGCTCCCGCACCCACAGCACGCTTTACAGCGTCCTTTTCCCAGATATCGGCACAAATATTAATGCCGAATTTTATCCCGTTCAGTTCGAATACGCAGGGATCGGAGCCTGCCTCGAAATAACGCCGTTCATCGAAAACAGAGTCATTGGGAAGCTGATGCTTGAGATATGTGGCAGTAATTTTGCCGTTGACTATCACTGAAGCAGCGTTGTAGAGTTTGCCGTTGGCAAGATGCGGATGCCCCACCAGTGCCGTTATACCGTTTATTTCCCTGGCCATATCCATAAGGGCATTGCCGCACGCAACACGGAATCCTTTGCGCAATAACAGGTCTTCCGGTGGATAGCCCGCCAGCGCCAATTCAGGTGCAATGACCAACTTCGCGCCTGCATCTTTTGCCCGATTGGCATAATCAAGTATTTTGCGGGTGTTACCTTCAAGGTCGCCGACTGAACAATTAATCTGAGCGATAGCGAGCTTCATAGTGAGGCTGTCCGGATTTTGCGCTCCAAGGGGCTTATTCAGAAGTCCCTGAATAATACCAGAATGAGATATCTTGTGCGGTCTTGCGCATGAATGGCGCAAGCGCGACAATCTCTCATGATTCCCAAATTTGAAATAAAAATAATCGATTCTCTTGATAGGGTTTCCGCCGTCGCCTGGAACGCGCTTGCTGGAGACGATCCCTTTCTGCAGCACGAATTCTTTTCCGCTATTCATGAAACCGGCTGCGCCTCAAGAAGCACCGGCTGGTTACCGCAATTTGTCACCTTATGGGAGGGAGAAACCTTACGCGGCGCAATGCCGCTTTATTTGAAAAGCCATTCCTATGGTGAATATGTGTTTGACTGGGCTTGGGCAAATGAATATCAACGCCACGGCTATCCGTATTATCCCAAACTATTGAGCGCGGTACCTTTCAGTCCTGTGACCGGACGGCGCCTGATGGGGGAGACGGCAGAACATCGTACGTTACTTGTCTCAGCCGTACTGAAAATAGCTGCGGATAGAAACGCTGAGGCAGGGATTTCATCTTTTCATTGTCTGTTTCCTCAAGAGTTTGAAGCACGGGAAATGGAGGCAGCAGGCATGACATTGAGATATGGCATCCAATTCCACTGGAAAAATCGGGCGGAAGCAGGTTACGAAGATTTTGACGAATTTCTGGAGGGAATGAGCCATCATAAACGCAAGAAAATTCGGCAGGAGCGGAGGAAGGTGCGTGACCTAGGCGCCCGTTTTCAATGGCTATCGGGGTACGATCTTACGGACAGTCACTGGCGTTTTTTTGTTGACTGCTACAATAAAACTTATCGTGATCATCATTCGATACCCTATCTCAACCTGGAATTCTTCGTACGGCTTGGCAAAACCATGCCTCAAAATGTACTGTTGATCCTGGCATTGCGCGATAATTTACCCATTGCCGCAGCATTCAACCTGTATAACTCCCGTACGCTGTATGGGCGCTATTGGGGAGCGACCGAATTTATACCGGGGTTGCATTTTGAAGCTTGCTACTATCAGGCTATTGAATTCTGCATTGCACGTCGTATCGCATTGTTCGAAGGCGGCGCGCAGGGAGAGCATAAGCTTGCACGTGGCTTTCTTCCGGTTCGTACCTGGTCGGCGCACTGGCTGGCGCATCCGGAATTTGCCGCCGCTCTCCGAAATTATCTCGAACGCGAGGCACAGGACGTAATTTATTATCAGAACGAACTGAATGAGAGCTCACCGTTCAAAAAAGAAGTGAGGGGATAATGAAATACTGCAGCAACTGTGGCACTCGAGTGGAATTGCGCATTCCCGAAGGCGATACATTGCCTCGCTATGTGTGCTCCGAATGCAGCGTTATTCATTATCAGAATCCGAAGATTGTGGTGGGGTGCATACCAGAGTGGGAGGAAAGGATATTATTATGCCGCCGAGCTATCGAACCTCGCCGTGGTTTATGGACTCTCCCTTCGGGTTTCATGGAAAATGCAGAAACACTTGTCCAGGGCGCTGCACGTGAAACTCTGGAAGAGGCCAATGCGCGGGTAGAGATGGGACCGCTTTACGCCATTTATAACTTGCCTTATATCAACCAGGTGCATGTTTTATTTCGCGCTCAGCTGCTGGATCTGAATTTCAAACCGGGAATCGAAAGCCTGGATGTCCAGCTTTTTGAAGAGACCGAAATTCCTTGGGATGTACTGGCTTTCCGTGTTATCCGCGAGCCTCTGAAGCGTTACTTTGAGGAACGTCGCCAAGGAAAGTTAGGTTTTCACATGGGTACTATAGAAGAGCCTCGCAAGTAATCGTAGCCGATGCTTCGCAATTCATCCGCAATTGGCACTCGCGATGCGTGAAGGACTTTATCTCTATCGCCGAGCCCGTCGCCGGGACGCGGTATTACTTTTCCCCTAGCCCTGGCGCCTTCCAGCACTTCCACCATTTTCACCAGGATAAAAGGAAGTCATTCCAGCAATACCATTTTTGAACGCGCCAGTGGAGGATTATTGGCGAAATAACGCTTGATGCCAGCCAGCATTGCTTCAGCCAGCTTATCCTGATAGGCAGCGTTTTTTAGTTTTCTTTCTTCGTCCGGATTGCTGATGAAAGCGGTTTCTACCAGGATCGAAGGAATATCAGGGGACTTGAGTACAGCGAAACCCGCTTGTTCGACCTCGTTCTTGTGTAGATGGTTGATATCGCCGATTTGTGAGAGAACCTCCCGGCCGAGCTTCACGCTGTCATTGATAGTGGCTGTTTGAGACAAATCCAGCAGAGTTTGCTTGAGATAAGGATCTTTGATGTCCAGATTAACTCCGCCGATTAAGTCCGCTTCATTTTCTTTTTTTGCAAGCCAACGGGCAGCTGCGGAAGTGGCGCCGCGCTCGGACACAGATGTGTCTCCAGGACCGGGACGGCCCTTCAAAGGGCCAGATCCCGGCCCTTCGCTCGTCTCGCCTGCGTGCCAGGACACGAAGCTCGAGGATGTCGAGGGC
>Ga0207664_10003444_pt1 | contig 10548 bp, 11 predicted proteins | sample LARL83metaG_FD_184349 | JGI IMG/M metagenome (GOLD analysis project Ga0207664, IMG submission 184349) | Corn, switchgrass and miscanthus rhizosphere microbial communities from Kellogg Biological Station, Michigan, USA - LAR L8-3 metaG... | ecosystem: Host-associated > Plants > Roots >...
CGCTGGACTGATGAAACGCCGACATGCCAGCATCAATGATCTCGCGATCAAAGAGCAAGACCGACTCTATCGTTGGCCGCTAGGTCCTCGCCCCGAGGGGCATCCGGGATTGACTGAGCTCGGGCTGTAGGCTAAGCCGTCGATGCAGGTTTTTGCTTTCCGTGAGATACCACGCCCTACCGACGCTTGAGCGCCTCAAGCTCGTCCATGCTACGCGGCCAGTCAGCTCGCAACAGCCGCGAGAGACTTCGGTCCGCAAGAAGTTTTCCGCCGGTTTGGCAGCGAGCACAATAGTTAGTTTCGTTATCGGCGTAACGAATCCGCTGAATCTTTTCGCCGCACCTTGGACACGGTTCTCCATAGCGCCCGTGCACCGCCATTTCTTTGCGAAAAGCAGTTACCTTTTCTGGAAAACCATTCTCTACATCGGCGCGCAGCCGGTTGATCCACAGATTGAGGGTGTCGCAGGTCGCGTTGAACAGCCGTCCCCACTCGTCCGGCTTTAGCTTTTTTGTGAGCGCAATGGGAGACAATTGCGCAGCGTGCAGGATTTCGTCCGAATAAGCATTCCCAATGCCACTAATTATGCGGGGATCCGTAAGTGCCCTCTTGAGTGTGCGGTTCTCGGCCAACAATGCATGACGAAATGAGTCCAGATCGCTGCTAAAGATTTCGATTCCGCCCGGATCGATGGATTGCAATCCCTGTTCGCCGCGCAATACATACAGCGATGCTCGATGTTTTGTGCCGGCTTCGGTAAGCATGAGAGAGCCGTTCGGAAAATCAAACGCCGCCAAACTCTGCCGTCCTGTCAGCTTCGCTCCTCGCGAGCGCCAGTGGAGACGCCCGGCAATCATCAAGTGCAGCACCAGCCAAAGGTCGCCCTCTAACCCAATGCCAATTCGTTTGCCGATTCGCCGCAGTTCGCGCACTCTGCGAGCTTCCACATCTGCAAGTGGTGGTTGCGCACTGCGTAGCAGAAAGGGACTGGCCAAACGTATTTGTTCGATCGGCTGACCCACGATCCGTGATTCGAGCGCGCTTATATAAGCGGCGATGTCAGGAAGTTCCGGCATGTTTAAAACTGACGGGCAGTGAAAGCGCCCTTGCACCCTTATTATTAAGATAGATCATGCCTGGCGTTCGTATGGACAAGTGGCTTTGGGCGGCGCGATTTTTTAAAACTCGCAGCTTGGCCGCGCGAGCGTGTGACCTTGGCAGGATTCAATGCAACAAGCAGCCCGCCAAGCCTGCGCGCGAGGTCCACGTTGGTGATCTCTTACACGTCAGGACCGAAGCCGGCGATTTTGAAGTTGAAGTCCTCCTTCTCAGCGAGGTGCGTGGCCCGGCAACCGTAGCTCAAACCCTCTACCGCGAAACCGAATCCAGCCGGGAATTGAGAATTAAGGCTGCTCAAGAACGAAAGGCCGGGACGATTTTCAGTCCGTCGCCGCAGGGCAGGCCGTCCAAGCGTGATCGCCGAAAAATCCATAAGTTTAGAGGCGACAATTAGCCAGTCCCAATTCTCCCAAAATTGGGGAGAAGCAGGTCCTCTGTTATTTCATGGCCGAGAACCGGGCCTCTGCCAAAATAAATCAACAAACTGTGTGTTTCAGGAATCCAATTGAGGGTGAGAAGAAGAAGCTTAATTCCCTTTATTTTTATCGCCCAGACCGTCCTTTTTCTGGCGCACCTACTTCTTTATGAAACCTGGACATTTTCGCAGGCAAACGGCCACACCGTCGGGCCTCTGTGGATTAAGCTCGGTTTAGGTCTTTTGTCCTTAGTATTTCTTCCCGCTTCGACGCTTGCGTTTCGCTACACCAGCGCGCCGGTGCGTGTGTTCTACCGGATCGCCGCGGTTTGGATGGGGTTGCTGAGTTTCCTTTTCGTTGCGGCGGCCTGCAGTTGGATTATTTACGCATTTGCACTTTCAACTGGCTTACCTGCCCACTTTCATCGTTTGGTCGAACTGCTATTCGGGGTTGCGATATTGGCTGGGATTTACGGCGTCATCAATGCAAGTTGGACGCGAGTTACCCGGATCACGGTACGGCTCGCGAACTTGCCCGTCGCATGGCAGGGACGAAGAGCGGCGCTGATCAGCGATCTACATTTGGGCCCGGTCCGCAATGGTAATTTTCTGCGACGCATGATTGCTACGATTTTGCGGGAAAAACCCCACGCGGTTTTCATTGCGGGAGATTTGTACGATGGCACCGCGATTGACGCTGCAAAGGCGGCAGCGCCACTCAATAAGTTAACCTCCGCGCCGAACGGCGTTTATTTCGTAGCCGGAAATCATGAGCAGTTTCGTGACCACAGCAAATATCTCAATGCGGTTGCGGCCGCCGGCGTACGAGTGCTGAATAATGAAAAGGTCGAAGTCGATGGTCTACAGATCGCCGGCGTGCATTACGGGGACGCGTCGCAGCCCAGAGGTTTCCAGGCCGCACTTAATGGTATTGGTCTGGACCGTGACCGCGCCAGTATTTTGGTGACCCACGCCCCCGACTATCCGGAAATTGCCGAAGCGGCCGGCGTCTCCCTGCAGCTTTCAGGTCACACCCACCTCGGCCAATTCATACCTTGGAGCTGGATCGCGCGTCGCATTTACCGGCAGTTCGTTTATGGGCTCAGCCGGATCGGCAAGATGCAGGTATTTACTTCCAGCGGCGCCGGCACCTGGGGACCGCCGTTGCGCCTGGGTTCAAACCCCGAAATTGTGATGCTGCAGTTCGAGTAAGAGATTAAGGGTCCTGAATCGAGGTCTTTACTTCTCTGGTGTAAGGAGTGGGCTACCCTTCAGCAGCGATTCCGTAATCTCCAGCCACTCCTGCTCCAGCGAGCTCCGGGAATGAACTTTGTGAGCACGACCATACCAGTACCCTGCATTCGATGAATCTCCCTCTTTGCGATGCAGGTACGCATGGACCCAGGATCCTGGAGGGCCTTCGTCCTGTTGCGCGGATTCGTGCGCGCGTTTCCAGTCGCCTTTGGCGTCCCACCACAACCCCGACAGAGCCGGGCTTAACTCGCGCGGAGGTTCGTCACTTAACAAAGAAATGCGGAACTCTTCCAACGTCATAACTAATAGACTAAAACAAGTTGAACTCTAATATTTCACTTTAGATTTAAACCATGCACGCCAACTTGGAAGAAATCCTCATTTCTGTGTGGCGGCAGGTTCTAGTTGACGAGGCAAAAGTAGTGAACGTCGGTGGACAGGGTTTCCCAGTCCACCGAACCGCTCGGTCCCGATTGCGCGAAGTCGACTTCGAGTGCGAAGGTCAGAAGTTACGCGGCTTGGAGCAGAACCCGAACACCAGTTCCAATTGGGCGCGGTTCGCGCGCGAAGGAAAAAAGGTGATGCAATTTCTGAGCGCCGGACGCTACGTCGCCAATGTCGTCGATGGGGAGGTACGCTTTTATGCGTGAGAATGACGAGTCCAGAATCACAATGCCAACTTCACGAAGAGATTTTTTGCGACGGGTGGGTGCGACCGCGTTAGGTATGAGCGTGGGGCGAATGGTTCTCCACGCGGACGTGGGTTCGGAATCGGAAGAGTTGCGCAAGCGGCTCGCGCTGGACCCGTTGCGCCCGCAATACCATCTGATGCCGGCGGCAAATTGGATGAACGATCCCAATGGGCCGATCTATTTTGGCGGCCGATATCACATGTTCCATCAGTACAATCCAGCCTCGTCGGTATGGGGCGACATGCATTGGGCGCACGCAACAAGTAAGGACATGCTGCACTGGCGCCATGAGCCGGTGGCAATCGCTCCTACCTCGGGAGGATGGGACCGCGACGGAGTTTTCTCCGGCAGCATCGTGATCAACGAAGGTGAAGCGACAGCGATCTATACGGGAGTGCTGCCACCTCAGTCGTCCGAACAAGCGACCTTGCGGGACGGAATCCATGAATCGCGCGAGGTACAGTGCTTGGCGATCGCGCAAGACGATGGCCTGCGTCGATGGAAGAAGCTGGACGAGCCGATTATTTCTTCGCCGCCTACTGGCATGCAAGTGACAGGATTTCGTGATCCGGTGGTTTGGCGTGAAGGTGAGGAGTGGCTTCTTGCGCTCGGATCAGGGTTGCGCGATGGTGGTGGCGCAATTTTGCTGTATCGCTCGCGTGACCTGCGCCGTTGGGAGTACCTGCATCCCCTGATGATGGGCGCCAGGAATCCAACAAAGAGCGAGAATCCGGTGGATAACGGAAACATGTGGGAGTGCCCGGATTTTTTTCCGCTTGGCGGGAAACACGTGCTGCTGCTATCGACGATGGGGAAGGTGTCGTGGAAGGTTGGGAATTATCAGGAACGACGCTTTACCCCGGAGAAGGAAGGGGTAGTCGATTGGGGCGCGTTTTATGCGGCCAAGAGCATGCTGGATAAGACCGGCAGACGAATCCTATGGGGATGGATTCCGGAGACACGGGCGGAGGCGGAATATCGTGCAGCAGGATGGGCGGGAGCAATGTCGCTGCCGAGAATTTTGTCGGTGAACGCGCATGGCGAGCTTGAGATGCAGGTGATTCCAGAGATCGCCACGCTGCGCGGCTCTCATGTTCGAATTGCGGGATCGAGTGATGGGAACAAGCTCGAATTCGTGCGAATACGAGATCGGGCCGCCCAAGTAAGCATCGACTGCCGCTTGAAGGAAAAATCGGATTTCCTGCTCAGGCTGGAAAATGACGGTGACAAGAACTTCCTTGACCTGAAATTAGCTGCGACGCCTGGTGGTCACGAATTGCGAGTCCATCCGCAGGCCATCCCACTCACCCATAACGGAGCAGGAGAGGTTCAGCTGCGGATATTTATAGACGGATCGGTCGCGGAAATTTTTGCTAACAGCACAGTGGCAATCACCAAGCGGATCTATGACGGGACAAAAGGTCCTCTGAGAGTGAGGGCAGATGGGCAGTTCTCGTCACTTGATATCTGGCAGATGCGTGCGATCTCGCCTGATCGGTTGACGACGTGAGATCCAACAATCACTGTGCAACTTTCAGTACAAAAAATGCCGCCCCGATTCGAAGCGGCATTCTCGCTTCAGGCTGACCTTTACCCTTGGGTTGGGTGCAACACGCGGAACGTCGTCCCGCCATTAGACCAGACCAGCACCAGCGCGTTTTCGCCTTTCGGCACGCTGGAGAGTTCCTTCTGCACGTCCGCCGCCGAGTGCACCGGATGCCGGTTCACTTCGGTGATAATATCGCCACGCCGCAGCCCTGCGTCATCGGCTGAGCTGCCGGGAGTAACGCGTTCTACAACCGCTCCGTGCACGTCGTTGCCGGCTTCGACCTGCTGCCGAATTTCCGGAGTCAGATCAGAGAGCCCTAGTCCCCAACGCGGCTTGCTGCTATCCGCACTGGCAGTTTCCGTTCCTTTATCGCGGGCTCCCATGGCTTCGAGAGTCACCGGGATCTGCATGCCCTTTCCATCGCGCATGATGGTGAGATCAAGCTTCGTACCCGGCTGTTTTTGTCCTACTTCGACTTGCAGTTCACCAGCGTCGCTTACGGTTTTGCCGTTGAGTTGAGTGATTACGTCACCCGTCCTGATCCCCGCTTTCGCGGCCGGCGAATCCGGTTCAACCTGGCTTACCACTGCTCCCGAGGCATTCTTCACATCGAAGAATTTCGCTTCGTCAGGCGTAACGTCGCTGATGCCAATTCCCATGTAGCCGTGCTCTACCTTGCCGTTGCGGATCAAAGCATCGACCGTAGGCTTCACGATCTGCGTGGGAATCGCAAACCCCATCCCAGAGAATCCTCCCGAAGATGAAACCAGGAAGGTATTGATGCCGACCACTTCGCCATGTGCATCCACCAGGGGACCGCCGGAGTTGCCGGGGTTGATGGCGGCGTCGGTCTGGATAAACTCGCCGGGCGCCCGCCGGTCTGCCGCCGGATTGGGACGATTGAGCGCGCTGACGATTCCGCGAGTAACGGTGAAGCGGTAGCCCATTGGATTGCCAAATGCAAGCACTGTCTGCCCCGGCCGCAGGGTGGTCGAATCTCCCATGGGAACGCTGGACAGATCGGACGCATTCACTTTAATGACTGCCAGATCGGTGAGCTTGTCTCGTCCAATCACTTTTGCCGCAAGAATTCGACGGTCGTGCAGGGTCACGCGAATGTCGGTTGCGCCGTCCACGACGTGATTGTTGGTGACGATATAACCGTCAGGCGAAATGATCACGCCGCTACCGAGCCCGTGCTCGATTTGCGGTTGCTGCGGTTGCATCTGAAAAAATTTCTTATTGAACCCAAATGGACCAAAGAACTGCTGCAGACCGTTCGAGTCATCGTTGTCGCTGTTGTCTTCTGCTGAGGTGTCGCCATTGTCGGCCGACATCTTCGAGGTTACGGTTACGTTGACGATCGCAGGCGTGACCCGCGCCGCCACGGTTTCCATGGCATGGTCCAGCGCAAGCAGCGCGCTAACGCTGTTGTCGTCCAGTGCCGCTGACGCCGCTGCTGGCGCCGGAGCCGCAGCATTCGCCGGCTTGGCGAATTCGTACGTTGCCAGCGAAACCGTAGCTCCAATTGCCACCATCGGCACCAGGAAGCGCCGGGTTGCTCTCTTTCTTAACTGTGCAAACCTTAGTTCAAACCAGCTCATTGTTTCTCTCCTTTATCGTGCAACTAATGATTTAGTTATTGCTTTCAAAAAAATTTGGCGGCCACTACTTCGCGCTCAAAGTGAGTTCATCACAATGGTCTCTCGAAGTGTCTGCTGCTCCCCATCTGCTGTCGTGACTCTCCATACCGTCAACGACCAAACCATTGAATCTGATTCATCGAATTGCGCTGAATGCAGGACCAGCAGGGTCTCAGCCGTTCGCGTCCGAACCGGCACTTTTGCCGTCGCCATTGTCACCTTCGGCGTGCGAGTTGGACGAGGCGACATTGCTCTCGCCCGAATCACCGTGCCACCCGAAACTACTCGTGATCTATTTGCACTGGAGCGACCAGCGCTTGTTCTGAGCAAAGCCGAAGAATTCCTACCCATCCACCGTAACGACGCGGACTTGACCGAACTCGAACTAACGCTGCTGGCGCCTGCCGTAACCTCCGGCTGCACCTTGCTTTGAAAACTAATCAGCTCCGGCGCATAGGGCACCGTGCCCACGGTGATCATCGCCAATGTACCGATAATTGCCAGCGCCGCTCGCCAGCCACGATTCGTACGCGTGCGCTCGGTGTCAAGAATCTGCGTGATTCGATGTGAGACTTCGCGCACTCGGCCAAGCGCGCTTTGCCCCAGCGCAAGTGCTTTTCGCATCCGCAAGTTTTCAGTGACCACTTTTTCCGCAACCGAAACTAATGACGCGGCATACGTCCGCGCACTCGCAGACTGCTCAAGCACCATGTCATCGCAAGCAATTTCGCGCTCCAGGGCAAGACGACTGTCTATCCACCACACTGCCGGATGAAAGAAGAACAGTGCCTTAACAACTTTTTGCGCCAGATTGGTCCAGTCATCCCAGCGGCGAAGATGCGCGAGCTCGTGCAACACGATAACTTTTAGTTCGTCCCCAGAAAGTTCCCGCAACGCCCATGCAGGAATGACGATAGCCGGACGGAAAAACCCCAACGCGCTTGGGACGCGAACGTTGTCGGAAACTAAAATCCTCGGCCGCCGAATGCGTGGACATCGCTGAAGAACTTCCGGCAACGCTGACAAAATATGCGCTCCGACATCGATCTCGCGGCATTCACGCCGCAGCCGATAGACGTGCCACAAAGAAAATCCTAGCCGGATCAGAAGCCCACCAGCGATCATGGCCCAAGCAACAGACAAACCCGTTGCCCACGTGGCCGAAAGCGTCAACTCCGGAACACGTATCTTGGGAGCAACCAGCGTTGAGCTGCTGTGCCCAAGAAGTGGCAGCCCTGCGATGACGACCAGCGTAGAGAACCACACCGCAAATCTTGTCATTGAACTGAGACCGAAACTGCGCCCGCCAAAGCAACGGAGAAAGCCCCAGCTCAAGCCTGCGAGCATCGATCCTTCGACAACCGTATTCAGCCCACGGCCCGCGATAATTTGGGCTACGGATTGAAAATCTATCGCCATTATTTCCTTCCGCCCCTGGCGTCTACAGGAGAGTCGCCACTCGAGCCAAGCATTTCGCGCAACCGCTTGACTTCCCTCTCGTTAATGTCGTCATCGCGAAGAATGTTCAGCAACAGCGCCTCATGGGAATCTCTGAAAAAGCGACTGACCAGGTGGCGGATCTCTGACCGGCTCGCCTCCTGCTGCCCGACCACTGCTTGGTACACATGCGCGCGGCCATCCTTTACATGTCCCACATAGCCCTTGCGCTCCAGAATGCGGACTGTCGTCAATACCGAGTTGTACGCCAGCGCCGGCTTCTGCGGCAGCCAGTCGAGTACCTGCTGCACCGTTCCTGGCCCCTTCTGCCACAAGGCATTCATGATGCGCAGCTCAGCTTCAGTCAGTGTTGCGGATTGCTTACGCGGCACGCTTCTCCTCTAACGGTCCCTCTTATTAGCAGCTTAAAAATAGTCAACTAATTTTTTAGTTGCTTAGGCATTCTGAATGGTTGCTTGGCCCTTTAAGCACGTAAGTGGCCGCGTGTCTTTTCGTGCTCTGCGAATCCTCGGCGGCCTCATGCGGTTAAAAGCTTCTCGCCTTCCACCTCTCCACGCGCCCTTCACCAGCAGCCAAAGACAAAGAGACACTTCCCCAATAAAGGCAGGAACCAGAATAGCGGGAAAAAGCGATTGGCAACGGCGCGACAGAACCAGCGCGAAGCTATTCGTCAACCCGGCATCGCCCGCTACGATGAACCTGTCACGGACGAATGCGCCTCACCGAGGAGGCCATTGTGAGGAGGCGGCCGAACATTGTTCGTTTGGTGCTTCATGACCCCAGGTGAGCCCCGCAGTGACCATGCTCAGCTGGATATGACAAATTCCGCACTCGTTTAATTAGTCTCAAGCCCCGCTGCGCTGGCCTGCTCTCTCCATCGCTGATCGTTAACGCCAGCGATGAGTAGCCACAACATCAGTGGGATTTCACCAATCGCAGAAAAGCCCGCGATAAAAGGAATGAACATACGGTTTGCAATCGGTGGCGCGAGGTACATCATCCAGCCTAAGCCAGAGATCGCCACGAGCACACCGAGAATCCGTGGCATGAAAGTTGACCTGAAGATGAGGAACCCGATCAGAGCGCACCACAGCCCGAAGAACACGAGATATGTATCAAAAGCATACGCATTCACTCTGAGAAACGTGTAGGCCAGTGCCTGAAGTTGTTCCGCGCTAAACGCCTTCAACGAACTCCCGGCGTCCAGAACGAGCATGGGGGCAAGATACAAGACAGCAGTAAGAGCCTGAATTGCGCATCCCACCAGCATGACCAACAATGCGAACAACGAGATACGCCTGTTTACAGGTTTGAACAGATCATAAAGAAGAAGTGCCCAGGCGAGATGGCAGACTACTCCGACGACCGAAGATGCGAATCCAACCCAAAACAATGGCTTATGGCCTAAGATATTGGCCGCGGTAGTCGCGGCATCGCCATAGACAAGGAGCTTGCCGAGAACGATCACTTGTCCGTAAGTAGCCGTCGTGCCTTCGAGCGCCTGAAACATTCCCGCCATTCTGGCCAAAGAACGCGGCGACTGTGCTGAAATCTGCTTCGTCATTACAGCGTTGCTCATAGTCTGCCCCCGTGCAATCAAAGGAACCAAAAGCGCAGAAAAATCACATCGCTCCCCATAACTGCGCAGCTGCGCTAGCCTGGTCCCTCCATCGTTGTTCGTTCACGCCGAACACGAGGAGCCACAGGATCAGCGCTGATGCCCCCAGGATGCCGAAGGCTGCAAGGTAAAGGAACAGACGATATCCGAGCGGCGGATATAAGAAGGCTAGCCAACCTAAGCCCCCGAATAGCGACAACACGCCAAGAATTCGGGCCAGGAACGTGGACCTGATAATGAGATAGCCTGTCAGGAGTGCGTAGAATCCGAAAAATGCCAAGGCGATCCCGGCGCCATGGTCATTTACCTTCAGAAAGAGGAGCGCCAGCGCTTGCAATTGTTCCGGACTAAATACGCTCAAGTAGCGCGCACCTCCCAAGATCAGGAGAGGGGCAACATAGAAGAGTCGGCTAATGGTCTTGATGATACAGCCGGCGAGCCCCAAGAACGCCGCAATCAGGGAGACGTTCTTCCCCGCCGGCTTGAGCAGATCGTAAAAGAGAGCTGTGACGGCGATCTGGCAGGCCATCTCGATGAGGTAGACCGTGAAACCCAGTTCAAACAAGGTCTTATGTGTAAGGATGTTGGTTGCCGTCGCCCCGGCGTTTCCGGGTACAACAAGCCTCTCACTGACAAAGCCCTGGGCGAATATTCCCGCCAGTATGGTGAGGAGATAAAAAAGACCAGCAATCCTGGCTTTAAAACCTGGCGACGCTTCTCGGATTCGTTGCGACACTTCAGCTGCCCTCATAATCCTTCTTCGTGTGCGAACATTGAATAAGCCGTCCGAATTAAATCGG
>Ga0207664_10003445_pt1 | contig 10545 bp, 7 predicted proteins | sample LARL83metaG_FD_184349 | JGI IMG/M metagenome (GOLD analysis project Ga0207664, IMG submission 184349) | Corn, switchgrass and miscanthus rhizosphere microbial communities from Kellogg Biological Station, Michigan, USA - LAR L8-3 metaG... | ecosystem: Host-associated > Plants > Roots >...
AAGTAGTCGATGATCTCACGCTTGTCCCAGACGTGGTTGCCCGTGGTGATCACATCGATGTTCAGTTCGAAAAGATCTTCGGCCAGCGCCGGAGTGATTCCAAAACCCGCGGCCGAATTCTCCCCATTGGCGATGATGAGATTGATAGAGTGATCGCGAACGATGCCCGGCAGCCGATCCTTGACGATATTCCGCCCCGGTCGTCCGAAAATGTCACCAATAAAGAGAATTCGCATGATGTTGAAGCTGAAATTTGATGGTAACACGCTAGAGAGAAGCTAAATGTGGGGACAGCCACCATCGGCTGTCCGTCGAACGAAACTCGACAGCGATCTGCTTAGGATATCGGTGCAACGACTCTTACGGAGCCAATTCTGCCGTTCTCAGGAAGTCGTAGTTCCCAGCCGGATTCAGCTTGAGATTTCGCACGCGGCGCGTATGCACGAGCACGTTATCGAGATACCAGAGGTTAATGTAGGGCAGATCGTTCGCCAGGATGCTCTGGATTTCGGCATATAGCGGCTTGCGCACGTTCGGATCAATTTCACGGCGAGCTTTATCGATGAGAGCATCCACTTTGGGATTCGAATAATAACCCCGATTCGCCCCGTTTGGAGGAAACTTGGCCGAGGAAAACGCGTATTCGAAAATATCCGGATCCTCGTTGCCTCCGATCCAGCGCAGCCCATACATCTGAAAGGCTCCGTGCTGAACGTCCGCGAAGAACGTGGCGAACTCGAAGCTGCGGATATCCAGCGCGATCCCCGCCTCCCGCAACTGCTGCTGCATGACGGCGACCATGAGCCGCGTGTTCTCGTCCGTCGAAGTCTTCATGGTGATGTGGAAGCGAACGCCATTCACCTCCGGATAGCCCGCCTCATCGAGTAACCGGTTGGCCTTCGCGATGTTGTGATCGTACGAAGGCACACCTCCGTTGTAGGCCCAACTCTGCGTCGGCAGAACACTGCGTGCCGGTTGAGCTTGCCCGCGCCATAAATACTCGATCATTGGCGAGCGATCGAGCGCATAGGCAATCGCCTGCCGCACCCGCGCATCTTTCAGAATGGGATCTCGCAGATTGAATCCCAGGTACGCCAACCGTGTTCCCGCCGCCCGCTCGACCAGCAGATTCGGATCTTTGTCCAGCGTAAACACCGTATCGGGCGTCAGGGAATTGATAGCCACGTCGCCGCTGCCTTTGCGCAACTCCAGTGCCTGGGTGGTCGCGTCTGGCACCACTGCGAAGCGCACACGGGCGAGTTTGGCCCGCTCACCCCAATATTCGTCGTTGCGTTCGACTCTTACATCCCGATCCGTCTCGGCGCTAACGAACTGGAATGGCCCGGAGCCGATCGGATGTCGCGACATCTCCTCGCCGCTGCCCTCCGGCACAATTCCAATCGCGCCATCCGACAGGTTCCACAGCAAAGTTGCGTCTTGCTCCTTCATATGAAAGACGACAGTGGCATCGTCCGGAGCATCGATGTGGTCCACAAAGCGATAGACAGCCGCCTTGGTGCTGCGAATCCTGCCCTGCAGTAGCGAGTCGAAGGTCCACTTCACATCGCGCGAGGTCAGCGCTCGCCCATCATGAAACTTAACGCCGCGATGAAGATGGAAAACGTAAGTCAGCGGATCGGGAATCTCCCAGCGCTCTGCCAATCCCGGTGCCACGTTCAGATCCTCACCGCGTGACAACAGGTCGTCGAAGATCAGGTTGTCGATCCGCTCCGACTGCGCATCGATTCCTACGCGCGGGTCAAGATTGGTCGGGCTCGACTCGATGATCATGACCAGCGTATTGGGATCGGGCCTGGTCGCGCAGGACAAAAGCGAAAAGAGGCTCAGGAGGCAAAGCAAGGCCACAATTCGCGGTTGCACCACCGAGCAGGAGGCCCGGAAGTCGAGGTCTGAAATCCAAGCTCTGAGGTCCGCAGTCCGGTCCTCACGCATACGAGATCTTTCCCAGCAGCGCGGCCCGTTTTGCGCCCGTAGCGGATGGCACGTTCGAAGGTCGCTGGTGCCAGGTCTCGTAAGCCATAACCGCGAATGCCAGTGCCTCTTTGGCCTCTGAAGGCAAGCCAAACTCGTCGGAGAATCGCAACTGGACGTCGAGAGGCGCGAGATCTTTCCTCAGCATGCTCACCAAGGTGCTATTCCTGGCTCCGCCACCCGAGAGAATCATCTCTCGATAAGAACTCTTTGTTGCTGAACCCGTTCGTGACGTCACGAATCGGCGCACCGCGTCGGCGATCGACCGCGCTGTCAGTGCGGTAGCTGTTGCCACAACATCTTCTTTCCGGGCGCGTCCGCACCGGCGCAAGAACTCTTCCACAAATTCCCGTCCGAATTCTTCCCGTCCCGCAGTCTTTGGAGGCTTCGCGAGGAAGAACTTTCGCCGCAGCAAGGGTTCGAGCACAGATTCCAGCACGGTCCCGGACGCCGCAATCTTCCCCCCGCGATCAAACGGACGCCCAACCAGCGCTTGGGTGACCGCATCGATCACCATGTTTCCCGGCCCGGTGTCGAAGGCGAATATGCTGCTGGCAGCGCCACCGGCAGGAATCGCCGTGAGATTCGCAATTCCTCCAATGTTCTGCACGATGCGCCCGCTCTTGGAATCACGAAAGAACAGGTAGTCAAGATAGGGAACGAGCGGTGCTCCCTGGCCACCGGCCGCCATGTCTGCTGGACGAAAATCTGAAACCACAGGCACGCCTGCTCGTGCGGCAATCACTGCAGCCTCTCCCGTCTGCCATGTAGTGGTAATCTTTCGTCCCAGAAAGGCCCGCGGTTCGCCCTGATGATATAGAGTTTGCCCGTGACAACCGACCAGATCTACCTTCACTCGAAATTTCCGTGCTGTCGCCAGCACGGCGTCTGCATACAACTCGCCCAATAGGAAATTAAGGCGCGCCAGATCGGCGACCCCAGTCTGAGTCGCATTCATAGCCGCAAGCACTGCAGCGCGTACTCTGGCAGGATAAGAATACTCAGCGTGTCCCAAGAGTTTGATCGTATGGCGCGCGCTACCTCGCCCGTGGCTTGAGCCCAGTGCTAGACCTCTGCGGGAGTTGGAATCTTCAGCTTCACCAATGCGGGCCAAGGCCACGTTAATCCCATCTGCTGACGTCCCGCTCATCACCCCGGCCACGATCATCGTCATTTTATTCATGAGCGTGCCCGTCGCTTATCTGCTTTGCGCCCGAAAGGCTCCAACCGCACCTGCTCTCCAAACTCCCACAACCGGCGAGTCAGTTTTTCGATCGTCGCACGCGATGGGACTTTTGTCAGACCCAGATTCTTTCCGCATTTTCGTTTCCATGCCCGAACTCGTTTGCAGGACTCCTGCACTCTTCGTGCGAATGTTGAATCGCGTTGCGCCGTTTTGGTCAACTCCTCGTATGCCTGGAGAACGAACTCCTCGCGATGGCAGACTAAGCACAGATCACCGCCCGCCCGCACAAATCCCACAGCCGCTTCGCCGATCGGTGCTGCCGACAGCACACCGCCCATCTCCAGATCGTCCGATACGATCAGGTTCCGGTAACCGATGCGCTTGCGCAGAATGTCGGTAATCCATCTCTTCGACAGGGAAGCGGGAGTCCGATCCTGCGTAACCTGCGGATACGCCGCATGCGAAATCATCACCATCGGAAGTTGCCGCCGAAGCGTGCGGTAGGGAAGCAGGTCCTCAGCCCAAAGCGCCTTCAATGGTTTTTCAATCACAGGCAACTCGTGGTGGCTGTCGAGATTGCCTTCGCCAAGTCCGGGAAAATGCTTGCCGCATCCCATCACCTTCGAGTCCCCAAGCCCAGCAAGAAATTCACGCGTGTAAGTTACCGTTTCCAACGGATCCGCAGAAACTGCGCGCGATCCCATGACGCTGCGCGACGCTTCAAATGCCAGATCAAACACGGGCGCGAAGTCCACGTTGAATCCCAGGGACCGGCAGTTCGCACCAATGATCTCCCCGTGTTTACGATAGAGGTGGCGATCCCGGGTCGCGAAAACGTCACCTGCGGACGGGGTCGCCCCGAGGACCTCGCGAAAGCGATCGACTGTCCCGCCCTCAAGATCAACGCAATTGAATAGCGGCTCAGCAACGCATTTCTGACACTCGCGCAGCAGGTTCCAAGTCTGTTCTGGACTCTGAATGTTTCGTGCAAACAAGATGACTCCCGCCGGTTGCAGCCGCGTGAGCAAGGACCGCAGTCCCGGCGTCATCTCCGTTCCGTCGAAGCCCACAATCAGAAGTTGTCCGAGTTTTTCGATCCCGCGAGTCTTACCCGAAGCGCCCATATTCCCTGCGAACAATTCCTCCGTGTTCTCTGTGCCCTCTGTGGTTAAATTTCTTTTTTTAACTCCGCCAGCAAATTCAGGGCCTCGAGCGGTGTAAGCCGGTTCAAATCCATGGCCCGCAACTTGTCCAGTACCGGCTGGGATAAAGGTGTGAAGATCGTCAGCTGAGTCGGCGGAGGTTCCGCCCCCGGGGACAAATGTGCGGTCGCTTGCTGCTCCGCGAACTCGTGCTCTGCCAGTACCTCCCGCGCCCTGGTGACGACTTCGTTCGGCAATCCCGCCAGCTTCGCCACTTCGATACCGTAACTGCGATCTGCAGCTCCGGGCTCCACCCTTCGCAAGAAAGCAATCCCGCCGCCCGTCTCCTTCACGGAAACGTGATAATTTTTCACCCCGGAAAGCAACTCAGCGAGTTCGGTGAGTTCGAAATAATGCGTGGCGAAGAGCGTTTTCGCCCGTACCCGTGCATGCAGATATTCCACCGCTGCCCACGCAATCGCCAATCCGTCATAAGTAGATGTCCCGCGCCCAACCTCGTCCAGCAGAATAAGCGACCGCGCCGTCGCGGTATGCAGGATCGCTGCCGTCTCTGTCATCTCGACCATGAACGTTGACCGTCCGCGGGCCAGATTGTCACTGGCCCCAATGCGCGTGAATACGCGGTCGACCACGGTCAGTCGAGCCGACCGAGCCGGCACAAACGATCCCATCTGCGCCAGAATTACGATCAGCGCCGTCTGCCGCAGATAGGTCGACTTCCCGCCCATATTCGGCCCGGTCAGCAGCATGATGTTGTGCGTCGCGCCGTTCAAATAAAGATCGTTGGGCACGAAGCGCTCGCTGCCCCCAGCCATTTCCTGCTGCTCGATCACCGGATGGCGTCCTTCGATAATCTCAATCTCGCTCGCATCCGCGCCCTCAACCAAGCTGGGCCGGCAATAGTTGCGAAGAGCCGCGATGTGCGCCAACGAGGCCAGCAAGTCTATTTCCGCCAGCGCCAAGGCGGCCTGCCGAATACGCTTGGCCTCGGCCGCAATCCCGGTTCGCAGCTCGGTAAAAAGCCTCCGTTCGATCTCGACAATCTTCTCCTGCGCGTCGAGAATCTTGGCCTCGTACTCCTTCAACTCGGGCGTGGTAAAGCGTTCCGCTCCGACCAGAGTTTGCTTCCGGTCGTAATCTTGCGGAACCAGATGCAGATTTGATTTTGAAACCTCGATGTAGTACCCAAAGATGGAATTGAATTTCACTTTCAACGAGGAGATCCCGGTTCGCCCGCGCTCCCGCTGTTCTATTTGCGCCAGCACCTGTTTGCTGTTGCGCGAGAGTTCGCGCAGTTCATCAAGATCCCGATCAATGCCCGCCGCGATAACTCCACCATCCCCAAAGCCCAACGGCGGCTCCGGCACAATGGCCTTCTCAATGCGTTCGCGCACGTCTCCTAATTCATCGAGAGAGCCATGCAGCGTTTTGAGTCGCTCAGCCTCCAGACGTCCCAATGCGACCCGCACTGCCGGAATCTTCCCGAGCGACGCAGCCAGCGCTAGCACGTCTCGCGGATTCGCTGTCTCCAGGGTCACACGGCTCAGCAGCCTCTCCAGATCCAGCACTCCATCCAGCGCCCGCCGCAACTCCTCGCGTGCGACGATCTCTTTCACGCCCACTTCCACGGCATCAAGCCGGGCATTGATTTCGCTTAGATCCAGCGACGGTCGCAGCAGCCAAGCCCGCAGCAACCGTTTCCCCATGGGCGTAACCGCGGCGTCCATTGACCGGAATAGGGTGACGCCTGCATCCGTCCCGGCAAACAGCGGCTCAATCAATTCCAGGTTACGAACGGTTACCGCATCCAGCACCAGGCAACTCTGACGCTCATACCATCCGATCCTGTCGACGTGATCCAGGGATCCGCGCTGAGTCGATCGCACGTAATACAGAATCGCGCCCGCGGCAGCCGCGGCTGCGGTCCGACCCGCCAGCCCAAAACCCTCGAGCGAGAGTACGCCAAAATGATTTTCGAGTAACGGGATTGAATGATCCGGAGCGAAGATCCAGTCATCGAGTGGAGTCTCCGTACAGGTCGCTCCACCCACGCGAGGCTGCGCCGAGAGTTTCCCTGGACCATCCGGTCGGCCAACACTTCGTTCTTCTTTTCCTCGGGCCGAACCCTCAAACAATGGCGCCGCCGATCCATAGAGCAGTTCTTTCGGCCGCAGTTGCTCCAGTTCCTCCTGCACCCGCCGCAGCGCGCCTTCGCCCGAAAACTCAGTCGCCCGGAACTCGCCAGTCGACAAGTCGAGCGCCGCGAATCCCACGCGCTCCCCAACCTCCGCCAGCGCTGCCAGAAAATTGTTCTCGTCGGAGCCCAACGAGGAATCGACCGCCGTTCCCGGCGTCATCACCCGCGTCACTTCCCGGCGGACCAGTTTCTTCGCCTGCCGCGGATCCTCCATCTGCTCGCAGATGGCCACCTTAAAGCCTCTGCGAATTAGTTTTCCGATGTAGCCCTCCGCCGCGTGATAAGGCACGCCGCACATGGGCACGGCAATTCCTTTTTCCTTGTTGCGCGAGGTCAGTGTGATCTGCAGTTCTTTGGCCGCCACAATCGCGTCGTCAAAGAAAAGTTCATAAAAATCGCCCAGCCGGAAAAATAAAAGTGCGGTGGGATGTTCTTTTTTGACGGCGGCATACTGCCGCATCAGCGGAGTGGACGGCTCGGTCATCTGGGCGGGCTTCGGCGGATTATAACAAAGCACGCCGTTTCTCTCCTGCCGCATTTCACATGTGCCGCGTCGAAATGACCGCGCCAAATCCAGTTGACTCCGTTCGCTCGCGGTGTTCTCCTCTGCCTATGGAACTCCGCAAGGATCCCATCACCCGCTCCTGGGTCATCACCGGAGACGACCCTGCCGAATCCGGGCCGCGTCCCGACTCCACCTGCTCTTTCTGTGCAGATTCCTCCGGGTCGTTACAGGTGATTGCGAAATCTCCCAACGCTCCCGGCGTTCCCTGGTCAGCTCGGTCCGTGGTTCATCCCAGGCCCCTGTACCGCATTGAGGGAGAACCCGGCCGCCGCGGCGACGGAATTTACGACTGCATGCACTCGGTGGGCGCGCACGAAGTGCTGGTTGAAAATCCCAACCACGACCGCCACCTGTGGAACGCCTCTGATGATGAAATCGCACACTTCCTTCGCCTTGCCGCCGAGCGCATTCTCGACCTCAAGCGCGACCCGCGCATCAAGTACGTCAGCCTGTTCAAGGACTACGGCAAAAACGCCGGACAGGAATTTACTCACCCCACCTCTCAGATCACCGCAACCATGTTCGTCCCCCGCCGCGTGCTCTACGAGTTGCGTGCCGGACGCGAGTACTTCGTCAGCAAGGAGCGTTGTGTCTTCTGCGACATCATCCAGCAGGAAGAGCGCCAAGCTCTCCGGGTGATTGAAGCCCGCGGAGATTATCTGGCCCTCTGTCCCTACGCCCCGCGGGTCCCCTACGAGACCTGGATCTTGCCCCGCAATCACGACGCCGCCTTCGAACGGACCGGACTCAATAAGCCCGGCCTGCGCACAAACCTTGCAGCGCTTCTTCGACGAACGCTACAGCGAGTTCGGTCCATCACCGAAGACTTTCACCTCGTGCTGCACACTGCGCCCAGCAGCATCCATCCCTCTAAGAATCTTGGCTACTGGAAGACGATCGACGAGGACTATCACTGGCACATCGAGATTCTCCCCGTCCTCAGTTCCAAGTCTCGGTCGTACACGTTTAAAGAGGTTTACTATTCCCCCGTCAGCTCCGAGACCGCAGTAAAACACCTGCGGGAAGCAAAGATCGATGGCTGAATCGAAGGGGAAGTAGAGATTGTGAGAGGACAGCCGCTTTCGGCTGTCCACTGGGCAAAGCCCGGCGAGGATGATGGAGGGCGCACAAACCATGGCTGTGAAAGTTACCGGTCTCATCCCCATGGCGCACGCCGCCGACGTGCAACGCGCAGCCGATTTCTACCAACAGGGTCGAAAATCCCTTCCTCATGCCGGAATCACTGCGGGTTCGACTCGGTAGCCAAGGGCTCGGAGTGTCCGGATCATTCGCGAAGTGCGGGCTCGCTTGGCCTTTTCGCATACTGAGGGACCGCGTTCCTCATAGCGAACCCCGTTGTGCAAAATGATCCAGATCAAGTGACAGAGGCGATGCGCAATGGCCCCGATCGTTTTGTTGTGTCCGAGACGCGGCACGAAACGACGATAGACGATCTCGAAGATACTTCCTTTGTGTTTGACGGCAGCATTGGCAGCTTGATTGAGAATGCGGCGCATTTGACGGTTGCCCTTCGGCGAGCGTTTGCTGCGGTTCACGCCGGCGCTCTCCTCTTCTCCCGGGCATGCTCCTACCCACGAGACCAGATTCTTGGCGGAAGCGAAGGTCGCTGCCTTGGCACCCACCTCGGCAATGATCTGTTGCGCCGAATCGACCCCTAAACCCGGGACTTCCGCTAGCCGTTGGACTGCATCCTGATGCTCGCGGAGCAGACTCGCGATCTCCTGGTCCAGTTGGCCGATCTGCTGCTCGATCAATTGCAAGTCGTCCAGTGCCAATCTTACGAGCCGACGGTAGACCGGGTTGAGTTCGGTGCAGGCGCCCAGCGCGTCGCGCAACTCGGCCGACGTGGCACGCAGGTGCTGATGGGCCAACGCGGCCACAGCTGCCGGATCGGTTTCTCCCTCCGCTAGCGCATGCAGCATACGACGCGCACTGACCCCCAACAGATCCGAGACCAGACTGGATAATTTGATATGCGCCTCTTCCAGTAGTGCCTCCAGTTGATTCTGCAGACGGACTTTGTCCCGCGTCCGCTGATACTTTGTGCGTGTGAGTGTCCTCCACAGTCGCTGTTCGGTATCGGGCACAAAGCTCAAAGTCAGCTCCTGGGAAACCAACCGCTTCACCAAACGTTCCGCGTCCGGAAAGTCTTTCTTGCGCCCGCGTCGTCCGCGGTTGGACAAGGCTTGCGCCAGATGGAGTGTTCCCGACATTTTCCCGGCACCTTCCCGATTTTGACAGCTCGGTTTCCAGTACCGTTCCAGTGCGCTCCACAGCGGTTTCCAGTATTGGGCAGTGGATTCCATCACCACTTCCTCGACCCGCTGCTCGATCAGCCATTCCGCCAGCCGTTGCAACTGCTCCGGGTTGCTACCGTACCAGCGTCGCTCAAATTGGTATTCCTCGTCGACTTCAACGTCAGCCACTACTACGGCCAGCTTCTTTTTGTGGACGTCAATTCCGGCTATCCTATACGGCATAGGCTTCCTCCTGGCGGGAGCGGAGAGCGTGCCGCAGATTACATTAAGCAGGGTCTCGGGCTATCGCCGCTCCCACCGGAGGGAGAGACAACGCACCATTTATTCGCTCTATCACGCACGCTCCGGATCAGACAGTTAGACGGCCTCGGCTTCTCCACTGTTGAATCAATCTCGCCGCTCCGAGCCATCGTGGATTATGGCTTGGCGCTGAGAAATTTTCATGTGGTTTCGCGGGCCGCAGGCCCTAGATGACAGTTAGCGCTCCGCTCGCTTCACTTGATACGCGATCCCGCCGGCAATCTGCAGTGGGTTCATCTGAACTGCGTCCACGCCGACGTCATGTTCACGCGCGCCTCTGAACCCATCGTCCCCAGCCAGCAAGCAGTAGTGTTCTATCTGTATTCGCCCGATCTGGTCGCTTTGCGGGAACATCTATTGACCAGAGGTGTGAAAGTATCGAACATCACCTATCCCGACTACATGCCCAAGGGAGAGATCTGTCTCGAAGATCCCGACGGCTACCGTCTGTTGATCGGCCAGTCCGACTGAAACAAGCTAGTACGCCTTCCAGACTTCCTTTCCTCCAACCATGGTCCAGACGACTTTGTCGTCCTTGATCTTGTCGGTAGGGATCTCGAACAGATTGTCGGAGAGCAAGATCAGATCGGCATATTTTCCTCGCGTGATCGATCCTCGATTTTGCTCCACAAAGTTGGCGTAGGCACCGTTGATGGTGTATCCACGAATTGCAGTCTCCAAGTCGATGGTCTGCTCGGGAACCCAGCCACCCTCCGGCTTGCCGTCGAGTCCTTTCCGGGTCAGAGCCGTATAAATTCCAACGACTGGCTCCATCTCCGCCACATTCCAATCTGAAGCAAATGCCAGCGTGGCGCCCGCATCTTTCAAACTACGAAAAGCCCATGCGTACTTCCATCGCTGCG
>Ga0207664_10003447_pt1 | contig 10543 bp, 4 predicted proteins | sample LARL83metaG_FD_184349 | JGI IMG/M metagenome (GOLD analysis project Ga0207664, IMG submission 184349) | Corn, switchgrass and miscanthus rhizosphere microbial communities from Kellogg Biological Station, Michigan, USA - LAR L8-3 metaG... | ecosystem: Host-associated > Plants > Roots >...
CCCACAGCAAGTCGCGCAGGCGGCCGGCGGGCTCGGCGAAGAAGAACACCAGCACCGCCGCCAGGGCCAGCGTCATGATCCAATCGGCGCCGAGTCGCCAGCGGCGGGCCTTGAGCTCGCCCCAGAAGGCCGCCAGGGCCAGCAGCGCCAGCGCCATGAATATGCACATGTCACGCAGCAGCTCCGGGAGCGGCAGGTCGCTCTGGACCACCGTCTGGTCGAGGGACGCGTCGCCGACCATCACCCAACGGAAGAACAGGATCACGCCCAGCACCGAAGCCAGCGCACCGGCGCTGCCGAGCAGCACACCGTTGATGAAGGTCATGGGTCGCACGGCGGAAGACCTCGGGTCTCGCGACAGATTCGGGCCGCCATTGTAGGCCGGGCGCGGGGGCTCGCACTCCCCCGGCCGCTTGCCCTATGCTGATATATATAGTTGCAATCCGCCCTCCCCGACCCCAGGTATCCCTCTGCATGCGCATTAAGCCGAGTCTGCTCCTTAGCCTGCTGGCCGCCTTCGGCCTGCTCGCTCCCCTCGCCCATTCCACCGTCAGCCCCGCGACTTCGCCCGCCCCGGCCGCGGCCACCGCGCTGGCCGCGCCGCCGAAGGACGTGCAGCCGCAGCCCCACGATGCGATCGTGGACCAGGCCATCGCGGCGCAACTGGAGCGCTACCACTATGGTGACCGCACCCTCGACGACAAGCAGTCGGCGCTGATCCTGGACCAATACCTGCAGGACATGGATCCCAACAAGAGCTACTTCCTGCAGTCGGACGTGGATTCCTTCGCTCCCTACCGGGACAAGCTCGACGATGCGATCCGCGCCGGCAACGTGAAGCCGGCCTTCGATATCTACAACGTGTACCAGAAGCGCGTGGACCAGCGCATCCAGTATGCCTTGAAGCTCCTCGACCACGAGCCGGACCTCACGGTGAAAGAGAGCTACGTGTTCGACCGCAGCAAGGGCCCCTGGGCCAAGGACCCGGCCGAGCTCGACGACGTGTGGCGCAAGCGCGTGAAGAACGACGTGATCGGCCTGCTGCTGTCCGGCAAGACCTGGCCGCAGGCCCAGGACATACTGCGCAAGCGCTACCAGAACTTCGCCTACCGCAGCCGCCAGGTGACCGGCAGCGACGTGTTTGCGGTGTTCATGAACTCCTATGCCCACTCCCTCGACCCGCATACCGACTATTTCCCGCCGGTGCAGGCCGAGGAGTTCCAGATCCAGATGAGCCTGAAATTGCAGGGCATCGGCGCTTCCCTCACCACCGACGGCGAGTACACCAAGGTGGATCACCTGCTGCCGGGCGGTCCCGCCGACCGCGACCCGCAGAAACAACTGCATGCCGAGGACCGCATCACCGGCGTGGCCCAGGGCGACGGCGAGATGGTGGACGTGGTGGGCTGGCGGCTCACCGACGTGGTGGCGCTGATCCGCGGCACGCCGGGCACCACGGTAAGGCTGCAGATCCTGCCGGCGGGCGCGGCCCCCGGCACGCCGGAGAAGACCATCAGCTTCGTGCGCGACACCGTGAAACTGGAGGCCCAGGCGGCGCACCAGAAGGTCATCCGCGTGAGCCGCGACAAGAAGGACTACAAAGTCGGCGTGATCACCATCCCCGGCTTCTACGAGGACGTGGACGCGCGCATCGCGGGGCAGAAGGACTACACCAGCACCACCCACGACGTGCGCCGCCTCTTGGGCGAGCTGCAGGCGCAGAAGGTGGATGGCATCGTGATCGACCTGCGCAACAACGGCGGCGGTTCGCTCAAGGAAGCCGAGGACCTGACCGGCCTGTTCATCCCGGAAGGCCCAGTGGTGCAGATCCGCGACTCCGACGGCTCGGTGCAGGTGGCGGACGAGGATGAAGACGACGGCGTGGTCTACAAGGGACCGCTCACGGTACTGGTGAACCGCTTCACCGCTTCCGCCTCGGAGATCTTCGCCGCCGCGGTGCAGGACTACCACCGCGGCCTGGTGGTGGGCTCGGTCACCTACGGCAAGGGCACGGTGCAGCAACTGCGCGACCTCAACCGGGTGATCCCCGGCGACCAGGACGCAGGCCAGCTCAAGCTCACGGTGGAGAAGTTCTACCGCGTCACCGGCTCCAGCACCCAGAACAAGGGCGTGACACCGGACATCGCGCTGCCGGCGCTGGTGGACAGCAAGGACTTCGGCGAATCGGCGAACCCCAGCGCCCTGCCCTGGGACGAGATCAAGCCAAGCGACTTCAGCCCCATGAAGTCCGGCCTCGGCAAGGCCCTCCCCTCCATCGCCGGCGAGCATGACAAGCGCATCGCCAGGGATCCTTCCTGGAACCTGTTCCTGGAGGGCGTGCATGACCTGGACCAGGAGCGCGCCGAGACCTCGATCTCCCTGGTGCTGGCGGATCGCCTGAAGGAGCGCAAAGAGGACGACGCCAAGAAGCTCGCCATGTTGAACGCCTGGCGCAAGCTCAAGGGCCTGCCGCCGGCAGCCACCCTGGAAGCGGCCATGAAGGGCGCGAAACCCGACAGCAGCGAGGGCAGCGACGTGAACGCCGACGGCATCGCGCCGGACGTGCTGCTGAACGAGACGGCGGCGATCACCGCGGACATCGGGGCCCAGGGTCTGTTCCAGCCCAATTCGTCGATCGCTGACCGCAACTAAACCTCCAGTTCCCGCATCTATTTATTAGGACCCCCCTGGCAATCCAGGGGGGTCCGTCCTTGCATGCCTAAAAACTAGTGTTATACTTAGCTATAACAGTATCACTACCGGCCTGCGGCCGATAACAATGACCCGAGGGATGCCCCCATGATGAACAGTCGCCGCCAAACCGCCGTCATCCTCGCCTCCAGCGTCTTGTTGGCCTGCACCCTGAGCCTGTCGGGCTGCGGCAGCGATGCCAAGGCCGCCCAGGCCAAGGCCCCGGAGGACTCCACCCCGGCCATCCCAGTGGAGGCGGCCGTCGCCCAGAAGAGCCAGGTGGCGGCCACCTACTCCGGCACCACCACCCTGGAAGCCGCCGAGGAAGCCTCAGTGGTGGCCAAGGTGGGTGGCACGGTCTCGGAGATCTACGCCGAGGAAGGCCGTCAGGTGCGCGCCGGCGACGCGCTGGCGCGGATGGATGACGCGGACATGCGCTATGCCGCCGAGCAGGCCCAGGCCAACTACGACAAGAAGCAGCTCGAGTTCACCCGCAGCCAGACCCTCTACGACCGCAAGCTCATCAGCGCCGACGCCTTCGACGCCGTGAAGTACGACCTGGCGGTGCTGAAGGCGACCAACGACCAGGCCAAGCTCAACCTCGATCGCACCGTGATCCGCTCGCCCATCGACGGCGTGGTGGCCAAGCGTCTCATCAAGGTGGGCAACACCCTCACCCCGAACCAGGCGGTGTACGTGGTCACCGATTTCGATCCGCTGCTGGCAGTGCTTTATGTGCCGGAGAACGCGCTGGCGCGCCTCAGGCCCGGCCAGCCGGCGACGCTGGACGCGGATGCCCTGCCCGGCAAGAGCTTCGCCGGCAAGGTGGCGCGGCTCTCGCCGGTGGTGGATCCGCAAACCGGTACCTTCAAGGTCACCGTGGAGGTGAGGCCCACCGGCCATCAGCTCGCGCCCGGCATGTTCAGCCGCGTGAGCGTGACTTATGACGTGCACAAGGACGCGCTCACGGTGCCGCGCGCCGCCATCGTCACCGAGGACGGCGAGTCGGCGGTGTACGTGGTGAAAGCCGGCGTCGCGCACCGCGTCGCGGTGACGCTGGGTTATGCCGACGGCGACAAGGTGGAGATCACCCGCGGTGTGGCCGCCGGGGACATGGTGGTGACGCTGGGGCAGAACAGCCTCAAGGACGGCACCAAGGTCGCGGTGGTGAACACCGCGCAGAAGGCCATGGCCGCGCAGTCCGCCAAGCCCACGCCTTCCGTCTGACGGTCGGCCAATCCTCACACAAGGGGGTCACACATGAACGCTCTGCTCCGGTCCCTGCCTCTCGTGCTCGGTGCCGCCTGCCTGGTCGTGGGTTCCGTGGCCCTCGGTGACGCGCGCACCGATGCCTATCACGACGACGATTCAGATGCGGATTTCAACGTCCACGTGCTCGATGGGCACCACCATACCAGCGTGCGCATGGATGGGGACGAGGTGGTGATCACCGCCCGCGACCACAGTGAGGCGCGCGTCACCCAAAGCGGCGATCTCTACATCGACGACAAGCCGGTGGCGGTGGACGGCGACGAGCGCAAGCTGCTGCGCCGCTACAACACCGGCGTCCGCAACATCGAGGCGCGCGGCATGCAGATCGGCCGCGATGCCCTGCACATGGTGGGTGGCATCATGGGTGTGGTGGTGGCGGACCTGTTCAGCGGCGAGGTCGGCGACGACAACCACATCGAAGCCGACGCGCGCAGCGTCGCCGGACCGCTGAAACAAGAAGCCCGCGCCCTGTGCAAGGACGTGCAGGCGGAGCGCAAGCTGCAGGCCGCCATCGTGGTCAAGCTTCCCGCCTTCGCGCCCTACGCCGTGATCGACACCCAGCCGGACCACGACTGCCACGTGGACGACGACGACACCGAGGTCTAAACCGTGCAGAACCCGAAAGTCCTGGGGATAGTCCGCCTCGCCACCGGCCGCCGCGTCACCATCGGCATGCTCACGGTGGCGGTGATCGTGTTCGGCTTCGTGTCGCTGTCGCGGCTCAAGCTGAACCTGCTGCCGGAGCTCTCCTACCCTTCCCTCACCGTGCGCACCGACCTGCCGGGCGCCGCGCCGGAAGAAGTGGAGAACCTGGTCACCAAGCCCATCGAAGAGGCGGTCAGCGTCATCAAGAACGTGCGCCAGGTGCGCTCGGTGTCGCGCCCCGGTGAATCGGACGTGACCCTGGAGTTCGCCTGGGGCACGGACATGGACTACTCGGGCGTGGACGTGCGCGAGAAGATCGACGCGCTGGAGCTGCCCACCGAGGCCAAGCGCCCGGTGCTGCTGCGCTTCGACCCCTCCACGGAACCGGTGATGCGCTTCGGCCTCACCGGCGTCCCCAAGGACCTGCAAGCGGCCTCGGGGACCGATGCGGCGGTGCAGCAGTTGCGCTACCTGCGCACCTATTCCGACCAGGACCTGACCAAGGCGCTGGAAGCCGTGGACGGCGTGGGCGCGGTCAAGGTCAGCGGCGGCCTGGAAGACGAGGTGCACGTGCTGGTGGACCAGGGCCGCCTGGCCGAGCTGCACCTGACCAACGCCGAGATCTCCAGCAAGCTCGCGGCGGAGAACGTCAACCTCTCCGGCGGCCTGCTGCAGCAGGGAAACCAGAAGCTGCTGGTACGCACCGTCAACGAGTTCCAGAGCGTCGGCGACATCGCCGACGCCATCGTGGCCACCCGCGACGACCGCCCCATCTACCTGCGGGACGTGGCCGACGTGGAACGCTCCTACAAGGAGCGCCAGGCCATCACCCGCATCAACGGCGCGGAATCCGTGGAACTGGCGATCTACAAGGCCGGTGACGCCAACACCGTGGCGGTGGCCCACGAGGTGGACAAGAAGATCGAGGACCTGAACCAGCACCTGCCGGCGGGTCTCAAGCTCACCAAGGAATACGACCAGTCGGTGTTCATCTCCGAGGCCATCGGCGACGTGATCAACGCCGCCATCATCGGCGGCATGCTGGCGGCGCTGGTTATCTTCTTCTTCCTGCGCAACGTCTGGTCCACGGTGGTGGTGAGCATCGCCATCCCGGTGTCGGTGATCGCCACCTTCATCGCTATGTACGCCGGCCACATCAGCCTCAACATGATGTCGCTGGGCGGCATCTCGCTGGCCATCGGCATGCTGGTGGACAGTTCCATCGTGGTGCTGGAGAACATCTCCCGGCACCGCGCCATGGGCAAGGGCACCGTGGAAGCGGTGCAGCACGGCACCAGCGAGGTGGGCGGCGCCATCACCGCCGCGACCCTCACCACCATCGCGGTGTTCTTCCCGCTGGTGTTCGTCACCGGCATCGCGGGCCAACTGTTCCGCGACCAGTCCCTGACCGTCACCTACTCGGTGGTGTTCTCGCTGTTCGCCGCGCTGACGCTGATCCCGATGCTGGTGTGCCTGGGCGTCACCGGCGCCAACAAGCTCAAGGTCGAGGGCACCGGCGAAGACCGGCCGCGTGCGCTGCCCGAAGGTCGCGTCAGCAGGTTCCTGTACAAGATCCCGCGTGGCATGGCCCGCGGCATGAGCTTTGCCGCCAAGTGGGCGGTGATCGGCTGCGGCGCGCTGTCGCGCCTCCTGTCCTTCGCCGTCGGCCGGCCGCTGCGGCCGCTGTTCAACGCCTTCACCCGCGGCTACGGCCGGCTCGAGGAAGGCTATCCGCGCCTGATCCGCTGGGCGCTCGGCCACAAGCTGCAGGTGCTAGGTATCGCCGCGGCTTCGCTGGTGCTGGCGCTGGCGCTGCTGCCGACGCTGGGCGTGGAGCTGATACCGCAGCTCTCCCAGGGCGAGTTCCAGGTGAAGATGACCTTGCCGCCCGGCACGCCGCTCACCGGCAGCGACGCCGCCATCGCCCAGGTGGAAGCTGCCGCCAGCAGGATCCCCCAGGTGTTGACCACCTATTCCGTGGCCGGCACCGGCAACCGACTGGATGCAAACCCGGTGGACGCCGGCGAGAACACCGCCAGCCTCAACGTGGTGCTGAAGCCCGGCACAAGCAAGCGCGTGGAGGCCCAGGTGATGGACCAGCTGCGCCAGACCCTGGCGCAGATGCCCGGCATCAACTACAAGTTCGAGGAGCCCTCGCTGTTCGCCCTCTCCACGCCGCTGGAGGTGGAGATCGTGGGCTACAACCTGGACACCCTCAAGCAGGTCAGCAACCAGGTGAGCCAGGCGCTCGCCGCCTCGCCGCGCTTCGCCGACGTGAAGAGCACCATGCAGTCCGGCCAGCCGGAGATCCAGATCCACATCGACGCGGCGCGTGCCGCGCAACTGGGCCTGCTCTCCAGCGACGTGGCCAACACCGTGGTCTCCAAGGTGCGCGGCGATGTGGCCACCCGCTACACCCTGCATGACCGCAAGATCGACGTGCTGGTGCGCAACCGCGACGACCAGCGCGCCAGCATCGACGACATCCGCAACCTGATCGTGAACCCGGGCGCCGCCCAGCCGGTGCCGCTCTCCGCGGTGGCGGACGTGGACCTGGCGGAAGGTCCCGGCGAGATCCGCCGCAGCGCGCAGCAGCGCGTGGCGCTGGTCTCCGCCAACATCGGCCAGGGCGACCTGGGCGGAGCCGCGGCGGAGGCCTCGGCGCTGGTGGCGAAGATCTCCCTGCCCGCCGGCGTGTTCGTGCGGGTGGCGGGGCAGAACGAGGAGATGCAAAGCTCCTTCCGCTCCATGCAGTTCGCGCTGATCCTGGCCATCTTCCTGGTGTACCTGGTGATGGCGGCCCAGTTCGAGTCGCTGATCCATCCGCTGGTGATCATGTTCAGCGTGCCCCTCGCCCTGGTGGGCGCGGTGCTGGCGCTGTTCATCACCCACACCACCATCAGCGTGGTGGTGTTCATCGGCCTCATCATGCTGGCGGGCATCGTGGTGAACAACGCCATCGTGCTCGTGGACCTGGTCAACCAGCTGCGGGCCCGCGGCATGGAACGGGACGCGGCGCTGGTGGAGGCCGGCCGCTCGCGGCTGCGGCCCATCGTCATGACCATGCTCACCACCACCCTGGGCCTCCTGCCCATGGCCCTGGGACTGGGCCAGGGCGCGGAGATCCGCGCGCCCATGGCCATCACCGTCATCGGCGGCATCCTGTTCTCCACCCTGCTGACCCTGGTGGTGGTGCCGGTGGCCTACTCGCTGCTGGACCGCAAGTCCGACCAGGACGTGGTGGCCGCCGCCCGCGAAGGCGCCGCGCACGAGGGTAGCCACCCGTGAACATCACGGAGTTCGCCCTCAAGCGGCCGGTCACCGTGATGGTGATCTTCACCTGCTTCGCCGCCATCGGCGTGATCGCGGCGCGCCTGCTGCCTCTGGAGTACTTCCCCGACATCGAGTTCCCCTTCATCCAGGTGCAGGTGGACTACCAGGGCTCCAGCCCCGAGGAAGTGGAGCGCCTGATCACCAAGCCCATCGAGGAATCCCTGGCCACGCTCTCGGGCGTGAAGCGCATGACCTCCACCTCTGACGCCAACCAGTCGCAGGTGTTCCTGCAGTTCGACTGGGGCGAAAATGTTTCCGTGAAGGAAGTGCAGGTGCTGGACAAGGTGGACGCCATCCGCGGCGACCTGCCCTCCGACGTGCGCCACATCGGCGTGCTGAAGCAGTCCGGCGCGGACGTGCCGATCCTGCAGCTGCGCCTGTCCAGCAACCGTGACCTCACCCGTTCCTACGAACTCCTGAACCGGCTGCTCAAGGACCGCATACAACGCGTGTCCGGGGTGTCCCACGTGAGCCTCTATGGCGTGGAACCGCAGCAGGTGCAGATCGAGCTGCACGCCGACGCCATCGCGGCCCATCACGTGGACCTGGGCAAGCTCAACTCGACGCTGCTGCTGGGTAACTTCACCGTCAGCGGCGGCACCATCACCGACGCAGGCCAGCGCCTGCTGGTGCAGGTGAACGACGAGTACAAGTCCCTGGACGACATCCGACGGCTGCGCATCGGCCAGGGCGACCTGCGCCTGGGTGACATCGCCACCGTGGATTACGGCAATGGCGAGCTCACCTTCGGCCGCCACCTGGACCGCAAGTACGCCATCGGCCTGGACGTGTTCAAGGACACCGGCTCCAACATGGTGGAGGTGGGCCAGCGCGTGCTGAAGGAGGTGGACGAGATCGGCAAGATGCCGGAGATGCAGGGTATCAACATCTTCTTCCTCGACAACGAGGCGGACGGGGTGAAGCAGTCCCTCTCCAGCGTGCTGGACGCTGGGATGCTCGGCGCCCTGTTCTCCCTGGTGGTGCTGTATTACTTCCTGCGCCAGTTCACCACCACCCTGATGGTGACCCTGGCGGTGCCCTTCTCCCTGCTCATCGCCCTGGCGGTGATGTACTTCATGGGGCTGTCACTCAACATCCTCTCGATGATGGGGCTGATGCTGGCCATCGGCATGCTGGTGGACAACGCCGTGGTGGTGACAGAGAGCATCTTCCGTCACCGCCAGGCGCATCGCGGCGACCCGGTGGCGGCAGCCAAGAGCGGCGCCCAGGAAGTGTCGCTGGCGGTGACCGCGGGCACGCTCGCCACCATCATCGTGTTCCTGCCCAACGTGTTCGGCGTGCAGAACGATATCACGGTGTTCCTCAAGCACGTGGCCATCGCCATCGTGGTGTCGCTGATCGCCTCGCTGTTCATCTCGCTGACCATGATGCCGATGTTGTCGGCGCGCATAAAGGCGCCCAAGCCGCCGAAGCGCAAGACCCTGGTGGAGCGCGCGCAGGAGCGTTACTCGCGCATCCTGGGTTGGTCGCTGACCCGCCGCTGGACCATGATCGGCGTCATCTTCCTGGTGATGGTGACCGCCGCGATACCAATCGCGCTGGTGAAGAAGGAGTCCGGCAACGGCAACCCCACCCGCCTGTTCCTGCAGTACAACGTGAGCGGCCACTACTCGCTGGAGACAGTGGAGGACGCAGTGGACCAGGTGGAGGCCTACCTCTTCGCCAACAAGGAGCGCTTCCAGTTCCGCTCGATCTACACCTACTACGACAACGGCTCGGCCCAGACCACCATCCTGCTGCGCGACGACATCAAGGACCGCAAGAGCGCGCCGGTGCTGGAGGATGAGATCCGCAAGGGCCTGCCGAACCTCGCCATCGGCAAGCCCAGCTTCGACGACCAACAGTCCGGCGGCGGCGTGCAGATGCAGATCACCGGCGATTCCACCAGCGTGCTGGAGGAGCGCGCCCAGGAGATCACCCGCATCCTGTCCAAGGTCCCGGGCATCGTCGACGTCCGCGCCGATGCCCTGGCCGGCACCAAGGAGGTGCGTGTGCACGTGGATCCGGAGCGGGCGCTGCGCGCCGGCCTCGGCGCCGAGCAGGTGGCGGTGGCGGTGATGGTGGCGCTGCGCGGCGAGCAACTGCCGCAATACCGCGCCGCCAACGGCGAGGTGGACATCCGCCTGGCCTACCAGAAGAGCGACCGCGAGACCCTGGATCAGCTGCGCAACCTGCAGCTCTACAACCCGCAGGGCCAGGCGGTGCGCCTGGATTCGGTGGCGGACTTCAGCATCGCCGAAGGCCCCACCAGCATCCAGCACGTGAACCGCGCGGCCTCGCTCGGCATCACGCTCGACCTATCGCCCAAGGCCAACTTCGACGAGCTGCGCCCCAAGATCAAGGCGATGATGGACAGCATCAACCTGCCGCCGGGCTACCAGTGGTCCTTCGGTGAGGGCGTGCAGGAGGACGACGCCGACACCCAGACCATGGTCACCAACATGATGCTGGCGGCGCTGATGATCTACATCGTGATGGCGGCCCTGTTCGAGTCGCTGCTGCACCCGGCGGCGATACTATCGGGCATAGTGTTCTCGATCTTCGGGGTGTTCTGGTTCTTCCTCATCACCGGCACGGCCTT
>Ga0207664_10003448_pt1 | contig 10542 bp, 12 predicted proteins | sample LARL83metaG_FD_184349 | JGI IMG/M metagenome (GOLD analysis project Ga0207664, IMG submission 184349) | Corn, switchgrass and miscanthus rhizosphere microbial communities from Kellogg Biological Station, Michigan, USA - LAR L8-3 metaG... | ecosystem: Host-associated > Plants > Roots >...
GACTTGCCGCCGAAGCCGCCGCCCTGCGGGGTCGCGATGACGCGCACCCGGGCCATGGGCAGTCCGAGCACCTTGCTCAGCGTCCGGTGGACGTAGTGCGGCGTCTGGGTCGAGGACCAGAGCGTCACGCGTCCGTCCGCGTAGGACGCGGTGGCCGAGTGCTGCTCCATCGGCAGGTGCGTGTTGCCCTGGAAGAAGAAGACGTCCTCGCGCACGTGGTCGGCGCGCGCGAACCCGGCTTCGACGTCGCCGAACTCCAGTGCGACCAGCTTGTGGATGTTGCTCGGGCCGGCCTTGCGGTCGCCGTACTCGTGCAGGGGTTCGTCGGCCGGCTCGCGAAGGGCCTCCTCGATGCTCATCACCGGCTTCAGGACCTCGTAGTCGACGTCGATCAGCCGGCAGGCCGCCTCCGCCGTCTCCTCGTCAACGGCTGCCACCGCCGCGATCGGGTCGCCGGCGTAGCGGACCTTCTCGTGCTCCAGCGCGCGCTCGTCCTGGGTGACCGGCAGGATCCCGTATTTCTCGGGCAGGTCCTCGCCGGTGATCACCGCGTGAACACCCGGCAGCCGCCGAGCGCGCGAGGCGTCGATGGAGCGGATCCGGGCATGGGGGTGCGGGCTGCGCAGCAGCTTGCAGTGCAGCGTCCGGGGGAGCTGGAGGTCGTCGGCAAACACCGTTCGCCCGGTGACCTTGGCCTCGGCGTCAACCTTGGGCAGGGGCTGCCCGATAACTCGCACTACACCCTCGCCTCCGGGGAGGGCTGGGGAGGGGCCGAGCGGCTGGCCGCCAGCTCAACCGCTTCGAGGATCTTCACGTAGCCCGTGCAGCGGCAGAGGTTGCCGGCCAGCGCCTCTTTGATCTCGTCGCGGCTCGGGTCGGGGTTGTCCTCCAGCAGGGCCGATGCCGCGAGCAGGATGCCCGGCGTGCAGTAGCCGCACTGTGCCGCGCCCAGCTCGGCGAACGTCTGCTGCAGCGGATGCAGCTCCGCTCCGCGGGCGAGCCCCTCGATCGTGGTGATGGCGCGGCCGGCGATCTGCACCGGCAGCAGCAGGCAGGACAGCGCAGGCCGCCCATCGAGCAGCACGGTGCAGGTGCCGCACTCGCCGAGCTCGCAGCCGTGCTTGGTGCCGGTCAGGCCGAGGTCCTCGCGCAGCACCTCGAGCAGCGTCTTGTGTACCGGGGCGAGCAGCTCCTTGCGCTCGCCGTTGACCTGCAGCTCGAGGCGGCGGATCTCCGGCTCGATCAATACAGAGAGTCCAGCTGCTGCTCGGCAGGGGCCAGCGATGCCTCGAGGTCGGAGGGCCGGCCGGCGCGCCACCAGGCGGCTTCGAGCTCGCCGAGCGCGCCGGCCGTAACGCGCGCGATCCTCTGCTGCTCCGCCGGCTCCCGGCCCAGCCAGGCCAGGGACTTCTCGACCTGCACCGTGTGCTCGCGCAGGTGCGCCGCCCAGCGCCGCGGGTAGTAGCCAAGTGGCACCGGAACCGGCCCGCGGTTGAAGCCGACCTCGGGCTCGAGCAGGACGCCCAACGCCTCGGCTTCGACGACGGCACGGCAGCCGTGCGCCACCACCTCGTCCAGCTCCGAGACCAGGGCGACGGGGTCGCCGACCAGCTCCTCGCCGCCCGAGCGCTGAGCCGCGATGTCCTTGCCGCTGTGCCGAAATGCCAGCGCCTCGCCCCGCCGCGCCTGCTCCAACCAGAGGTCGAAGAGGATGTTCCAGAACTCCTGGGAGCCGAGCATGTGGTCCATGGCCTGGGCGATCGACCACTCCTCCGGCCTGGGCTCCCGCGCGACCAGGTCCGCGTCGAGCGGCATCAGCAGCACGCGCAGGTCCCAGGCCGCGCGAACCACGTGCGCCGCGAGCGCGGTCCCCTCGCCGGCGATCGGCGTCAGCCGGTCGGCCGCGGCCAGGATGTGCTCGGAAACCATGTAGAGCCCATGCACTCGCGTGTAGTCGTCCTGCTGGTCGCCCCGCTTCCACCAGAAGTCGCCCTCCAGGTCCTGGTCGGAGAGCTCGAGGATCCGCCTCAGCAGAACGTCCGCCCGCGAGTGAAAGCCCATCGCGCTCATGCTATTCGGGATATGCGGCGGGGCCTGCGACCCGAGGACCTGGGCGACCTGCTGAAGTCGAAGTTGAGCTGCACGCTGGCCACCTACCGGCGCAGTGGCGAGGTCCACCTGAGCCCGGTCTGGTTTCACTGGGATGGCGATGCCTTCAACATCGCGATCGGCCGCGAGGGCGTGATGGCCGACCACGTCCGCCGCGACGAACGCGCGGGCGTCCTCCTCTACGAGAGCGAGCTCCCGCTGCGCGGCATCGAGGTGCGGGGGACGGGAACGTTGTTCGACGACGGCGTGCACGAGCTGCGGCGGCACATCTGGCAGCGGTATGTGGGCGTCGAGCCGCCCGGTCGCGATGAGGTCGAGATCGGCCTGCGGGTCGCGGGCGAGGTCCGCGCCTGGGACTTCGCCGACGACCTCGAGGAGTTCGGAGCTTCATGACCACACTGCGCTGGCTCACCGCGGGCGAGTCGCACGGACCGCAGCTGACGGTGATCATCGAGGGCCTGCCGGCGGGCCTCGAGGTGACCCAGGAGATGCTGCGCGCCGATCTCAAGCGACGCCAGGGCGGTCACGGCCGCGGCGGGAGGCAGCAGATCGAGGTCGACGAGGGCCGCATCGTCGGCGGCGTCCGCGGCGGGATCACCATCGGGAGCCCGGTGGCGATCGAGATCGTGAACGCCGACCACGAGAACTGGACGGCCCAGATGACGCCGGCCAAGGAGGGTTTCGCCCCGGAGCCGGTCACCCGGCTGCGCCCGGGCCATGCCGATCTCGCCGGCGCACTGAAGTACGGCCACACCGACATCCGCAACATCCTCGAGCGATCGAGCGCGCGCGAGACGGCTTCGCGAGTCGCCGCCGGGGCGGTGGCGCGGGCGCTGCTGCGCCGCTTCGGGATCGAGGTGTTCAGCTTCACCCAGTCCATCGGCCCGATCGACACCGGATACGAGGGCGTCGACCCCGACACCGTGACCATCGAGGAGATCGAGGCGTCGCCGGTCCGCTGCCCCGACCCGGAGGTCTCGCAGCGCATGGTCGCGGCGATCGACGAGGCGGGGGAGAGGGGCGACACGCTGGGCGGCACCTTCCGCATCGTCGCGCGGGGCTGCCCGCCGGGCCTCGGGACCCACGTCCACTGGGACCGCAAGCTGGACGGGCGGCTGGCCCAGGCGATCCTCTCCATCAACGCGATCAAGGGCGTGGAGTTCGGCGCCGGGTTCGAGGGCTCGGCCCGGCCGGGCTCCGAGTTCCACGACCAGATCGATTTTGAGGGCGGCAGGTTCCGGCACCTGACCAACCGCGCCGGCGGACTCACCGGCGGCACCACCAACGGCGAGCCGGTGGACCTGCGGGTGGCGATCAAGCCCATCTCGACGATGAAGAAGCCGATGCAGTCCGTGGACCTGCAGTCCAAGGAAAAGGTCGAGGCGCACTACGAGCGCAGCGACGTCTGCGTGGTCCCCGCGGCCGGCGTGATCGGCGAGGCGATGACGGCGCTGGTTCTCGCGGACGCCTTCCTGGAGAAGTTCGGCGGCGACTCGATCGCCGAGATCGAGCGCAACCTCAACTCCTACCTGGCGCTGATCGGGCGCTGAGATGACGGTCAGCCGGGTCGCGGTCGTGCAGCACCCGCCCGTGCTGCTGGACCGCGAGGCGACCCTGGCCCGCGGCATCGAGTTGCTCGAGGAGGCCGCCGGGGCCGGCGCGACGCTGGTCACCTTTCCGGAGACCTGGATCCCGGGCTATCCGGAGTGGATCTGGCGTCTCCGACCGGGCGAGGACTACAGCCTGACCACGCAGATCCACGGGCAGTTGGCGGAGCAGGCGGTGGACCTCGAGCAGGACGGCCTGGGCCTGCTCCGGGAGGCGGCGAAGCGGCTCGCCGTCACCGTCGTCGCCGGGATCCACGAGCGCGAGGGCGCCTACGGCAGAGCCACCCTCTACAACACGGTTGTCGTGATCGGGCCCGACGGGACCCTGCTCAACCGCCATCGGAAGCTGATGCCCACCAACGCCGAGCGCATGGTCTGGGGCCAGGGCGACGGCAGCGGTCTGCGGGTCGTCGAGACGCCGGCCGGCCGTGTGGGCGCCCTCATCTGCTGGGAGAACTACATGCCTCTGGCGCGGTTCGCGCTCTACTCGCAGGGTCCCGAGATTTACGTCGCGCCCACCTGGGACATGGGCGACAACTGGATCGCGACGATGCGTCACGTCGCGCTCGAGGGCCGGTGCTGGGTGCTCGGCAACGGCTGCGCGCTGAAAGCGGCGGATGTCCCGGAGACCTTCCCGGATCGCGACACCGTGTACCCCGACCCGAAGGAGTGGCTCAACTCGGGCGACTCCGTCATCGTGGCGCCGAACGGCCAGACGGTGGCCGGGCCGCTGCACGAGGACTACGGAATCCTCTACGCGGAGTGCGACCTGGAGCGGGTCGCCGGCGCGCACCGCACGCTCGACGTGGCCGGTCACTACTCCCGGCCGGACGTCTTTCGGCTCGAGATCGACCGGCGGCCGCGAACGCCGGTCCAGTTCGAGGAGTGACGCCGGGAGCTTCCAAGGTCATCTCGCTGGCCGAGGCCATCGCTAGGCACGTGCCCGATGGCGCGACCGTCGCCATGGGGACCGCGCTGGAGCCGTGCATCCCCTTCGCCGCCGGCCACGAGATCATCCGCCAGGCCCGCCGCGACCTGACCCTGGTCGGCCCGATCTCGGACGCGCTGTTCGACCAGCTGATCGGGGCCGGCTGCGTGCGGCGGGTCGTCGCGGCCTGGGTCGGCAACGTGTCCGAAGGCCTCGGGCACTGCTACCGCCGGGCGGCCGAGGCGGGCGAGCTCGAGATCCACGACCACTCCAACTTCTCCATCTCGCTGGCGCTCTGGGCCGCCGCCTGGAACGCGCCGTTCATCCCCACGCGGACGCTGCTGGGCAGCGACATCCCGAACGGGAACCCGGGCCTGCGCGTACGTGACGGTTATGTCGAGGTGCTGCCGGTCCGGCCGGACGCGGCGATCATCCACCTCCAGCGCGCCGACGAGCGCGGACGCGCCCACGCCTGGGGCCCGCTGGGCATCACCGAGGAGGCAGGGCTGGCCGCGGAGCGGGTGATCGTCACCTGTGAGGAGCTGGTCGACCCGGACGCCCTCCTGGCCCACCCCAACCGCGTGCTGCTGCCCGAGACGAAGGTCGCGGCCGTGGTCCACCTGCCGGGTGGCGCGCAGCCGTCGCCGGTGCAGGGCTACTGGCCGCGCGACCACGAGGCCTACCGCGAGTACGCCGAGCGCAGCCGGACGGCAGAGGGCTTCCAGGCCTGGCTCGAGGAGAAGGTGCTCCGTGGCTGACTACACACCGCAGGAGCTGATGGTCGCGGTCGCCGCCCGCGAGATCCAGGACGGCGAGCTGGTCTTCGTGGGGATGCGGCTGCCGATCCTCGCCTACGCGGTGGCGCGCAACACCCACGCGCCGACGGCACGCGGTCTCTACGAGGTCGGGCTCATGCGGGACCAGCCCGCCTCCGAGCATCTCGGGACCATGGGCGACCCACCGAACGTCGAGGGCGCCCTCTGGGCCACCCGCATGTCGAACGTGATGGCGCTGCTGGCGCAGGGCCTGGTGGATCTCGGTTTCATCGGCGGGGCGGAGGTCGACCGCTTCGGCAACCTCAACACCTCCTACATCGGCCCGCGCGAGTCACCGCAGGTGAAGCTGCCGGGGAGTGGGGGCGGCTCGGACATAGCGATCCTCGCCCGGCGCTGGGTGACCCTCATGAACCACGAGAGGCGCCGCCTCGTCGACCGCGTCTCCTACGTCACTTCGCCGGGTCACGGCGATGGCACTCCGCGGTGGCGCGAGCGCACCGGCCTGCTGGGCGGCGGGCCGGCCGCCATAGTCACGACGCTGGCCGTGTTCCGCTTTCCGCCCGACGGCGGCGCCGCCTTCCTGGCCTCCGTGCACCCTGGCGTCACCGTCGAGCAGGTGCGCGCGGAAACCGGATTCGAGTTCGACTCGACGCGCGCGGTCGAGACCTCGCCGCCGACGGACCGGGAGCTGGAGATGACGCGCCGCTTCGACCCCGAGGGCTTCTGGACCCGGCGCTGATCTTTTCTTGACCTCCGGCTGAAGGTTCGCCAACGCCCGCCTCCGAGGCTGGTCTCAACCCAATCTCAGGAGGCACACACCATGAAACTTCGTCTGCTCGGAGCCCTCGGCACGACCGCCGCGGGCCTGTTCGCCGCTCATCCGCAGGCGGCGCCGCCACCCGCGACCACGACCACGCCGGTGGCCGGCACGAGCACCACCGCGCCCGCCACCGACTGCGACGCCGGCGCCTGGCACACGGACGACATCAGCGTGCAGGGGCGCCCCGACAACACCCAGCCGACCGCGACCTATATCTGGCACGACTCCGGCGGCTGGCACCTGCGCACCAGCGGCGCCAACGACAAGCCGCACGTCTTCAGCGGCCGCGTCACGCTGCGCGGCGGCACCTTCACCTCCGTTCAGAAGGTGCGCGACGAGCGGGACGACCGCGTCAGCCAGGACGGCAACACGATCTACTACCGCTTCGTCACCTACCAGGCGGTGGACGGCTTCGACTTCCGCGTCAGCGGCTGCTCGGCCGCCGAGCACGAGGTGCTCGCCTTCGGGGCGCGCTACGACGGCTCAGCGGACGCCAACCGCGTGACGGTGGGCGACCAGGGCCGCCACCCTGAGCGCGACCCGTTCTACGTGGTCAGGTCCCTTTGAAGTTCGGTTTGCGCTTTTCGGTGAAGGCGGCGATGCCCTCGGCCGCGTCCTCGGTGGCGAAGACGTGGGTGATCGCCTCTCGCTCCATCGCGAGCCCTAGATCGAGCGGCGCCGCGTAGCCGAGCGACGCCACGACCTTGGCCCGGCCGATCGCTTCGGCCGGGCCGCTCGCGATCTTCTGGACGTATTCGATCGCGGCGGTCCTGCAGGCGGCGCCGTCAGGGAAGAGCTTGTCGACCGCACCCAGCTCGTGTGCCTCGGCGGGCGTGAGCGTGCGGGCGTTGGCGATGAGGTCGATGCCCTTGCTGAGCCCGACCAGCCGCGGCAGGCGCTGCGTCCCGCCGGAGCCGGGGAAGAGGCCCAGGCTCACCTCGGGCAGCCCGACCCGGTACTCGCCCTCGGCGGCGAAGCGCAGGTCGCAGGCGAGCGCGAGCTCGAAGCCGCCCCCCAGGCAGTGGCCCGCGATCGCCGCGACCACCAGCATCGGCGTGTGCTCGAGCTTGCGGAACACCTCGTGCGCCAGCAGCGCCGTCATCGCGCGCTGGCGCGGCGAGCCGGCCTGGAAGGCGCCGACGTCGGCGCCGGCGCAGAAGAACTTCTCCGAGCTGCTGGCGATGACGAGGCCGCGGACTCCGTCGTCCCAACGCGCCTCGTCGATCGCCGACCCCAGTTCCCGTAGAAACTCGTAGTCGTAGCTGTTCGCCGGCGGGCGGTCGAGCACGACCACGCCGACCTGTCCTTCGCGCTCGAGCCTGATGGAAGTCATGCCTCGGGATAATTGTGGGTGACAGCGCGTCAGCACGAAATTTGGGGCCCCCGCGAAATCGCGGATTCCGTGGGGATCTGGGGGTGTCTTAAATGGCAACGATGATCATCGAAGCGGAGAGGACGGGCGCCGCGACCGGCGAGACCTACGAGGTCCGCAACCCGGCGACGGGCGAGGTGGTGGACACGGTGCCATCGGGCGGCCCCGAGGACGTCGACCGCGCCGCCAAGGCGGCTGCGAAGGCGTTCGAGAGCTGGTCGAAGCTCTCCGCGTTCAAGCGCGCGCACATCCTCCACGAGGCCGCTCGGCACATGCTCGGCAAGGTCGAGGAGATCGCTCCGCTGCTCACGCAGGAGCAGGGCAAGACGCTGCTGGAATCTCGTTTGGAAGCGCAGCGCTTCGGCGAGAACATCGCCTGGTTCGCGGACCTGGCGGACAAGATCCACGGCGAGTACGTCACCCTGCCCGACACGACGGCGTACGGCCTGGTCGTGCGCCGGCCGATCGGCGTCTGCGGCGCCATCGTGCCCTGGAACTTCCCGCTGACGCTCGCCGCGAACAAGGTCGCGCCCGCCATCGCCGCCGGCAACACGGTCGTGCTCAAGCCCTCATCGACCACGCCGCTCGCCACGCTGAAGTGCATCGAGGCGCTCATCGAGGGCGGGCTGCCCGAGGGAGTGGTCAACGTCGTGCTCGGGCAGGGCACGGGCGAGGCCATCGTCAAGCACCCGCTGATCCGCAAGATCGCCTTGACCGGTTCCACCCCCACCGGCAAGCGCGTGATGCAGGTCGCCGCCGAGCACGTCAAGAAGGTCACGCTCGAGCTCGGGGGCTCCGACCCCTGCATCGTGCTGGACGACGCGGACCTCGAGGCGGCGGCCAAGGCGATCTCGGTCGGCCGCTTCTTCAACTGCGGCCAGGCCTGCCTCGCCATCAAGCGGCTCTATGTGCAGGAGGGCGCCTACGACGAGCTGATGGCGAAGCTGATCGCCCGCGCCGAGAAGCTGAAGGTGGGGAATGGCCTCGAGAAGGAGAGCCGGATGGGGCCGATGCACACCGAGACGCAGCGGGCAGAGGTGGAGGCGCAGGTCCAGGACGCGCTCGACCGCGGGGCGCGGGCCGTGTTCGGCGGCGGCCGCCCTGACGGCGACGGCTACGAGGCCGGCAACTTCCTCAACCCGGTGATCCTGGAGAACGTGCCCGACGACGCGCGCATGTGGCGCGAGGAGGTCTTCGGCCCGGCGCTGCCGGTGCGGAAGATCCAGGACCTGGACGAGGGCCTGCGGCTCGCCAACGACTCCTCGTTCGGACTGGGCTCCTCGATCTGGACGGCGAACATGGCCGCAGCGCACCGCGCGGTGCAGGAGATCGAGGCGGGTTACACCTGGGTCAACGCCCTGCAGGTGGCCCACGACGAGCTGCCCTTCGGCGGCAGCAAGGAGTCAGGTTTCGGCAAGGAGCACGGTCTGGAGGCCTTCCACCAGTACACCGAGCAGAAATCGGTGGTCTACGGGAATCTCTGACAACTTCCCCTCCCCTCCGGGGAGGGCCAGGGAGGGGCTGCGAGGTCTGCACCTCGCAGCCCTTTGCATGCTCCCGGTCCTTGTCTCGTGCGCTACCTACCTGCCCGCCAACTCGGCCGCGCGACCGCGACCCACGCCGACCCTGATATACCGCTATGGAGACGGCCTTGCCCTGCCCTCGCCGGTATCCGCGCAGGTTGCGCAGCCTCGGCCGGCCCGCGACTGTCAGCCGACCTGCTGGCGGTGGTCAATGCCGACCGGCGCCAGGCCGGACTCCCGCCACTCGCCGGCAACGCCTGCCTGACCGCGGTCGCCAAGCAGAACGCCCAGCGCATGGCCGCCAACCAGGCCGGCTCCTCCTGGAACGGATCCGACCGCGACGCCGCCTGCGGTCTGAACGATCCGCAAACGGGCGAGGTGGCGGCCTACTGGACCGGAGGCATCGACGCGGCGAGCCTGAACGGCCTGTTCATGAAGAACCCGAATGACCGCCAGACGATCTTCTTCCGGTGGTACTGCTGCGCTGGTTACGCCTGGGCTGTCGGCGCCAACGGCTACGGGTACGCCTCGGTCGAGTTCGGCTGAGGAAGCGTTCCGACGAGCGCTAGGCGGAGCGGCGGTGCTCCCGGTCCCAGCGGCCCTGGCACGGCACGCAGCGGGTCGCCTCAGGGCGAAACTTGAGCCGCTCTGCCGGGATCTCCTCGCTGCACTCCTCGCACACGCCGTACTTGCCCTGCGCCAGGCGGTCGAGCGCCCGCTCGACCTGCTCCCGGTTCTCGGAGAGCAGGCTGACCAGGTTCTCGCCGATCTCACGGTCGGAGATCGCCTGGGCGAAGTCCGCGTCCTCGTAGTCCCGGGTGATGATGTCGCCGACACTCTCGGCCAGCGGGCGGTTGATACCGGCCTCTTCGCCGAGGGCGTCCGCCAGGGAGGCGAGCCGCGCTCGATTGTCCTCGAGCCGGGTCAGCCATTCCTGGTCTTGTTTGGTCCGCTTTTGAGTTGCCATTGAGCCCCCCACGTGTCTGGATTAGGCCGCTTACTGTATCACGGTGCTATCAGGAAGTACACCATGTGACTAACAGGTTTCTTGTTGGAGCCGCCGCAGTCTAGCACAAGGCCTGACTAAGTGGGGCCGTTAGTGTCAGGAAATGTTGCACCTACGCGGAAGGGTCAGAATATGCCGCGCGTGAGACTCCTCAGATGCGGCTTGGCCGCCGTGCTCGCGGCGGCGGCGCTGGTGGCCTGCCAGCAGACGCCGCACACGGCACCTCCGGCCCCGCCGCGCACGACTTTGAAGTGCGCCAAGGGGGATGCCGCCGAGGTCAACGACCCGCTGGGCTGGGCCTTCTGCTTCCCGTCGACGTGGCGCGCGCTGGGCGGCCCTCACACGCAGAAGACGGAAGCTCCGAAGGGCGTCGACACGGTCTACGACATCACCGACTTCGC
>Ga0207664_10003449_pt1 | contig 10541 bp, 12 predicted proteins | sample LARL83metaG_FD_184349 | JGI IMG/M metagenome (GOLD analysis project Ga0207664, IMG submission 184349) | Corn, switchgrass and miscanthus rhizosphere microbial communities from Kellogg Biological Station, Michigan, USA - LAR L8-3 metaG... | ecosystem: Host-associated > Plants > Roots >...
AGAAGCAGGCCGGTGAAGTGCTACTCGCCGCGGCCAAGACGCATCTGGCGCCGCTTTTCGCCCGCCGCTACCTCGGGCTCACGCTGCAGATCGATGAAGGGCAGGAAGTATTCGACGCCAAGCACAGCACTATCCACCCGCTGTTCCGGAAGCCATGAGCATGTTGCCTGCAGCATTGGTCACGGAACTGGCACATAAGCTCTATCAGGCGCGCAAGAGCCGCACACAGTTGCGGCACTTCTCCAGGGACCACCCGCAGATGACCATTGAGGATGGCTATGCCATCCAACGCGAGTGGGTCAGGCTCGAGCTCGCCGACGGCCGCACCATCAGGGGACGCAAGATCGGACTCACATCGCGCGCTATGCAGCAGTCCTCGCAGATCAGCGAACCGGACTACGCACCGCTGATGGATGACATGTTCTTTGAAAGCGGCGCGGACATCCCCACCGAGCGCTTCATCGCCCCACGGGTGGAAGTCGAGCTCGCCTTCGTGTTGCAGGAACCTTTACGTGGTCCCGGAGTGACGTTCAACGATGTGCTCGAGGCGACGGCCTACGTCACCCCAGCCCTCGAGATCATCGATGCGCGCATCGAGCAGTTCGACCGTGATAGCAAGGCTCCGCGCAAGGTCTTCGATACCATCGCAGACTTCGCCGCCAACGCGGGAGTGGTCACCGGCGGCCGATGCGTGCGCCCGGACAGCCTCGATCTGCGCTGGGTGGGTGCACTGCTGTATAAGAACGCGGTCATCGAGGAAACCGGGCTCGCAGCCGGCGTGCTCGACCACCCCGCCAACGGAGTCGTCTGGCTCGCCAACCGGATTGCCCAATATGACGAGGAGCTGCGCGCGGGCGACCTCGTCCTCAGTGGCTCATTCACCCGTCCGACGGTGGCAGAGCGCGGCGACCTGCTGAAGGCAGATTTCGGCACGCTCGGGACGATCTCGGTTCGCTTCGCTTGAAGGACATGACGCACATGCAGTTGCCGGCAAATGGGTTCAAGGCCGCGCTGCGAGCCGGCCGCCCGCAGATCGGTCTGTGGCTGGGACTCGCCAGCGCCTATACCAGCGAGCTGCTCGCCACCACTGGCTTTGACTGGCTCGCGCTCGATGCCGAGCATGCACCGAACGATCTGCACACGATCCTCGCTCAATTGCAGGCCATAGCCCCGTACCCGGTGCAGGCGGTCGTGCGCACTGCCTCGGCCGACGCCACAGCTCTCAAACAATACCTCGACCTCGGCGTACAGACGGTGTTGGTGCCGATGGTGGAGTCCGCCGAGCAGGCAACACGCATCGTAGCGGCCACTCGTTATCCACCGGCGGGTATTCGCGGCGTGGGCAGTGCACTGGCACGCGCTTCGCGCTGGAGCCAGGTCGGCGATTACCTGCAAACCTGCGAGCGCGAGATTTGCGTGCTCGTGCAGGTGGAGTCTGCCGCAGGACTCGAGAGCCTTGCCGCCATTGCTGCGACCCAGGGTGTGGACGGAGTGCTCTTCGGACCTGCTGACCTCGCGGCATCCCTGGGAGTAATGGGACAGACCGCCGCCCCGCGCGTGCAGGAGGCAATCGCTGCGGGCATCGCCACCGTGCGCACGGTCGGGAAAGCCGCGGGCGTGCTGAGTGCCGACCCGGCGATCGCGCTGAAATACCTGAGCTTGGGTGCGCTCTTCGTAGCAGTCGGAATAGATACGACGCTGTTGATCCGAGCGGCCAAGGAACTGCGCGCGAAGTTTTCCTGACCTCAGTGCCGATAGGAGGGATCGAGGGCGTCGACCTTCCTCACCAACGCTTCGAATGCGACCTTGCACACTTCGGGCTGCTCACCGGCGGCCTGAAGATGCGTCTGAGCCAGAACGCTCTCGCTCAAGCGAGCCAGAGGTCCGACCGCTGCGGCGGCCACCTGGATGTCACAGGCGCGCTGCAGCAGCCACAGCCACATGAAGGCTTCCTCCAGCGTCTCTCCCCAGGTCAGCAGGCCATGGTTGCGCAAAATCACGACGCGCTTGTCGCCGATGCTCGCGACCATGCGCTTGCGCTCATCCGCGTTCACGGTCACTCCCTCGAAGGCGTGGTACGCGACGCGCCCTTGGAGCTGCGCGCCGTAGAACGTATCGGGCGAGAGCCCTTGTGCGAGGCAGGCCACGGCGCTGCCGCTGGTGGTATGCGTATGCATGACGCAGTGAGCCGCCGGGATATGCCCATGGATGGCGCTGTGCGTCACGAAGCCCGCGAGATTTATCGGATGCTCCGTGGGCCGCACCGGACGCCCGTGGATATCGATCGCCACGAGGTTCGAGGCGGTCACCTCGCTATAGTGCAGGCCGAAAGGATTGATCAGGAAAACCGTCTCCGCTCCCGGAACCCGCAGCGTGATGTGGTTGAAGATCGACTCCGTCCATCCCAGGTAATCGAAGATCCGGTAGCAGGCGGCGAGCCGCAGCCGCGCCTGCCGCTCCGGATCGCTAAGCGGGATCAAACCCTCTCCCGTGCGCGGCGGCTCGTCCATGACCAGGCGCCTGGCTTTGTCGGTGTGCGCCATATGCATCTCCTACCGGGCCTCTGCTGCCATATTAATCAGCTTGTGTGCCCAGCGTCGCAGAGTCTATAGAATCAATAACATGCCTATGCGGCGCCACGCGCGCAGCGAGCGCAGTCCGCAGCATACGGTTCATCTCTCCACAACAATTGGGGGAAACAGGCATGCATGGCTCTCGCGCGGCACGGCTGCTGATGTGTTCGTTACTGTGCTGCTCCTGCGCCTTCGCGGCCGACAGCAACGCCTCGAGCTCCTACTTCGACACCAGCGGGCGCGATGATGTCCTTGCGGGCGGCGTGAAGCTCATAACGGTACAAACTCCCAAGGGCCCCTTTCATGTCTGGACCAAGCGGGTGGGCAACAATCCGCGCATAAAAGTGCTGCTGCTGCACGGCGGACCCGGCATGACGCATGAATACTTCGAAGCGTTCGACAGTTATCTGCCGCGCGCCGGGATCGAATACTACTATTACGACCAGCTCGGCTCGGCATACAGCGACCAGCCGGATGAGCCGAGCCTGTGGGAGCTGCCGCGCTTCGTGGACGAAGTGGAGCAGGTACGCAAGGCTCTCAAGCTTGACAAGAGCAACTTCTACCTGCTCGGTCATTCATGGGGCGGCATGCTCGCGCTCGAATACGCGCTCAAGTACCAGCAGAACCTCAAGGCGCTGATCATTTCCAACATGGTGCCGAGCATCCCTGCCTACAGCCGCTACGCGCAGAATGTGCTCATGCCGGCGATGAACCAGCAGGCGCTTGCCCAGATCAAAGCCCTCGAGGCGGCCGGCAAGTACGACGATCCGCGCTACGAGCAGCTGCTGATGGACAATTTCTATGTCTATCACATCCTGCGCATGCCGCCCGACCAGTGGCCCGATCCGGTGATGCGTTCGCTCAACAAGATCAACAAGAAGATCTACATTCCGCTGCAGGGGCCAAGTGAGCTGGGTACCAGCGGCAAGCTGGTGAGGTGGGACCGGACAGCGGACCTGCCAAAGGTCACCGTGCCCACCCTCTCGGTCGGTGCGCGCTACGACACCATGGAACCGGCGCAAATGGAGAAGATAGCCAAGGGTGTGAAGAAGGGCCGTTATCTCTTCTGTCCCAACGGCGGCCACTTCGACATGTATGACGATCAGCAGGTCTACATGCGCGGAGTCACTCAGTTCATCTTCGATGTCGATTCGGGCCGCTTCTAGACCGCCCGCAGTCCACTATGCAGCGCCTGGCGGTGCAAGAGCAGCGTTATCTTCCCTGACGTCGATCGATGACGCGCCGGGCTTTGCCGGCTGATCGTTCCAGGGTATTTACCGCGTGTATGCGCACCTGCACCGAGACGCCCACCGAGGACTTGACATGATGGGAGAGCGCGCGCGCCGCGGTCTCCTCAGCCGCTGAGCTCGCCAGCGCGCCACTCGCCCACTCGACGTTGAGGGTGAGGCGGTCGAGGTGCCCTTCGCGCTCGACCTCGATCAGGTAGGCGGGTGAGAAGCTGCCGCTCTTCAATATCAGCTCTTCGAGCTGACTCGGATACACATTGACGCCGCGGATGATCAGCATGTCGTCCGTGCGGCCGTTGATCCTCGCCAGGCGACGCATGCCGCGCGCCGTCGGTGGCAGCAGCCGCGTGCGATCGCGGGTGCGGTAGCGAATCACCGGCAGCGCTTCCTTGCTGAGCGATGTCAGCACCAGCTCTCCCTCGGTGCCATCAGGTAGCGGCGCGCCCGTGTGCGGATCGATGATCTCAGGATAGAAATGATCCTCCCACAATATCAGTCCGTCCTTCGTGTCCACGCATTCGCTGGCAACCCCTGGACCCATGACTTCAGACAAACCGTAGATGTCCACGGCTGCCAGGCCCACGCGCCGCTCGATCTCCGCACGCATCGCTTCCGACCAGGGCTCGGCGCCGAAGATGCCGATCCTCAACGCACAGTTGTGGACACCGCGCCGTTCGAGCTCCTCGGCGATGGTGAGCATGTAGGAAGGGGTCACCATGATAATGTCGGGCTTGAAATCGAGGATCAGCTGCGCCTGCTTTTCCGTCTGACCACCGGAGAGCGGCACGACGCTGCAACCCAGCCGCTCCGCCCCATAGTGCGCACCGAGCCCGCCGGTGAACAGTCCGTACCCGTAGGCGATGTGCACGATGTGCCCCGGTCGGCCGCCCGCGGCGTAGATCGAGCGCGCCACAAGGCCCGCCCAGGTCTCGATGTCCTTCCTGGTGTATCCGACGACCGTGGGTTGGCCCGTCGTGCCGCTGGAGGCGTGAATCCTCACCACCTGCTCGCGCGGCACTGCGAACATGCCGAACGGATAGTGGAGCCGCAGGTCCTCCTTCAGCAGAAACGGAAAACGCGTGAGATCTGCGAGCGTCTTGAGATCGCTCGGGTGTACGCCTGCCGCCTCGAACGCGCGCCGATAATGCGCGACGTTCTGATAGGCATGGGCAACTGACCAACGCAGGCGCTCGAGCTGTACCGCCGATATCTCATCGCGGCTCGCGGTCTCGATGGCATCCAGCCCTGGCAGCATGGAACGTGGCGTGCCCGACGTCATGCGCATGAGCGGCTCATGTTACTGCAGGCCCCCCAGCCGTCAATTCGGGGATAGTGCCCTGGCGAAGCGGCCAGCCCGTCCCCCGTATGAGCGTCGAATTTTCCATGATGCTGTCGATCTGGAGTAGCGCCGTTCGTCGTAGGGCATGAGACACCGCCAGGCCCTACGGGGCTTCGTTCACAACGCTGGTTTCAGGAGGTTCCTATGAAGGTTGCAGTATTGGTCAAGGCTACGAAGGAGAGCGAAGGCGGGGTAATGCCCACTCCGGAGCTGCTCACGGCCATGGGCGAGTTCAACGAATCGCTGGTGAAGGCAGGGATACTTCTTGCCGGCGAGGGGCTGAAACCGAGCCGATACGGGAAGCGCGTCCGCTTCTCGGGCAAACAACGCACGGTGACCGATGGGCCCTTCACCGAAACCAAGGAGCTCGTCGCGGGTTTCTGGCTGTGGCAGGTGCATTCGATCGAGGAAGCGGTCGAATGGGTGAAACGGTGCCCGAACCCCATGCTGAGCGATTCCGACATCGAGATTCGCCCAGTATTCCAGATGGAGGATTTTGGCGAGAACCTGACGCCGCAGGCCAAAGCGCAGGAAGAAGACCTGCGCCGGCGCACGCCTTCCTGGAAATGAGCGTCAATTCGTCACACTGCAGGAGCACACATCATGGCACAGGCGATCGCCTATCTCGGTTTCAACGGTAATTGCGCAGAAGCGGTGCGCTTCTATGAACGCGCCCTCGGTCTCGGCGCGAAGCTCGAGCAATTGCTGAGCGGCGCCGACACCCCAATGGCCGATCAGATCCCCAAGGAACATCGTCACCGCATCATGCATGCACGCCTGCGATTCGCCGATGGCTCGTACCTGTTCGCGGGAGATGCGCCGGCACAGGTCCCGTACGAGGGCATGAAGAGCGTTTCGATCGTGCTGAACTATCCAACCCTGGCCGAGGCCGAACGGGTCTTCAGAACACTGGCTGATGGCGGAAAAGTGACCATGCCGCAGCAGCCCACGATGTGGGCCAGGAGCTGTGGAATGTTGACCGACCGGTTCGGTACACCGTGGATCATCAACGGGGAATTGCAGGGGCAATACGCGCTTTGAGGCGCTGAGCGGCCGGACGCCCAGCTCCCGAGCCAACTCACTGAGGCCGGGAGCCAGGCGCGTCCGTTCATGCCTCGCGTGCCACGCCCGAAGCGTTTCCCGTCCGCAGACATCTTCACGTACTTGGGGATGTAGCCGGTGTCGTCGATCACCACATCCCATTTGCGCCCGCGCAGAGCATCGAGCTTCCCCTTGCGATCGTCCACCAGCGACTCGACATCGTTCATGCCATCCGCAGCCGTCTTGCCGCGGTTGAAGTGCGTGACCCGCCAGCCGCGGCGGCCTACCAGCGAAACTGTACTGCAACGAGCGGACCGGTGAAGCTCAACCGTTGAATCTGCTCACTCGATTTCATCTGGTAGTCGATGTATCGCCAGGCAGCCAGGAGCTCGCCCCACCGGAATGCGTAGCCCGCGCCTGCCATGAGCTGACTGGTGAAGCGCGAGTTGCCGGCACCGGCATCCAGGTAGTACAGCGCGAAGTATCTATTCTCCGGGCCGAAGCTGACTCGACCCTTGACACCGGCAATCGCGTCCCAGTTGGTAACCCCGGCGTCGCGCCTGCCGGCCTGATCCGGCGGCGCGTAAGCGCCAATGTTGCCCTCCAATTGCCAGGTGAGTCTCTGCTGGATGTCGAGCAGCCGCATTCCGAACAGCACGTCGAACGAGTACTGCGGACTCGAGATAGGCCTATACGTCGCAGCCAGCGTCCACAGCCAGCCCCGAAGGTCGAAATCGGTATGCGCCGTCACTGTCGATGGCAGCGCCATCCCGCCGATACTGAACCCCTGCGAGACCGTTTTCGCATCGCCCAGATCGATATAAATGAGATCCGTGAACGCTCCCCACGCGCCCCGCTGCGCCTGGAACGAGCCCATGAAGGTCATCTTCAGATGACTGAGCAGTGTGGAGGTGTCGAGGCTGATACCGCTAGAGCCATCCTCGGGCGGGAAAGCCGTCGAGCCGCTGAGCGTTGGCAGGTAGACGTAAAGGGCAGCCTGGAATGTCCAGGGACTCGCCTGCTCTTCGGAGGCGCTGACGGCGCCCGGCAGAACGCAGCAGCCCAGAATAGCGGCAACAGCGGCTGCAAATCGGTATTTGCCTGCCTCTCGCGCCAAACATGTCTCCAAGCTGGAACGCTTGCCGTCGCCACGAATGTAGCAAGGTGAGTCATGTTTCGCACGGCCCGGGCCTCTCAGGTGCAATCGTTGTGCAGCACTCCACTCGGTGGTCCTGCGATGCACGGGACGGACAGCCCGGCGCATAATGTTTGTCCAGCCGGAAGTGCTCTCAAAGCGGCCGGCGTCAAGGCGCGCACACTGAGGCACACGGAATATGGCCCGAGATCACGATGAGGATGAGTGCGGTGGATCCCCGCCGTGCTTCCTGCACGAGCTCGGTCCAGATGGCGCTCCCGTCGACGCACAGCAGACCAGTGATGTGGCGCGCTGGCGCAAGGCTGAGCGGTCGCGACTGATTGCATTGCGCTGCGCACTGCCGGCAGAGGAGCGTGCGCAGCACACCGCGGCGATAGTAGGCAAGCTCGATGCGATGCTAACGGCGCGATCCTGCGAGATCGTCAGCGTCTACTGGCCGATTCGTGCCGAGCCGGATTTACGCGCCTGGATGCGCGATGCGTGCACTCGCGGCCTACGGATTGCACTTCCGGTCGCGCTGACGCTCGGAGAGCCCATGACTTTCCGGGAATGGCGACCCGATGCACCGATGGCCCGGGGCTTGTGGAAGATTCCCTATCCCACACAGGGTCCGGAAGTCGTGCCCACCACCGTGCTCGCCCCGTTGGTGGGCTTCGACCCCGAGTGCTACCGGCTGGGCTATGGTGGTGGCTTCTTTGACCGCACGCTGGCCGCGATGCTTCGCAAGCCGGTGGTCATAGGACTTGGCTACCCAGCGCAGCGAATTCCGACGATCTTCCCGCAACGTCACGACATCCCGATGGACTGGATCCTGGCCGGGAGTGAGCCTGCCCTGCGACGCACCGCTTCGCCTCAGGCCGCGACAGATCCGAGTCCGGGTTCGAAGACGCGCACGGTGTAGCCGGTGAAGAGTCCATGGAACAGCAGCCGCAGCGGCGGAACGAGCCAGCCGAGAGACCGGTAAGCGAACGCGGCGCGGGCGATTTCCTGCGAAGAGATCTGGCGATAGCCGCATTCGCGGAATGGCAGCGCCGGTTGGTCGCCGGGAATCATGTCGGCTCCCAACTCCGCGATGATTCGCTTCACGGTTCTGCCGTAGGTCTCTATGAAGCGCCGCGTCATGAGATCCACGATCACTTCATGATGAGGAAATGACGCTCGCAGCACTTCAAGTGTCGAGCGCAGTGATTCGGCGCTGATGTACATCGTCACGCCCTCGATGACGAAGACGGTCGGCACGCTTTGGATAACCGGGCGCAGCTTTTCCTGCAATGACTCGGTCGCGAACTCGATGGCAATGCGCTGCAGTGCATTACGCGCCTGCACGCGCGGCAGACGCTCCTCCTTGTAATTGATGATCGCAGGCTCATCGAGCTCGAACCAGGAGCCGCCTCGAAGGCGAAACGCGCGACTGTCGAATCCACACCCGAACAGTACGACCTGCAGGCGAGGATTCGCAGCGAGACGAGCGCGCAGCAGATCGTCGATGTAACGCGCGCGGGCGACGTTGCTCATGTTGGGCCCGCGCTCGCCGGCGAAACGGCGGTAGATCTCCATACCGTGCTCGTTCATGAAGAGCTTGGCGAACTGATCGCCGCAAACCGGCCGGGCACTTTCGGCATCGCGCATGCGAATTCCACAGCAGTAGAACGCCGTATTGGAGATGGGTCCCATGGCTGCAACCCTTTCTTGACCGCTACAGTTTGACCAAAAAGCGCGCCTCTCGGCAGCCCTGGTTGCGAGAAAGGACCGACAACACATCGGGGCATTCGCCGTCCGCGGCGGTGTTCCACTGCACCGCACACTCCAGGCTCAGGTTTGCATCGAGCGCCTCACTTTGCACCATGGCCAGGACCCTCGCTAAATCCCAGCGCCGACCGAGCGCACCCTCGCACCCCCGCCTGCAGGCCGCGGGCAACTCGAGCAGCATGCGATTGCGGTGGTCGCGTCTCGGAGCCGGATTGATCACGGGCGCCTCGGACGACGATCCGAGCGGCATTGCGACCTACTCGCAGGCCGGCGCGCAGTTCGGCTACCAGCTGGCGTGGACCATGCTCTTCACCTACCCACTGATGGTCGTGATTCAGGACATCAGCGCCCGAATCGGACGTGTCACCGGCCGAGGGATTGCCGGGAACCTGCGGCAACACTACCCGGCCTGGATCCTGCAACCGATCATCTGGATGCTGTTCGCGGCCAACACGCTGAACCTCGGGGCAGACCTCGGCGCGATGGCCGAGGGTATGCGGTTGCTGGTGCCGGCTCCACCGGGTTGGGTATGGATTTTGGTGTTCGCACTTGCCTGCACCCTCACGCAGGTTCTGCTGTCGCATCAGGTTTACGTGCGGGTGCTGAAGTGGCTGACACTTGCACTGCTCTCGTATTTCGGGGTGCTCGTGGTTATCAATGTGCACTGGGTGCAGCTCGGCAAGGCGGTGTTCATCCCGCATTGGTCGTCGGGGGTGGATTTTTGGCTCATGGTGATGGCTATACTCGGCACCACCATAAGTCCATACCTGTTCTTCTGGCAGGCGGCGCAGGAAGTCGAGGACACCAAGTCGCATCCGCAGCGTGCACCTTTGTGGCGCGAGCCCAGTCAGGGGACTGCAGCACTTTCGCGCATTCGCTGGGATACGGTCTTCGGAATGGCATTCTCCAATCTGGTGGGCCTCGCCATTCTCGTTGCCACCGCCAGCACGCTGCACGGAGCGAGAGTCCAAGAAATACAGACCGCGGCGCAGGCGGCGCAAGCACTGCGACCACTGGCCGGTGACTTCGCATTCGGACTGTTCGCGCTCGGCATGATCGGCACGGGCCTGCTGTCAGTTCCCGTGCTGGCCGGCTCGGCTGCCTATGCGCTGGGTGAAGCGCGCCGCTGGCCGGTTGGCCTGACTCGTAAACCCTCACGTGCGAAAGGCTTCTATGCGGCGATCACCCTGGCGACGGCTGTGGGCGCACTGGTCAACGTGGCCGCCATCAATCCCATGAAGGCGCTGGTGTGGGCGGCGGTCCTCAACGGAGTGGTGGCCGTGCCAGTCATGGCACTGCTCGCGCGCATGGCGGCAGACCGCAGGATCATGGGCCGCTTCGTCGTCTCCGGTGCCTGGCTGGTGCTCGCATGGATTGCGACCGCAATCATGGCGTGCGCGACGCTCGGATGGCTGGTCTCGATCATTGTGGGACGG
>Ga0207664_10003451_pt1 | contig 10537 bp, 3 predicted proteins | sample LARL83metaG_FD_184349 | JGI IMG/M metagenome (GOLD analysis project Ga0207664, IMG submission 184349) | Corn, switchgrass and miscanthus rhizosphere microbial communities from Kellogg Biological Station, Michigan, USA - LAR L8-3 metaG... | ecosystem: Host-associated > Plants > Roots >...
CGCATCATGTGCGCCTTTTCCGCAGTGCTCACCACCCCGGCTCATTCACCGGAGCAGCCTGCGGTGGTTTCGGACCTCTCCCTGCATGAGCGGTCCCGGAGGGCCCACCTCCTCACCAGTGCAGCACCACAACCAGCGACACGACCCTCTACATCGCACCCTCCAGCTGTGTTCGTGGCGCACGGATCTCCGCGTCCTTGTCCCGGCTGCTCATCGGCAGCAGCCGCAGCAGCGCGAATGCGTTCGTCACACCGAGATAGGCCAGTCGCAGCAGCACGGTCGATCACCATGCCACAGCGTTCCCCGTCGCACGAACGCCCCGTCGGCCGCTATCGCGAACAACATCGGCCCGACCCTACATACACTCCAACCAGCATGGATGAGGTTTTCGGCAGGAGCACGGTCCGTCGTGAGAAGTCATGATCCAGGCGCAGCCGGCTCCGCCTCGGTGAGAGCGTCGAGTTCGACGGAAACGTAGGCGGCCTCGGCTGCGCCGATCCGCTGGAAGATCTCCAGTGCCTGCCGCAGGAGGGCCTCGGCCTTCGTGGCGCGGTCGCTGGCCAGGGCGCAGCGGCCAAGGCCAGCTAGCGCGTGAGCCTCGTCCCAGGAGCTGTCAATAGCGTGGGCCAGTTCCAGGACCTGCTGGTGACACCCCTCAGCCTCAGCGAGGTCACCACTGACCCGGTGCAGCGTCCCTCTCTCGTTGAGCGCCGTGGCCTCGCCACCTCGGTCGCCGAGGTCGCGGAAGATGCCCAGCGCCTGCTCCACAGCCTGGGCCGCGGCCCGGTAATCACCCGTCGCCCGCCGCACGGCCCCGAGATAGTAGAAGGCGTTGGCCTGGCCGAGCCGGTTGCCGAGGTCGCGGTAGAGGCCCAGCGCCTGCTCTAGGTCCTGGGCCGCGGCCCGGTAATCACCTGTCATCCACCGAACGGCCCCATGGTAGGTGAGGGCGCTGGCCTGGCCGAGCCGGTCGCCCAGGTCGCAGTAGAGGCCCAGCGCCTGCCCCTGGGCCTGGGCCGCGGCCCGGTAATCACCCGTCAGCATCTGCACGACTCCGAGGTAGCGGAGGGCGTAGGCCTGGCCGAGCCGGTCGCCGAGGTCGCGGTAGAGGCCCAGCGCCTGCTCTAGGTCCTGGGCCGCGGCCCGGTAATCGCTCGTCATCCACCGCACGGCCCCGAGGTCGTTGAGGGCGTTGGCCTGGCCGAGCCGGTCGCCCAGGTCGCGGTAAAGGCCCAGCGCCTGCTCTAGGTCCTGGGCCGCGGCCCGGTAATCGCCCGTCAGCCGGCGCACGTCTCCAAGGTCGTTGAGGGCACCAGCTTGGCCGAGCCGGTCGCCGAGATGCCGGGCGGCGTGGATCGCGGCTGTGTGGCGGGTGATGGCATCGGCCCAAGGACCGTCGCGCCGCAAGAGCCCGGCCAGGGCCCCGGTCAGAGCAATGACCCGGGCGTGCTGTCCGGTGGCGGTGGAGCGATCGAGGCAGGCGAGCAAGTTGGCGCGCTCGGCCCGGGCCCAGGCCAGCGCCTGCTCTCGGCCGGCCAGCGTGGGAAACGCGGCCGGGACCGTGCTGTCTGCGGAGGCCGGGACCGGCGAGGCCTGGCGAGCGATGAGAGCCTCGGCGCGGCCGGCGGTGTGCTGGTAGTAATCCAGCAGCTGCTCGGTGGCATGGTCGCGATCACGGTCCGGGTCCAGACGATCGGCTAGGGCGCGGGCATGCTCGCGCAGCAGGTCGTGCAGCCGGTAGCGGCCGGGCGCGGGCTCGCCGATCAGGTGCTGGTCATAAAGGTCATCAAGGAGGCGGCGGGCGGCGTCCAGGCTGGTGCCGACCACGGCGGCGGCGGCGTAGGCGTCGACGCTGGGGCCCGGGACCAGGCCCAGGCAGCGGAACAGCCGCTGCTGGGCCTCGGTGAGGTCGGCATAGGACAGGCCGAACGTGGCGGCGACCGACAGGTTCTCCGCGCGCATCAGGGCCAGCTTGTCGCGGGCGGCGGCCAGCTCGGCGGCGAACTGGCTGGGGGTGCGGGCGGGGTGGTGGCGCAGCTGGCTGGCCAGCATCGCGATCGCCAGCGGCAGGTACCCGCACAGCCGGGTGATCTGCCCGGCTGCGGCGTCAGCCGGGCGCAGCCCGGGGCGGGCCGCCAGCCGGGCCAGCAGCGCCGCGGCCTGGGCCGGGGGCAGCACGTCCAGGCTGATCACCACCGCGTCCTGCAGCGCGGCCAGCCGACGGCGGCTGGTGACCAGCACCAGGCTGGCCGGGGTGCCAGGCAGCAGCGGGCGCACCTGCTCGTGTCCGGCCGCGTCATCGAGCACCAGCAAGATCCTCCGCCCTGCCGCGAAATCCCGCCAGCGGGCCGCCCGGGCCTCGGCCCCGGGCGGGACCTGGGCCGCGGGCACCCCGGCGGCCAGCAGCAGGCTGCCCAGCGCATCGGCCGGGTCGACCGGCGCCCGGCCCGGAGTGTGGGCGTGCAGCGGCAAAAAGAACTGCCCGTCGGGGAAGGTGCCGGTCAGCCGGTGCGCCGCGTGGACCGCAAACGTGGTCTTGCCCACCCCCGCCATCCCGTCAACCGCATGGATCCCCACCATCCCGCCGCCGGCCACCGCCGCCGCCAGCGCCCCTACCAGCTGCGACAACTCCGCCGCCCGGCCGGTGAAGCTAGCGATATCCCGGGGCAGCCCCCGGGTCGCCGCCGCCGCAAACGCCCCCGGCCCCGCGTCCCGGCCCGCCGCGGCCAGCACGTCCCCGGCCGCGGCCTTGCCCCGGGCGGCCGCGACGAACAACCTGCCCGCCGGTCCGTCCAGGCCCAGCCCGGCGGCCAGCCGCCCGGCGGTATCCTTATGCGCGGTCCGGGTGACCCCCCGCTCCAGATCACTCAGCGTCCGCACCGGCAGCCCAGCCGCCTGCGCGAGCTCCTCCTGGGTCATCCCGGCCCCGGTCCGCAACTGCCGCACCAGCGCCGCAAACGACACCGCCTGCTGCTCGGCCACCGTGACCAGCGCCCCTCACCCGCCCCCGGGCCCTGGCCCTGCCCCAGGTCCCGTACCCGCAAGCCTACGCGCCGCCCGCCCGCCGCCACCACGCGATGATCTGCCCGGCACGCCCCCCAGGCTGACCAGGGCGCCGGGGCAGGCCCGGCCGCGCGATTCCGTGGGCTGTTTCGTGGGTCATTCCGTGTGGTGCCCGCCCCCGCCGCGGCCAACAGTGGAACCAGCCATCCCGGCACTGCCGCCCCGGAACCTACCCGGCGGCTGCCAGAACGGAGGCCCGCCGCGGTGAACGCCAACGACGCCACGCTGACTGCCTTGACCACCGCCCAGACCGGCAGCACCGTCGCCGACACCGCCCCCAACGCCCCCGCCAGCCCCGGCTTCGACCTGATCGTCCAGGCGGCCGCGGGCAGCGCCCTGGGCAGCTGCGGCGCGCGCTACACCCTGACGATCAGCGTGATCGACCTGACCACCCTCACCCAGCCCTGGCCCACCCGCACCCTGCACCAGGCCTTCGACCCCGGCCACGGCTGGCAGCTGTCCGGCGCCGGCCCCGACTACCAGTGCACCCAGACCTTCCCGGTCACCGTCCCAGGCAACGCCCCGGGCGGCCCGCTGGCCGGCCACGCCCTGCGGTACGTGGCGTCCCTGGTCAGCCCCGGCGCCCAGGTCGCCTCGATCCTCCACAGCCACCCCTTCGTCATCGTCTGACCCGCACACCCCCACGGACATCAGCCCTGCGGCGGCCGCAAACACCAAGCATTAGGAGAACAGGATGAGCACCGAACAGCAGACCTCCTCGGCGTCGTTGAGGACGTAAACGCGGTGGAATCCTCCGCAGACTCAATCCCCAGGAGAGCGATGTGGCTGACTGCCCTGATCCGCAGCCTCGTGATCACGTCGGTGTTTCTCGGGTCGGCCGCCGCTGCCCTGGCCGCGCCCCGCGCCGCTGACGCGGCCGGCGCGGCCTGCCCCGGCGCGGCCGCCACAGTCCTTACCCTGCCGAGCGGGGCGACCGGGGGGTCTGTCACCGTGCGCACCCCCAGCGGATTCGCCGGGTCCGTCCGGCGGGCCGACGGGAGCGACGTCCCGGCCGTCTGGACCGCCGGCTCTTCCGGGGGTTACTCCGTCACCGCCCTGAGCCTGGCGGACGGACAGACCGACGGTTACGTCGCCGGCGCGAACTCCGCCGGGACACTGGTCGTGACCGAGTCCAGCTCGGCGGACGAAGCGCGCACCTGGGTCGTCCAGGACTCGCCGGCCAGCCTGAAGAACCCGGCGTCCTGGGCCGCGCTGGACGGGCCCGCGGCCAGCGCGGACGTCTGGGGACAGCTGATCGACGACGCCGGGGCGGTCACGGGCGCCTACGCGGACGCCGGGACCTGGACCGATGCCACCTGGACTCCGCAATCGGCCGGAGCGTCCGGGTACCGCATCACCCGCCTTAGCCCGCTGCCCGGCGACTCGGCCAGCCTCATCGAAGACACCAGCCCGGGCGGGGACGTCGTCGGAGCCAGCAGCACCGCGACCACCTCGACGGCGGTGGTATGGCCGCGGAGCGGCCGCCCCCTCGCCGCCCCGGCGCTGAGCTCCGCCGCCGACCTCCGCACGACCGCTGCGGCGGTCAATGACCACGGCCTGCTCGGCGGAACCGCGGTCACGGCCGACGGCCATGACGACGCCTGGGTGGCCAGCCCCGGCGGCGCCGTCCACGATCTCGGGGTTATGCCGGGCGATGACTACGCGATCGTCTGGGGGGTCAGCGACGGCGGCGTCGCGGTCGGCGACTCCCTCGCCGGCTCGGGCGCGGCCCGGGGTCTGTACTGGGCGGGGACCGGTGCGGTCAGGGAACTGCCCGGGCCCGCCGGGCTGAGCGCCGTCCAGCGCACCGCGGTGTTCGGGATCGGCGACGACGACATCGCCTGGGGCGAAAGCGGCGCCGGGCTCTCCGGGCCGGTGCAGCCCGTGGTGTGGACCTGCGCCAGCAGGCTCGCTCACGCCCCCGTCACCCCCGCCGCTTCCCCCGTCACCCCGGCCGCCTTCCCCACGGCGCCCGCGGTGCGCGCGTCCCCGGCCGTGAGCCTGCCCGCTCCCGTCAGCCCGCCGGCGGCGGCAGCCAGCAGGGTCCACGGTCCGCAGCCCAGGCCGGAACCTGCGGCCAGGCTGCGGCTCACGGCCGCCTACCCACCCCCAGCTGGCCCGGCTGAGCCCGGATCCGCTTCGCGGCCCGGCCCCTGGCTGATCGCCGGCGCCGCGTTCCTCGTACTAGCCCTGACCGTCGCGGTCCTGAGAAGGAGGCGGCCGGCATGAGCACCCGCCCCGTCACCCGCCGCCGGCCCAGCCTGCTCCGGCATGGCCTGGCCCGGCTCCGTCGGTTGGGCTGGGTGGCCCCCGCCCTGGCGCTGGCCCTGTTCCTGGCCGCGATACCGGGCCAGGCCGGGCCTAGCGGGAGCATCACGGCCAGCCACGCCGCCCCCCGCTCCGCCGCTCCCGCCGCAGCCACGGCCGCGGCGGGAGCGGCGGCGGCCCCGCCGTCCGGCCCGGTCGTATCCTCGGGCGCCGTCGGTGCCCTCACTGCGGCGCAGAGCTCTGGGACCGCCGTGACCTCCGTCCCCCTGGTGTCTCCCGCCTTCCACGGCATCGGCCCCGATCTGGCCCTGTCGTACAACTCGGCCGCTGGGAACGGCTGGATCGGCGTGGGATGGGGGCTGGCGGGACTGCAGACGATCACCCGGCTTTCCGCTGGGCGGGGCCTGGCCAGCTACGCCGCCGACGACCGGTTCGAGTTGGACGGCGGTGACCTGATCGCCTGCGACCGGGTCACCGACACCCAACTGTCGCCCGGCTGCCGCGTCGGCGCGGCCGCCGTCGGATCGCCCGGCTGCCCGGACACGCCCGGGGACACATACGCGTACTACACGACCAGCGACGAGCGCGACGATCTCATCTGCCGCGTCGACTCCAGCACCGACCCGGCCGCCGGCTCCTGGGTGGTGACCAGCCCCGACGGGGTTCGCACCACCCTCGGCGCGACTGAGGCGACGTCGCGGGGGCCCATCCGGTACGCCACGACCGACGTGCGTGACCTGTCCGGCAACGACGTCACCTATACCTGGGCCGGGTCGGCCGGGCGCAGCCTGGCACTGCACGAGATCGACTACAGCGACGTCCGGATCACCTTCGCCCAGGAAACCCGGCCCGACCCGGTCAGCGTCGCCGTCCCCGGCGGCACGCTCACCGTGCCTGACCGCCTCGCCGCCGTCACCGTCGCCGTTTCGGGCACCGTGACGCGGGTCTACCACCTTAGCTACCAGGCCGGCGCCGATACCGGGCGGTCGGTGCTGGCAGCCGTCCAGCAGTACGGGGAAGGCGCCGCCGTTACCGGCGACGGGACCTCCGCGGTCACCGTCACGGGGCCGGCCTTGCCCGCCCAGACGTTTATGACCGCGTCCAGCGCGCCCGCCAGCCGGTGGCCGGCCCCGGGGACCGGCAACTCCAATAACTCCGCCGCCGACAACACGACGTCCCCGGCGAGCACCACCGTTAACGTGGCCGGCACCCACGACTACACCGACAGCTACCGCCTGGGCACCTTCGGGGACACCGGGCGCACCGGACTGGTTATCTGGGACGGAAGCGCGTGTCCCACCGTTCACGGCGGTGATTTCCAGGTCCTGGAGTATCCGACCACTGATGCGACCGGAGTCCGTTCCTACCTGACTCGTCCAGAAGTGAACGGAGGCCCCACCTGTGCTATCCCCGGAGTCGACGACCCGTTCGGTCCCGGAGAATGGTGGGTGGCCGATCTTAACGGCGACCACCTCGGTGACCTGGTCGTCGAGGTCATCAACTATCCCGTGGTCGGCACCCAGGTACCGCAGGACGCCCTGGCTGTGTACTACAACCTGGGGAACGGACAGTTCAACCCCACCCCGAGTATCGCTCCCACCGGGGGGATCAATCTGTCCGACTGCGCCGTCGGCGACATGACCGGCACCGGGCGGGCGTCCGTTGCGTGCGAGGAGTTTCAGCCGGGCACCACTGCTCCCATCGGGATCAGCGTTGTTACCGCCACCCCAGCCGGCGTCCTCAGCACCCGCTCCCTCTCCGTCGCCATGAGCGCTGCCTCCGGCCCGCTGTACATCGCCGACCTCGACGGCGACGGCCTCGCTGATATCGTCGTGCCCACTCAGAAATTCGATACGGACCAGCTCAGCTACACCGGACTGCAGGTTTTCCTGACCGCCGCGGAAGACGGCCGCGTCAGCCTCAGCGGACCGCTGGTCACCACGTTCCCGGCAGGCCCCTGGGAAGACATCGCCAACGAGCAGGAGGGCGGCAAGAACGCCATGACCGGCGACCTGCAGCTCGGCGACGTCAACGGCGACGGCCGAACGGATCTCGTCATCGCCACCCACGACGACGCGGGCCACAACTATCTCAACACCGCGATTGCCGCCGGACCCGGCCTGTGGGACCGTACCACCCAGCTTATTCCCAGCTGGATCCCCGCGGCGACGGGCGCCGAGTCTCCACAGCTGTCGGACATCTCTGGGACCGGTCGGGCCGGGATCACCCTGCTCATGCCCCGCGACGCGCACGCCACCGCCAGCCGCTGCGCGCCCGCCATCAACTACCCGCACCTGGAGGTAATCCGGGCCGCGTCCAACGCAACGGGAGGCTACGCCTGGCCCTCCGGGCCGGACGATTGCGGTGGCACCCAGGAGCTCACCGCCGACCTGTCGGTCAGCTTCCTTGCCGCCATCGGCGACTGGCTGGGCAACCCAGATGACCTTGACGACACCTATTCCGGGGTGGGCGACGACGCCAACGGTGACGGGTGGGCCGACACCATCATCGTGTTGATCCGGAGCCTCTCGCAGCCGCCAGACATCGTCGTCGGGTACGCGTCCCACGCCGGAGTTCCCGCTACCGGCTGGATTCCGACCAGCGTCGACGACTCGGGCGGCACCGCGTTCGTTGCCGTGACCCAGGCGGGCAGCCAGCTCACCGTGCACACGCTGCGCCCGCGGACCACACCCCTGTCGCCCAGCTGCTTCAAAGACCGCAACTCCCCGATGTGCGGCAGCTGGGTCACCGTCACCCAGACCGTTTCCGCTCCGGCTGGCCCCGGCCCCAGCGGAACCGGCACGCAGCCGGTGGCAACCTACGCCGCCGGCTGGCACACCCTGGACATTGCGGGCAACGGCCGCGACGCCCTGGTCTACGTCGGCGACTCCCTCACCGCGCCGCCGTCGGGGGGCGGCCAGCCCCAGCCGGCCGTCCTCGTCGCCGTCTACCCGGCCACCTCGGCCGGCTACGCGGCCAGCCCCGTCATCACCTGGCTGCCCCGCACCGCCAACTCCGCCTTCGCCCCCTGGCAGGCGGCCGGCCTCGGCGGCGACGGCCGCCAGGGGCTCCTCACCGTCGAGGACAGTCCCGGCGCCGGCACGCTCACCACCCATGCGGTCACCATCGCCGCCTCCGGCGCGGCCACCGACGCCACCACCGTCCTGCCCCGGCCGACCTGGACCGACCTGTCCTGGCGGGCGGTCGACACCAACGCCGACGGCCGCGCTGACCTCGTCCAGGTGCACCAGGACGGCGTCCGGCTCGACGTCGACACCCTCATGGCGACGCCCGCCGGGTTCACGCAGACCACCGGGACCTACACCGGCAGCGTCCGCTCCGGCGACAACCAGGCCGCCTGGGTCACCGGTGACTTCAACGGCGACGGAATCGCCGACCTGGCCGACGTCGTCCAGGAAAACAGCGTGAAAACGGTATTCATCGACGTCCTGCTCGGCGTGGGCGACGGGACATGGCGGGTGCTGACCCCCAACGGCGTCACCGCCCCGATCACCGTCAACAACGCCGCGTCGGGCCGGTGGCAGGCCGTCGACGTCAACGGAGACGGCCGAGACGACCTCGTCGCCCTGGGCGCCGACTTTGTCGGCACGAGCACGTCGCAGACCGATGCCCGGACCCTGCTGTCCCGCGGGACGTCGTTCGCCTCGGGCACCGTCGAGGCCCTCAATGTTGCCGCTCCCGGCGCCTACCAGTGGCTCTGGGACGACGGCAACGGCGACCGCCTCCCCGACCTGGTCAACGTCGCGCCGGCCGCCAGCGGCTGGCAGGTCGACCAGCGGCTCACCCAGGCCGGCAGTGACCTGCTCACCGGCGTCGTCGACGGCATCGGCGCGTCCGCCCGGATCGCCTACACCGCCACCGGCCAGTACCGTCAGCCGGGCAGCTCCACCTGCACCGCGCTGCCCGCCGGGGTCGGCGCCACCCTAGTCTCCAGAATCACCGTCGAAGGCGGCGGCTCCTCGGTCACCACCACCAGCTACGGCTACGACTGCGGGACCTGGTCACCACAACTCCACCGGGTCCTGGGCTGGGCCCAGACCAGCGCCGCCACCAGCGCCAGCGCCCACCGGGCCGCGGTCACCACCGCCGCCACGAGCCGGCTGTCCGACGCGTGCGGGGCCCAGCCGGCCACCTCTTCGACCAGCAGCGGCAGCACCGTCCTCGCCAGCACGGACACCACCTACCCCGCCGTCGCCGGGCCCGGTCAGCCCAGCCGCTGCGAGCCCACCCAGATGCAGGCCAGCGCCTGCGGTGACACCGGCTGCGGGGCCACCCCCCTCATCGACGAGACCGACCTGGCCTACGACGACGACGGAAACACCACCCAGATCACCGAGACCCAGCGCCACGGCAGCGACGTACTCGCCGAACGCGCCACCACAGCCAGCTACACCTCCCTGACCGCCCCCTACCTACCCGGGCTGGTCACCAGCCTGCAGGTCCACGACGGCGGCCCCACCGCCCCAGTGATCTCCGAAACCGGCTTCTGCTACGACGGGACCTGCGCCGGCACCGCCGCCGACCCGCGCGGGCTGCTCACCGCCACGACCGTCACCGACCCCACTGGGCGAGCCGCGGCCCGGGTCGCCCGCTACACCTATGACGCCGCCGGGAACCTCACCAGCACCACTGACCCCGACGGCAACACCACGACCACCACCTGGGATCCCGCCACCCTGACACTGCCGGTGACCGTCACCGACGCGCTCGGCGAGCGCACCACCACGACCTGGGACCCCGTCCTCAAGCAGCCCGCCACCGTCACCAGTCCCGACGGCCTCACCACCAGCTACACCTACGATTCCTTCGGCCGTCCCGCCGCCGTCACCAGCCCGGGCGGAAGCCGGACCACCACGGAATACCTCAACTTCGGCAGCCCCGCCAGCCAAGCCATCCGCACCAGCACCGACGACGGGAGCGCCGGCGGCATCTGGCAGAACACCGCCTTCGACGGTCTCGGCCGGATCACCACGGTGACCCGCGAGTCCAGCGACGCCGACCCCGACGAGACCGTGACCGGCTACGACGACGCCAGCACCCTCCCGGTCACCCAGACGCACTGGGCGACCGCCAGCTCGGCCGCCACCGCGCCGACGGAAACCTACGACTACGACCCGCTCGGGCGGCTCACCCGCCAGACCCACCCCGACCACACCTTCACGGCCGCCGCCTACACGGCGAGCGG
>Ga0207664_10003452_pt1 | contig 10537 bp, 16 predicted proteins | sample LARL83metaG_FD_184349 | JGI IMG/M metagenome (GOLD analysis project Ga0207664, IMG submission 184349) | Corn, switchgrass and miscanthus rhizosphere microbial communities from Kellogg Biological Station, Michigan, USA - LAR L8-3 metaG... | ecosystem: Host-associated > Plants > Roots >...
GACTCTGGAAAGATTCATCGCGCGAGTCGAAGAGAATGCCCACGTCGAGGCACTCGAAGAGTTCTACACCGCGGATGCGACGATGCAGGAGAACCAGTCGCCGCCGCGGGTCGGGCGCGAGGCCAGCATCGCGAATGAGCGCCGCGTTCTCGCGAAGGCCAGAACCGTGTCATCGCAATGTGTCCGGCCGATATTCGTCGACGGCGACCGGGTCGTGATCCGCTGGATATTCCGGTTTGAATGGCAGGACCGGACCGTTACGCGGATGGAAGAGCTCGCCTACCAGCGCTGGGAAGGCGAACGTATCGCCGAGGAAACGTTTTTCTACGATCCCGCGCAGCTCGTGCCAGGGCCGAATGTCTAGCTTGCTGTTCGGCTCTGAAAGCTCGTCGTCCCGCAAAGGAGCTGCGGCAAGCTGCCGCCCGAGAATAGCGCTACACTCATTCGAGGTTAAATTCTCTTCGCCTGCCGCGTGAACATGATTCTTCATACCGGGGGCTGCCACTGCGGCCGTGTCCGGTTCGAGGTGGACGCTCCAGCCGAGCTTACGGCCTCGGAATGCAACTGCTCGATATGCGCCAGGACCGGTTATCTCCATCTGGTGGTGCCGCGTTCCAGATTCCGATTGCTTCAAGGCAGCGAGTCGCTGACGACCTACACGTTCAACACCGGCACCGCGAAGCATCTTTTCTGCTCGGTGTGCGGCATCAAATCATTCTACGTTCCCCGCTCGCATCCCGACGGCTACAGTGTCAACGTCCGCTGTCTGGATCCATCGACGATCGAGCGCGTCGAGATCAAGCCGTTCAATGGACGCGAATGGGAAAAGCAATATCCGGAAGGCCGCGGGAAGCTGCCCGATGATTGAAGTCCGTTCATACGACCGGTGGGTTTTGCGATGAGTGCACAAGCGGCTCGTGGCCAGCGGTTGCGAATGCTGCACACTCGTCCGGGCCTTTTCGCTATTCCCAATCCATGGGATGCCGGATCGGCCAAGATCCTCGCAACGCTCGGTTTCGAAGCCCTGGCGACGACCAGCGCGGGATTTGCGTTCTCCCTGGGGAAGCCCGATGCCGAGCGCGCGATAAGCCGGTCGGAAACCCTAGCCAACGCAAGAAGCATCGTCGACGCCACGAAGCTTCCTGTTTCGGCCGACCTCGAGAACGGCTTCGGCGACGATCCCGAAACGTGCGCCGAAACGATCCGGTTGGCGGCCGAAACGGGGCTCGTCGGCGGATCGATCGAAGACGCCACCGGGCGTGCGGACGATCCGATTTATCCGTTCGCATTGTCGGTCGAGCGCGTCGCGGCCGCGGTGCAAGCGGCGCGCGCCCTGCCGTTTCCGTTCGTGCTGACCGCGCGGGCCGAGAACCTGATCAACGGCCGGCCCGACTTGAACGATACGATCCACAGGCTGGAAGCCTTTGCCGCCGCCGGCGCCGACGTTCTCTACGCTCCCGGCCTGAGAAGCCGTGATGACATCGCCGCGGTCGTCAAAGCCGTTGCGCCCAAGCCGGTGAATGTCGTCATGGGACTGTCCGGCCCGCGCTTTTCGCTCGACGAACTCGCAGCGCTTGGGGTCAAGCGCGTCAGCCTGGGTTCGTCGCTGGCCCGGGCCGCTTATGGCGCCTTTCTCGACGCGGCGCGCGAGATCCGGGACGCGGGGACGTTCACTTTCGCGGCGCGCGCGGCGCCCTATGCGGCGCTGAACGACATGTTCAAGCGCTTCCCGAGCGAGGCGTCGCTGCCGCACGATGAGGCGGATTGAGTCGGCCACGCTGCGGCTCGAGCCGCTGGTCGCCGCGCATGCCCACGAGATGTTCGAGCCGATGTCGGCGCAGGCGATATACGCGTACATCCCTGACCAGCCGCCCACATCGGTCGCCGCCTTGCGTCAGCGGTATCAGCAGTTGGAGCGGGGGCATTCGGCAAGCGGACGTGAGCGTTGGCTGAACTGGGTCGTCCGGCTCGCGTCGGGCCAGTGCGCAGGATACGTTCAGGCAACGATACATCCGGAGGCGACCGCGGATTTTGCCTTTGTCTTCGCACCGCAACATTGGGGGCGCGGCGTCGCATTCGAAGCCTGCCGGGCTGCGCTGCCTAGCCTCGCCGGCGATTTCGGGGTGCGAGCGCTTTTCGCGACTGTCGACCCGAGAAATCTGCGCTCGATCGGCTTGCTGCAGCGGCTCGGATTCGAGGAGGTGCTCGCGGATGCCTACCCGCACGGCCAAGTCGAGTCCGGCGACCGCGTGTTTTCCCTGTCCACGGGGAGCGCGTTGGGTGGCTGCATTTGACGCACGCTCCGGACCATTCCAGAATCGCGGCGCCGGTCAAACCCAGGGGAGTGTCATGACAGGCTTATCCGCACTCGTAGTGCCGATACTGCTTTCGGCCGTGCTCGTATTCGTCGCGAGCTCGATCATCCACATGTTGCTGCCATGGCACCACAACGACTATCCGAAGCTGCCGAACGAGGACGGTGTACGCGACGCGTTGCGGCCGCTTTCGATACCGCCGGGCGACTACATGGTTCCGCGCCCGTCGAGCACCGAGGACATGCGCTCGCCCGAGTTCGCCGAAAAGATGAAACAAGGCCCGGTCCTGATATTCACGGTGCGACCCAACGGGCCTTTTTCGATGCGCAGGAATCTGATCCTCTGGTTCCTCTACTGCGTCGTCGTCGGGGTGTTCGCCGCCTACATCGTCGGCCGCACTTTGCCGCCTGGCGCGGCCTACCCGCGGGTCTTTCAACTCGTCGGCGCTGCAGCGTTTGTCGGCTACGTGCTGGCGCTCTGGCAGATGTCGATCTGGTATCACCGGGCCTGGAGCACCACGATCAAGAGCTCGGTCGACGGATTGATCTATGCGCTGCTGACGGCCGGAACGTTCGGCTGGCTCTGGCCCAAATGAATCTTGCGAACGCGACCGTTGGCCAGATCCTGGTCCCGGTCGACGATTTCGAACGGGGCATCGCTTTCTATCGCGACGTCCTGGGCCTGCCCTTCCTGTTCTCGGCGCCGCCGCAGATGGCTTTTTTCATGTGCGGCGCCGTCCGGCTGCTGGTCGGCGTTCCGCCGCCGGGCCAGAAGGCACAGCGCAGCGCGGCGATCTACTTTCGCGTAAGCGACATCAAGAACGTGCACGCGACGCTGGCGGCTCAGGGCGTGGGTTTCCAGACTGGCCCGCACATCGTCCACCGAACGCCGACCGAGGAGCTATGGTTGGCGGAATTCACCGATCCCGACGGCAATCAGCTCGCTCTGATGAGCGAAGTGCCGGCGAGCGGCTCCGGCTAATTGCTCGACCGTCGCCGACTGCAGTGCAAACGCGGCGAAATGCCCGCAATCGCACGGCTATCGTCAAAGGCCGGCGTGGTGCGCCGAGTCGCGCCGTGCTATTGCGCTCGGGACCTGCGTTGAGGACAATGTCCTGACATGTTGCACCATCTGTCTTTCGGCACCTCCGACCTTGCCCGCTCGACCGCGTTCTACGATGCCGTGCTTGCCGCGTTGGGCTATGCCCGCGTCTGGGCCGACGGTACGGCAGTCGGCTATGGCTATCCGGGTGCAGGGGACAAGCTCGCGATCAAGCTCCGTTCGGGCGTCACGGCGTCCGGTCCGGGATTTCATGTCGCCTTTGCCGCGACGGATCGCGCAGCCGTCGCGCGCTTTTACGACGCGGCGCTCGCGCACGGCGGGAAGGACAACGGTCCACCAGGCCTGCGTCCGCAGTACGGCGAAAAATACTACGCCGCCTTCGTCTTCGATCCCGACGGTCACGCGATCGAGGCCGTTACCGGGGCGCAATAGAACCATCGACGATCGACGGGAAAGTTTGGCGTGAACGACGAAAAAATCACGGTGCGCGTCACCTCGACCGGACAAACGCTGGACGTCGTCGTGCTGAGCAAGCGCGTCGAAGTCATCGAGGTCGTCCTCGGTGAAGGCGTGCACAATGTACGTTGCCAACTCCACCCGACGCGCAACGGCCTGGCCTATGCGGGCAGCGCGATGGGGCGCGAAATCGTCTACGAGCGCGGACGGGCGCAAGTCAAAGCCGATCTCGAACGGTCGAATTTCGGTCGCGTCGATTACAAGCGTTGACCGGCGGCACAGGCGAGCATCGCAAGCGCCGTCCGCTACCTCGCCGCACTGTTGCAGGACATTGGAAGACTCCTCCAGCGACCGTCCGGCCGAGCAAGATCGAAGATGATCGAACCCTGCGAGCATTTCAGCGAGATCCGCGAGATCCGGCCCGGCGGCAACGGCTGCGTGGATTGCATGGCGATCGGCGCGACGTGGAACGAGCTGCGCCTCTGCCTGACATGTGGACACGTCGGATGCTGCGAGGACTCCGAGCACATGCATGCGCTCAAGCATTTCAACGCCACCGGGCACCCGATGATCGCCTCATTCGAGCGGGGAGAAACCTGGGGGTGGTGCTATATCGATCGCCGCTACTTCGACCCGATGCCGGGCAGACTGCCGAAGAGACGCTCGCCGCTCGCCGCATTTCTCGGCCGGCTGATCGGCCGGTGAACTCGCGCGGTCCGGGCCGGGGAATACGATGCAGGGGCGCGATGTCTTCGTGACCGGGGGCACCGGCTATATAGGCACGCGCCTCATTCCGGCGCTACTGGCACGCGGGCATCGCGTCCGCGCTCTCGCACGAAGCGGGTCGGTCGCCCGCGTGCCCGCCGGTGCAGTCACGCATGTCGGCGATGCGCTGGACGACCGTTCGTTCGTCGCCGCGCTGGGTCCTGTCGACACGCTAGTGCACCTGGTGGGCACGCCGCATCCGGGTCCGGCCAAGGCTGCCGAATTCTTGCGGGTGGATCTCGCATCGGTGCACGCCTCGGTAAGGGCGGCGCGGGAGGCTGCCGTCGCGCATTTCATTTACCTCAGCGTCGCCCGGCCGGCACCCGTCATGGCGGCGTATATCGCCGCTCGAGCCGCCGGCGAACAGGCGATCGCAGACGCCCGCTTGACGGCGACGGTGCTTCGTCCGTGGTACGTAATCGGGCCTGGGCATCGATGGCCGCTGTTGCTCAAACCGTTCTACGGAATCGCCGAGCTGGTGCCGGCTTGGCGCGGCGGCGCGCGACGCCTGGGCCTCGTGACACTGGACCAGATGGTCCGCGCGATTGTGCGCGCGGTCGAGCAGCCGCCTCCCTCGGGAACCATCCGCATCGTCGACGTGGCGGGCATCGCCGGCTCGTGATGCGCGCGCGGGATTGCGCCACCGGCTGATACAGGCATCGCCGGTGCGGGCGCCTTCAATTTTTCGCCAAATCCGTGCATCATGTCGCCGTGCGCCGGCGCAGGCGCGCTTCGTTCCTTTCGAGGCATCCGCCGTCGAGCCAAACTTCGCCATGCCGCATCAGATGTCCAGCACGATCGAAACGGACAGCATCGAACAGCTGTCGCGCGAGCTGCAGCATTGGCTCACCGGCGTCAGGGCGTCGCTTGCCGACGAAATCCGTCACTATCCGACGCCGATTCCGCGCTGCGACGCCCAGTTCAATCATCTTGTCGAGCAGCGCGACCGGCTCGCGCGGCTGCTGGGCGGCCTCGATGCAGCACTCGATCGACGCAATGGTGCCGCCGAATTGCGCCCCGTCTTGCGGCAACTGCACGATGTGCCGCCGTTCGGCGACTCGCTCGAGGAGCGCAGCTTGCGGGATCGCATCGGCGAAGTGCTGGCCGCGCCTCGATGAGCGGCGCCGGCGCATTTCCGCTCGAGGGCGGCTGCACCTGCCGCGCGATCCGCTATCAGATGATCAGCGCGCCGCTGTTCGTGCACTGCTGCCATTGCCGCTGGTGCCAGCGCGAAACCGGCGCGTCCTTCGCGCTCAATGCGATGATCGAGGCCGACCGCGTCGTCGTCCTCAAGGGCGAGCCGGAAGTGGTGGCGACGCCCTCGAACAGCGGCAAAGGCCAGAAAATCATCCGCTGTCCCGTCTGCCGGATCGCGCTATGGAGCAATTACGCCGGAGCGGGCGACCTGGTTCGCTTCGTGCGCGTCGGCACGCTGGACGACCCCGATCGCCTGCCGCCCGATATCCACATCTTTACCGCCTCGAAGCAGCCGTGGGTGGTATTGCCACCGGGCATGCCGGCAGTGGCCGAATACTACGATCGCGACAAATACTGGCCGGCCGACAGCCTGGAACGCCGCCGTACGCTATTGGCAAGCAGGCGCCAGCCATAGTGCGGCGATGAATATCGATCGCATCGATCACATTGTGCTGACGGTGCGCGACATCGAGGCGACCTGCGCGTTCTATTCGCGCGTCCTGGGCATGGGTGTGACGACCTTCGGTGGCGGGCGAAAGGCGCTGGTCTTCGGCGGCCAGAAGATCAACCTCCATCAGGCCGGACGGGAATTCGAGCCCAAGGCCGACGCGCCGACACCCGGCTCGGCCGATTTCTGCCTGATATCGGCAATTCCGCTGCCGCAGGCGATCGCGCATCTCCAAAGCTGCGGCGTCGCGATCATCGAAGGCCCGGTGCCGAAGACCGGTGCGCGCGGGCCCATCCGGTCGATCTATTTCCGCGATCCCGACTCGAATCTTGTCGAGATTTCCTCCTATGAGCCGGGTTGATCCGCAGACCCGCGGCAGCGGCGGCAGCGCCCTCGGGGTCCCGCCGATAGACCTTCGCTCGGACACGGTCACTCGGCCGACCAGCGCGATGCGCGCCGCCATCGCCGCGGCCCCTGTCGGCGACGACCAGTATGGCGAGGATCCGACGATCAACGCGCTGCAGCAGCGCATCGCGGATCTGCTCGGCAAGGAGGCGGCACTCTGGCTCCCCAGCGGCACGATGGCGAATCAGGTCGCCTTGCGCACGCTTACGCGCCCCGGTGACGACGTCATCGTCAGTCGCGAGAGCCATGCCGTCTGGCACGAGACCGGCGCGTCGGCCGCCAACGCCGGCGTGCAGTTCACCGAGATCGGCGCACGGGGCGTTTTCAACGTCGCCGAATTCGTCGCGGCGGTGAAACCGCGCGGTCATCCGATCTATCCGCCGACGACTCTGCTCGAAATCGAGAACACGCACAATCGTTCCGGCGGCATCGTCTTCGACCAGGGCGAAGTCGAATGGCTGTGCGCAGCCGCGCGCGAGCGCGACATCGCGAGCTTTCTCGACGGCGCACGGCTGTGGAACGCGGCGGTTGCCAGCGGCCGGTCCTGCGCGACGCTGGCCGCGCCATTCGATCTCACCGCGGTTGCTTTGTCCAAGGGCCTGGGCGCGCCCGGTGGCTCGTTGCTCGCTGGTTCTCGCGCGCTGATCGATCGGGCGGTACGCTACCGTCGCATGGCGGGCGGTGCGATGCGCCAGGCCGGCATCCTCGGCGCGGCGGGCATTTACGCACTCGATCATCATCTCGACCGCCTCGCGGATGACCATGCTAACGCACGGGCGATCGCCGAGCGGCTGGCGCAAAGCGCACGCGTGATCCTCGACCTCGGCACCGTGCAAACCAACATCATCGTCTTTGGTCTTGCGCCAGAAGCGCCGGATGCAGCGAGCATCGTCGCCCGCGCCCGGGACCGCGGCGTGCTCGTGTTCGCGTTCACGCCGCGCACGATCCGCGCGGTCACGCATCTGGACGTTTCACGCGAGCAATGCGAGCGCGCCGCCGCGATTCTCGCCGACCTGATCGACGGGCGAGCCGGCTGATCGGAGGTCTCCCATGCAAGCTGACGAAGACGCAATCAGGCAGCTGGTCGCCACTTGGCTCGACGCCTCGCGTGCCGGCGATACCGACAAGGTGTTGAGCCTGATGACCGACGACGTCGTCTTCCTGACACCGGGACATCCGCCGATGCGCGGCAAGGCGGCGTTCGCGGCCAGCCAGGCATCGCCGCGGGCGTTCAGCATCATCGCCCGCGGCGAAATCGAGGAGCTTCGAATCCTCGGCGACTGGGCCTGGATGTGGACACGGCTCAGCGTCACGATGACGCCGCGAGACGGCGGACCGCCGGTGGAGCGGGTCGGAAACACGCTGTCGATCCTTACCAGGCGCGCCGGCACCTGGTTGATCGCCCGCGACGCCAATATGCTCGCGCCGGCGGGAAAGTGACCATCGAAACGGAGGGGACTCGATGAATACCGAACTGACCTACCTCGCCTGGATCACCGCCATTACCGCGATCATGTGGGTACCCTACATTCTCGACCGCGCCGCCGTCTGGGGAATCAGCGACACGGTCGGCTACCCGGACAACCCGAAACCGCAGTCGGCGTGGGCCCGGCGGATGAAAGCCGCGCACGCCAACGCGGTGGAAAACCTGGTGATCTTCGCCGCACTGGTGCTGGTCGCTCATGCCGCCAACATCAGCAATCCCGCGACCGTGTTTGCCTGCGCGCTGTATTTCTGGGCGCGCATCGCTCACTGGTTCGCCTACACGGCCGCGGTGCCATGGGCGCGGACGCTGGCGTTCACCGGAGGGTTCATCGCCCAGATGATCCTGGCCTGGCAGCTCGTCATTCACTAAAAGCCGCGGCAGGCGACAAGCATGTAGGAGACGGCGTAGGCCCCCTGTCGGCAGTTGTCTGAAAATGCGGTCTTGGCTGCTGCTGGCGGCCGCGCCCGTTTAACATCGGGCGGGAAAGCACCGGCCGAGGAGCCCGCATGGATCGATTGCAGCCTGTTCCCCCGCGCCCTGCGCGGTACGTCGCCAACGCCTTGGTGGCGGTGTGGCTCGCGATCGGGACGACCGCAGCCTCGGCGGCTGGCGGCGGCGACACCGCCGCCGATGATCTTCCGTCGATCTGGGCCCAGGCCGGGACGCCGCTATCGCGAGGCGCCGACCCGGCGGCGCCACGCCTTCCCGACGAACCGGTGCCCGGCGCGGCGCAAAAAAACTATGTGCTGCCGGCGGTTGAAATCCTCGGTTTCAGCTTCCTTCTCAACCAGTACAACCGGCACTTCTCCGACGACGACTACAAAAGCAACATTTCGACCATCCGCCACAATCTGCACAGCAGCTGGGTCGTCGACAGCGATCCGTTTCGCACCAACCAGCTGGGGCATCCCTATCTGGGATCGATGTACCACGGCTTCGCCCGGTCGGCGGGCCTCAACTACTGGGAAGCCCTCGGATACACGTTCGCCGGCAGCGCCCTGTGGGAGATCGCCGGCGAACGCACACCCCCCTCCCGCAACGACCAGATCAATACCGGCGTCGGGGGCACCTTTCTCGGCGAGGCGCTGTTCCGCATGGCGCACGTGGTGCTTGCGCACGACGAGATTCCACCGCTTTGGCGCGAGCTCGGCGCGGCGGCGATCTCGCCGGCGACAGGCTTCAACCGGCTGGCGTTCGGCGATCGCTTCGACGGCCTGTTCGATAGCCACGACCCGGTGCATTACAGCAAGTTGCAGGTCGGTTTCTCCGGCACGGCAGAGAACAACGCCGGCCAATCGGCGACGGAGCTGAAGCGCAACGAGCTCCTGGTCGACTTCGCGATGGATTACGGCATCCCGGGCAAGCCCGGCTATCGCTACGACCGGCCTTTCGACTACTTCAATTTCCAGGCAACCGCCTCCAGCGCGAACGGCGCCGAAAACGTCATGACGCGCGGGCTCCTGGTCGGGAAGGATTACGAGGTCGGCCCCGACTATCGCGGCATCTACGGCGTGTACGGCAGCTATGACTACATCGCACCGCAGACCTTCCGCGTCTCGAGCACCGCCGTTTCGGTCGGCACGACCGGGCAATGGTGGGCGACGAAAGACATCGCGCTGCAGGGTACGGCGCTGCTCGGGGCGGGTTACGCCGCGGTGGGCACGACGCACAGCACTGCCGACAACGATTACCACTACGGCGTGGCGCCGCAGGCGCTGCTGGCCCTGCGCCTGATCTTCGGCGACCGGGTCTCGCTGGACCTGACCGGACGCGAGTACTTCGTCACCCGCGTCGCCGCGGCCGACCGTGGCGGCCACGACAACATCGTTCGCGCCGACGCGTCGCTGACAGTTCGCGTTTATCGCCAGCACGCGATCTCCCTGAAATACCTGGGCAATCGCCGCGACGCTTTCTACCCCGATTTCGGCGACAGCAGCCAGACCCGGGCCACGCTGGGCCTTTTCTATACCTGGCTCGGCCAGGATCGTTTCGGCGCCGTCGAGTGGCGCTGACCCGCGCCTAGGGGCGCATCCGGCCGGGATTTCGCAACCGGCGGCACGCCGTGGTAACGTTGCGTTGGGAACGACGCGCGCACGCGGCGCTCCAATCGCGATGAACAAAGTCACGCTCTACAGCAAGTCCCGTCGGCCGCCTGTCGCCGAAACGCCTGACGCGCCCCCGCCGGCGCCTGCCCGGACCGCACACGCGGATCGCGTGCGAGGATTCCTCTCGCGCTACGAGCGCATTCTGCTGGTCGCCGTCGCGGTGCTGCTGAGCGTCGGGGCCTTCCTGGCCTATAACTCGATGAAGCCGCCGGCCCGGCCGCTGACGCAGAAGGACATCGATGCCGCCGTGCTGCACACGCTCGACACCAACGTCCTGCCCTCGCGCGCCGCCAAGGCC
>Ga0207664_10003453_pt1 | contig 10534 bp, 10 predicted proteins | sample LARL83metaG_FD_184349 | JGI IMG/M metagenome (GOLD analysis project Ga0207664, IMG submission 184349) | Corn, switchgrass and miscanthus rhizosphere microbial communities from Kellogg Biological Station, Michigan, USA - LAR L8-3 metaG... | ecosystem: Host-associated > Plants > Roots >...
GCCCGGAACGGTGGACAGCGCCGGCGCCGTCGCCATCGTCCTCGACTCGTCGGACACCGGCGACGTCAGCTTCAGCAACTCCACCCTCAACGGCATCGACGACCTCACCGGAACGGGCAACAACACCGACCCGCAGGGCACGCACAACTTCGTCGTCTACGGCGCCGGCTACACGGGCAGCACCGACTTCGCCAACGCGGTGCTCAGCGGCATCGTCTACCTGCCCGACTCCGACGGCGGCAGCCATGGCAACGACAGCTACACCATCTACGGGTCGGTGTGGGTGAACAGCTACACCCTGAACGGCGGCGGCAACGGGACCCAGCAGTTCAAGTGGGTCTGCGGCCTGGAGTCGGTGGTCAACAACACCGGGGGCTCCGGCCTGGTGCGCTGACCCGGGAGCGCGTGGGGGCGCGTCGGCAATAATGGCGCCGCCTTCCCCGCCATCCCAGGAGCAGAGCACGCCATGACGCAGATCGAGGAGATCACCGCCCTCGAGGTCCTCGACTCGCGCGGCAACCCCACCGTCGAGGTCGAGGTGCTGCTGCAGAGCGGCGCGGCGGGACGGGCGCTGGTCCCCAGCGGGGCCAGCACCGGCGCGCACGAGGCGGTGGAGCTGCGCGACGGCGACCCGCAGCGCTACGGCGGCAAGGGCGTGCGCACCGCCGTGGCCAACGTCGCCGAGCGCATCGGGCCCGAGCTGATCGGCATGGACGCCGCCGACCAGATCGGCGTCGACGCCCGCCTGCGCGAGATCGACGGCACTGCCAACAAGGGAAACCTCGGCGCCAACGCCATCCTCGGCGTCTCCCTGGCCTGCGCCCACGCCGTGGCCAACGCCCTGGACATGCCGCTGCACCGCTACCTCGGCGGGGTCAACGCCCACGTCCTGCCGGTGCCGATGCTCAACGTGCTCAACGGCGGCGTCCACGCCTCGACCAGCGTCGACTTCCAGGAGTTCATGTTCGTCCCCGTGGGCCTGCCCTCGTTCGCGGAGGCGCTGCGCGCGGGGGCCGAGTGCTTCCACGCCCTGCGCGGCGTGCTCAAGGGGCGCGGCCTCGACACCGGGCAGGGCGACGAGGGCGGCTTCGCGCCGTCGCTGCGCCACAACGAGGAGGCGGTCGAGGTCCTGCTCGAAGCCATCGCCAAGGCCGGCTACCGCGCCGGCGCCGACATCGCCCTGGCCCTCGACCCGGCCACCAGCGAGCTCTACAAGGACGGCCGCTACGAGCTGAAGGGGGAGGGGAGGACCCTCGACTCCGCGGGCATGGTCGACCTCTGGGCCTCGTGGTGCGAGCGCTACCCCATCGTCAGCATCGAGGACGGCATGGCCGAGGACGACTGGGAGGGCTGGCGGCTGCTCACCGAGCGCGTCGGCGAGCGCGTCCAGCTCGTCGGCGACGACCTCTTCGTCACCAGCGTCGAGCGCCTGCAGCAGGGCATTGACCGGGGCGTGGCCAACGCCATCCTGATCAAGGTCAACCAGATCGGCACCCTCAGCGAGACCCTCGACGCCATCGCCCTGGCCACCCGCAACGGCTACGCCAGCGTCATCTCCCACCGCAGCGGCGAGACCGAGGACACCACCATCGCCGACCTCGCCGTGGCCACCAACGCCGGCCAGATCAAGACCGGAGCGCCCTCGCGGTCGGAGCGCGTCGCCAAGTACAACCAGCTCCTCCGGCTGGAGCGCGACCTGGGCAGCGCGGCGCGCTACGCGGGGCGCGACGCCTTCCGGCTGCTCGGCGCCGCGCCGAAGGCGACCGCGGGAACGCGATGACCGCGCCGGGCGACGACCGGCTCGCGCCCGAGACCATCGCGGCGCAGGCGGGCTCGCCCGAGCTGCCGCCGCCCGAGGGCGCGCCCCTGGTGCCGCCGATCGTCCCCGCCAGCGTCTTCGCCTACCCCGGCCTCGACGCCGTCGACGCCGCCATGGAGGGCGACCGCCGCGTCTACCGCCGCTACGGCGACGAGGCGACGATGCGGCTGGAGGAGGCGCTGGCCGCGCTGGAGGCGCCGCCCGGCAGCGCGCCGCCGGCCACCCGGGTCACCGCCAGCGGCCAGGCCGCCCTGCTCCTGCTCCTGCTCATCCTGGCCACCCCGCAGCGGCGCCGCGTGGTCGTCGTCCGGCCCTGCTACGGCGGCACCGACGCCCTGGTCGGCGGCCCGCTGGGCCGCGCCGGGCTGGAGCTGGCCACCGTCGACCTGCCCCATCCCGCCGAGCCGGAGCAGGACCACGGCGCCCTGGTCGCCGCCGCGGTCGACGGGCGCACCTGCGCCGTGGTCTGCGAGGTGATCACCAACCCGCTGATCGGCGTCGCCGACGTGCCGGCCATCGTCCGCGCCGCGCACGGGGCGGGCGCCGCCTGCGTCGTCGACGCCACCTTCGCCACGCCCTTCCTCTTCCAGCCCTTCGCCCACGGCGCCGACGCCGTGATGCACAGCCTGACCAAGCACCTCGGCGGCCACAGCGACGTCATCGCCGGCGTGGCCATGGTCGCCGCCGCCCACCCGGCGAGCGCGCTGCTCGACCCGACCAGCCGCCTGCTCGGCGCCACCCCCAGCCCCTTCGAGTCCTGGCTGGCCCTGCGCGGGCTGCGCACCGCCGCCCTGCGCGTGGAGCGGGCGACCCAGAACGCGAGCGCCTTGGCGGAGTGGTTCGGCGGGCGCGGCGAGGTCGCCGCGGTGCATCACCCCGGACGGCGCGGCGCCGCGGACGAGGAGCTCGCCGCCGCCCTGCTGCCCCGCGGCCGCGGCCCCATGCTCAGCGTCGAGCTGCACGGCGGCGAGGCGGCGGTGGACCGGCTGCTCGGCGCCATGCGGCTGGTCCGCCTCGCCCCGTCCCTGGGCGACGTCACCACCACCGTGTCCCATCCGGCGCGGACCTCGCACCGCGGCCTCGGCGAGGCGGAGCGGGCGCGCCTCGGCATCAGCGGCGGCCTGCTGCGCATCAGCGCCGGCATCGAGGCCCTCGACGACCTGCTCGCCGACTTCGACCGCGGCCTGCGCGCCGCCGGCTGACCCGCGGCTACCATTCCCGCCATGGCCATCCTCCGCCTCGTCAACGGCAACGACGTCGTCGTCAAGCTCAGCGTTCCCGACGCCATCGCCGCGGTCTCGGTGATGGCCGGCAGCGACGGGTTCGTCGAGCTGCCCACCTCCGACGGTCCCGTCCACGTGCGGCCGAGCAGCATCATCGCGGTGCTCGAGGACGGCACGGAGAAGAAGGCGGGCTTCCGCGCCGCCGGCTAGTCGAAGCTGCCGCCCTCGACGCGGCGGCCCCCCGCCGCCTTGGCGCGGTACATGGCCTCGTCGGCGACCTCGACGAGGTGCTCGGCGGCGCGCCCGTCCTTGGCCAGCGCCCAGCCGACGCTGATGCCCACGTCGACGGTGGCGCCGTCGACGAGCACCGGCCCGCAGCACACCGAGTTGAGCAGCTTGGTGGCCACCGGGGCGATCGCCTCCTCAGTGATGTCCGGACAGACGACGAGGAACTCGTCGCCGCCCCAGCGCGCCACCAGGTCGCGCTGGCGCACCGCGCTGCGCAGCCGGGCGCCCACCTGCTGCAGCGCCGCGTCGCCGACCTTGTGGCCGTGGCGGTCGTTGATCAGCTTGAAGCCGTCGACGTCGGCCATCATCACGCCCAGCGTCCAGCGCCGCCCCAGCTCGAGGAGCTGCTCGGCGAGGCCGCGGCGGTTGAGCAGCCCGGTGAGCTGGTCGGTGCGGGCGGCGTCCATGTAGTGGCCCAGGGCGCCGGCCAGGTGACCGACCAGCTCGTCCTGAAGCTCGTTGGCGATCTGCGTCTCCATGCGGGCGCGGATCGCCTCCCGGGCCTGCGGCGGCAGCGCGGCGACGGTGCCGGCGGGCAGGTCGAGCCACTCGGCCAGGCGGGCGATGAGACCGGCGTCGCTGTCGGGACTGCCCATCGGTGACCTCGGGGAAGGCATCTGACGTGCAGTGGTCCAGTGCCCGCACCTGGCGCACTCGTGTTCGGTGCAAATCCTAACAAGCTCTGGGCCGCAGCGGACGATCCCTGTTTACAAACAGCCCCTCGGTTCAGCGCTCGCTGCGATCCGCGGGTTTGACCTGCCCATAGCGATCCGGACTGCGACCGCCTGTCCAATCGCGGGCCCGGGGCGGGGAGGGCCGGGGCGGGCTGCGCCGGGGCCCCGGCATAATCTGATCCCGTGAGTCAGCAATCCGCCGCCGGGCTCGGCGTGGTCCGCGAGGCGGCCCGCGACCTGCGCATCACCGACCTGGTCGGCAACACGCCGCTGCTGCGCATCCACCTCTTCGAGGCCGAGCTGCCCGGCGTGGAGATCTACGGCAAGGCCGAGTTCCTCAACCCCGGCGGCTCGGTGAAGGACCGCCCCGCCCTGCGCATGATCGAGCAGGCCGAGCTCAGCGGCGAGCTGACCGCCGACAGGATCATCCTCGACTCGACGAGCGGCAACACCGGCATCGCCTACGCCATGGTGGGCGCCGCCAAGGGCTACCGGGTGCGCCTGGTCATGCCCACCAACGTCAGCGAGGAGCGCAAGCAGCTGGTCACCGCCTTCGGCGCCGAGATCGTCTACTCCGACCCCCTGGAGGGCTCCGACGGCGCCATCCGCGTCGCCCGGCGAATGCGCGACGAGAACCCCGACCTCTACTACTTCCCCGACCAGTACAACAACCCCAACAACTGGCAGGCCCATTACCACGGCACCGGCGTGGAGATCTGGCGGCAGACCGAGGGCCGGGTCACCCACTTCATCGCCGGGCTGGGCACCTCGGGCACCTTCATGGGCACGACGCGGCGGCTCAAGGAGCACAACCCCGACATCCATTGCGTGTCGGTGCAACCGGACGAACCCTGGCACGGCCTCGAAGGCCTCAAGCACATGGAGACCTCGATCGTTCCGGGCATCTATGACGAAAACCTGGCCGACGAGAACATGGGCGTCTCCACCGAGGACGCCTACGAGGTGGCCCGCGCCCTGGCCCGCTCCGAGGGCGTCCTCATCGGCCACTCCAGCGGCGCCGCGCTGTGGGCGGCGCGCGAGGTGGGGCGGCGCACCGGCGAGGGCGTCGTCGTCATCGTCTTCGCCGACGGCGGCGACCGCTACCTGTCCAGCGGCCTCTACCAGCCCAAGGCGCGCTGAGTGCGCCTCGCCGCCGCGGCCAGGGATTCGCTGCTCCGCCTCGCCGCCGCCTCCTATCCCGTCGAGGGCTGCGGCGTGCTCCTCGGCCACCTCTCCGACCCGCCGCTGGTGCTCGACGCCATCGCCGGCCGCAACCTGGTGACCGACCGGGCCCGCGACCGCTACGAGCTCGACCCGCTCGACATCCTCGCCGCCGAGCGCCGCGCCCGCGCCGAGGGCCTCGACGTGGTCGGCTTCTGGCACACCCACCCCGACCATCCCGCCCGCCCCTCGCGCTTCGACACCGAGCGCGCCTGGCCCGACTACCTCTACGCCATCTGCTCGACGAGCGTCGACGGCGTCGCCGACGTGGGCTGGTGGCGGCTCGGCGGCGACGGCGAGTTCGCCGCCGTCGCGGTGGAGGAGGGCTGATGCCGCGCACCACCCGCCGCGCCCGCGGCGCCCGCGACACCGCGGCGGTGCGGCGCGACCGCGCGGTGCGCCGCCGCCGTCCCCGCAGCGGCGAGTCGCTGGGGCCGCCGAGTGGCATCGTCGCCGTCGTGGGCCGGCCCAACGTGGGCAAGTCGACGCTGTTCAACCGGCTCACCGGGCAGCGGCGGGCGATCGTCGACGAGATGGCCGGGCTCACCCGCGACCGCCTCTACGGTGTCACCGAGTGGGGCGGCCGGGTGTTCACCCTGGTCGACACCGCCGGGCTCGACCCCGGCCTGGAGGCGAGCGCCGAGGACGAGGCGGCGCTGGTGCGCGGCACCCAGCAGCAGGCCCGCATGGCCATCGACGAGGCCGACGTCTGCGTGCTCATGGTCGACGTGCGCCACGGCGTCACCGGGCTCGACGAGGACGTCGCCCGCATCCTCCGCGGCGGCGGCAAGCCGGTGGTGCTGGTGGGCAACAAGGCGGACTCGGCGGTCGACCCCTACTGGTCGCACGAGGTCTACCGCCTGGGGCTGGGCGAGCCGGTGTTCATCAGCGCCCTGCAGGGCAAGGACACCGGCGACCTGCTCGACCGGGTCGTCGAGTTGCTGCCACCTCCGTCTGCAACGACGGCGGAGGCCGCCGAGGCCGAGGCCCACACCCTGCGCGCGGCGATCATCGGCCGGCCCAACGTGGGCAAGTCGTCGCTGCTCAACGCCCTGGTGGGCGAGGAGCGCGCCCTGGTGTCGCCGGTGGCGGGGACGACGCGCGACACGGTCGACACCTGGCTGGAGGACGGCGAGGGGCCGGTGCAGCTCGTCGACACCGCGGGGCTGCGGCGTCGCGGCGTGGTCACCACCGACGTCGAGCACTACAGCGTGCTGCGCGCCCTGCGGGCCATGGAGCGCTCCGAGGTGGCCATCCTGGTCGCCGACGTCAGCGACGGCATCGTCGCCCAGGACCGCCACGTCGCCGGCTACGCCGCGGACGCCGGCAAGGCGCTGGTGGTCGTCGCCAACAAGTGGGACCTGCTCGACCAGGAGACCCGCGCCGACCCGCAGACGCTGAAGAAGATCGCCGCCGGCTTCGCCTTCGTCCCCGGCGTCCCCGTGCTGGCGGTCAGTGCCAAGGATGGCCGGAACGTGCGCCGCGTCCTGCCGTCGGCGCGCATGGTGGCCCAGCAGCGGGGCACGCGCATTCCCACCGCGGCGCTCAACACCCTCCTGCGCGGCGCCTTCGACGAGCATCCGCCGCCGTACCACAAGGGCAAGCGCGTCAAGCTCCTCTACGCCACCCAGGCGGCCACACCCTCGCCGACCATCGTGCTCTTCGTCAACGACCCCGACCTGCTCAACTTCGCCTACCTGCGCTACCTGGAGAACCGCATCCGCGCCGTCTTCCCCTTCAACGGCTCGCCGCTGCGCCTGCTGCCCCGCCGGCGCGAGGCCGACCGGGAGAGGTAGCGTTTCGCCCATGCCGATCGCCGTCGTGGGGGCGGGGCAGTGGGGGACCGCGCTGTCGCAGGTGTTCGCCGCGCAGGGCCTCGAGGTGTCGCTGTGGGCGCGCGACCCGGCGCTGGCCGAGACCCTGGCCGCGACGCGCGTCAACGAGCGCTACCTGCCCGAATTGCTCCTCCACGACGGGGTGAGGGTCAGCGGCTCGCTGGCCGACGTCCTCGACGGCGCCGCCGTGGCCGTATTGGCCGTGCCCACCGGCGGCCTGCGCGGCATCGCCCACCAGTGCCAACCGCTGCTCGACCCCAAATGCGCCGTGGTCAGCGCCGCCAAGGGCTTCGAGAGCGACACCTCGCGGCGCATGAGCGAGGTGCTCTGCGAGGTGCTCGGCCCGGGCAGCGAGTCCCGAGTTGCGGTCATGAGCGGCCCCAACATCGCTCCCGAGATCGCCCGCGGCCTGCCCGCCGCCACGGTGGTGGCCAGCGCCGACCCCGACACCGCCGCCAGGGTCCGCGACGAGCTCACCGGCGCCCAGCTCCGCGTCTACTCCAACGACGACCTGATCGGCGTCGAGTACGGCGGCGCCCTGAAGAACGTGGTCGCCATCGCCGCCGGCATCGCCGACGGCGTGGGCGCCGGGGACAACGGCAAGGCCGCCCTGATCACCCGCGGCATCGCCGAGATGGCCCGCCTCGGCGTCCACGCCGGAGCGCGGGCGCTGACCTTCGCCGGCCTCACCGGGCTGGGCGACTGCGTGGTCACCTGCATGTCGCCGCTGTCGCGCAACCGCCGCCTCGGCGAGGCGGTCGGCCAGGGGATGTCGCTGCGCGAGGCCCAGGCGCGCACCCACATGGTCGCCGAGGGGGTCACCACCGCCCGGGTCGCCGCCGGCCTCGCCCTGCGCCACGGCGTCGAGATGCCCATCGTCACCGAGGTCTGCGCCGTGCTCTTCGACGACAAGCCGATCGCCGAGGCGCTCAGCGACCTGATGCGCCGCGGCGCCCGCGACGAGCTCCGCGAGTTCGGCCTGCTCGACTAGCACGCGCGTTCGCTGGATATCGCGGCCGGGCGGGAGTAGCGTTGCCCGCGCAGTTCCAATCCCTCACTGGGGGTTCTGGCATGTTCGTCCGTGCAACGCGACTGCGGGCAGCAGCCGGCGGACTCGACGCCCTGATCGACGAGTTCACCGGGGACATCGCGCCCAAGCTCCGGGCCATGCCCGGCAACACCGGCACGGTCCTGCTGGTCGACCGCAAGGAGGGCAGGGCAACCGCCCTGAGCTACTGGAAGGACCAGGCGGCGCTGGACAGCAGCGAGACCGCCGCCACCGGCCTGCGCACCCAGGCCACCAGCTCGACCGGCGCCACCATCGAGGGCGTGCAGCGCGGCGAGATCCTGATGATGGAGGCCACCGCGCCGCCCGAGGCGGGCCGCTTCATCAGGACCATCATGTTCAGCGCCGACCCCGCCCAGATCGACGCCGGCGTCGCCCACATGCGCAGCACGGTGCTGCCCGCGCTCAAGGCCCTGGACGGCTTCCGGGCCCTGATCTGCGGAGCCAACCGCGACAGCGGCATGGGCATCGTCACCACCGTCTGGGAGACCGAGGCGGACCGCGACAGCACGCTCACCTCGCAGGCCGGCCTGCGCGAGGACGCGCTGGCCAAGTTCGGTGCCGCCAACGTGGTCATCGAGGCCTACGAGTCGGTCCAGGTCGACATCGAGGTCCCGGTCACCCACTGATCGCACCCAGGCACGGCGGCCGCCGGCGCCCCGTTCGCGTGTAACGGGACGCTGGCGGCCGCTTCATGGTTCGTCACCGTCTGTTTGGCGGGTCGCGACCGAATCGCCCCGGCGCTCCAGCAGAGTTGGGCAGGCCGCCATGATCGTCCAGCTCCACGACGCGACCGAAAGCCAGAGCCCGGCTTACCTCGAAGCCCTGGGCCCGCTGCGCCCGCTGATCGAGGACGACTCGCTCACCGAGATCATGGTCAACGGCCCCGGCCTGGTCTACGTCGAGCGCGGCGGCAGGCTGGAGGAGACCGGGGTGCGCTTCGGCGACGCCGAGGAGCTGCTCGCCGTCATCGAGGCCATCGTCGCCGCGGTGGGACGGCGCATCGACCCCCAGAACCCGATCTGCGACGCCCGCCTGCTCGACGGCTCGCGGGTCGCCGCCTCGATCCCGCCGGTGGCGGTGAACGGGCCGCTGCTCACCATCCGCAAGTTCGCCAAGGACCCGCTGCGCATCGAGGACCTGATCACCCTGGGCACCCTCGACGAGCCCTGCGCCGAGCTGCTCTGCGCCGCAGTTCTGGCCAGGTGCAACATCATCGTCAGCGGCGGCACGGGCAGCGGCAAGACCACGCTGCTCAACGTGCTCAGCGGCTTCATCCCCAGCACCGACCGCATCGTCACCATCGAGGACGCCGCCGAGCTCCAGCTCCGCCAGCGCCACGTCTGCACCCTGGAGGCGCGGCCGGCCCGCGACGGCGACGACGCGGTGAGCATCCGCGACCTGGTGCATCACTCGCTGCGCATGCGCCCCGACCGCATCGTGGTGGGGGAGTGCCGCGGCGGCGAGGCGCTCGACATGCTGCAGGCGATGAACACCGGCCACGACGGCTCGCTGACCACCATCCACGCCAACTCGCCGCGCGACTGCGTCAGCCGCCTGGAGACGCTGGTGCTGATGGGCGGCGTCGAGCTCCCGCTGCGCGCCATCCGCCAGCAGATCGCCGGCGCCATCGACGTCATCGTCCAGCTCAGCCGGCTGCGCGACGGCTCGCGCCGCGTCACCTCGGTCACCGAGGTGCTGCGCATGGAGGGCGACACCATCACCATGCAGGAGCTGGTGCAGTTCCAGGCGCGCGGCGTCGACGAGCAGGGACGGATCATCGGCGCCCTGGAGCCGGTCGGCGTGCGTCCCGAGCTGCTTGGCACGTTGGCGGCGATGGGCCTGCCGCTGCCCTCGATGTTCAGCGCGAGCGGCCGCCGCCTCTGAGCAGGGAAGCTCGCGCGCTGCGGTCCCCGCTCTGTAGGCTGGGACGCGCATGCTGCTGCAGCTCACGCTGTTCTTCGCCTTCGCGTCGATGGCAGGGACGCTGGTGGCGATCATCCCCGGCGCTCCCGCCTGGCGTCTCTGGCTCTCGGCGCCGGCCTGCGCCGCGGTGCTCGCCCTCGCCGGCCTGATCACCGCACGCGTCACCGACGACCGCGCCGCCGGCGTGGTCCTGCCCTGCGCCACGCTGGTCGCGCTGCTCCTGATGCGCGCCATGCAGCGACGCTGGGGCCTGCTGTCGTGCCTCGTCTTCACCGGCTTCGCGCTCGCCGCGGTGAGCTACCTCGCCTACGCGGCGGCGTGGACGTTCACCGCCGGATACGGCTTCGCTGTCTGGATCTTCTCGAGCCTGCTGCTGCTGCTGGAGATCGGCGCGCTGGCGCTGGGCGTGTCCTACGCCTTCGAGATCCTCGACGTGCTGGGCCGGCGCGCACCGGGCGAGACGCCGGTTCCCGCGCTGACCA
>Ga0207664_10003455_pt1 | contig 10532 bp, 3 predicted proteins | sample LARL83metaG_FD_184349 | JGI IMG/M metagenome (GOLD analysis project Ga0207664, IMG submission 184349) | Corn, switchgrass and miscanthus rhizosphere microbial communities from Kellogg Biological Station, Michigan, USA - LAR L8-3 metaG... | ecosystem: Host-associated > Plants > Roots >...
CGCCGCCGCAGTGCTCGAGGCGTGGTACCCGGGCGAAGCCGCCGGGCAGGCGATCGCCAATCTGCTCACCGGAAAAGTGAATCCGTCGGGCCGTCTCCCCATCACGTTCTACGCGGGCGATCAGCAACTCCCGCCCTTCACGGATTACTCCATGCAGGGCCGCACCTACCGCTACTTCACCGGGCAGCCGCTCTATCCCTTCGGCTATGGCCTCAGTTACACCACGTTCCGCTACTCGCAGCTCAAACTCTCGGCCGAATCCGTCCAGGCGGGCCAGACCCTGACCGCTGAGGTCACCATCACGAACACCGGCGATCGCGCCGGCGATGAAGTCGCGCAACTCTATCTCATTCCGCCAGCGGGTCAGGGGTATCCGCTGCGCAGTCTTGAGGGATTGCAACGCGTTTCGCTCGCGCCGCACGCCAGCACCGTCGTGCGGTTTGAACTCGATCCGCGGCAATTGAGCGAAGTCGATGCGCAGGGGCATCGCGCGATGCGCGCAGGCGACTATCAGCTCTTTTCCGGAGGCAGTTCCCCCGGCACCGACCGCAGTGCCGCCGGTGTGACGGCGCGCTTCACCATAACCGCATCGAAGGAGTTGCCGGAATAACGCCGGTCAATTTCTCGGTGGGCAACGAGGCGAGCCCCGGCTCGCCTCACGCAGCGGGGTGTCGCTTCCCGAACAGCGCGCTGCGGAAGAGCGCGAGCTTGGGGGCTGATTCCGGATCGGACTTCAGCCTCTCCAGTCCGGCCTGCGCCAGCGCCACCAGGATCCCGATCAGCAAGCCGGCAGCCGTCGACAGACCGACAATCATCGCCCGCTTCGGAGACGACTTATGGTCGGGAAGAATCGCTGGATCCACCACCTGGATCAGAGATCCTTCTTTGGCTTCATCCAGCTTGGCCAGTTCGAATTGCCGCGCCAGGATCTCAAAAATCGTCTCGTAGTACTTCACGTCGCGCAGCTTGCGAACGTATTCCAGACCCGCTTCAGGTACCTTGCCTTTGGGAACAATCAGCGAGTTGATGTTCTCTTCATTGCCGCCGAGCTTCTCCAGTTGCGTCCGCAATGAGTTGAGTTGCTCCTGCGCCTGCACCAGCGCCGCATTTTGGCCCGCGGCGTAGGTGCTCATCCCCTGGATTTCCATCTCCTTGACGGCGATCTGCGCCCGCAGGCTCGCCGCCGACTCAATCAGCGCGCGCGCCTGGCTGTCGAGCTGGATCAAACCCGTTTGCTGCTGCGTCTTCTTCAGAGCCTCTTCCGCATCCGCCAGTTTGTCTTTGGACTCCTGCAGCTGCTGCTCAAAAAAGAGCCGTCGTTGCGCCGCTTCTGTAATGGCCAGATTCTGCGATAAGCGACGGTACGCGGCAACATAGCCGTTGGCCATGTCTCTCGCCTTCGCTGGATCCCGGTCCTCGACAGAAATGCGAATCAGGTTGTCTTTGCCGGAGCCATCGACGTCGGAGTGCTTCTCGAAATCTTTTCTTGCCGTGGAGAGCAGTTTGTCGTGGTACTCATGCATGAGTTCGAACTGCTGCACCATCGCATCCTCGACCGTGCGGCTCTTGATCATGGCCACATACATGTCGTTCGGATTTTTCAAGCCCAGGCTGCCACCCGCCAGCGACGCCATCGGCCCCAGGTTCGCCAGTTGAGCGCTGAGGAGAGTCGAAAGCGATGAGTTCTGCTGGGGTGGCATCACCACCACCGTGGCCGTGTACTGCTTCGGGATCACAAATGCGACCACAAGCGACACCACGGCAAAACCCGCAGTGATCCACAGGAGGGTACGCTTGCGTTCTGCCAGAACAACGGCCAGATCCAGGAGCGAAATTTCGTCTTCCCGGTGAGCCGCCGGGACCGTGGATTCTCTCAGGTTGTACTGCGTGTCTGTTGCCATGAAGCTCCGGGCCGCGCTAACCGTATCTTACAGGCCAGACGCAACCCCCTGCGACTTTAGTAAACCGCCTTGACGGCGGCCGCCCCCAGCGCGAACTGGGAAAACAGCGTCGACCAGTCCAGGACTCCACGGATTGCGGACGGCTTGAAGCCCTTTTCCGGAACCACAATGGTATCTCCCGGGTTGATCCGCAAAGAGTCGAACTGATTCCCCCACAAGCCGTTGGCGGCGCTCCGGCTCACCACCGAGCCGTCTGCCCGGATGATGAAGACGGCCTTCCGGTCCGCATCCCGGTTCGGTCCTCCGGCCAGGTGCAGGTAGTCTCCCGCCCGCCGCGAAGCCCGGTAGATAAAGGAGTTCTGGTCGTAAACCGCGCCGACCACGTTCACGCTCACCGGAACCGGCGGGACGATGAAGCGATCCCCGTTTTCGAGCGTAATGTTGGGCAGGGCGTTGATCCCGCTGCTTCCAGGCCTCATTTCCAGCACAATGCGGCCGGTGGCCCGCATCTGGCGAAGCTGCCCGAGCAGCGCCTGCTCACCGGACTGGGCCGCCGCGCTGCTGGCCAGATCCTGTGCCGAACTCACCGCGGAAGAAGCCAGATTCAGAGTGCCGCGTTGCATCCGCAACTGCAGCGTCTGCACGTACTCATCGAGGCGGCTCTGCTGCAGCACACGAGTCGACTCGCGCGTGAACTCCGACCCATACAAATACGCGTTTTTCGTGAACCCGCCCGCGCGGCTTACCAGATCACGCAGGGTCTCGCCCGGCCGAACCGTGTACACGCCGGCACGGACGAACTCGCCGTCCAGACGAACGAACTTCGTCTGCTGCTCGATCGGCACATGGATATCCGCCTGCGAAAAAACGGTGACCACATCGCCGGGCTCCAGCGGAAGGTCCTGCGTGGCATCGTGTTGCAGCACCAGCCGGCCTAAATCAAAAGGGATCAGGACGGTTTTCAATTGCTCCTGGTCCTGGCGCTCAATCACCGCGTAGTTCCAGTCGATCTCCGGGGCAATTGGGCCCACTCGGGTGCGAGCGGCTGATTCCGAACCTGCCACCATTTGCTGCTGTTCAGAAGCGAGGGCTCCGCTTCCGGTGCGCTGCGCGGCCGTCAGTGGCGTCTGGCCGCCCGTCATGTTTGCGGCTCCGCCGGAAAGGTCGGTTTGCTGCGCTGTCGGCTCAGCGTTCAGCTGATCCTCTGTAGCCGCAGCGTTTGGACCGGCACCACTCGGTACGGCTCCGCCATTGGTTGAGCCTGCTGCGCCGGCAGAGGCAGCGGCAGCAGCCTGTCGCCGCAGGCTGGCCACACTGACCGGTATTGTGGGCTGGGCCACGACGGGCAAGCCGTTCAGGGGCTCGAACTCCAGCGCTGGCAGCCCCAGCTGTGCGCGTCTCCACCAGTAATTTCGGGTGACCAGCGACTCCTTGTCGGGGATCAGATCGCTCAGCTTCATCCCCTCATGCCATGCGAATCGTCCCGGATTCGCGGTGTTTCCACGCAGGATTACCGTCTTTTCATATCTGGGCAAGATCGACAGTACCTGCACCAGATCGCCATCTTCCAGTTTTGTCGACAGTCCTGTCTGATCGAACGCGACTTCCATCGCGTGCCGGTCGCGATGTGTGTCGATGCGCTCGATCGAGATCCGTCGCTGCGCGGCTACCGCCGACGCTCCACCCGCTTCCGCCAGCGTGTCGGCCAGAGTCTCGCCTGGCCGCAGCTCATAGATGCCGGCGTTTTTCACGCTGCCGGTGATCGCCACCTGCGCTCCCACCGGCGGGATATAAATAACGTCTCCCGATTGCACAGACGCATCTTTCGACTTGTCGCCGCGAATCAGCAGATCGTAGAGGTCGAAGGTCGTAATCGTGGTCCCGCCCCGCCGCAGCTCAATGCCCCGCAGCGATCCCGCAACCGAGGGGCCGCCGCTCGCGAACAACGCGTCGACCAGCGTGCTCAGCGAGCTCACCGTATAGACGCCGGGCCGCACCGCTGCGCCGGCCACATACACCTGCACCGCCCGAATCTGCCCCACGTCCGCCGTCAGATCGAAGTTCTTGTAGACCCGGCTGATCGCATCGCGCAGATGCTGATCGAGCGCAGAAGCGGTCAGATCGGCCACATGCACCTGCCCGACCTGCGGCAGGTAAATGTCACCCGAACGCTGTACGCGCACGTCTGCACGAAAATTCACCTGTCCCCAGACGTGAATGCGCAATTCATCGCCCGGCCCGATCCTGTAATCGGGCGGAACCGGGGAAAGGTCCAGTGGCGCGAAGGTCGAAGGCACCTGCCGGAACAGGTCCGCCCCGTAAATCGGAAGGACTTCTCCCGTGGTCGACGCGACGAATTTCTGGAATTCCGTCAGCGGCTGCGGCGGGAGTGGCCGCTGATTGTTGAAGTTCCCCTGCGCCTCCTGCCGAACCAGATTCTCCGTTTCGGTGTAATTTTGGGGGGGCTGGCCTGTCGCGTTCGCGCCCGTCTGCATCGAAGGATAAAACGGGCTCGCAATTGACCTTTGCAGAAACGCGCAGCTCGGTGATGAGGCTTCCAGCGGATCCGTGCAGTCAACTGTGCCGCTCTGATCGCTCTGCCCTAAAGGCTGCTGGGCCGACTGACCTTCCGGAAATCCCTGCGTTTGTGCGTTCAGGTACAGCGCAGCTGCCAAAATCGGTGCGTACAAAAAGGGCGCGAATTTTTTCTTCATAGCAAGCGCTGCACGGGACACGGCAAGAACATTTCAGCCCCTGCCCGAGGCAATCCAGCGACGAAAAATACGTTGGTTGCGTGGTCAGAGTTTAGCATGTTGAACAGGCGAATATTACAGAAGTCACATCGGGCGAACCGTTTTCGATCATGTTGACTGCTCTGAGTACAAAAGTGGCACGCGCGGATCATCAGGGAAATAAATTGCTTTGTCTGTGTTGCCTGACGGGTATACTGCACAGCAGGAACACGGCACGGAAATAGTTACGTTTGTGTAAGTGGCTTCATCGGCCGATGCCGGATCAGCTTCGACTTTCTGGTTTACTGCGTACGCCAACAATAACCAATGCTGCAGTGTGATGGGTGGAATGAGCTCGCTTTCATTCGATTCTTTATTCCCTTCGGAAACCGGGAACACTTCAGAAAAGAGGACCGGCCAGACGCAAGGCGGTACCATCGCCGACGTCACGTCTTTGCCCGCTCGGTGGAGCGATCCCCTTGCTGAGCTGGATGCTGATGCACGAACCCTCAGCGAGGCCAGCGCCTGGGTGTTGTCACCCACCCGGCGTGCCCTGGAAATTGCCGTCTCGCTGGTGGCGCTGATCATTCTTCTCCCCCTGATGGCCGCGGCCGCGCTGCTGGTGCGCTTCGGCTCCAATGGTCCGATTCTCTTTCGTCAGCGGCGTATGGGCCGCAACGGCCGCGAGTTCACCCTCTACAAATTCCGTTCCATGCGCGTCGAAGACGAGTGCGGTTCCTGCATCACGGTCGTTGGCGACAGCCGCATCACGCCTGTGGGCGCCTTTCTCCGGCGCTACAAGCTCGACGAAACTCCGCAGTTCTGGAACGTCCTCCGCGGCGATATGAGTCTGGTCGGCCCCCGGCCCAAGCTTCCGCATCACGAAGCGCTGCACATGGAGAGCCGCCCCGGAATTACCGGCGTCGCCACCCTCGCCTTTCGGCGCGAAGAGGAACTGCTCTCCAATATCCCCGAGCAGGAACTGGACTCCTACTACGAAGCCAACATCAAGCCGGCGAAAGCACGGATGGATAAGGACTACATCTGCACAGCGACCTTCGCCAGCGACATGAACATCCTCTGGCGCACGGTGACCTCCTGTCTCTTCGGTTTGCAGGAGCCGCTCGAGCACCTCGAAAAGATCATCGCCGCGGCGCAATCGGAACGCCACACGGCAGATGCGGTGATGCTGTCGAGGTCCGTGGCCACATTCCGGCCTGAGCCCCGCGTGCCGGAACCCTGTCTCGGACCCGAACTCTGATTTTCTGATCCAGGCGATCCCATGCAGGCACCCTGCATGGGATTACTTGTCTGCTAACAGCCGCTTCTCCCTCCGCCGAAAAGCTTTCCAGCACCCCAAAAGACAAGCCATGGTTCCACTTCGGTATTGTGCGTTTCTTTCTGGTACGAGCGGCACGCTCATCTGACCAAAGTAATCTCATGTTCGCTCCTCGAGCCGTCAATAATCGGCCTGTCTCGCCGCTGCGGCCGGCTCTGCCGCCGGTTCCAGCTCAGCCTCGCGGGATGCACGAGGACCGTTCTTGGACCACCGCCAGCAGGTTGTACTGCCCTCAGAATCCCGCCTGGTCGAACGCGGATCTGTCGCGCCACCACGCGCTTCCTGCGCCAGCCTGCTCCGGCGCGCCGGCGCAGCCCTCATCATCGCGCTGCTGCTGACAGCCGCCGCCCACGCGCAACCACCCCTTCAGACTCGAGGGCCATCCGCTCAGCAGCGCTCCTCCCGCTTTCTCCAGCAGCGCACCGCGCTTCCCGGCGGAGAGAATCCCGCGACCGTTCTCCTGCGTGCTCGTGCCCAGCACGCGGCGATGGTGCGCGCCGCATTACAAGGCGCCGTCTCTTCCTGGCAGGCAGTCGGACCGGCGCAGGTGAACACCTCCACCTTCGGCCTGGTGACCGGTCGCATCACCAGCATCGCCGCCGACCCTGCCGATGCCACCGGGAACACCGTCTACCTCGGCACCACCGGCGGAGGCGTCTGGAAGTCCACCAACGCCGCCGCTGCCCCATCGTCAGTCGTCTTCACTCCGCTCACCGATGACGTGGCCGCATTCTCGTCTGCGCCGCTCACCTCCATCAGCATTGGAGCGGTCACCGTCCAGCCGGGCGGTACCGGAGTGATCCTCGCCGGGACCGGCGATCCCAACGGCGCGACCGATTCCTGGTATGGCGCCGGCATCCTGCGCTCGACCGACAGCGGCAACAGCTGGACTCTGATTCGCCGCACCCTGCAGGCGCCGAACGGCTTCTTCTACAACTTCAATGGAAACGCCTTCGCCGGCTTCGCCTGGAGCACAGCCAATCCCGATCTCGTCATCGCCGCCGTCAGCACCTCCACCTACGCGCAGATGCTCAACGTGACGAACAGCCTCGGCACTCTCGGCCTCTACTACTCGCTCGACGCCGGAGCCAGCTGGCAACTGGCCACCATCGAGGACGGCTCCACCATTATCCAGTCCTCCCAGACAGCAGCCAGCTCCGGCAATGCGGCCACCGCGGTCATCTGGAATCCGGTCCGCGAGCGCTTTTACGCCGGTATACGTCACCATGGCTATTACGAATCTTCCGACGGCATTACCTGGAGCCGCCTTGCAACGCAGCCCGGCGCGAATGTGACTCTCTCGCTCTGCCCCACGAACTCCGGCTCCGCCGCATCCAGCGCATGCCCCATCTACCGCGGCGCGCTTGCCGTCCAGCCGGTCACGGGAGACATCTTCGCTCTCACCGTCGATCAATTCGATCGCGATCAGGGCCTGTGGCAGGACGCCTGCAACGCCAGCGGCGGCCGCTGCGCTTCCGCCACCGTGCAGTTCGGCACCAGGATCTCCGACACAGCGCTCGACAGCACCTCCGGCGATGGAACTATTCCGCAGGGCACCTACAATCTGTCGCTCGCCGCCGTTCCGTCGCAGCAGGACACGCTTCTCTTTGCCGGGGCAACCGACATCTGGCGCTGCAGCCTCGCGAACAGTTGCTCCTGGCGCAATACGACGAATGCCGAAACCTGCGGCTCCGCCCAGGTCGCGCCGGCCCAGCATGCGGTGGACTCCACCTTCGGCGCAACAGGGCTGCTCTATTTCGGCAACGATGGCGGATTGTGGCGCACGCAGGATGCCGTCAACCAAACCGCACAGCCGTGCTCGTCGGACGACGCGACACATTTTCAAAATCTCAATGGATCGATCGGCTCGCTGGCCGAAGTCGAGAGCTTCAGCCAGGATCCGGGGAACGCCTCCACGCTGCTGGCCGCTCTCGGCGCGTTCGGCACCGCCGCGCCCGCCTCCGCCGGTTCCGCGTGGAACCAGGTCCTGAACGGAGAAGGGAATTTCGTCGTCATCGATCCCACGAACACGCAGAACTGGTATGCCACCTCAGGGTTTGGCGTCGGCATCAATGCGTGCACGCAGGGAACCGCATGCGACCTCGCCGGATTCGGCACCGTCGCCATCGGCGAAGCGCAGGTCAGCAACGACGTCCAGACGATCCCCGCGCCGTGGATTCTCGATCCGCAGGATTCCTCCAAGCTCATCCTTGGCACCTGCCGCGTCTGGCGCGGACCCGCCAGTGGCGCTGGCTGGAGCGCGAGCAATCTGCTCAGCAACAGCCTCGACGGCGACACCGCGCCGAGCTGCAACGGCAATGCGGAAATCCGCTCCATCGCCGCCGGCGTGAATACTACATCCGCAGCCGAGCGGCTCTACATCGGCATGGCCGGCGCGGCGGATGGCGGCGGCCTGGTCCCCGGCCACCTCTACACCGCTGCGGTCGACAGCGCCTCCACGACGTCCACCACAACCTGGACCGACGTCGGCCTCTCCCCGGTCACCAATTCCACCGTCCTGCATTTCAATCCCGCCGGGGCGGATGTCTCCAGCCTCTGCGTCGATCCGCACGACCCCACCGCGCAAACCATCTATGCTACGATCCAGGGCTACCAGGATCGGGTGACCAACGCGCCCAGTGTCTACCGCTCGACCGATGCCGGAGCGCACTGGGCCTCGGTCGCTTCGAATCTTCCTTCCGCTCCCGCCAATAGCGTCGTCGTCGATCCGAACGATGCCAACGTCGTCTATGTCGCGCTCGATACCGGCGTCTACTACACCAACGACATCGTCTCCTGCACGCTCGACCAGCATGCCTGCTGGAACGTGCTCGGTATCGCCCTGCCCACCGCGCCCGTGACCAGCCTCGCCACCTTCAACTCCGGCGGTACGCAACTGCTGCGCGCCGCTACTTACGGCCGCGGCATCTGGCAGATCGGTCTGGTTACGGCGGGCACGGCGCAAACCACCGCCACCCTCACTCCCGATCCGCTCAGCTTCCCCGACCAGGCGGTGCAGACCGCAAGTCTTCCGCAGACACTGGCCCTCACCAACACCGGCACCGTCCCCCTGAACGTCGCTTCGATTGCCATCACCGGCGACTTCACCGACACGGACAGCTGCGCAGGCCAATCCATCGCGCCCCAGAGCAGCTGCACCATCAGCGTCACCTTCAATCCGTCGCAGCTCGGCGCACGAACAGGCTCACTCACGGTTTATGCGAATCTCGCGTCAGGGCAGATTGCGTCGACGCTCACCGGAAACGGACTGGCGCCTGCCACCGTTGCGCTCCTGCCATCGACCCTCACATTTCCCGCCACGACCGTAGGCTCCGCCTCGTCGGCGCAGATCGTTACCGTCAACAACAATGGCGGCCAGAGCGCGGCGTTGCAAAGCAAAACCGTTACCGGCGACTTTCTTATCACTGCCGATACCTGCGGCAACTCCCTGCCCGCGCAAACCAGCTGCAGCCTCTCCATCGCTTTTCGCCCCACCGCATCGGGCACCCGCACCGGTGCGCTCACCGTCATCGACAGCGTCGGCACGCAATCGGTCCCACTCACGGGAACCGGAGAGACTCCGGCGACTGATACGCTCTCGCCCCGCTCCCTTGCGTTCGGATCACAGACCACCGGCACCACGAGCGCCCCGCAGCAGATCACCGTCACGAATAGCGGCGACCAGGACCTGACCAGAATCGCAGTCAGCGCATCCACCGGCTTCACCGTCAGCAATCAATGCGGCGCAACGCTGCAGGGCCACGCCGCCTGCGCCCTGCTGGTATCCTTCGCGCCGATCGCGGTCGGCCCCATCTCCGGCACGCTCACCTTCACCGACGAATTCGGAACGCAAAGCATTCCCCTGACCGGCACTGGACTTCTTCCTCCGGGCGTTTCCGCCAGCCCCGTCGCGGTTTCCTTCGGCGCGATTGCCGTGGGCTCCACCAGTTCCGTGCAAAGTGTCACCGTCACGAACAACGGCGGAACGGCGCTCCAGAATCTCGCTGCTACGGTGACCGGCGTCTTCGCCCTCGCGACGAACAACTGCTCCTCCACCCTCGCCATCGGAACGAACTGCCAGCTCGGCATCACCTTCTCGCCCACCTCTGCCGGCAGCGCATCCGGCACTCTGACCATTTCCGCATCGAACCTGGCGCGCAGCGTCTCCGTGCCGCTCTCCGGCTCCGGCCAGGACTTCAGCATCGCCGTCACCGGCTCATCGTCGGCTCTGGTCACCAGCGGGCAAACCGCGACGTTTGTGCTCCAGATTGCGGGCATCTCCGGCAGTTCCGGCACCGCGGCCATCAGCTGTACCGGAGCGCCGAAGAACACGGCCTGCAGCGTGAATCCAGCAAGCGTCGCCTTCAGCGGAGCCAATACTTCCACCGTGACGGTCTCCATCGCCACCGGAGTGCAGACGACGGCGTCCGTGCGCTGGAAGACCGCACTTCCGCTGCTTGCCCTCTTCGCCCCCGTCCTGTGGCTGGGCGCTCGCCGTCGCGCGCTCGCCGGCCTCGGCCTCGTGCTGCTCGCCGTGGCGCTCCTCATCCCGAGCGGCTG
>Ga0207664_10003456_pt1 | contig 10527 bp, 6 predicted proteins | sample LARL83metaG_FD_184349 | JGI IMG/M metagenome (GOLD analysis project Ga0207664, IMG submission 184349) | Corn, switchgrass and miscanthus rhizosphere microbial communities from Kellogg Biological Station, Michigan, USA - LAR L8-3 metaG... | ecosystem: Host-associated > Plants > Roots >...
CATCCTCGCCGCGTTCACCGATCGCGTCGACCAGCTCGACTGGATGACTGCCGCCACCAAGCAGAAGGCCAAGGCCAAGATCGCCACCGTCCGCGTCGGCGTCGGCTATCCGGAAACCTGGCGCGATTATTCCGACCTGACGATCCGCCGCGACGACCCGGTCGGCAACCACCTGCGCGCCGAGCAGCACGAATACAGGCACCAGCTGGCCAAGCTCGGCCAGCCGATCGACAAGGGCGAGTGGTGGATGACGCCGCAGACCGTCAACGCGGTGAACCTGCCGTTGCAGAATGCGCTGAACTTCCCCGCCGCGATCCTCGAGGCGCCGTTCTTTGATCCGAAGGCCGATGCCGCATCCAATTACGGCTCCATCGGCGCGGTGATCGGCCACGAGATCAGCCACAGCTTCGACAACACCGGCGCCGAGTTCGACGCGCAGGGACGCCTGGCCAACTGGTGGACGCCGGAAGACCAGGCCCACTTCAAGGCCACCGGCCAGAAACTGGTCGAGCAGTACAACGCCTATGAACCGCTGCCGGGCCTGCACATCAACGGGCAACAGACGCTGGGCGAGAACATCGCCGACGTGTCCGGCCTCACCATCGCCTGGATCGCCTATCACAAGTCGCTCGGCGGCAAGCCTGCGCCGGTGATCGACGGCCTCACCGGCGATCAGCGGTTCTTCCTCGCCTTCGCGCAATCCTGGCGCACCAAGACCCGACCCGCCGCTCTGCGTGCGCAGGTGATCGGCGACGGTCACGCTCCCGGCCGCTTCCGCGCACAGACCGTGCGCAACATCGACGCCTGGTACGACGCATTCGGGCCCAAGCCCGGCGAGAAGCTGTACCTGGCGCCGGATGAGCGGGTGAAGATCTGGTAGATCTCACTTAGTGATAAATACGAAGGGCCGCATGCAACTGCGGCCCTTTTCTGTTGGCGCCGCGCGCGGCCGAAGCGCCCGTGGTCGCCATTCCGAGCGCATTGCGTCAGGCCCTCCATCGAAGTATAACGTACGTTATAACTCGCCCTGGAGGCCACCATGAAACTGAAAATCACCACCATCGGCAACTCCGCCGGCGTCATCCTGCCGCGCGAACTGCTGACCCGCCTGCGCCTGGAAAAAGGCGACGAACTGTTCGCGCTGGAAACCCCCGACGGCATCCGCCTCACCACCTACGACCCCACCTTGGCCAAACAGATGGAAGTTGCCGAGGAAGTCATGCGCAAGGATCGCAACGTCCTGCGCAAACTGGCGCAATAAGCCATGGCCATGATCATCTGGATCGAACGGCCACTCGCCATCGCCATCCACGAACGCCAACTGGCCGAACATGGCGGCGGCATCGGCGTGCGCGATGAGAGCCTGCTGGATTCCGCACTCGCCCGCCCGCAGCAAAGTCACGCCTACGGCGCCCCGCCGACTGATCTCGCCGATCTCGCCGCCAGCCTCGCCTTCGGCCTGGTCCGCAACCATCCCTTCATCGACGGCAACAAGCGCACGGCACATGTCTGCTATCGCGTCTTCCTCGCACTCAACGGCGCCGACCTCGTCGCCAGCGACGAGGACAAGTACGTCACCATGATCGCCCTGGCCGAAGGCAGCCTGTCCGAGGCCGAATTCGCCAACTGGCTCCGCCAGCGCATCAGCCTTGATGGCAAGAAGCGCGTGAACGAGCAGCGGGCACGCTACGCGCGCTGAAGCTGAGTCACCGCTGTTTTGCGGTTACGCGCATCGGGAAGACGACCCTGACCGACTTCGCTGCTCTCCTCGGCTCACTGGTGTCCTTTCTTTGATGCGGTAACCGCTGAAAGGAAAAATTCTCTTGTCACGGCGATCCATCTGCTTGTTCCGCAGATCGAGCACGTTGCTTGGCATGCCCGAGGCAAAAAAGGTCCTTGGCGAGGACCTGACTTTCGAAGTCAGTGCCCTGCTCTGCGACGCTCACGGCCCAAATTTGCGCAACAAACTCGCCCATGGATTGCTGGATGAAGACGCATGCCAGTCCGTCTATGTCGTCTATGTTTGGCGGCTCGCTTTGCTGATGTCAGATGGTCAACCAATCCCCAGTCCATCAATACCGGCAATGGCCGCACCATCAAATCCCGCCAACTCCGCGAACCGTCGACCCCGCTCCGCGTAGTCCTTGAACTGATCGAAGCTGGGTGCGCCGGGTGACAGCAGGATCACGCCATCCTGTGGCGTGCGCGCTTTTGCCTCGGCGACGGCGCTGGCGAGATTGTCGACGCGCACCATCGGGGAATGCACTTCAGCCGCGTGCAGCGCCGCTTCGATGCGTGCGCCGTTGCTACCCATGCATATGATCGCGTTCGGCGGCGCGCTGCGCATCGCATCCACGAACGGCGTCCAGTCCAAGCCGCGATCGTGACCGCCGACCAGCACGGTCACCATGCGGCCGTGCAGGCTTTCCAGCGCCGCCAGCGTGGCCAGCGGCGTGGTGCTGATCGAGTCGTTGACCCAGTGCCAGCCGTCGTGTTCGCCCAGTGGTTGCAACCGGTGCGGCAACGGGTGGAAGTGCGCCAGCGCCGGTGCGGCGGCCAGTGCGTCCATGCCGATCGCTTCGAGCGCGGCCAAGGCGGCGCAAGCATTGAGTGCGTTGTGCAGGCCCGGTGCAGTGAGCTGGTCGATCGGGAAAACTTCGCGCGTGTCACGGCGGATAAAACCGTCGGCGACGTGCCAGCCGTCGGGCTGGCCGAACAGCAGGCGTTGCGGGTGATGCTGCGTGCGTTGCAGCAGTGCGGATTGCAGCGCATTGACCAGCAGCCGGCGCGATGCGTCGGCCAGTTTCAACTTGTCGGCGACATAGCGCTCGCGCGAGCCGTGCCAGTCCAGGTGCTCCTCATAGAGGCTGGTGATCACGCCCAGTTCCAGCGGGCCGGCTTCGCCGGTCTGGAAGCTGGACAGTTCGATCACCCACAGCTCCGCCTGCTGCCCGAGCAGCTCCAGCAGTGGCAGGCCGATGTTGCCGGCCAGCGCCGTGCGCACGCCGAGCGAGCGCGCGAGATGGGCGATCAACGCGCTGGTGGTGCTCTTGCCCTTGGTACCGGTAACGGCGATGACGCGCGCATCGGGTTGCTCGCCGAACCACAGCGCGGTGCCCGAAGTGAACTGCGTGCCCTGCGCCTGCGCGGCCAGCAACGCCGGCTTGTAGGCGGAGATGCCGGGCGATTTCACCACGACGTCGAAGCGGCCCAGCGTGGCGGCATCCGGATCGCCGACAACGATTTCCAGCGCGGCATCGAACGCGCGCGCCGCATCCACCTCGGCCGTTCCGCAGAACAGGGTGAGGTGCTGCGCTCCGCAGTGCTGGCGCAGCGCATGAATCGCAGCGCGGCCTTCGCGGCCGAACCCCCACACCGCGACGCGACGGCCAGCCAGATCGGCGATGCGCATCAACCGATCGCCGCCAGCGCGCCTTGCAAGCGTGCCGGAACGCGTTGTTCGGGCGACGGCTCCAGCCACGGTTCCAGCGCCAACTGCGAGGCGTCGAGTTGCGGCAGGATCTCGCTGCGGAAGCGCGCGACCAGCGCGTCCTCCTGCCACTCCGGACGCTGGCTCAGCGCATGCATCGCGGCGCGCGCCTCGGCACCCTCGCCCACGCATTCGAAGGGCTTGTGATCCTGGTATTCCAGCAGCGCGTCGAACCCCGCGGCCTGGTTTTCGTCGTCCAGCAGGTTGCGGCCGAAGATCGACAGCAGCCGCGGCTTGGGCAGGAACGGAGCCAGCGCGAGGAACACGAAGTGGCATTTCGGGCACTGCCCGCACCAGCGGTCGGCCGGCTTCGGGCCGAGCAGCTTGAAGTTGCGGTTGCAGCTGGAGAACACGTCGAAGTAAGGCGTGAGTTTCGCGAAGGCCCGGGTGATCGCCAGCTCCGAATATGGACGCAGCAGCGAGCAGTAATCCAGGTCGCTGGCCACGTGCGTGTGCAGCCAGTTGCCCAGCAACTGCTCGAACGCGTAACCCTTGCTCCACTGGTGGTTCACCTGCTGGCCGTCGTATTCCAGCGTGGCGGCCGAGGCGGAGCGCTCGTTGGCGAAGGCGATCGAATCGTGGCCGTACAGGATCGCGGCCACGGCCAGGATCGCCGAGTTCACGGCGGTCACCGGGATGTGCCCGTTCCACGCGCCCAGCCGGTTCATCTCGAACAGGCCCGGCGCGAGTTCGCGCTGGATGTTCAAGGTCGGCAGGCCGGTACGTTCCGCGCACGCCGCGATCAGCGCGGAGTTGCCGACCCACACGGCCGTCGCCTCGCCGCCGATCGACTTGATCGCCTCCACCGCCACCAGCGAATCCTTGCCGCCACCGATGGGTACGAGCGTGCGTTTGGGCAAGTCGAGCGGGCCAGCTGCCGCCGCCATGCCTCCTCGCGGAAACGCGATGCGCCCACGCAGATCCAGCCCGTTGCGATAAGCGAACTCCGCCAGGCCATGCAGGTACAGCTGATCCAGCAATTCGGCGGTGGCGTCGTCGAGCGGGCCATCAGCCACCTGGATTCTTGGCGGCACGCCGGCCTTGTAGTAGCTGACGCCGGCGATCAGATGCAGCAGCTTCAGCGCGGCAGCAAAAGCTGCAGCGCGCGCCTCGGGCACGGCCGGCGCGTTTGGAAAACGGATCCGCTCGACCAGTTCCTCGCCGTCATCGAAGGCATAGGCCAGCTCGGCCACGCCGTCGGCGTAGCTGCAGCGCACGAAGCGGAATACCTGGGTGAGGCGGGGTTGGATTGTCGTCGTCACTCTTCACTCTCCGGTGCCTGCTGCCTTTCCGCGGAGGAAAAGCTGCGGAATCTGGCCTGGCCATGGCCACCACATCACCTGGGGCACGTTCTCGATATTGGCGAATACGCCATTGTTCCAGAAACAAGGCACGCGGTAGCTGATTTTGTGGGAGCGGCTTCGGCCGCGATGCTCTTCGGCAAAGTCAAAAACATCGCGGCTGAAGCCGCTCCCCACAGGTCCTGTGCAGGTCAGGCGTCGATCACCATTTCGTCAGCCTCGGCGCGCAGGTTGTAATGCGAGGACATCACCTTGCCGTAGGCACCGGCCTGCGCGATCAGGATCACGTCGCCTTCCTGCGCTTCGGGCAGGCGGCGATCGGTGCCCAGGACGTCGCCGCTTTCGCAGATCGGGCCGACCACCTGGTACAGCGCGGTGGCGGCTTCATCGAGCCGCGTGAGGTTCACGATCTCGTGCCAGGCGTCGTACAGCGCGGGGCGGATCAGGCTGTTCATGCCGGTGTCGATGCCCAGGTAGCGGAAGCCGGCCTTGTGCTTCTGCTGGGTCGCCCGCGTCAGCAGCACGCCGGCATCGGCAACCAGGTAGCGGCCCGGCTCCATCCACAACTGATATTGCGGATAGAGCGCCTTGACCTCGCTCAACGCGCGGTCCAGTTCGGCCATGTCCAGCGGCGCCTCGCCCGGATGGGTGGGCACGCCGAGGCCGCCACCGATGTTCAGCAGGGTGACGCTGGGGATGCGCTCGGCGAGACTGGCCAGCTGTGCGTAGACCTCGCCCCAATGGGCGGCATCGAGCACGCCCGAACCCAGGTGCGCGTGCAGGCCGCGCACGGTCACGCCATGCGACTCGGCCAGCTGCAGGAACGCGGAAAGCTGATCCAGCGGCAGGCCGAACTTGCTGGTGCTGCCGCCGGTGCGCACCTTCTCGTGATGGCCGAGGCCACGTCCGAGGTCGATGCGCAGCACGATCCCACGGCCGCGGAACAGCTCGCCCCAGTGCTCCAGCGGATGCAGCGCATCCAGGGTGACCATGGCGCGCGTGGCCAGCACGAGCGCGTAATCCCCGCGCGGGGCGAAGTTCGGCGTGAACAGCAGCGGGGTCGCTTCCGGCACGATCGCGGCCACCGCTTCCAGCTCGCCCGGCGACACGCATTCGAACGCGAAACCTTCCTGCGCCAGCGCATGCAGGATCGCCGGGTGCGTGTTCGCCTTTACCGCGTAGTGCAGGCGGTCCACCGCCGCCAGCGATTTCAGCTGGCGCGCCTGCTGGCGCACGGTGGGCAAGTGATAGACGTAGCGCGGCGTGGTTTCCGCCGCCAGTTCCAGCAGGCGATCGCGCTGCGATTCGCGCCACCATGCCGGAGCCGCGCCGACGGTTTCGCCGCTGCCGTAGAGCGCCTGCCAGCTCGGACCGAACAGGGCGCTGTCATCGGTACGCAGGGCGCCGGCGCCGATCAGCAGCTCATGCAGATGCGGCAGCAGCGTATCGACCACCTCCTCGTCCACCACGAAGGTGAGGTTGAGGTTGTTCGACGACTGCGAAATCATGTGCACGCGCAACTGGCCGAACTCGGCCAGCACGCCGGACAAGGTGTGCAGCAGCGAGCGCATGCCGCGGCCGACCAGCGTGATCGCGGCGCACGGCGCGATCACCTTGACCCGGCACACCTTGGCCAGGTCGCTGGCCAGTGCGGCGATCGCATCGGAGTCGAGCAGGTTCTCGGTGGGATCGAGCGACACGGTGACGTTGGTTTCCGCCGAACCGATCAGGTCCACCGACAGGCCGTGCTGCTTGAAGTGCGCGAACACGTCGGCGAGGAAGCCGACCTGCTGCCACATGCCCACCGACTCCATCGACACCAGGGTGATGCCCTTGCGCGCGCTGATCGCCTTGACGCTCGGCGCGTGCGCGCGCACTTCGGGGCCGATCACGGTGCCTTCGAGTTCGGGCCGATTGGTGTCCTTGATCAGCAACGGCACGCGCGGTTCGCGCAGCGGCGACAGGCAGCGCGGGTGCAGCACCTTGGCGCCGGTGGAGGCGATTTCCTGCGCCTCCTCGTAGTCCAGCCGCTGCAGCAGGCGCGCGCCCGGCACCTGACGCGGGTTGGCGGTGAACATGCCCGCCACGTCGGTCCAGATCTCCACCCGCTGCGCCTTCAGCAGCGCGCCGAAATAGGCGGCCGACGTGTCGGAACCGCCGCGGCCGAGCAGGACAGTGCGCCCGCGCGATTCGCGCGCGATGAAACCCTGCGTGATGAACACGTCGCCCAGCGCGGCGAGCCGCGCGTTGAGGGCGGGGTCGGCCTTGCACTCGACCATGGCCGACAGCAACCGGGTGCGTTCGTTCTGGTTCGGCAAGGCGATCGCGGCGAGGCAATCGCGCGCGTCCAGCCACTGCGTGGGCAGGCCGCTGTGGCTGAGAAACGCCGCGCCGAGCGCGCTGGACATCAGCTCGCCATGTGCCTGCACCTGCGCCTGCCAGGCCAGCTCGCCCAGCACCGTGGAGCCCTCGTCGGCGAAGCGGACCAGGTCGCCCAGCCGGTCGCCCAGCGTGTCCGGCAGCGGCAGCTGCATGTGTTCGAGCAACTCGTAATGCCGCTGCACGATGGCGCTGGCCGCCTGCGTCCGCTCGCCGCGCTCGCCATGCCTGCACAGCTGCTTGAGCGCATCGGTGACGCCGGTGAGCGCGGAGACCACCACCAGCACGCGCGCGCCTTCGGCCCGGCGGGTGGCGACCAGCTCGCGGATGTTCTGCCAGCGCGGCAGCGTGGCCACGCTGGTGCCGCCGAACTTCATCACGATCCAGGGAGCGTCAGGGGGCAACGGCGCGGAAGTTGGCGAGGTCACGGGGGTTCGCTGTCGGGAGAAAGGTATTCAACCAGTGTTGCGCTGCGGCATTGGAATTGCAAATGGTTTTGGAGCTTGATCCGTTTGGACGTTTGGACGTCTGAATCGCATGCGCGACAGGCAAGCGAAGCAGCAGGCGACCGAGCTCCCTCCCCTGCTTGCAAGGGAGGGCTGGGGTTCCGGCTTGACGAAGAGCTGCCCCCTCCTCAATCCTCCCCCAAGAAGGCGAAGGTGGTGCGCTGCACGCACAGGGTTATCGAACAACCACCGGAATCTTCCCGATCCTCGCCTGCCATTCGCGGGGACCGGTCTGGTGCACCGAGGTGCCGCCGGAATCGACGGCGACGGTCACCGGCATGTCCTCGACGGTGAATTCGTAGATCGCCTCCATGCCCAGGTCGGCGAAGCCGACCACGCGGGAGGCCTTGATCGCCTTCGACACCAGATACGCGGCGCCCCCGACGGCCATCAGGTAGACCGATTGGTGCTTCCTGATCGCCTCGATCGCCGCCGGCCCGCGCTCGGCCTTGCCGACCATGCCGAGCAGGCCGGTTTGCGCGAGGACCTGTTCGGTGAACTTGTCCATCCGCGTGGCCGTAGTGGGGCCGGCGGGGCCGACCACTTCGTCGCGCACCGGATCGACCGGGCCGACGTAATAGATGAAGCGGCCGTTGAAATCGACCGGCAGCGGCTCGCCCCTGTTCAACATCTCGACCATGCGCTTGTGTGCAGCGTCGCGGCCGGTGAGCAGCTTGCCGTTGAGCAGCAGCGTTTCGCCCGGTTTCCAGTTCGCCACGTCTTCGCGCGTCACCGTGTCGAGGTTCACCCGGCGGCCTTTCGAGGCGTCGTAGGTGAGCTTCGGCCAGTCTTCCAGCGAGGGCGGATCGAGCATCACCGGGCCGCTGCCGTCCAGCGTGAAATGCGCATGGCGCGTGGCCGCGCAATTGGGAATCAAGGCCACCGGCAGGTTCGCCGCGTGGGTCGGGTAGTCCTTGATCTTGATGTCGAGCACGGTGGTGAGGCCGCCCAGGCCCTGCGCGCCGATGCCCAGCGCGTTGACCTTCTCGTACAGCTCGATGCGCAGCTCCTCGGCCCGATTGGAAGGGCCGCGCGCGATCAGCTCCTGGATGTCGATCGGTTCCATCAGCGCTTCCTTCGCCATCAGCATCGCCTTCTCGGCGGTGCCGCCGATGCCGATGCCGAGCATGCCCGGCGGGCACCAGCCGGCGCCCATCGTGGGCACGGTCTTGAGCACCCAGTCGACGATGGAATCGGACGGATTGAGCATGGCGAACTTGGATTTCGCTTCGGAACCACCGCCCTTGGCCGCCACGATCACGTCGAGCTTGTCGCCCGGCACGATCGACACGTTGATGATCGCCGGCGTGTTGTCTTTCGTGTTGATGCGCCTGCCGGCCGGGTCGGCCAGGATGCTGGCGCGCAGCTTGTTGTCCGGATCGTTGTACGCGCGCCGCACGCCTTCGTTGATCATGTCATCCAGCGACAGCGTGGCATCCCATTGCACGCCCATGCCGACCTTGACGAACACGGTGACGATGCCGGTGTCCTGGCACAGCGGGCGGTGGCCTTCGGCGGCCATCCGCGAGTTGATCAGGATCTGCGCCATCGCATCCCTGGCGGCGGGGCTTTCCTCACGTTCATGCGCCGCCGCCAATCCCTTGATGTAATCGACGGGATGGTAGTAGCTGATGTACTGCAACGCGTCGGCGACGGACTGGATCAGGTCGGCTTGCTTGATGATGGTCATGGGTGGCTTCGAAGTCGGGAAAATTGCGCCGCGCGCGGTCTTTGCGTGACACACAACCCTCTCATTGTGCCGCAAACCGGCGCGCGGCCGAAGATGGCCGGCGATCTCCGCCGTGCCATCGCCGGATCGCCACCCGTAGCTTCGCGCAACTTTCACGTTTTTTTCGCTGCGCGACGCTTTCCAGCGCGGCCGCACGGGGCTAGGCTGGCCCGACCAGGCGCGGAGATTCTTCAGGGGCCACGCCTGGGTGGGGAACACTCGACCTATGGCTCACGGCCAGCCGGAACGAGGCGCCACAGACGTGACGCCAGCGCCCGCACCGGCGACCGCCTCTACCTGGAGAATCACATGCTCAAGAACTTCCATCGCAAGGCGCTCGCGACCTCGGTGGCGCTGATGCTGTGCGGCATCGCCACCGTCACCTTCGCCGCGGAAGGGCGGCCCGCCGATCTGGGCGCAAGCGATCCGGCCAAGCTCATGGATGTCACCCTGGTGTTCGGGGTGCACGATCAGGCCGCATTGGAAAAGTACGTCTACAGCACGGTCACCCGCGGCAACCCCGCGTTCCACCGCTTCCTCACCACCGCCCAGTTTGCCGATCGCTACGGCGCCACCAAGGATGAAATCGCCCGGGTGCAGGCGTTCGTGAAGCAGCAGGGCCTCACCCAGGTCGAGTTGCTGCCCAACCATCTCGCGATCAAGGTCAGGGGCACGGTCGGGCAGTTCAACACGGCCTTCCACACCTCGATCCACGATTACCGCGGCAGCGATGGAACGGTTTTCCATCAGCCCAAGGCGACGCCCACGCTTCCTGCAGCGCTTTCCGGCACGTTGATCGTGGCTTCGGGACTGAGTAGCGAGGCGCGCTATACCTCGCACCGGCTCAAGGCGATCGCGCCGCCGCAGCCCGGCCCCAGCGCGCAGGCGCTGGCCAGAACCGCTGCCGCGCCGGCGTGCACCGGCAACCCCACCGCCACCTGCACGATCGGCGAGTTCACCGTGGGTGACGTGGCCAACCGCTACAACATCAACCCGCTGTACCGCGCTGGCGTGAACGGCAGGGGTTCGACCATCGGCATCGCCACCCTGGCCGACTTCCTTCCCGGCGATGCGTACGCCTACTGGAGCGCGATCGGCCTGCCGGTGAAACCGAACCGGATC
>Ga0207664_10003458_pt1 | contig 10526 bp, 8 predicted proteins | sample LARL83metaG_FD_184349 | JGI IMG/M metagenome (GOLD analysis project Ga0207664, IMG submission 184349) | Corn, switchgrass and miscanthus rhizosphere microbial communities from Kellogg Biological Station, Michigan, USA - LAR L8-3 metaG... | ecosystem: Host-associated > Plants > Roots >...
CAGTACATGTACACCACGCTGGACTACACGGGGAGCGGCTACGACCGCGGCCACATGGAGCCGTCGGCCGACCAGACCACCACCGACGGTGAGAACGCGACGACGTTCTTCCTCACCAACTTCCTCCCGCAGAAGCACGGACTCAACGCCGGTCCCTGGGAAGACCTGGAGAACGCGCTGCGTGACTCGGTGCGTGCCGGCCGCGAGGCATACATCATCGCTGGCGGCACGTTCACCAACGGCGTCGGCCTCGGCACGCTGAACGGTGCCGGTAAGATCGCGATCCCCGATTCCACGTGGAAGATCGTCATCATGATGCCGGAGAACACCGGCCTCGCGAACGTGACGTCGGCCACCGACGTGAACGTGTTCGCCGTGAACATGCCCAATGTGGACAGCCCGGGCAGCAACGATTGGCGGAACTTCCGCACCACGGTGGCGAAGATCCAGGCGTCCACGGGTTATGACTTCCTGTCGGCGCTTCCCGAGGCGATTCAGTGCAAGGTGGAGGAGCGCAACTGCGCGCCGGTCGTGAACGCCTTCGCCGGCGCCACCATCCTCGTCGGCGAGACGTACACGTCGCAGGGCACGTTCACCGACGCGGCGACCGACAGCTGGACCGGGTCGGCCAATTACGGTGACGGCAGCGTGCAGTCTCTTGCCATCACCGGCATGACGTTCCAGCTCTCGCACCGCTACACCAGTGCCGGCACCTTCACCGTGACAGCCACGGTGCGCGACCAGCTCGGCGCCGCCGGTTCGGCGTCGGCCACAGTGAACGTGCAGTCGTCGCTCAAGGGAGCGCAGAACCTCGCCGCCATGCTGTCGGCCGCCAGCCTGCCGAACGCCAACTCGCTTCAGGCCAAGCTCGACGCCGCGCTGAAGCAGCTCGCCAACGGCAACGGCACGCCCGCCGCCAATCAGCTCGGCGCGTTCGAGAACGAGCTGCAGGCGATGGTGCAGTCGGGCCGCGTGAGCCAGGCCGATGCCGCACCTCTGCTGGCGTACGCCGAGCGGGTGATCAACAGCATCAGGTAATTGCCGGCGGGCAGTGCTAGCGAGGCCCCGGCAGCCCCCGCTGCCGGGGCCTCGTGCTTTGTCGTATCATCGAAGCGGATCCCGGCGAGCGCCACGCGCCTGTGGGGTGACCTCAAGCATCTTCAATGGAGCTCCTCGTGCACCAGGCTCGGTTCGTCCTCGTCGTCGCCCTGCTCGCCGCCTGCACCTCACGTAACGAGCGCGCCATACCTGCGGCGGACAGTTCTGCCGCGCGCGCCGTGAGCGCGCGTGACACGTCGCGCACCCTGCTCTACGTCTCCAACGAGGACTCGCGCAACATCAGCCTGATCGACCCCGCCACCGACAGCGTGATCGCCACGATCGAGGTGGGGATGCGCCCGCGCGGGGTGAAGGTGAGCCCTGATGGCCGGACCGTCTACGTGGCGTTGTCCGGGTCGCCCAAGTGCCCGCCCACCATGCCGGACGCCGAATGCGCCAAGAAGGTGGCCGATCGAAGTCAGGACGGCGTGGCGGTGGTGGACGTGGCGACGCGAAAGACGACGAAGGTGCTGCCGGCGGGGATCGATCCCGAGACGTTCGACGTGAGCGCCGACGGGCGTACCCTCTACGTCTCCAACGAGGATGCGGGCACGCTCAGCATCGTGGACGTCGCGAGCGGAAAGGTGACGACCAACGTCAGGACGGGTCGCGAGCCGGAGGGGGTCACGATTGCCCCGGACGGCAAGACGGTATGGGTCACCGGCGAGACGGATCACAACGTCACGGTGGTGGACGTCGGCAGCGGCAAGTCGCTCGCGCAGATCGACACGAAGGGAAAGCGTCCACGCGCGGTGGGCTTCCTCCCCGACGGAAGCAAGGCGTACGTGACGAACGAGCAGAGCGGCACCGTAGCGGTGATCGATCCCGCCGCGCGCACCGTGCGTGGCAGCATCACGCTCCCCGACGGCGCGAAGCCGATGGGCGTGGCTGTGGCCGACGACGGCTCGCGGATCTACGTCTCAACCGGCCGTGGTGGAGAGGTGGTGGTGATCGACCCCAAGCGGGACTCGGTGGTGGCCAGCGTGAAGGTCGGCCAGCGGCCATGGGGGATTGCGCTGTCAGCGGACGGGAACACGCTCTACTCGGCCAACGGCCCGGGCAATGACGTGAGCGTGGTGGACACGAAGAGCATGGCCGTGGTGCGCCACGTGCCGGTCGGCTCCGTGCCGTGGGGTGTGGCGATCGGAGCCAAACCATAGAGGAAGCACGCGGCCACGCTTCAACCAACCACGGGGTGATGCTGTCAGATGCGGGTGCGAGGCCATTCGGCTGCGCGAACTGAGATCCTCACCTCACCTTCCATGCGCGCTCTTGTTCAGGGCACTCGCTGCGCCCTCTTCCTTGCCGCTGCGTCACTTCCCGCCGGCGCACAGCGCGCGGCACAGGCGCCAGGCGCGATGATGGCGTCCGCGTCGCTCGCGCAGCCGGTGATCATCCCGTTCACGCGTGGCGCCCGCCACCTGCGTACCGTATGGGTGCGCGTCGGCGCCGACAGCGCGGACTACCTGTTCGACACGGGCGGCGGAATCACCGTCATCTCGCCACGCGACTCGGCGCTGCTCGGCTGCACGCCGGGCGGGCGCGGGTTCGGCGTGCGTCTCACGGGCGAAGTGCTCTCAGGCCACAACTGCGCCAACGTCACGCTCGGCATCGGGCCATTCGAGGTGACGAACGACGCCGGCGTACTGGACCTGACGACGATGCTCGGTCCAGGTGCGCCGGCAGTGCGCGGGATGATCGCGCTGAACTCCTTCGCCGGTCGTGCGTTGACGCTGGATCTCGCGCACGAGCGGATGGTGGTGGAGACACCGTCCAGCCTCGCCGAACGCGTGCGACACATGACGCCGGTACCGATGCGCCTCGCGACGGGCGAGCACGGTGGGCAGCTCGCCGTGTACGTGGGCGTGCGTGCGCGGAACGGCGCGATGCTGTGGATGGAGTGGGACTCGGAGAACAACGCGTCCACCCTCGTCTCGCCGCAGGCGCTGTCGCTGCTCGGCGGCGACAGCACGAGCCGGATGAACGACCTCCTCGTGGCGCTGGCGCCCGGTATGAACGTCGTGATCCCGATGATGACGAAGGCGAACATGATCCACGACGGCGTGCTGAGCGCCGCGTTCATGGAGCGCGCCACCTGGACGGTGGACCTCGAGCACGGCCGGCTCTGGGCAGGACCGGTCATGCCGCTCGCCTCGCTCCCGGAAAGTGGCTCGGTCGTCGCGCGCGTTCCGCCGTCGAGGGATCCCGTTGGTCTATACCGTACGACGATTTTCGTCGGCGGACATCCGCACGTCGGCGTGATGCAGATCAGTTGCGATGGCGATAAGCTGCTCGCCGAGGCACGCGACGTCGGCGAGGATGACGAGCACGCGCTGTACGATCTGGTGATGCATGGTGACACGCTCGGCTACGACATTCACATTCCCGGGCCCGTCCCGGTGCGTGTGGTGTTCGATGGCTTCACCGGCAGGGGGACGTGGGGCGACGGCGGCGTGAAGCGCGGCGGCGCTGTCGAGATGGTGAAGGTTCGCTGACTCGGTTCGACTGTGGCTCGAGGGGCTGCTCGAGCTGTCCGAGGCGGCCGACCCCGTCATGGCGGCCGGAGCCGACCCCCGCCACTTGCAATCCGCCTCCGTCGCAATTACCTTAGTTCTGAGATGACTGACACCGTTCGTTCACCCGTCGCGAAGAAGGTCCCGACGCTCGATGCCGGGGAGGCTTCGGCACTGCGGCTGTGGGTGATCCTGTCGCGGGCGCATGAGGCCATCGCGCGGCACGCCGAGGCGGACGTGGCGCGGCACGGATTGACCATCGCCGAGTTCGGCATCGTCGAGGCGCTGTACCACGTCGGACCGATGCTGCTCGGCGAGCTCCAGCGTCGGATCCTCGTCTCGAGCGGCGGAGTGACCTACCTCGTGGATCGACTGGAGGAGCGCGGCCTGGTGAAGCGCGAGCCCTGCCCCAGCGACCGTCGAGCGCGGTACGCGGCGCTCACCACGGAAGGGAAGAAGCTCGTGGCGCGGATCTTCCCGGACCATGCCCGGGTGATCGAGCGTGCGATGTCCGGGCTCACCCGCAGCGACCGCGAGCGTGCGGCCACGCTGCTGAAGTCGCTGGGGCGCGCGGCCGAAGCGCTCCCGCTGTCGAGCGTCAAGGAGTGACTTTTGCCTGTCCCTGTATCTCAGTACTGTGATGCTTACCAATCAATGAGGAGCCTGCCATGACTGCCACAGCGACCCAAGCCCCGACCTCCACCTGGAACATCGATCCGGCGCACACCACGATCGAGTTCTCGGCCAAGCACATGATGATCACCACCGTAAAGGGGCGCATCGCCGACGTGCGCGGCGCCATCGTCGTGGACGAGAGCGACCCGTCGCGCTCCCACGTGGAAGTGGAGATGGATGCCAAGAGCCTCGACACGCGGAGCGAGCAGCGCGACCAGCACCTGCGCTCCGCCGACTTCCTCGACGTGGAGAAGTTCGCCCACGTGACCTTCCGCTCGAAGAAGGTCGAAGGCGCGAGCAACAAGCCGGGCACGCAGTTCAAGGTGGTGGGCGACCTCACCATCAAGGACGTGACGAAGGAGGTCGTCCTCGACACGACGTACGAGGGGCGCGGCAAGGATCCGTGGGGCGGCGAGCGCGTGAGCTTCAGCGCCGACACGAAGATCGACCGCCGCGAGTTCGGGCTCACCTGGAATGCGGCCCTGGAGACGGGCGGCGTGCTCGTGAGCAACGACATCAAGCTGCACGTCGAAGTACAGGCCGTGAAGGCGAGCTGACCTCACTCGCTCGACCCGAATGCAGAGCGGCCCCGCGGACATCGCGGGGCCGCTCTGCATTCGGGCACCGCGCGGCTCGGTAATACCTCCGCACGACCTGTCGGGAAATCTCCGCCGCACGTCACAACGCTTCCCCGACAGCCGAACGCACGGCCGCGCCGGAGATTGCAGGCACCACGAAAACGCGTCGCCAGGTGACGAGGATGACCGCGCGCCCGACCCCCGGGCGGCCGCCCGCCCCGCCGTGGCGATCCGAGCGAGGTACGTGCGATCATGTCCACGTTGTCGGCTCCGTCGCCGCTCGATGCGGGAAGCGCCCCCCGACCTCCGCGAACGATCCACCGACTGCACGAGCACACGGTGGAGATCGTCTCCGACTCCGGAGAAGGTGCACAGAAGTGCGGCCAGGTGTTCGGTGCCGTGTCGGCGAAGATGGGCAACGGGGTGTGGACGGTGGAGATCATCCCCGCCGAGATCCAGCCCCCGGCGCGGGTACCCGAAGGCGCGAGCGGCTTCCGTATCCGGCTCGGCGACCGGCCAATCACCAACTGGGGCGACGCCACCAATCTCGTCGTCGCCTTCAACGAACAAGTGCTCCTCGCCCGCCACCGCGTCGGCGCGCTGGCCGAGGACGCCGTCCTGCTCGTCGAGGACAAGTGGGCGGCGCACGACGACGAGAGCATCCGCGCCGCCTGGGAACGCGGGATGGAGGAGCTGTCGGAGCGGCGCTATCGCATCGTGCCGGTGCCGATGGAGGAGCTCTGCCTCACGATCGTGGACGACGCGAAGAAGGGAAAGAACATGTTCGCGCTCGGCATGCTGGCATGCCTGTACGCGCGCGACCTGACGCGGGTGAAGGAGCAGATCGCCCAGACGTTCCGGAAGAAGAGCGAGGCAGTCTACGCGAAGAACATCAGCCTGATGGAGCTCGGGTGGTCCTGGGCCGACGAGCATCTCGACTTCCGCATCGACGTGCCTGTGCAGGAGATCGATCGCGAGCTCGTCGTCATGAACGGCAACGAGGCGCTCGGCCTCGGTGCCATCGCTTCCGGGATGGAGCTGTGCGCGATGTACCCCATCACGCCGGCGACCTCCGTCTCGCATTACCTCAGCGAGGCGTTCGAGAAGTTCGGCGGCATGGTGCACCAGGCGGAGGACGAGATCGCCGCGGCCGGTGTAGCCATCGGCGCCTCGTACGCGGGAAAGGTCGCGTTCACTGTCACCTCGGGACCCGGCTTCGCGCTGAAGACGGAGTTCCTCGGGCTTGCGGTGATGACGGAGACTCCGCTCGTCGTGGTGGACGTCCAGCGCGGTGGCCCGAGCACGGGCCTGCCGACAAAGGTGGAGCAGTCCGACCTGCTCGCCGCGCTGTTCGCCTCCCCGGGCGACGCGCCGCACGTCGTCATCGCACCCGCGACGATCGAGGAATGCTTCCACGTGATGATCGCCGCGCGGCGCATCGCCGAGACGTTCCGTACGGTGGTGATGGTGCTCTCGGACGCGAACCTCGCCACCGGCGTGACGCCATTCGCGCGCCCGGTGCCGGATGCGCGGTGGCAGGCAGCGCCGCTCGACCTCTCGCCGGTGCCCGACGGGCTCAAGCCCTACGCGTGGAACCCTGACACCGGGCTGTCCACGCGGATCATCCCCGGTCGGCCGGGCGGAATGTTCACGCTCACCGGGCTGTCGCACGACGAAGGGAGCAAGGTGGCGTACAGCTCGGGGATTCATCAGCGAGCGTCCACCATGCGGAGCCGCAAGCTGGCGGTGCTGAGCGAGCTGCTCGTGCCCCCTGCTCCGTACGGCGCACCGGAGGGCGACCTGCTGGTCGTCGGCTGGGGGAGCACGAAGGGCGCGATCGAGGAGGCGGTGGATCGCGCGCGGGCCGCCGGCCTCGCCGTCTCGTCGCTGCACCTTCGCTTCCTCTCGCCGATGGAGCCGGGCCTCAGGGACATCTTCCGCCGCTTCGGCCGCGTGATGACGGTCGAGATCAACTACAGCGACGAGCGTGGCGATCCGCACATCACCGAGGACAATCGCCGCCGTGGACAGCTCGCGATGCTGCTGCGCGCGTCCACGCTGGTGGATGTGGACTGCTGGACGCGCGTGCCCGGCGAACCGCTCCGCCCCGGTGCGATCCACGACGCGATCCGCGGCCGCGTGCCGCGCGGAGTCGACACATGAGCCACTGCGCCCTGCCGCTCCTGCCGGAGCAGGATGACCACGAGTACGAGCTGAGCGACTACGAGGGCGCGCGCGCGCGGTGGTGTCCCGGCTGCGGCGACCACTCGATCCTCGCCGCCGTGCAGAAGCTCCTCACCCAGGAGCAGCTGGTTCCCGAGCAGACGGTGTTCGTGTCCGGCATCGGGTGCTCGAGCCGCTTTCCCCACTACCTGAAGACCTACGGCTTCCACGGCATCCACGGCCGCGCCCTGCCGGTGGCGACGGGAATCCGCCTGCACCGCCCCGATCTCACGGTGTTCGTGGTGATGGGCGACGGCGATTGCACGTCCATCGGCGCCGCGCACTGGGTTCATGCGCTCCGCTACAACCCGGACCTCGTGGTGCTGCTCCTCGACAACGGCATCTACGGCCTCACCAAGCTGCAGACGTCGCCGACGACGCCGCAGGGGTTCCCGACGAACACGCAGCCACACGGCTCGCTGCTCCCGCCGATCGATCCGCTCCAGGTGGCGCTCGGCGTGACGAACGCGTCGTTCGTCGCGCAGACCGCGGAGTGGGCGCCGGCACATCTCTTCGCCACGCTGCGCGCCGCGTACCGCCACAAGGGGCTCAGCTTCGTCCGCATCCTCCAGCGCTGCCCCATCTACGCGGGACCGGTCTACCAGAAGCTGGTGACCGATCCCGCTCGGATTGCACTCCTGCTGCACGAAGACGGCGTGATGGTTCCGGAGCTCGGCAAGCTGTACGCGAATCACGTGGCGCATGACCCGCACGACATCCACGCCGCGCGCCGCCTCGCCGCCGACCGCGACCACATCAACATCGGCCTCTTCTTCGTGGATCCGTCGCGGCCGCGCTACGAGGAGATCCGGCGTGTCGCGCCGCGTACCGCGGCGGAGCGAGTGGCCCTCCTGAACAAGGAGCTCGATCGCTATGCCGTCTGACACGCCGCTCGCCCTCGCGCTTGCCGCGCTCGCGCGGCCGATCGCCGAGTTCCACTCGCTCGTCGGGGACGCCATCGTCCAGGGCGAGGCGGTGCTCGCCGCTCAGCACGCCGATGTCCATCAGCGCGCCGCGGCCGCCTCGCTCTCGCTCGGGCACTTCGCCGACGCGCGGATCGATGCCGGTCGCTTTGCCGCGCTCTTTCCCCCGGTGCCGTCAATCGGGCCGGACGCCGTGGGGGCGCTGGAGCACGCGCTGCTCGTGCTTCGCGGCGTACAGGCCCTCGGCGACCACTTCTTCGTCGTGGAGGTGCCGCCCGGCGGCCGCTTCGGCAGTGCGCTCGAGCACGCGTTCGAGATGATCGGCGTGGCACTCGGCGCCGTGCTGATGGAGGAGCAGGTCCGGGCCGGCCGCTACGAGAGCGACCAGGCGCGGCTTCTCCGCACGCAGTACTTCCGTACATGGTCGAGCGCCGAGCGGCGGGCCGCCCCACCGCTGGTGATGCTGGTGGACGGCGCCGACCTGCAGCCGGGCACGCTGCTCGACTACACGGACGGACGCGAGAAGATCGTGCTCGTGATCCGTGGCGCCTCACCGCCGGCGCCGCTCGCCCGCTGCATCAGCCCGAACACGTTCGTGCTTCAGACCGTGGACGGCAGCGGCCTCGATCGGTTGGCCACGTATGACGGACCCGCGGTCGCGGCGCTGGTGCCGGATGGTGCGGCGGTGTTCATGCACGACCCCGCCGGCGGCCGCGAGCCGTGGCAGCGTCTCACGGTGCAGCACCTTCCGGACGCCCCGAAACGCGCCATCGGCGGACAGAGCGTGTGGCAGATGACGCAGGACCTGCGCGTGCTCGCCAGCCTGGCGACCACGCCCTTCGCCGTGCCGGCCCCGACAGGCGATGGAGCCGCACGCGCCGTGGGCGCCGACGACGCCGCCTCGCGCATCGCGGCGTGGCTGGTGGCGCAGTCGTCCGCGCCGGAGGTCCACGCATGATCCTCGACGCGGTGCTCATCCTTGGCGGCGTGGGGCTGGTGTTCGGCGTGTTCATCGCCTTCGCCAACAAGCGTCTGTGGGTGTGGGAGGATCCCCGCATCGACGTGGTGTCGCAGATGCTGCCGAACGCCAACTGCGGCGCGTGCGGACTGCCGGGCTGCCGCGCCTTTGCCGAGCATGCGGTCGCGGGCCAGGTGTCACCGGCGCAGTGCACCGTGTCGGGCGATGCCGCACGCGAACAGATCGCTGCCTACCTCGGCGTGGACGCCGGCGAGGCGGTGAAGCGGGTCGCGCGGGTGCTGTGTGCAGGCGGAACCCACGTGGCGGAGATCCAGGCGGAGTATCGCGGGCTCCCGACGTGCGCGGCCGCAGCGGCGGTGGCGGGCGGGGGCAAGGGGTGCGCGTGGGGCTGTCTCGGCCTCGCCGACTGCGTGCGCGCGTGCGATTTCGACGCCATCACGATGAACGAGTTCGGCCTGCCGGTGGTGGACGTGGACAAGTGCACGGCGTGCGGAGACTGCGTGACTGCGTGCCCGAAGGGGTTGTTCGAGCTCCATCCCCTGAACGCCGGCCTCCTGGTGCAGTGCCGCAACCTCATCGCGGGCGACGACGCGCTCGCGCAGTGCCGCGTGGCCTGCACGGCATGCGGGAAGTGCGTGATGGATGCGCCGGACGGCCTGATCAGCGTCGCCAGCGGCGTAGCCGTCATCGACTGGGACAGGATCGCGTTGGCCGAGCCGCGCGCGGCGGAGCGCTGCCCCACGGGCGCGATCGTGTGGCTCACGGGAGCGCAGTTCGCACGTGTGCCGGCCATGGCCGGGAGTGAGGCGACATGAAGCTCTGGACCCTGCGGAAGAGCGAGGAGGCCCCGGCGGTCACCTCTGTGGAACCCCCGTTTCCCGGCGTGATCGCGGCGATGGACGGCAGCGCTGCGGTGGTCACGATGGAGACCGCCGGGAGCGAGGCAGCCGGCGCGTACCCGATCACGCCATCCACCCAGATGGGCGAAGGGTGGGCCGCGGCGGTCGCGGAGGGGAAGCGCAACGTGAACGATCGTCGCCTGCTCTTCTTCGAGCCCGAGGGTGAGCACGCGGCCGCCGCCGTGACGGCGGGCATGTCGATGAGCGGGCTGCGCGCCACGAACTTCTCGAGCGGCCAGGGGATCGTGTACATGCACGAGTCGCTCTACCCCGCCGTGGGAAAGCGACTCACGTACGTGCTCAACATCGCGGCACGCGCCATCACCAAGCACGCGCTCAACGTGCACGCCGGCCACGACGACTACCACGCGGTGGACGACACCGGCTTCTTCCAGCTCTTCGCGAAGGACGTGCAGGAAGCCGCGGACCTCAACCTGATCGCGCACCAGATCGCCGAGCTGTCGCTCAATCCGGGGATCGTCGCGCAGGACGGCTTCCTCACCAGCCACGTAATCGAGACGCTGCGCCTGCCGGAACGCGAGCTCGTCAAGGCGTTCCTCGGCGACCCGGCGGACATCATCGACAGTCCGACGCCGGCACAGCGGCTGGTGTTCGGCGAGCGCCGGCGGCGCATCCCG
>Ga0207664_10003459_pt1 | contig 10526 bp, 11 predicted proteins | sample LARL83metaG_FD_184349 | JGI IMG/M metagenome (GOLD analysis project Ga0207664, IMG submission 184349) | Corn, switchgrass and miscanthus rhizosphere microbial communities from Kellogg Biological Station, Michigan, USA - LAR L8-3 metaG... | ecosystem: Host-associated > Plants > Roots >...
GGGTGACTGTGGAAGGGCGCACCGCCTATTCGATCCATGCCGCCGATGGCACGGAGATGGCGGTGATGGCGGATCGCGACGTCGCGATGAGCGCAATCCGCGTCCACAACCTCGAGCCCATGAGCGTCCACTGACGGCGGCTTTATTGCGAGAATACGATCAAGGCGGCGACCGTTCCTCAAGGGGCGGTCGCCGGGCGCTCGCAAAACCCGAGCGCGTCGTCGCTCCGTCGGAAACGGCGGGGCGATTTTTTTTGTCCGTCAGGCAGCGCTGCGGGTGGTGGTTTCGGTGAGGAGCGCGTACAGCGCGTCGCCCGAATCGGAGCCGCGCAGTTTCTCGCACGTCTCCCTGTCGCGCAGCAGCCGCGAAATCCGGGCGAGCGCCTTGAGATGGTCGGCGCCGGCCGTTTCGGGCGCCAGCAGCAGAAACACGAGATCGACCGGCTGATCGTCGACCGATTCGAAGTCGATCGGCGAGGCGAGGCGAGCGAAGAATCCATAAAGCCGCTTCAGGCCCGGCAGCTTGCCGTGCGGAATGGCGACACCGTAGCCGACTCCGGTGGAGCCGAGGCGCTCGCGCTCGAGCAGAACCTCGAACACGGTCCTCTCGTGCTGGCCGATGGTTTCGGCGGCGATGCGCGCCAGCTCCTGCAACGTCTGTTTCTTACTGGTTGTCCTGAGGCCGGGAATAACCCGCTCGGGCGCAATCAGATCGTGCATTTCCATCACTTGGTCCTTGTCACTCCCGGACCGTCCGCGGTCCGTCGGCGCGATGATGATCGCGCAGCTTGCGCTTGTGCCGGCGGAGCTGCTTGGCCAGCCGCTCGGCCGCGAGATCGAACGCAGGGTAGGGGCCGTCGGCCGACGCCTCGGCGGTGAAGCTCAGATCATGGCCGATGTGAACGGAGAGATCGGCGCGATAGAGATGGGCTTCGCGGGAAAACACCGCGGCGGCGTCGATCGCGCGATCGAAGTATTTTTGCGCCAGGGCGTCGAGTCCAGCTTCGGCGTGCGCGCGCAAGGCATCGCCAACGTCGAGCTGCTTGCCGGTAACGGAGGTGGTCATGAAAAATTCTGAACGTGGGATAAGGAGCGTACCAAACTGGGTCCCCGATGCGGTCCGGAGCACTGCCGGGTCCACGGCGCACGGCCGCTCCTGGACCCCTCGACGGCGGACGGCCCCTTCGACGATCCGACCATAGGTGCGGCCTCGCTGCGAAGTCAAGAACCACGCCGGAACGGTCTGAATTTCCTACACTCGTCCGATTTTTGCCCTTGACGCGACTCGCGGCGTGCGGGCGTCGTCGAGCCGCACGGACTTCTCGCGCCGGCGCTGCGCCGACGACGGAATGCGGAGCGCCTCGCGATACTTGGCGACGGTGCGCCGCGCGATTTCGATTCCCTCGCGTGCGAGGATCTCGACGATGCGATCGTCGGAGAGGACGTCGGCAACGCCTTCGGCCTCGATCAGCTCCTTGATCCGAAAGCGCACCGCCTCCGCCGAATGCGCGTCGACGCCGGCCGAGCCGGGAAGGCTCGACGTGAAGAAGTACTTGAGTTCGAAGATGCCGCGCGGCGTTGCCATGTATTTGTTGCTGGTGACGCGGCTCACGGTCGATTCGTGAACGGCGACGGCATCGGCGATGTCGCGCAGCGTGAGCGGCTTGAGCCCGCTCACGCCGCGGGCGAAGAAGCCCTGCTGGCGCCGGATGATCTCGGTCGCGACCTTGAGGATGGTCGTCGCGCGCTGGTGCAACGCGCGCGTCAGCCAATTCGCCGCCTGCAGGCGCTCCGAGAGATAGTCACGCTCGGCCTTGGTCTTGAGCGTGCGGGCGATGCTCGAATGGTAGGTGCGGTTGATGAGGACGCGCGGCAGCGTTTCCGGATTGAGATCGATCTGCCAGCCGAGCTTGCGATCGAGCCGCACCAGCACGTCGGGCACCACCGGCGTCGCCGGCTGCCCGCCGTAGCGGAGGCCGGGCTTGGGATCGAGCGCGCGAATTTCGGAAATCATCTCGCGTAGATCTTCGTCGTCGACGCCGCACAGGCGTTTCAGCGCGCCGAGATCGCGCCGCGCCAGGAGCTCGAGATTGTCGAGCAGCGCCGCCATCGCCGGATCGAACCGGTTGCGCTCCTTGAGCTGGAGGGCGAGGCATTCGGCCAGCGAGCGCGCAGCCACTCCGGAGGGATCGAACGTCTGCAGAACGCCGAGCACGCGCTCGACGCGCGCGCGCTCGACGCCGAAGCGTTCGGAGACTTCCGCGAGATCGTCGGCGAGATAGCCCGCCTCATCGATGAGATCGATCAGGTTGGTGGCGATAAGGCGATCGCCGGCGTCGACGATGGTCAGGGTCATCTGCTCGATGAGATGATCGCGCAGCGTCGCCTCGCGCGTCAGCGTGCGCTCGAGGCTCGGCTCTCCATCGTCGAAGTCGCCGCTCGGTCCCCAGTTGGCGAAGGCTTCGCCGTCGCCGCCCGTCTCGCTGCCGGAGCGACCGCCGTCATCCCACATCTCGGCCGATTCGGTGTCGAGCGGAGCCTCTCCGGCATCGGGCAAGCGGTCGGACTGGGCGAGCTCGGCGCTGTCGGGAGCGTCGTCGGCGTTGTCGAGGGAATCGGATTCGGCCCCATCGTCTTCGCCCAGCCCGTCCTCGCGCTCGAGAAGCGGATTTTGAGCAAGCTCCTCCTCGACGTAGGTGGCGAGCTCGAGATTCGAAAGCTGCAGCAGGCGGATGGCCTGTTGCAGCTTTGGCGTCATGACGAGCGCCGTCGTCTGCCGCAGTCCGAGTTTTGGGGAGAGCGCCATGGCCCTAGAGACTGAAACGCTCTCCGAGGTAGACGCGGCGCACGTCCTCGTGAGCGACGATGTCGGACGGCGAGCCTTCCATCAGCACGCGGCCGTCGTGGAGAATGTAGGCGCGATCGACGATGCCCAGCGTCTCGCGCACGTTGTGATCGGTGATGAGAACGCCGATGCCGCGATCCTTTAGATGCAGGACGAGGTCGCGGATGTCGCCGACGGCGATCGGATCGATGCCCGCCAGGGGCTCGTCGAGCAGCATGAATTGCGGCTTGGACGCCAACGCGCGCGCGATCTCGACGCGGCGGCGCTCGCCACCCGACAGCGCCAGCGCCGGCGTGTGGCTAAGATGGGTGATCGAGAACTCGGCGAGAAGATCGTCGAGCGCCGTCTCGCGCCGCTCCGGCAAGGGCTCGACGATCTCGAGCACGGCGCGGATGTTGTCGGCGACCGACAGGCCGCGGAAGATCGAGGCCTCTTGCGGCAGGTAGCCGACGCCGAGGCGGGCGCGCTGGTACATCGGCAGCTTGGTGACGTCGACGCCGTCGAGCCGGACCGAGCCGACGTCGGCGGCGATCAGGCCGGTGATGATGTAGAAGCAGGTCGTCTTGCCGGCGCCGTTGGGACCGAGAAGCCCGACCACCTCGCCGCGCTGGACGTGCACCGAGACGTCGCGCAGCACGGGGCGCTTCTTGAAGCGCTTGCCGATCTTGAGTGCCTCGAGGCCGCGGTTGTCCGCGACAAGCTGCGGTGCATTGGCGGGCATCGTCATCGCTGGGGCGCTCCCTGCGGCGCGGGCTCGTTCGACTTGCCGCCGCTGCCGTTCTTCTTCTCGTTGGGAATGAGCAGCGCCCGCACCGGCGGGCGAGTGCCGCCGCCGGCGCCCGGTGCGGCGATGATTCGACTGACGTTGGTGTTGAAGTTCATCTCCGCCGCGTCGCCGTTGAGCTGGTTCTTGTCGCGCGTGATTTTGACCCCGCCGGTGAGAACGGCGATTCCGGTGCGCGCGTTGTAGACGCCCCGGCTGCCGCGCGCCACCTCTTGCGGCGTGGTCACGACGACGTTGCCGTAGGCGTACATGCGGTCGAGATCGCCGCCGGTGCCGGGCGCCGTCTTCGCGGCGCTCGGGCGTGGGGGTGATCCCGTCCGGCCGGCGGCCGGCTTGGCCGGCGGCGCGCCGCTCTTGGCGCCGTTCCCTTGGCTGCCCTGCTTCGCGAAGTATGCGGTCAGGACGTCGGCTGCGATCTTCTTGTCGTCGCTGACGGCGCGCGCGTCGCCGCGCGCCACTGCCATGGCGTCCTGCTGCCAGTATTCGAGGGTGTCGCGCGCGGTGATCGTCTCGCGCTCCGTGACGAGCCGTAGATTCGATCCGGTCATCACCAGGATGCCCTTGTCGACGTCATAGACGGCTTTGTCGCCGTAGGCGGTGCCGCTCGGCGAGACGATGCGCACGGCGCCGTCGGCGTCGACGCGATAGATTTGGGAACCGCCGCCTTGACCGGTATCGCCGGAGGCGCCCTCGCCCTTGCGATAGTAGGCGGTGAGCGTCTGGCCGTAGACCGTGGTGTCGGCGCGCACCGCGCGCGCGTTGCCGCGGGCGACATAAGCCGATGCGTTCTGGTGCCACTCGATGCCCTGGTCGGCGAATATCTCGACCGGCTGGTCGTTGCCGCCGAGATTGAAGCCGGCGTTCTGGGCCGGTGCCGCGTCGAAGGCCGCCAGTGCCAGCCACAGAGCGGCGGCTCCGGCGAGCGAGCGGCGGGCGGTTGCGCAATGCCTCATCGCGCTCTCCCGTTGGCGCCGGATGCGGGCGCCGCCGCACCCTTTTTCGCGCCGTGGACGCCGCCCTGGGCGCCGGGATTGAGATGCAGTTTCGAATCGCCGGTGAAGATCACGGTCTGGCCGTGATCGAGAATCATGAAACCCTGCGCGTCGATCATGCCGCCCGGCCCGTGGCCGTTGACGGGAACGTCGCCGTTGATCGTGTCGTTGGCGAGATCGACCTGCGCCCGCTCGGTGTGGAATTCGTAGCCGGCGTCGTGAAAGACTTCGATGTTGCCTTCGAGATCGAGGAGCTGCGCCTTTTGCGCGTAGCGGCCCTTGAGGGCGGTCAAGGTGATCCAGGAGCCGCTTTCGAGCAGGATGTCCGCCTGCGGATGGTCGAGCACGATGATGTCGGCTCCGGGCCGATCCTGGGTGGCCGATTTGGCGGTCACCGTATAGGGCTGCTGCTTGGTATCGAGCCCGACGAACCGCGGATTGACCATCGTCAACTGCTCGACCTCCTTTGGATCGGCATGGGTCGGCGTCAGCGAGAAGCTCAAGCGCTCGCGGTTCTGAAGCTTCGGCCAGGCGATGACGATGGCGGCGAGCAGGAGGGCCGCCATCGGCAAGACGATCCGGAGCAGCGTCACCATCCGGCGATGCTTGATCCGGGTCAGGCGCGAGGGTTCGCCGGCGTCGGGCGTATCCGGCCCCGATGGTTCGTTCCCGGGCGGCTCGTAATTGGGCAAGGGGCCCGCTGCCATCGCCGCCGTCACGCTATGCCCGCCCGCAGGCAGTCATGGATGTGGACGATGCCGACGACCTGCTTGGCCTCGACGGCGAACAGCGCGGTGATGGCGCGGAGATTCATCACGCCGAGCGCCTCGGCGGCAAGCGCGCCGGGGCGAATGGTGACGGGATCGGGCGTCATCACCTGACGGGCGGTCAGCGTGAGGAGATTGGCCTGCATATGGCGGCGCAGATCGCCGTCGGTGACGATGCCGATCAGCCGCTCGCGGCCGTCGAGCACGCCGACGCAGCCGAAGTGCTTGGCGGTCATGGTCAGGAGCGCCTCGCTCATCGGCGTCGTGCTCTTGATGACCGGGACGGCCGCGCCGGTGTGCATGACATCGGCTACCTTGAGGAGCTGGCGCCCGAGCTGGCCGCCGGGATGGCGCATCTGGAAATCGTCGGCGGTGAAGCCGCGGCGCTCCATCAGGGCGATGGCGACCGCGTCGCCGAGCGCCAGCGTCATGGTGGTGGAGGTCGTCGGCGCGAGCCCGATCGGGCAGGCTTCCTGCGCCTGCGGCAGGACCAGCGCCACGTCGGCGTTCTCGGCGAGCGACGATCGCGCGCGGCCGGTGATGCCGATCAGCGGAATGCGAAAGCGGCGGGTGTGGGCGACGAGGTCGCTCAGCTCGTGCGTCTCGCCCGAGTTGGAGATGGCGATCACCGCGTCGTCCTTGGTGACCATGCCGATATCGCCGTGGCTGGCTTCGGCGGGATGGACGAAGAACGCGGGCGTCCCGGTCGAGGCGAGGGTTGCGGCGATCTTGTGGGCGATGTGCCCCGACTTGCCCATCCCCGAAACCACGACGCGGCCTTTGATGCGCGTCAGCATGTCGAGCGCCCGGGTGAACCGGTCGTCGAGCATTTGCGCGAGATCGTGGATCGCCTGGGATTCGAGATCGAACACGCGGAGCGCCGCGGCGCGATCGGCGGCGAGCCGCCCGTCGGCGACATCCCGTTCCGCCGCCAAACGCACGGCGCCTTGAGCTCGCCCCGAGGGGCGTCGTCGGCCTTGCACGGAAGCTGGGTCCTTGGACTGCATCATGACTTTGGCCGGGCCACGGACCATCCGCTCCGGCTGGCTCGCCGGGAACGCCGGCAAGCGTCACCGCCCAGCGCGCCCACTATGTCGGCCGCCGTTTCCAAGGTCAACCAACGGATGCAAGGATAGGGCCAGAATTATTAACGGTCCGTTTAGCAGACCGTTGCGGATCGCCGTCCGAAATCAATAAGGCGAATCAGTGGTGCGCGAAGATGTCGTGGTCGTCGCCCCAGCCGAGCAGGTCGAGGCGGGCGCGATGGGGAAGGAAGCGGAAGCACGCTTCGGCCACGTCGGTCCGGCCCTCGCGCGCCAGCATCGCATCGAGGCGGGCCTTGAGCGCATGGAGGTGGAGGACATCGGACGCGGCGTAGGTCAATTGCTCGGCGGTGAGCTCGGCGGCGCCCCAGTCGGAGGTCTGCTGGGCCTTCGAGAGATCGATGCCGAGGAACTCCTTCACCAGATCCTTGAGCGCATGGCGATCGGTGAAGGTCCGGCAAAGCTTCGACGCGATCTTGGTGCAGTACACCGGCGCGCACATCACGCCCAGGTAGCGCTCGATGGCGGCGAGATCGAAGCGCCCGAAATGGAACAGCTTGAGCACGCGCGAATCGGCCAGCAGCGCGGCCAGGTTGGGCGCGTCAAACGGCGCCGATGCATCGCGCGGAAACTGCACCAGATGGGCATTGCCGTCGCCCGCCGACAACTGGATCAGGCACAGCCGGTCGCGGGAGAGATCGAGCCCCATCGTCTCGCAATCGACGGCAACCGACGAACCGAGATCGAGGCCTGCCGGAAGATCGCCTTTATGGAGCTGAATGGTCATGAATCCGATCGGTCCGCCGTCGTCACGCGAGGTCAGGTGTCAACGCGATGATGATGCGCGCGGTTCGCTTTACCGTTGTTGCCGCAATGGTGCCCGGGAGAAGACTCGAACTTCCACGACCTTTCGGCCACTAGAACCTGAATCTAGCGCGTCTACCAATTCCGCCACCCGGGCGGGCCACCGTTGCGGGCATCGGCCCCTGGAACGGACCCGGCATTCTCGGCCGGACCGGGAGCCGTGGATATAGGGGGGCCCGGCGGTTGTCAATGTCGGTGGGCAGGTCCGGGCGGCCGTCCCGGCTGCAACGCGCCCGGGGTGGCCGTTGACGGTGGCGGCGACCGTCGCTATAGCCCGGCGGCGGCCTGCGGCGGAGCCTTACCGGCCGCGGCGTAGGTCAAGGAGGGTCGACCGATGGCGATTCGGCAGGTCACGGTGTTCGGCGGTTCGGGGTTCCTCGGCCGCTATGTGGTGGAGCGATTGGCGCGCTCGGGGGCCCGCGTTGCCGTCGCGGTGCGCCGCACGGAAGCGGCCCAATTTCTCGGGATGTTCGGCGACGTCGGCCAGGTCATGCCGGTGCCCTGCGACGTCACCATCGCGACCTCGGTGGCGGCGGCGCTCGTGGGCTCCGACTCGGCGGTGAATCTGGTCGGGATTCTCTACCCGCGCAGCCGCCAGACGTTCGACGGCGTTCATCGCAAGGGGGCCGCGACCGTTGCCGAGGCGGCACGCGCCGCCGGCGTGAAGCGCCTCGTTCATGTCTCGGCGATCGGCGCCGATCCGAACGCACCGTCGGCTTACGCGCGCTCGAAGGGAATGGGCGAGGAGGCGGTGCGCGCGGCGTTCCCCGAGGCGACCATTCTTCGTCCGAGCGTCGTGTTCGGTCCCGAGGACGACTTCTTCAATCGCTTCGCGCGGCTTGCCCGCATCGCGCCGGCGCTGCCGCTGTTCGGCGGCGGCCGCACGCGCTTCCAGCCGGTCTATGTCGGTGACGTCGCCGACGCGGTGATGGCGGCGCTCAGCGACAAATCGGCGCGCGGCCGGACCTACGAGCTCGGCGGCCCGGCGGTTCTCACGTTCGAGGAGATTCTCAGGCTCGTCCTGGTCGAAACCGATCGCTCGCCGTGTCTCATACGCTTGCCGCTGTGGACCGCCGACATCCTGGGGTCGCTGTCGCCGATCACGCCGCGCCTGCCCGGTCAGCCGCCGATGATCACGCGCGATCAGGCGCGGCTTCTCCGTCGCGACAACGTCGTCGCCGAGGGCGCCGCCGGTCTCAAGGATCTCGGCATCGCGCCGACGGCGCTTGCCCTGGTGCTGCCGACGTATCTCGACAAGTACCGCAAGCGCTCGCGTTTCTAGGCCCAGTACATCCAACCGAGCAGCGCGCCGCCGGCAACCACGCGATAAAGCGCGAACGGGGCGAAGGTGCGGCGCCTGAGCCAACCCATCAGCAGCGCGATCGCCGCCAGACCGACCGCGAATGCGGTGACGCCCGCGACCGCGGCCTCGATCGTCGGCGATTCTCCGCTGGTCCTCGCAAGGTCGAGGGCCGAGAGAATCCCGGAGCCGATCAGAACGGGGAGGGCGAGCAGCAGCGCGAAACGCGCCGCCTCCCGCCGTTCGAAGCCGAGAAGGCGCGCGGCGGTGACGGCGATGCCGCAGCGGCCGACGCCTGGAACCAGCGCCGCAACCTGCGCGACGCCGATCAGGAGTGCCGCGCCCCACGTTATGTGCGGCAGCCGGCGCACGGTGACGCCGATGCGGTCGGCCACATACAGAAGGAGTCCGAACGCGATCGATATCCAGCCGAGCGCCACGAGCGACGGCGACAGCGGCAGTTTCATATCCGCGAGCGCGAAGCCGCTGATGCAGACCGGAATCGCGGCGCCGAGCAGAAAGAGCAGCAACCGCGCCTCGGCCTCTTGCCGGCCGCGAACGACCTGGCCGACGCCGATCGCCAGAGCGATCATGTCGCGCCAGAAATATCCCGCCACCGCGAGGATCATGCCGATGTCGACGGCGAGGCTCATCGCCAGATCCGGCGGCGGCCAGCCGGTCAGCCGGGAGACGAGAAGCCGATGTCCCGACGAGCCGATGGGAAAAAATGCCGTGACGGCTTGCGCCGCCGCCATGGCGATCACCTGGAGAAGGCCCACCCCTTGCCTCTCTTCCGGAGCGTGCGCTCCGGACTTCGCTGGCCGTCCGTTGCCCCCGACGGTCCTGCCGCTTTATATCAGTCGGAGTCATCGTGCCCAAGCCGCGCGATGATGGACGCAAAAGCGCAATCATGGCCGATGAAGATTAATCATCCCTTTCGGGAACGCCGCGACGGTCGTTGACCGCGCGGCGCGCTTCACTAGAGTAGGTGCGCATGCGCGTTCTCTATCATCTCTGGCTGTCTCCGCAGTGCCGCAAGGTGCGCCTTGCGCTCACCGAGAAAAGCCTCCCCTTCGATATGCAGGTCGAGAAGGTGTGGGAACGCCATGACGAATTCCTCGCCCTCAATCCCGCAGGCGAGGTCCCCGTCCTGGTTGAAGAGGACGGCACGGCCATCGCCGATTCCGTGGCGATCGTCGAGTATCTCGAAGACACCTATCCCGAGAAGCCGCTCCTTGGGCTTACGCCGGCGGCGCGCGCGGAAGTGCGTCGGCTGAGCCAATGGTTCGACGTCAAGTTCGCCCGCGAGGTCAGCGATAATCTCGTCGGCGAGAAGGTGCTGAAGAAGTTCCTCGGCCTCGGCCAGCCCGACTCGACGGCGATCCGGGCCGGCCATGCCAACATGAAGACCCATCTCGAGTACGTTTCCTGGCTCGCCGACCGGCGCCGCTTCCTGGCCGGCGACTTTTTCTCGCTCGCTGACATCGCCGCCGCCGCGCATCTTTCGGCGGTGGACTACATCGGCGACGTTCCCTGGGACGATTATCCCCGCGCCAAGGAATGGTATGTGCGCATCAAGTCGCGACCGTCGTTCCGGCCGGTGCTGGCCGACCATATTCCGGGCCTGCGGCCGCCCACCCATTACGCCGATCTCGATTTCTAACGGCTCCCGCGGCCCAATTTCCGCCACGCTTTCGGTGTCCAGTCGCACGCGATCGCTTCAAGGAGCCTGCCATGAGACGCCTGCTTCCGCTGGTCGCTTTGCTTGCCGTTATGGCCGTGCCGGTGCATGCGCAGGAGCGCACCGCCAACGCCGTGGTCATGACGCTGTCGGCCGAAGGCTGGGTCGAGACCAAGACCGCGCAGGTGACCGCCGTCGCCGACGTGGCGATCGCGGCGGAGAACCGCGCGACGGTGCGCGAGCGCATGATC
>Ga0207664_10003461_pt1 | contig 10525 bp, 9 predicted proteins | sample LARL83metaG_FD_184349 | JGI IMG/M metagenome (GOLD analysis project Ga0207664, IMG submission 184349) | Corn, switchgrass and miscanthus rhizosphere microbial communities from Kellogg Biological Station, Michigan, USA - LAR L8-3 metaG... | ecosystem: Host-associated > Plants > Roots >...
GGGCCGGTACGCGTTGTCGCCTTCCAGGACCGAGGCGCGGTAGGTGCGCCGCTCAGCGCCGGCCAGGCTGAGCCGGCCCGTCCAGGTCTGCAGGTCGGCCGCCAGCTTCTTGCGCCGGTTAAAGGCATCACCCAAAGTCATCGCCACGAACCGGAACAATACCGGCGACCGCATCCTGTCGCCACGCGAATACCCCTGGCACTGCCGCCCGGCCGGGAACAGTCAAGGCTGGCTCTGGTCGGCGGGGTTCACGCTGACGAGGTGGATCCCGAGGTCTCGCAGCCGGTCGAGGAGCCCGTGGAGCTGGGCCTGGTCGGCGAAGTTCCCGGTGAGCGTGGTCTGACCGGGCCGCGAGTCTACCTCGAGTTGATCGAATGCGCCGGCGAAGTGCTCGCCGAGCCGCCCGCGTATGACAACCTGGTAGCGCACGTGGCCGCTGGTCTGGTCTTCCATGGTCGGCAGCATCGCCGCTACCCGGATGAGGAGTCACCATCCTGCGAGGCGGTTCACCCAGGGTGATTCGGTCTGGCCGCCCCCGCCGACGTCGGATTACGATCTGGCGGTGGGGCACATGAGCGCGTCGCAGGCGCCCGGCCGACCGACGGGACCACCGCTGGTGGCGGCGAAGCTGCATGTCCCGGCCACTCGGGCAGGTCTGGTGTCCCGCGATGAGCTGGTCAGCCGGCTGGCGGTCGCCGGCCAGTGCAAGCTGGTGCTCATCTGCGCGCCCGCAGGGTGGGGCAAGACAAGCCTGCTGAGCCAGTGGCACTCCGCCGAGCCGGGCGTATTCGCCTGGGTGTCGCTGGATCCCGGTGACGACGACCGGGTGCGCTTCTGGAGCTATGTGATCGAGGCGGTGCGCACCGTCGCGCCGGAGGTCGGCGAGGCGGCGCTGGCGGCGCTGCCCAATGCGGCCGGCGACCTAGCCGGCGCGGTCCTGCCGTCGCTCCTCAACGAGCTGGCAGCGACCGGGCGCCGCCTGGTGCTCGTGCTTGATGACTATCACTGCGTGCGGAACGAAGCGATCCATGCCTCGGTCGCCTTCCTGCTTCGTCATCTGCCCTCGAACGTGCAGCTCGCGATCGCGACCCGGGCGGATCCGCCGCTCCAGCTGGGCAGCCTGCGCGCCGCGGGCGAAATCCTGGAGATCCGCGCCGCGCATCTTGGCTTCAGCGACGCGGAGGCCCGCGCGCTCCTGAACGACTCGCTCACGCTCGGGCTTGAGCCGGCCGAGGTGGTGCTGCTGCGGGAACGGACCGAGGGCTGGCCGGCCGGGCTGCGGCTGGCCGCGTTGTCGCTTCGGGACTCCGACGACCCGAAGGCGTTCGTGGCCGCGTTCGCCGGCGACGACCGGCAGGTCGCCGAGTACCTGCATGAGTTCGTCGCCGCCCAGCCGCGGCGGCTGCGCGAGTTCCTGCTGCGCACCTCGGTCCTTGAGCGGCTGTGCGGCCCGGCCTGCGACGCGGTGACGGGCCGGTCGGACGGCGTCGCCCGGCTGGCGGAGATTGCGCGCGCGAACCTGTTCCTGGTCTCGCTCGACCGCCGTGGCCAATGGTTCCGCTACCATCAGCTGTTCCGCGACCTGCTGCGCCTGGAGCTGGCGCGTTCCGAGCCGGAGCTGAGCGCCGAGCTGCACCGGCGCGCCTGCGGGTGGCACCGCGCGCACGGTGATGCCGACCAGGCGATCGCGCATGCGACGGCGGCTGGTGACGTCGCCGTGGCGTGCGACCTGATCGCCCGGCACTGGGTTCCGCTCTCCAACCTGGACCAGGATGAGACGATAGCCCGCTGGGTCGACGCGCTGCCCCGCGAGTCCGCTGAAGCCGACGCGCGCGTGTGCCTGGCGCGGGCCTGGGCCGCACTGGGACTTGGCGTGGTGGAGGAGATGGAGAGCTGGCTGCGGGCCGCCGAACGCGCTCCGCGGCCGGCATCCTCGCCCGGCGTTGATGTCATCCAACGGGTGGCGGCACAGGCCGCCCTGCCCCGGCAGGTCGGCGCCTTGATGGCTGGTGATGTCGCGGGGTCTGTCGCTGCCGCGAGCCGTGCCCTCGCAGTGCCGCCGGAGGCGGGCGGGCGGGGCTGGGAGGTCGCTGACATCAACCTGGGCCTGGCGCTGTCGTTCAGTGGTGACCTGGCGGGCGCGGAAGCGGCGTTGCGTAGCGGGCTTCGGCGGCTGCCCGGCGACGGGTGGTCCATTCCCTACGCCATCGGCCTGGGGCAGCTCGCCCTCGTCCTTCTCGATCAGGGCCACGCCGATGAGGCGGAAGCCATCACGGCGGACGCCGAGCGTCACATCGCCGGGGGCCGCATTGACGAGGCGCCGGCCACATCGGCGGCCGTGCTCGCCCGCGGGAGGCTGCTCGAGCTGCACGGTGATCTCGCCGCGGCCGGGACGGCCTGCGCGCGGGCCGTCGTGCTGGCCCGCCGGGGCGGGCGGCGGCTGGAGCTCGCGGACGCGCTGATCGCGCTGGCGCGGATCAGCCGCCGCCGCCGCGCGTATGACCAGGCGCGCGCGGCCGCGCGCGAAGCCCGACGGGTGCTTACGAGCTGCCCCGACCCCGGCAGGCTGGCCGAGCTCCTCGCGAGGACGGAGCGGACGCTGCAGCTGACCGCGACGCGACGCCCGGTCCCGGTCCCCGATCCCGAACTGAGTGAGCGCGAGATCGCGATCTTGCGGCTGCTGGCCGGCGAGCTGTCGCAACGGGAAATCGGCGCACAGCTCTACGTCTCCTTCAACACGGTGAAGAGCCACACCCGCAGCATCTTCCGCAAGCTCGGCGTCACCACCAGGGCCGACGCGGTCGGCCGCGGCCGCGAGCTCGGCCTGCTGTAGCGCTCCTGCCGTCCACCCTGGGTGAGCGCCCCCGCTGGGTGATGACTGCTCACCCAGCCCGGAACCAGCCTGATGCCTGCGGGCCAATCGGTCGCTCGCGACGACACGGGCAAGGAGACAGCAGGAATGAACACACCAGAGGACCGGCTGCACGTCGTGTTCGGGACCGGTCAGGTCGGCAGTGCCCTCGCCGGCCGCCTGGCCGGCCTGGGCATCCGCGTCCGGGCGGTGTCCCGGAACCGGCCCGCGGCGCGGCCTGGCATCGACTGGCGGGCCGCGGATGTCGCCGACCCTGAAGCAGCCGCCGACGCGGCCAAGGGCGCCTCGGTGATCTACCAGTGCCTGAACGCGCCTTACACCCAGTGGCCCGAGCGTTTCCCGCCGTTGCAGCGGGGCGTGCTCACCGCGGCCGAGCGCGCCGGCGCGCTGCTGGTCAGCCTGGAGAACCTGTACGGCTACGGCCCGACCGGGGGCCGGCCGATGACGGAGGAGCTGCCGCTGGCCGCGACGACCGTCAAGGGCCGGACCCGGGCCGCCATGACCGCCGAGCTGCTGGCCGCCGCCGAGGCCGGCCGGGTCCGGGTTGCCATCGGGCGGGCGTCAGACTTCTTCGGCCCCGCCGTTACCCAGGGGTCCACACTCGGCGAGCGGGTGTTCGGCAACGCCCTGGCCGGCCGGCGCGCCGACTTCATCGGCGATCCCGGCCTGCCGCACACCTACAGCTACGTTCCCGACATCGCCGCCGGCCTGGCCACCCTCGGCACCGACGCCCGCGCGGCCGGCCAGGTGTGGCACCTGCCCGGCCCGCCGACCGTCACCACCCGGGCACTGCTCGACCTGATGGCCGGCCAGCTAGGGCACCCCGTCGCCATCCGGTCGGTACCCAAGCTGGCCGTGCGCGCCCTGAGCCTGGCCAGCCCCCTGATGCGCGAGCTAGCCGAGATGTCCTACCAGTTCGACCAGCCCTTCGTCCTTGACACCAGCAAGTACGAGTCCGTGTTCGGGACGGCCGGCACCCCGCTGGCCGACGCCGTCGCCGCGACCCTCGCCTGGTACCGGACCCGGACGAGCGCGTCATGACCGCCCGGCCGATCCCCAGCACGACCGAGCCGGCGGTGAACACCGCCGGGCTGACCCCGGTCGCGGCCTGGTCGCGGCGGGTCCGGCGCGTCGGCGGGTTCATCCAGGCCGCCTTCGCCGCCTTCTGGCTGGCGCGGGCGAGCCTGGCCCTCGGCGGCCGCGCCGGGGACGCGCTGATCGCGGTGTCTGCCGCCGCGGTCGCCGGCGTGGTCGCCTACGCCATCACGGCGACGGCGGGCACCGCCCCGCGGCCGCGCGGCCCGCAGGCCAGCCGGATCGGACGGTCGGTAAACGTCGCCACCGTCATCCAGCTGGCCGCATCCTGCCTGCTGCCCGTTGCCGTGACCGCCGCGGGCCGCCCTGGCTGGGTGCTGCCGTCGATCGTGATCACGATCGGGCCGCTGCTGCTGTGGCTCGGCCACGCGGTCGGTATCCGCCGACTGCGCCTGGTCGGCTGGGCGATGACCGGCGGGCCCGTCATCCTGGTCGCCGCCGTGCCCGGCCCGGCCCTCGCCGTGACCACGGGCTTCGCCGCCGGCGCCCTGCTGCTGGGTACCGCCGCGGCCGGCTTCCGTGACCTCGCGGCCCTCCGGCCCGCCCGCCCGTCACGCCTCCACGCGAGGGCCCGATGACGACGGAACACGACCCCACGGAACACGGGCCCACGACCGGCTTCCGGCCCTTCTTCAACGCAGCCACCGGCGAGTGGATCACCTACACCGCCGTCGCCGAGGACAGCGACGGGCAGTACGTCCGCTTCAACTGGCGCAGCGCGCCCGGCGGGGTGATCCCCGAGCACGTCCACCCGCGCCAGCAGGAGCAGTTCACTATCCTGGCAGGCGAGGCACACTTCACCGTCAACGGCCATGAGCGCGTGGCCAGGGCGGGCCAGACCATCGTCGTGCCGGCCGGAGTCCCGCACTCTGTGCGGAACACCGGGGCGGCCGAGATCGACGGCGTCGTCGAGCGCCGCCCGGCCCTGCAAGCCAAGGAGTTCCACGAAGCCGTCGCCGGCCTGGTCGCCGACGGCAAGACCACGCCCGCGGGCGCTCCGAACAACCCGCTCCAGCTCGGCGCGACCTTCTGGCACTTCCGTCGTGAGAGCCGGGTCACCTCACCACCCATCTGGGTGCAGAACCTGCTGCTTCCCCCGCTGTGGGCGCTGGCGAAAGTCTTCGGCGTGCGTCCCTACTACGACCGCTGGGATAGCCGGGTCTGAGCCCTAGACGCGGCGACGGCCGGCTGGGTCGCACATCGCGCAATAAGTCCGGGCGTTTGCTGGATAATGTCGGCCTATGGACTGGAGCCTTTTCGGTTGTGCCCGCAAGGGGCACGTCACCTACGCGCCGAGCGAGCCGGAGCTGCGGGAACGGCTGGTCGCGCCGACCGTGGCGGGGCCGGCCTGGCGGTGCCTGCGCTGCGGCGCGTTCGCACCCGGCGAGCCGCACGGCAGCGGACCCGCGGCGCAGGCTCCGCTGGTCCGCCGGGGCAAGGAGCTGCGCAGCGAGCTGCTGCTCCGGGTCTTCGCCGTCGAGCGCTTCCTCCGGTTCCTCGTCCTGGGCGCTGCCGCCTACGGCGTATGGCGATTCCGGTACGACCAGGCCGGCATTCAGCGTGCGTTCAACAACGACCTGCCCGCGATCCGCACGCTGTACAGCGATCTCGGCTTCAACGTCAGTCATTCCAAGCTGCTCGGGTTCATCCAGGACGCCTTCACCCTCAACTCCCGCACGCTCCTCTACCTGGCCATCGGCCTGGCCGCGTACGCGATCATCGAGCTGATCGAGGCCATCGGCCTATGGCTGGGCCAGCGCTGGGGTGAATATTTTGCTCTGGTCGCAACTTCGGTCTTCCTTCCCTATGAGATTTACGACCTGACCGTGAAGCTGACCTGGCTGCGAATCGGAGCACTGGCGATCAACCTGCTGCTCGTCATCTACCTGGCGTGGAGCAAGCGGCTGCTCGGCGTGCGCGGGGGCAAGAAGGCATACGAGGCACAGCTGCACGCCGAGTCGGTCATCGAGGTGGAGCAGGCAGCGCTGCTGGCCGCGCGGCCCGGGCAGCACTAGGGCACCTTTGTACGAGTAGTCCCAAGGACAGCGGCGCGGGCCGGGTGGCGAGGGTGCCGGGAACCGTTACCGGGCGAGCACCCTGAACACCGTCGGCCCTAAGGGCACAGGCGCCGCTGCCGAGGTCCATGATTCCGAAGGCTTTGTGGCGCTATCACGCCACTAACTCTTCACGAAACCGAAACCCTTCACGAAAAACGCCCCGATGGTGCGGACGGGCGAGTAACGGGCGGCTCAACGCTCCCTCGTGCGCTACTTCACCGGCACGGTGGGCGGCGTCGCCCTAGCAGCCGCGCCGCCGCCGCCCGCTACTGACACCGCACCAGGGTGCTGAGCGAGCCGCGCTGCCCGGGCAGGGTCAGGGTGATGCGGTACAGGTGATCCCCCCAGACGGCCCGCAGCTGCGGGTCGTCCAGGTCGCGGCGCTCGACGCCGATGCCGCCCGCGCGCACGCCGTCCAGGGTGGCCTCGACATCGATCACGAGTCCGAACGGGAGCAGGATCCTCCCGTCGGCCACCCGCGGCTCCACGGGCGTGATGAGGTAGCACGCCGTCCGTTCGGATGACTCGCTCAGCTCCCAGCTGTCGTGGATAGCGATGAGCGGCGCGGTGCGGTCCAGCCGCAGGGTGCGCCGCCAGGAGCGGATGCCCGCCGCGGCCGGGTAGGCGGCGGCGAGGTCCAGCGCGAGCTCGGCGGCGGGCGCGGACAGCGACGCGCGGACGTCCGCGGCGCGGTGCGCGCGGCCCGCGGACTGGGGGTGCCCGGCGGGGGCGGGCGTGTTGTGCCAGGAGCTCTGCATGGTCCAGATCTGGTAGCGGTCGGGACCGAACGTCTGCCTGGTATAGACGCCGGCGCCGGGGTCGATCAGCAGCGGGCGCCCGTCGTACGCGATGACGAAGGAACCGACGTCGTTGTGGTTGTGCGACTCGTCGTTGTGCCCGGCCTTCGCGGCCAGGTACAGGCCTCCCGTGTCGCCTGCGTGCTCCCGGGCGGTCAGCACGCCGGTGGCCGGCAGCCAGGACTGGAGCGGCGCGGGGAACCGGGCGGGCGGCAGGGCGGTCCACTCGTCGTCGGTGATCGCCGCGAGCACGCGGCCGAGGGAGCCGTTGGGGCCGGTGACCAGGCTGGCGTGCTCTGGCCGCATCGCCCGGGCGTGCTGGCGCAGCTGGGCGTCCCCGGCGCGGGCGGCGAAGCGGTACAGCAGGTGCGGGACGGTGCCCGGCGGGCGCATCCCGCCGTCGGCGAAGTTGACGTGCATGTCGCCGGCGATGTGCGCGGCCATCGGGTACCGGGCGATCGCCCGCACCTTGGGCAGCTGGAACGCGCCGAAGTCGTCACCGCAGGCCTCGGTGAGCGTCTGCAGGCACTCGAACAGCGACGCGCCGGCCCGCCACCAGTAGCTGGCGCCCTCGTCGCAGCCGCCGTCCTCGGGCACCGCGTCGAGGTAGCGGTCGAGGGCGGCGACGGCCCGGGTGGCGGTGCTGATGCCGTGCTGCTCGTCCTCGAGGAGGAGGCTGCTGATGAGAAGGTTCGCGTGGATCCACGGGGTCCAGTTGTTCAGGTGCCGGGGATCGCCCAGGCCGAGCCACCACCAGTCATCGCGGTCCCGGTACGGGTCAAGGACGCGGGCGGTTACCTCGCGGCGGACGCGGGCTTCGTGTGCGCCGGCCAGCACGGCGGTCCAGGCGAGCAGCGCGGCGGTCTCGGCGGCGAACAGGTCGACGTGGGGATGATCCGGGTCGGGCAGCCCGCCCGGCTGGTGCGCGGGCAGGCACCAGGTGCTCTCCTCGCACAGCAGCCACACGCCGTCCGTGACGTCCGCGGCACTGGCGTCGCCGGTGAGGACCGCGGTGAGGACCGCGGCGATCAGCTTGTCGCGGCGGGCGAAGTACGGGCGCTCATACGCCTGGCGGTCGCCGTCCGCCTTGAACCTGCCGTAGAGGGTGGCGGTCAGCAGCGGCCACGGCCGCTCGCGCAACGGCGCGGCCTGGGCCAGCAGGCGCTCGCGGGTTTCCCCGGGCACGCGCTCCCAGTACGGCCGGTCGCCGGCCGGCGGGTACGGGCGCCAGGGCTTCAGGTGCTCCGCGAGCCGGGCGCCGGTGAAGCAGTCCGCCAGCCGCATCCTCAGGCCTCCTTGATCTGGACGAGCGTCGTCTGCCCCTCCTCGACGGTGACGGAAACCTCGTCGAACGTCGTCGTCTCCCCGGTCCACACGTCCTGGCCGCGGGCCCGCGCGGTGCCGATCCCGAACTGGGCGAGCGAGAAGCGCCCGGTGCTCGTGCCCGTGCCCAGGTTGACGAACAAGACCGCGGTCCCGCCGGCCGGATCGGGTTTCATCAGCGCCGAGATGTGCCCGCTCGCGATCATCGCCGAGCACTGCGCCCCGCTCTGGTCCAGCGCGATCATGTGCGGGTTTTTCAGTGCCGCCAGCGCATCGGGCGGCAGCGCCCCGATGTCCGCCCCGATGAGCAGCGGGCTGGCTTCCATCGCCCAGACCGACAGCTGGTTGCGCAGGTCGGCCAGGGTCCACCCGCTCGCCGGGAAATTCGGGGCGACCATGTCCAGGTCATTCCAGTGACCCGGCCCGGCGAAGGAGTGCAGGGGCAAGACCGCCGCCAGGTGGCTGAGGATCATCGGGGACGCGTTCTCGGGAGTCAGCGGGCCTTCATCGTGGGCGACCCGCCACATGTGCGCGAACCCCGCCGAAGCCCGGACGGCCGGGAGGAAGCTCGGCCTGCCGATCTGGTGGATGGGCAGTTCCTGGGAGTAGACGACGTCCGGGTTATGCCGCCGCAGGCACGCGCCGAACTCGCGGAAATGCTCCGTCAGCGCCTCCGGGCTCGTGCCCGCGGGCAGCCCGCCGCAGTCATCGACCTTGACGAAGTCGACGCCCCAGGCCGCGAACGTCTGCGCGTCCTGGTCGTAGTGGTCCCAGCTCGCGGGCAAGCCCTGGCAGGTCCTGGTGCCGATCGCGGTGTAGAGGCCGAACCGCAGGCCGAGAGCGTGCACCTGCCCGGCCAGCCAGCCGATTCCGCGCGGGAACTTCGCGGGGTCGCCGGCGAGTTCTCCGGTGGCTGACCGCCGGGCGGCCATCCACCCGTCATCGAGGTTGACGCAGTTGTATCCCGCCGCGGCCAGCCCCGAGCCGACCAGCAGTTCCGCCTGCCTGACCACCTGCGACTCGGTGATGCCGGTCCGGAACTGGTACCAGGTGTTGTAGCCCATGACCGGCCGCGACGGCGGCCAGTCACTTGTCGGGACGGCGCCAGACATCGCGTTCGTGCATGAGCTCGATCTGCCGCTCGATCACCTCGCGGCGGTATTCCTGGTGGTCGTAGGGTGCGCGGTCGAGGTACAGGTTCTTGGGGTAGACGGGCTGCTCGTAGATGACCTGGTACTGCTCGGTGGTGAGGTCCTTGACCCAGTTGTCCCACTGCGCGCTGGCCCGGAACTGGCGCAGCGCCTGCACGTCGACCGTCCCGGCGACCCAGGAGGACCCGGCGCTGTAGTTGTGCCGTCCGATGATCTGGCCGCGGTAGTCGATCACCGCCGAGCCGCCGCCGAAGGTGTCGATCGGGATGTCCGAGTCGGTGTGCAGGTAGTACGTGCCCACGTTGCAGGCGATCAGGTAGAAGTTGTTGTCAAGCGCGCGGGCGCGGTTCTGCACCTCGAACAGGCCGTTGCCGACGTGCGGGTGCGGGTAGGGGCCGCGGTAGACGACCTCGGCGCCGTTCATGGCCAGGCCGCGCGCGTTCTCCGGGTAGGAGCCCTCGTTGGCCATCAGGAACCCGAGGCGGCCGATCTCGGTGTCGGCCACCGGGTAGAACGCGTCGAGGTTGCGGCCGTACAACTCGATCCACTTGTCCCACACGTTGTGCGGGGTCACCGAGTGCTCCACCGGCAGCAGCGGCACCACCTTGTGGTGCCGCAGGATGACCTCGCCGTCCGGTGACAGGATGAACCCGACGTTGAAGAAGCGCCCGGGGAACTCCGGGTGGCGGGCCTTGGCCTGGGCCATCAGGTACGCGTTCCACTGCCGGGCGAGCGCACCGAGCGCGTCGGTCTCGGGCCCCGGGATGTCGATGGCGCACTCGCGGGCGAACTCCTCGTGGTCCAGGTCGAGGACCTCGTCGTTGAACCCCTGCAAGGCGCCTTCCGGTACGGCGATGAGCCTGACCGGCAGGTCCAGGCTGGACAGCCAGGACGCGGCCTTGATCAGGTGCGCCAGGTGCTCGATGTTGACGCTGATCTCTTCGCGCCGCCGGATGCCTCGCATCGTGGGCACCAGGCCCAGCGCCTGATAGGGCTCGATCACGGGCTCACCTCTGTCCGCCTTCGACGGTAACCGGGTTCCGTCGCTAGCGTGAGCCTCCCGCGGACCGGGGCCCGCCGCAAGAGGCCGCTACGCGCGATCAGTCGAGGCGAGCTGGTTCGCGTTGACGGGAGAGAGCGGAGGCTGGCCGGTGAGCACCCGCACAACCTCACGGGCGGCGAAGTCGCGGACGGTGCGCATCGCGTCTTCCGAGTAGTACGCCGCGTGCG
>Ga0207664_10003462_pt1 | contig 10525 bp, 8 predicted proteins | sample LARL83metaG_FD_184349 | JGI IMG/M metagenome (GOLD analysis project Ga0207664, IMG submission 184349) | Corn, switchgrass and miscanthus rhizosphere microbial communities from Kellogg Biological Station, Michigan, USA - LAR L8-3 metaG... | ecosystem: Host-associated > Plants > Roots >...
GGCAGCCGGCCGAAACCCGGCGAGCTACGGCGAGAGAAGCGCGAACAGCGGCGCCAGGAACGGCAGCAGGCCGGGCAGTCCGCCGCGGGCACCACCACGACTCCCGCCAAACAGGACAAGGCCGCGAAGTCCGCCGACGACAAGTGCAAGGACAAGAAGAAGCGCAAGAAGGACAAGGACAAGGATAAATGCGGCGGCGACTGAGCGCCGCTCTCTTACTTGCGGGGACCGCGCTTCGTCAGGTCGTCCACCGTGGCGACTGCACCTCTCAGCGCGCGGTCCATGGTGAGATGTGCGTTCCGCTCCGCCGCTTCCCGGGCTTTGGCGGCGAAGCTCTCCTCCCGCAGCAACCGGCCCAATCTGTCTTGCAACTCCGCGGGCACCAGGCCTGACAGGAGTCCGGCACCCAGAGTCTCGATCTTGGTGGAGGTGACCCGTTCGGTGAAATACATGGGCAGCATGAGCTGCGGCTTGCCCGCTTGCAGGAAGCTGCCGACGATATTGTGGCCGCCCATGCTCAGCCCCACGTCGCAGAGCGCAGCGGCCTTGACCACATCCAGTGGCTCGCCGGTGATCCGCAGATTGCCGCCGGCATATTGTTGGACCAATTGTGGCGCTGCACGCGGCAGGTAAGCCAGGACCGGCTGGCTGGTGGCGGCCAGGGTCTTGAGGATGGCGACGACCTCTTCGACGGGTTCGAGATACGCGAATATCTTCTTGCCTGGTAGCTCCGGCCACTCCGGGGCGGCGCCCATGCCAGGCTGGAAATTGCCCAGGTAAGTGACGTTGCCGCGCGGACCATAATCGTCCAATTCGGGATAGGTATAGATCTCGCGCGCATCGGCTTCGGCATAGAGGGCGCCCACGCTTGCCAGGCGGGGTGCGTCGAGTGCATCCAGTCCTCTATTCATGCCTTCGAGCACCACCTGCTCGCGCGCCGCCATGAGCTCGGGTCTGGCATCCTTCGCCCAGGTCCGCAGCAGCGGCAATGGGGATACCGGCGGCGGTACCAGGAAACCGATGCCAACCACGATGCTACGGATGCCTGTGCCCCGTGCAGCCAGGAGCGCACCGGGTGCATGGGCGCAACGGACGATGTCCGGCCGCACCAGGTCCAGCAGGTTGCGCCAGGCGCGCACCCGTGCCACCACCGCGTCTGGGTTGCCGTAACCCAGGTTTATCAGTACGTCGGCGAAGGTCATGGGCCGCTTCAGTATCATGTGCCGGGGTATGACGCTGGTGGGCGCCTGGTAATAAGGGAAGTGGGTGCCCAGCACGCGCTCGGCATGGGATAGATCCCGTAACGCGAAATGCACTTCGTGGCCGGCCTTGGCGATGGCCTTGGCCGCGATGTGAGTCCCTTCGATGTAGGCCAAGCCGTTGCCCAATTCCCAGCAGATCAATACACGTGCCATGGCTTGCTCCGGCGCTCAGTTGCGTAGGCCGGCGGCGGCCAGTTGCTCGACTATGCCGATGGTCCGGGTGACGGCCTGCTCCAGCGTCAATGCAGCCACCCGCGAGGCCACCGCCCGTGCCCGCTCATCCAGCGAAGCATCTTGCCGCAGCCGGTCGAGCTGCTGGGCGATCTCATCTGCCCGCAGACGGGAGTACCCGGCCACGCCGGCAGCAGCGAGCCGCTCGGCGATGACGCGTTCCGGCAGCAGCGCCGGCACTGCCAGTTGCGGCTTGCCGGCCGCAAGGAAACTGGCGGCGATCTGGTGGCTGCCATGACTCACGCCGAAGTCGCAGAGAGCCACCGCCTGGACCACATTCACGGGTTGCGTGACGATGCGCAGGTTGCTTCCGGCGTGGCGTTGCAGCAGTGATTCCGGGGCATGCGCCATATATACCAGCACCGGCAGGTGGGTGGCAGCTAGCGTCTCCAGCAGCACGGAAATCCCCTCGTACGCTTCCAGGTAGGCGAATATCCTCTTGCCCGGCACGTCCGGCCACTGCGGCGTAGCCCCCGTGCCTGGCTGGATCACGCCCAGGTACTCCACGTCCGTACGCGGACCGTATTCGTCCAGTTCCGGATAGGTGAATAACAGGCGTGCATCGGCTTCCGCGTAGAGTGCGCCGATGTGTGCGACGCGCGGCGCGCCGATCGCATCCAACGCCACGTTCATGGATTCCTGCAATTGCCGCTCGCGCATCGCGACGGCCTCATCGTTACCGTCCTTGAGCCAGCTGCGCGATAGCGGCAGCGGGGTGCGGTTGGGCGGCACCAGGGATCCTATGCCCATCACCAGGGTACGTATGCCCGTGCCCCGAGCCGCCAGGAGTGCACCCGGCGCACTGGCGCAGCGGACTACATCGGGTTTGAGGCCCTCGAAGAGCCGGCGCCAGGCTCGCACCCGGGCGGTCATATTGCCGGCACTACCTAGTCCCAGGTTGATGAGTACATCGGCGAAATTCATAGGCCGCCGCAACTGCCGGTGCGGAGCCACCGGTACCACCTGGGTCGGCGCCTGGTAATACCTGATACGGCTGCCGAAGATACGCTCCGCATGGCTGAGGTCCCGGCCGGCGAAGCGCACGTCATGACCCTTCTTGGCCAGAAGCTTAGCACTGATGGCGAGGCCCTCGATGTAGGCCAAGCCGTTTCCGATCTCCCAGCAGTCCAATATGCGCGCCATCAGTCCCTCGGCACTACTTTGAAACGATCGTGGCTCCAGAGATACTGTTCCGGCACCTTGCGGATATGGTCTTCCAGCAGCTTGTTCACCCGCATCAGGTCCGCCACCGGATCCTCGCTGGGGAAATCCTCCAGCGCGGGCAATACGGTCACCCGGTAACCCTGGGTGCCCGGCAGGCGCTCACCGAAGAACGGTACCACCGCGGCGCCGCTGCTCTTCGCCAGTTTCGGCAGGCCGGGATTGGTAGGCGCGGGGATGCCGAAGAAGGGCACCATGATGCTGTTCTTGCCGCGGTAGCCCTGGTCGGTGGCGTACCAGATGGGTTTACCGTCTTTCAGGCTGCGCAGCAGCATCCGCACGTCGTTGCGCTGGATCGCATGCTCGAAGAGTTTCTCCCGGGCGCGCCGCATCACGTACTCGATCACCTGGTTGCGGATCGGCCGGTACAGCATGAAGAGGTCGGTGTGCAGGCCCAGCATGCGCCCGCAGACCTCCAGCGTGGTGAAGTGCCCAGCCAGCAGGATCACGCCCTTGCCCCGCGCCCGCGCCGCCTTGAGGTGCTCCAGGCCCTGTACCGGACCCAGCCGGTCCATGCGCTCATGGCTCGCCCACCAGCACATGCCGAACTCGATGATGGCGGTGCCCATGGAGGTGAAGTGCTTGCGCGCGAGCTTGCGGCGGTCCGCCGCGTCCAGCTCCGGGAAGCAGAGCTCCAGGTTCTTGAGGGTGATGCGGCGCCGGCGCGGCGCCACCTGCCAGAACAGCCAGCCGGTGATGCGTCCCAGCATGAGTTGGATGGGATAGGGCATCAGCACGCCCAGCCGGATGTAGCCGATCAGCAGCCAGGCGGGCCAGTTACGCGGATGGAAGAGCTCGGCCTTCATGCAGGGCGCAGTATAAAGTCTAGGCATATCAACATGCTATGATGCCGAGCGGTTTTGTTGAGGCGTCGTGTTAGCGGCGCTCGGCGGGGCAGGGATGCGCCGCCCGCGACTCAATCGCTCGGCGCTTGAGTCGGCGGAGGCGAGTCCGGACACGCGCCGGACTCGCCGAGTAGCAAAAGTCCAGGAAGGACTTTTGCGGGGATTCTTGACAGGCACAGGGGCTTGCATGCAGCTCAGCGTTCCGCAGTTCGACGGGGTCCGGGTGCTGGTGGCGGGTGATGTGATGCTGGACCGTTACTGGTTCGGTCCCACCCAGCGCATCTCGCCGGAAGCGCCGGTGCCGGTGGTGCATGTGCGGGACACCGAGGAACGCCCCGGCGGCGCCGGCAACGTGGCGGTGAACCTAGCGAGCCTCGGGGTGCATTGCACCGTGCTCGGCATCACCGGAGACGATGCCATCGCCGACAGCCTGGCGGCGGCCATGGAGAAGCGCGGCGTGCGCTGCCGCTTCAACCGCCTCAAGAACGCCTCCACCATCACCAAGCTGCGGGTGCTGTCGCGCCACCAACAGCTCATCCGTCTGGACTTCGAGGAGAGCTTCGGCAGCTTCAGCGGGGCGCCGTTGCTGCCGCTGTTCAAGCCGGAACTGAAGGATGCGGACGTGGTGATCCTCTCGGACTACGGCAAGGGCAGCCTGGCTGCCGTGCAGGAGCTCATCAGCGCCACCCGCGCCGCCGGCAAGCGTGTGCTGGTGGACCCCAAGGGACGCGACTTCACCAAGTACAAGGGTGCGAGCCTCATCACCCCCAACCTGGGCGAGCTGGAAGCGGTGGTGGGAGAATGCCCGGACGAAGCCAGCATCGTCGCCAAGGGCGAGAAGCTGAGGGACGAGCTCGGCCTGGAGGCCCTCCTGGTGACCCGCAGCGAGCACGGCATGACCTTGCTGCAGAAGGGGTTCCCGGCGCTGCACCTCCCGACCCAGGCCCAGGAAGTCTCGGACGTGACCGGCGCCGGTGACACCGTCATCGCAGTGCTGGCGGCGGGCCTCGGCGCGGGACTCGATTTCCCCGCAGCCGCCCAGCTTTCCAACCTTGCCGCCGGGGTGGTGGTGGCCAAGCTCGGCGCCGCCACCGTCTCGCCGGCTGAGCTGCGACTGGCGGCCCACAGTCGCAGCGGCAGCGGCGCCATGGACGAGGCGGCGGTGCTGGACGCGGTGAGCCATGCCCGCAGCCAGGGCGAACGCGTCGTCATGACCAACGGCGTGTTCGACATCCTGCACGCCGGCCATGTCACCTACTTGGAGGCGGCGCGCCGCCTGGGCGACCGGCTGGTGGTGGCGGTGAACGACGATGCCTCAGTGAAGCGCCTGAAGGGCGCTACGCGTCCCGTGAATACGCTGGCCAACCGCATGACGGTGCTGGCGGGCCTGTCCTGCGTGGACTGGGTGGTGCCCTTCAGCGAGGACACGCCCGAGCGGCTGATCTGCAAGCTGCTGCCCGACGTTCTGGTTAAGGGGGGCGACTACCGCGCGGAGGACGTGGCGGGCTACAAGTGCGTCACCAAGAACGGCGGGGAGGTGAAGATCCTGCCTTTTGTAGACGGGCTCTCCACTACAAACACCATCGAAGCCCTCAAGAAGTCCTGAGCGCGCGATGCGTCTCCTATACACGCTCGTTCTGCTGCTGCTGGCGCCCTTCGCCTTCGTCTGGTTCGCCTGGCGTGGCTACCGTCAGACCGGCAGTGCCGACAAGCTCGGCGAGCGGCTCGGCAGCTCGCCGTTCCTGCAGCCGGGAATGGCCATCTGGGTGCACGGCGCTTCCGTCGGCGAGATCCGCGCCGCCGCGCCCCTGGTGCAGACCCTGCACCGCAGGTTCCCGGAGCGGCCCATCCTTGTCACCACCTTCAGCGCCACCGGCCGGCGCCATGCGCGCCAGCTCTTCGGCGACAAGGTCATGGTCTCACTGGCACCCTACGACCTGCCGTTCTTCGTCAGCCGCTTCCTGCAGAGCACCCGGCCTGCGGTGGCGGTGATCATGGAGACCGAGATCTGGCCCAACCTCTATGCCGCCTGTGAGAAGCGCAACATCCCCATGTTGCTGGTGAGCGCCCGCATGTCGGCCCGCTCCTTCGAGACCTATTCGAAGTACGCCTCCCTCACCCGCGGCGCACTGCGGCGCCTCCAGGCGGTGGCGGCCCAGAGCGAGGCGGACGCGGCGCGCTTCAAGGCGCTGGGCGCGCCGGAGGACCGGCTCACGGTGATGGGCAACCTCAAGTTCGATGTGCAGGCCGGTCCCGACCTCAAGGCTGCGGGCCAGGCCCTGCGCCAGCGGCTGTTCGGCCACGCCGGTGTGCTGGTGGCGGGGAGTACCCGCGAGGGCGAGGAGCCGATCCTCCTGGAGGCCTTTCGCAAGCTGCTGCAGTCCCAGCCCAACACGGTGCTGGTGCTGGCACCGCGGCATCCCGAGCGGGCCAGTGCCGTGACCGCCGCCATCGGCGCCGCGGGCTTCGGTTTCCGGCGGCTGAGCGGCGGCGAGGCGCCGGTGATGCCGGGCGAGGTGCTGCTGGTGGACGTGCTGGGCCAGCTCATGAAGTTCTTCGCTGCGGGGGACCTGGCCTTCGTGGGCGGCACCCTGGTGCCGGTGGGTGGCCACAACCTGCTGGAACCGGCCGCGGTAGGCCTGCCGGTGCTGGCGGGCCCGTATCTCGAGAACGTCAAGGACGTGGCGCAGATGCTCCAGGAGGCCGGCGTGCTCACGCCGGTGACCGATGCGGATTCCGTGGCCGCCGCTGCCGCGTGGCTGCTGGGCAATCCCGGCACCCGCCGGAGCATCGGCGACGTGGCTGAAGCCAAGGTCATGGAGAACCGCGGCGCTCTTGACCGGGCCGTGGAACTGGTCAGATCCCAACTCACCCGCAGATAAAAAAACCCCGGCTCTCGCCGGGGTTTCCTTTTTCGATTTCCGGCTCTTGTCTCAGCGCGGTGGCTTGGTGCTGGCCGCTGGCGCCGCCGTGGTGCCGGCGGAAGGAGTAGTCAGGAAGGGGTTCGTGGCGGCGGAGGGCGCCGCGACGGTGCCTCCCGACGGCGCACCCATCTGCTCGCTGCTGGCGGGCACCGTCATGTCCGCAGCGGGCGACGGCACCTGCAGCAGGGCGTTGACCTGCTTCACGTCCTGCTCGGTGAGGATGCCGGCCGAAGCCTTCAGCGTCAGCACGCTCTCCAGATAGTTGTAGCGGGCGTTGGCGAAGCTGGTCTCCGCCGTCAACAGGTTCTGGCGGGCGGTCAGCACGTCCACGATGGTGCGGGTGCCCACTTCCATGCCGGTCTGGGTGGCGTCCATGGAAGTCTGGTTGGACTTCACCGACTGCTTGAGCGCGGTCACCTGGGAGATGCCGGTGAGCACGCCGAGATAGGCGGTGCGCGCCTGCTGCTCGGTCTGGCGGGTCACCAGCTTCACGTTGTCCAGGGAAGCCTGGTACTGGTACTGGGCCTGGTTCACGCGGGCCCAGGTGGAGCCGCCATTCCAGATGGGCCACGACAGCTGCAGCATGGCCTCGTTGGAGTTGACGGTGCTGGGGTTGTCGAAGGGCTGTGAACCCAGGCCGGCAGCGCTGAAGTCACCGGTGGTGGTGTCGGTGTTCTTGTTGTGCGTCAGCACCAGGCTCAGGCTCGGAAGGTGCTGGCCGCGCTCTATGCCGACGCTGGCACTGGCCGCATCGGCGGCGGACATGGCGGAGAGCAGCTTCGGGTTCTGCTTCAGAGCCTGGTCCACCCACTGCTGGGCGCTGTTCGGATCCGGCGAGCGCAGCGGCATGTCCACGCTGGGCTCCATGAGGTCGCCCACCGGCTGGCCGATGATGGAGCGCAGCTGCTCCTCGGTGGTGATCACCTGCTGCTGGGCGGAGATCAGGTTGGCCGCGGACTGGTCGTAGGCCGCCTGGGCGTTCTCCACGTCCGTGATCGCGCTCATGCCCACCTCGTACTTCTCCTTGGCCTGCTCCAGCTGCTTGGCGTTGGCATCGGCCGCGGCGCGATCAGCCTTGAGGGTGTCGCGGGCGTTGAGCACGTTGAAGTAGGCAGTGGTGGTGCGTTGCAGCAGGTCCTGCTGAGCCGTCTGGAAGTCCGCTTCCGCTTGGGCCTGCTGGGCGCTGGCCTGTTCGATGGCGCTCCAAGCGCTCCAGTTGAAGATGGCTTGGGTGAGCTGGGCATTCCAGGTCGTACGATGGTCACGGGAGGTGATAGTGGTGTCCACGAACGAAGCCTGGCCATTGGGCAAGGTCAGCAGCTGCGGCTGGTTGCTGGTGGTGCGAGTGAGGCTACGCTGGCCATTGAGGGTGATGTTCGGGAAATACCCGCCGCGGGCGATGGCGCCGTTCTCTTCCTGGGCCTGGTAGTTGGAGTAGGCCTGCTGGAAGGTGGCGTCGTTCTTGACCGCCAGCTGGTAGATGTCCCAGAGATCCGCCGCCCGGGCGGCAGGGGCCGCGGCCGCCGTAATGAGGGCGCCCATGGCCAGGGAAAGGGTGGTCTTACGCATAGCTCCCATCCGTCCGTAAGGTGACTGTTGTAGTCAAATATAACACTATATCGCCTACCTGACAAGGACCCATTTCTGGGGCCCTCAGGCCGCCACCCTTTAGATGGCTCAGTATCGTGCCAGGTTGGGGTCCACTACCTGGGACCAGGCGTCTATGCCGCCCGCGAGGTTGGCCACCTGCTCATAGCCCTTGGAGGCCAGGAAGGTCGCCACCTGCTGGCTGCGGCCGCCGTGGTGGCACATCACCACGTAGCGAGCCTTGGGGTCCAATTCCCCGAGCCGCTCCGGTATCTGTCCCATGGGGATGTGGCGCGATCCTTCTACATGGACCTGCGCGTACTCCCAGGGTTCCCGCACATCCAGCAAAACCGCGTTGTCGCCTTGCTCCAGGAGCAGGGTACGGGCGGCACCGGGGCTGAGTTGCGGGACGTTCGCCATCAGAACCTGAAACGTTTGGGCTCGGCGGCGTTCTTCAAGGCTGGCACGTCGGTCTCGAACAGGCTGATGCGCGACCAGCTCTCTTCGGCGGTGCGGGTCACCAGGATGCCTTCCATCACCGGCGAGCTGCCCACGATCATGAACAGGCGGCCGCCCACGTTGAGGCGCTGGGCATAGGCGGCGTCATAGGTGGGTAGGGAACCCGTGACCACGATGACGTCATAGCGCTGCTCCAGCCAGTCCAGGCCCGTGCCGTCGCGGGTCTCGAGCTTCACGTTCTTGAAGCCGAGGCCCTTGAGGGTCTTGGCGGCGCCTTCGGTGAAGTCAGGGTGGATGTCCACTGACAGCACCTCGCGGGCGCATTTGGCGAGGCAGGCGGCGAAGTAGCCGCTGCCGGTGCCGATCTCCAGCACGCTCTCGATGGGCTCCGGCGCTAGCGCCTGCAGCACGCGGCCCTCGATGGTGGGGATCCACATGCACTCGCCGTGGGGCAGCGGCAGCGGCGTGTCCGCATAGGCCAGCTTGCGGTAGGCCTCCGGCACGAACTTGTCCCGGGGCAGGGCTTCGAACACCGCCAGGGTGCGCGCATCCAGCACATGCCAGGCACGGATCTGCTGCTGGACCATCTGGCTGCGGGCGTCTTGCATGTCCATGGGGTTTTTTCCGCGGGAAAAAGGCCGGTTTGTGGCTGCAAAGGTTAAAGGCTGGGGCGGCCCTTGGCAAGACGAACTGTCACTTCCACGGGTGACAGATGTCACGTGGACGAGGCGTCCCGGACGTCCGGCGTATAATGCGCTGCGCGTCTCGCGAGAGGCGCAAGGAAGCTGGGGGTGCCCTTCACTGGGCTGAGACCCGCCAGCCCTGCCAGACCGTCGCGAGCGCAGGTAGGACAAGGCGCGAACGGGCGAGGAACCGGAGCGTACTCCGACGGTACGTGAGGATTCCGAGCACGTTCGCAACGCAGTCATACCAAGCGCAGCAGGACTGGCAGGTGCTGGGAACCCTTGGAACCTGGCCAGGTTCGCAGGTAACCGGACAGTAAGCCGGACACCGCGGACATCCGGCGAGGGAATGCTTCGCGGTGGCTCCGGCACCGTGCGTTCCCTCGTCCCACGACGAGGAATCGAACATGAGCGCCGTCCCCGAAGATTTCGTCCGCCGCACCGACGCCCTGGCCGAAGAGGCGACCCGGCCTTTCGCCAGTTCCCGCAAGATGTATGTCACCGGCAGCCGCCCGGATCTGCGCGTGCCGATGCGTGAGATCGCGCTCAGCGACACGCCCGCCATGTTCGGCGCCGAGAAGAACCCGGCCTTCCACGTCTACGACACCTCCGGCCCTTACACCGATCCCGCGGCCAAGATCGACCTCTTGAAGGGACTCGCGCCGCTGCGCGCCCGATGGATCGAGGAGCGGGGCGATTCCGAAGTGCTGGCCCAACCCACGTCGGAATTCATGCGGCGCCGCGAACAGGACCCCAAGCTCGCCCATATGCGCTTCGAGCGCCAGCGCCCGGTGCGCCGCGCGCGCGCCGGCGCCAACGTGAGCCAGATGCATTACGCCCGGAAGGGTATCGTCACCCCGGAGATGGAATTTATCGCGATACGCGAGAACCAGCGCATCGAGGCTATCCAGGAAGCGCATCTCCTGAAGCGCCATCCGGCGGAATCCCATGGCGCGCGCCTGCCGAAACTCATCAGCCCGGAGTTCGTGAGGGACGAGGTGGCGCGCGGGCGCGCCATCATCCCCAACAACATCAACCATCCCGAGAGCGAGCCGATGATCATCGGCCGCAACTTCCTGGTGAAGATCAACGCCAACATCGGCAATTCCGCCGTCACCTCCGGCATCGCCGAGGAAGTGGAGAAGCTGGTGTGGGCCACGCGCTGGGGGGCGGACACGCTCATGGACCTCTCCACCGGCAAGCACATCCACGAGACCCGCGAGTGGATCATCCGCAACGCGCCCATCCCCATCGGTACCGTGCCCATCTACCAGGCCCTGGAGACGGTGGACGGCCGGGCCGAGGAACTGACC
>Ga0207664_10003463_pt1 | contig 10525 bp, 7 predicted proteins | sample LARL83metaG_FD_184349 | JGI IMG/M metagenome (GOLD analysis project Ga0207664, IMG submission 184349) | Corn, switchgrass and miscanthus rhizosphere microbial communities from Kellogg Biological Station, Michigan, USA - LAR L8-3 metaG... | ecosystem: Host-associated > Plants > Roots >...
TGCCGCGCTCGTCGATGGTGATGATGCCCTCGACCGCGGTTTCCAGAATCGCGCGGAGTCTCTCCTCGCTGTCTTTGACGGCGGTCTGGGCCAGCTCTTGTTGTGCGCTCAATTCTTTGGCGTGGTCCGCGCTAATGGTGGCGCGCGCTGATTCCAACGCTTTAAGTCGCGCAATGAGCTCTGCCCGAGACATTTTCTCGAGACCGGTTGACTTCATCCATGCCAATTATCCGGCAAAATGCGGGCTATTCCAACTCGCAAATTGCGCAACCTTTTAAAATCTTAAATTTTGCGGCGCGTATTTCCGTTCGCTTCGCCGCCGTGAGGTCGGAAGGAGGGCGGGGCGGTGACGCGCAGATGATATAGCGGCCCTCCGCCTTTCCCCTCTCCCACGAATGAGAGAGGGGCAGGGGTGGGGCTGGCTGTGTTTCCACAGCAACATCTTAGTGACCCAACAGTTGCGCGCGGTATTCCGTGGGCGATTGGCCGAGAATTTTCTTAAATACCCGGTTGAAATGCGTCAGCGATTGAAAACCGACTTCGAACGCGATTTCACTCACTCGGAGATTCGGATTGAGCAGGAGGTTCTTCGACTTCTCGATGCGCACGCGCGAGAGGTAATCCGTGAAATTGATGCCGGTCACTTTCTTGAACATCTTGCAGAAATAAAACGTGCTCGTGTTCACCGCCTTGGCAACCTGCCCGAGCGATAGCTCCTCGGTCTGGTGCTCGTGAATATATTCCTTGGCGCGAATGATGACCGGCGGTTCGGAATTTTCCTGCTGCACCACCACCTGGTTGCTTAACATGGAAAGGTGCTGGGCAAAAATGCTGAGCAGCTTCACCACGGAATCGTGCTGCTTGGTGGAAATCACCTTGGTATCGAAATAGGCCGCCTGGAGCTTGTTGCGGTCAATGCCCATGCCCCATTCTTCGGCCAGCTTGGCGGCGCGGTCGAATTGGGTCGGCGTGGGCTTCTTGCGGAATACCTGTCCCGTCTGGAGAAAACCAATCAGGCGATCGCCCAACCGCACCGGGACCGCGGTGTCGCACATGCCCACCGGACAAGTAATCGTTTGGGCATCATTAATGGCGCTTTGGGAGAGGGCTTCCTGCACTTGCAAACACGCGCTGCAGGCCCGGCTCTTTTGTGACATCAACTGGCAAAACGGATTCTCGTTGCGCTTGCCGTGATGCGGCAATTGCCATGACTCCACCGGACGCAAGGCGACCGGCATTCCCGTCGCCTCACTGAAAGCTTTTTCGTAATCCTGGTAAATCTTGGAGTTGACCATGGCTTCGACCAGCGCGCGGCCGTTGCCGTTGCCGTTGCCACTGCCGGGAGCCGCAAAGGGGTTCTTGGACTTGAACGCCGGATCCCGTTTTAGCGCCAGATCACTGGCGTGTGACTCGCCGCCAAAAGGAGCCGCTTCCCTGCGAGCTTCAGGAGCATCTACCCGGCTTCCCACTTCCTGCCTCACCAATGTTGTTTGCATGGGAGCAATTTAGGGGCAGGCCCTCACCGCAACAATTGGGAAGGACCCTGAATCGAAACTACTACTGAGTGCCATACAGCATAAGGGAAACCCTTATACGGTGTTAGGGGTGGGACGGAAGTTGCCGCCATTCTTTTCTCGAAAAGAACGATTTTCGCGCGGTGAAATATTTTTTCGCGACGACCCTGGTTTTTTCCGGCACCGCACCGCACAGCGGTTTCTGCGGACTGTTCGAGCCTTTTTGTTTTTGCCAAGGCAACAAATGAGCGATTCGGTCATAAGCTGTACCCGAAGGTGAAAATCGATTTAATAAGAACTATTGATTAACGGGCACAGATATTTTTTATTTGTCAGAATCCGCGCAATTCGCAAAAAAATGTTCTCTGAGCAACCCGTGAATTCAGCCTTTCGCAATTTCGGTTCAGCGGGCAAATTGGCCGCAAATGAGAGCATACCTCTTCGCTCTTTGCGCCTTTGTCGCCGCGACTGCTTTCAGCGCGGAGTCGAATGCGCCTGCCCTCATTCCGGCGCCGCAGAAAATGGAGGTAACGAAAGGCCGGTTTCTGCTCACACCGGTCACGCGCATACTCGTGGACGAATCCTCCGCGGCAACGGGCGATTACCTCGCCGGCAAACTCCGATCCACGACGGGCTATCCGCTGGCTATTTACAAAACCGCTGAACCGGAAAAAGGGGTCATCCAACTGACCACCAAGGGAGCAAAGCCGGACCTGGGGCCGGAAGGATACGAATTGCAGGTCTCGTCAGATGCGATTGAGATCAAAGCTCCGACGCCAGCCGGCTTGTTTTACGGCCTCCAAACCCTGCTGCAATTGTTTCCCCCGCAAATTTTTTCGACGAACGTCGTCAACAACGTCGTCTGGGAAATCCCGTTTGCGGTGCACATCGAGGATCAGCCGCGTTTCAAATGGCGCGGGTTTATGCTCGATGTCAGCCGCCATTTTTTCGACAAGAGCGAGGTTGAACGCGTGCTCGATGAGATGGCCTTGCACAAGTTGAACATGTTTCATTGGCACCTCGCGGACGACCAGGGCTGGCGCATTGAAATAAAAAAATATCCCAAGCTGACCGAGATCGGCGCGTGGCGAAAACAAAGCCCTCTCACGCCGCCGGCGGGTGAGAACCAGCAGGCTGATCACGAGCATCCCGCGTGGGTCGAGGCGCCCAAGACGGCCTATGGACCGGATGGCCGCTACGGCGGATTTTACACGCAGGACGATATTCGCGAGGTCGTCGCCTATGCCGCGGCGCGACACATCACGGTTGTGCCGGAAATTGAAATGCCCGGCCATGCCATCGCGGCGCTCGCGGCTTACCCGGAATTGAGTTGCGATGCCGGCCATTACACCACGGACGTGAAGGCCGGCGTCAACCGCGGGGTTTTCTGCGTCGGCAACGACGAAGTGTTTACTTTCCTCGATAACGTGCTGACCGAGGTGTTTCAATTGTTCCCCGGCAAATACGTGCACGTGGGCGGCGACGAAGTGAATGGCGCCGTTAAGAAAACGACGTGGGGACAGTCGCCCGCGTGCCAGGCGCGCATGAAAGCGGAAGGGTTGAAGAGTCTGGACGAATTGCAGGGCTGGTTCACGGGCCGCATCGGAAAATTCGTCAGCGAACACGGCAAGACGATGATTGGCTGGACGGAAATTGCCGAAGCGCCGCTGCCGCCCAATGCGGTGGTGATGGATTGGGTCGGCGGGGCGATGGTCGCCGCCACCAACAGGCACGATGTGGTGATGAGTCCGACAAAGTTTTGCTACTTCGATTATTACCAAGCCATTGATCCCGCCACCGAGCCGTCCGGGATCGGAGGATTTTTGCCGCTCGAGAAAGTTTACTCTTTTGAACCCGTTCCGAAGGGGCTCGCGCCGGAATTCCAAGCGCACATCCTGGGCGGCCAGGCCAATTTGTGGACCGAATATATCGCCTCGCTGGCGCACGCGGAGTACATGACCTTCCCGCGGTTGTGCGCCCTGGCTGAAGTCGATTGGTCACCCAAAACGGCACGCGACTGGAGCAATTTCAGCCAGCGCCTGAAAGTCCATGAACAGCGGCTGGATGTAATGGGGGTGAATTATTGGCGCGATCTTTCGGTTAAAATCGGGGAATGGACACCGGCGCAACTCACGACCAACGCCAACGGCACCAACCTGGAATGGGACATTACCTCGGAAGTGAAGGCGCCAGGGGAATATCGACTGACGTTTCAGTATCGCCATGGTTCGGGGTTGGTCATCAATTCTGTTTCGCTGCTGGAAAACGGAAAAGAAATCGCCGCCGACCCGCATATGGGTTTTGCCGCGCGGAATCCGACCCGGCCGGTTTTTGTTCTCAATCTTCCCCGGCAAACCGCCGGCGCCAAATATACCGTGCGCGCAACAGTGATCGGTACGGATTCATCCGGCACGGTGACATCGCTATTTAAACAACCATGACCAAACCAACCTTACTCGTTCTCGCTGCCGGTATGGGCAGCCGTTACGGCGGCCTCAAACAAATCGATCCAGTCGGTCCGGAAGGCGAAACCATAATTGATTATTCCATTTTCGACGCCATGCGCGCCGGCTTTGGAAAACTCGTGTTCGTGATCCGCCACGAAATTGAGGATGCCTTTCGCGAAGCAATCGGCGCGCGTTTCGAGAAGCGCCTGCCGGTGGAATATGTTTTTCAGGAATTGGACAAATTGCCGCCGGGTTTTTCCGTTCCGCCGAATCGCAAAAAGCCGTGGGGCACGGGCCAGGCGATCCTGATGGCCGAAGAGGTCATTCGCGAGCCGTTCGCCGCGATTAATGCGGATGATTTTTATGGCGCGGCTTCGTTTCGCGTGCTGGCCGAGCATTTGCGTTCCGGCTCGCCGGATTACGCGATGGTTGGCTTTGTCTTGCGCAATACGCTCTCGGAATTCGGCAGCGTCGCGCGCGGCGCCTGCGAAGTTGGCCCCGATGGTTATTTGGTAGGCGTGACGGAGTTGACGAAAATTGAAAAGGACGGTACCGGCGCAAAATACACAGATGCCTCCGGCGCGATCCAGCGCCTGAGCGGCGATGAACCGGTGTCGATGAACATGTGGGGCTTCACCCCCAGCTTGTTTCCGCATTTGCGCGAGCAACTGATTGAATTTCTCAAACGGCATGGCCAGGAGGAAAAATCCGAATTGTATATTCCGACTGTCGTCAACGAACTCGTCAAGGCGCGCAAAGAGCGCTGCAAAGTGTTGCGCACGACAGATTCCTGGTTTGGCGTGACCTACCGCGAAGACCGTCCGTTTGTGGTGGAAGGCGTCCGGGCGCTGATCGCGCGCGGGGATTATCCGAAGAAGCTTTGGAGCTGAACGCGGCTTCCGAATAACTTTGAACCGTCAATCAGTCCCGGGAATTTTCGCAAACGCTCGCCTCGTCAGGCGTTTGGGACATATGGCGTGGGATTCCGATTGAACTCGGCGGAACCGCCAACCGGAATACTCAAGGTGCGCCAGGCGGGGCCACAATAGTGTTTGGCGATGTAAACAATCTGACCGATGTGATACGCGTAATGCGTGAGTTGTCGATTCACCGCTTGCAACACGGTCAAGGGTTCTCCACGAATCGTGATCCTTCGCGCCGTGTCGGAATCATGAAGCGGTTCCAATGCCGCGAACAAAGTCGTCCATCCGTGCTCCCAAACCTGGATCAGTTTCTCGCGCGTATCCTCTGAGGTAATTTGGAACTCCCTATCGCGATTGCGGTCGGGCTTTTCACCGTCGCTCGTGAGAAAATCGGTCCAGCGCGAAACCAAATTACCGCCCACATGCTTCACGATAATGGCAATACTATTGTCACCCGTGGTTGGTCGCGCGAAGAACTGCTCGTCGGATACCTGAGAAATGGCGCCGTCTCCCAACGACTTGAGCCGTCTGAACTCACGGAGGACGAGCAGCAGGTAAGGTTCGCTCATAAATCAGCATTCTGAAACAGCGCGACAAGCGGAGATAGAACGCTGCGAACTTCGTCTGCGGTGAGTTTCTGGATGTCCTGCATACATTTTGGAATAGCTGAAAGGTGGTCCGTTTAAGGTTCAGAAAAAGAGCCACGCTGGACGTGGAATGTCAACCGTGAATGCGGAAGGGAGAACGGCAATCAGGTTCGACAATGATCGCTGCGCGCGGGCTTTCAAAACCACTTTAGCTTTTTTTTCACTTTCCCTTAAAATTTCTTTTTCAGTTTTCTTCGATTCGTTCTCAAGCGCGCGCGTCTTTTTCCGATTAGGTGGCATCTCGCGAAAGTGGGATAGGCAGCCGGCAGCCTGAAACAGCCGGCGGGATAAAACGGTGCGCGGCCCTTAAATGCGCACCCGCGGCAAGGACGCTGCGCAAAATCAATGCCCCCTTAAATAAGGGGCGACTCACGGAATAGAGTTATGGTCATCAATACTAACCTGTCGGCGCAGAGCAGTGCCAATCTGCTCATGCAATCCTCCACTCAACTCAGCAAATCCCTGGCCCGCTTGTCATCCGGCTCGAAAGTCGTTTCGCCGTCGGACGATAGCGCCGGTCTCGCCGTCTCCATGAATTTGGAGGCGCAAATGGGACGCAATACCGCCGCTCAAAACAACGTCGGCAACGCCGTCTCGCTCAACCAGACTCAGGACGGTTACCTCCAGCAGGTTTCCAATGCCCTGAATCGCATGAGCGAACTGGCCATTCAATCGCAGGACGTCACCAAGTCGGATAGCGACCGCGGCCTGTATCAGCAGGAATACCACACGCTGGCGCAATACATCAACAACGTGGCGACCAAGGAATTCAACGGCGTCAGCCTCTTCAACGGCGCCTCCCTCAGCGTCACCGTGGACAGCGATGCCAACACGTTCAGCATGACGGGCGTGGACATGACTGGCTCGACTTTCACGAACTTGCTCACGGATTCGGTCGGCACGACCGGCGGCGCCCTGACGGCACTGGCGGGCGTCAAGAGCGCCATCTCCACCCTGGCGGCGGACCGCGCGAACATCGGCGCCAACATCGAAGCGCTGACCGATTACAGCAATCAGCTCTCGACGTTGAACAACAACCTCTCGGCCGCGAACAGCCAGATCATGGACGTGGACGTGGCGCAGGAAAGCACCAAGTACGCGAAATACAACATCCTAGTCCAAAGCGGCACAGCGATGCTGGCCCAGGCCAACTCGCTGCCGCAATCGGTGCTCAAGCTGCTCCAGTAACGTTTCGGTAAAGGCAGGTGGGGTAAACCCGGACGGCCCCGAGGGCCGTCCGGGAATTTAAAGGGCGAAAAACCTGCCGGAACCACCGAGAGAAAAAAGCCCAAGACCGGAATAAAAGCCCAGAGGAAGACTCAGCGATCCATGAAAAATCGCTTCCAACCATTAAAGACCTGCGGCGACAGATTTCGTCGCGCCACCCGCGAAGGAAAGGCGACTTCCTTCGCGGGGTTGGTCTTCGGCGGCTTAAAACCCATTTCGCAGCTCAAGTCCCGGCACAAACTGCCGATACGGAGCTGTGGGAAACCGGCGGCTGGCGGCCTTAAACGGCCAGCAGGGAGCAACAGGCGCACGCCCTAAAAGAGGCGCCTCGTGGCAGGGATGTCACGCAATTAGAAGCCCCGCAAGGGGTGACTCATGGAAGGAGTCAGCAGTTATGGTCATTAATACTAACACATCGGCACAAACAACGGCGAACTTACTCGGTGCTTCGAGCACTCGATTGAGCCAATCGCTCGCACGTCTCTCCTCTGGTTCGAAAGTCATTTCGCCCTCGGACGACAGCGCGGGTCTGGCTGTTTCGATGAACTTGACGGCCCAGATGGGACGCAATAGCGCTGCGATGAACAACATCGGCAACGCCGTTTCATTCAACCAAACGCAGGATGGTTACCTCCAACAGGTAAACAACGCGCTTGGCCGTATGAGCGAATTGTCTGTGCAAGCGCAGGACGTGACGAAATCCGATGCGGATCGCGCCTTGTATCAACAGGAGTTCCAGACTTTGGCCAACTACGTGAACAACGTGGCGACCAAGGACTTCAACGGTGTCAGTCTCTTCTCGGGCGCAAGCCTCGCGGTGACGACTGATAGCGACGCCAATACGTTCTCCAGCACCGGCGTCGACCTGACCAGCGCGACCTACAAAGGATTGGCCAGCGATTCCATCGGCACGACCGCTGGCGCCGTGACGGCCTTGACGGACGTCAAAGCGGCCATCACCCAGCTCGCGTCTGACCGCGCGAACATTGGTTCGAACATCGAAGCGCTGAACAACTACAGCAATCAGCTCTCGACCCTGAACAACAACCTCTCGGCGGCGAACAGCCAGATCATGGACGTGGATATCGCCCAGGAGAGCACCAACTACGCCAAGCAAAACATCCTCGTCCAGACCGGCACGGCGATGTTGGCCCAGGCAAACGCCCTTCCTCAAATCGCGCTGAAGCTTCTGGCTTAATCAGCAGGTTTGAGAAATCGGTGAAATCCTCGGGCGGCGCGCAAGCGCCGTCCGAGCTTTCGCCGTGGTAGCTCGGTGAGAAATGAAAAACACCCTGCCAGGGTGAGCAGAAGAAAAGAATAATTATGTCGAGCGTCACATCAACCAGCAGTTCGAGCCTGGGGTCGTTCCTGAGCTCCACGGCCCTCACGAGCGTCGGGAGTTCGGCGACCAGTTCCGGCAATTCTTCCCTGGCCATTTCCGGCCTCGCTTCTGGTTTTGACTGGCAAACCGTCGTCACGCAGCTTGCCGCCGCGGAGCGCAGCGCGGAGACGCCCTGGAAAAACCAGCAGGCCGCTCTCAACGCCCAACACGCCGCGTACTCCACGCTCAATGACGCTCTGACCGCCCTCCAGGCGGACGTGAAGGCCCTGCAGGATCCGACATTTTATCAAAGCGCGCTGGCACAAACCTCGGACGACACCATGGCCACGGCCAGTGCCGATCCCGGCGCGACGCTGGGCAGTTTCACTTTTAAAATTTCACAAATGGCCACCGCTGCGAGCATCATTGGCGCGGGCAACATGGGTCAGATATTGGCGCCGAATGGCCCGGCCAACACGGTCGTCGGCAGCGCCGGATTCGCCGCTCCAGTCACGGCCGGCACGTTCACGATCAACGGCGCGCAGATCAATATTGCCACGACCGACACTCTGCAGAACGTATTCGATAATATTGCCTCCGCCACCGGCAACGCCGTGACGGCCAGTTACGATTCCAGCACGGATACCATTTCGCTTTCGAGCAGCAACGAAATCGTGCTCGGCAGCGCGACGGATACCAGCAATTTTCTCCAGGCCGCGCAATTGTATAACAACAACGAGGCAGGCACGACGACGCACGCCATCACCAGTAGCCTTCCGTTGGGCCATATTCAGGTAAATGCCAGCATGGCCAATGCGAATCTGCAAACCGCCATCCAGGACGATGGCACAGGGCAGGGGGCGTTCACAGTCAACGGCGTGACGATCAATTACAACGCGAGCACCGACACCATCCAGGACGTCCTCGCTCGCATCACGAACTCCGCCGCTGGCGTGACCGCCAGCTATGATTCGTTGAACAATCGCTTTCTCCTGACCGATAAAACCACCGGTGACCTTGGGATTTCGGTGCAGGACGTCGCCGGCAAGGGCAATTTTGCAACGGCCACCGGCCTGGCGGGCGGGACACTGCAACGCGGGCAGAACCTTCTTTATACGGTCAATGACGGGCCGGCGCTGGTGAGCCAGTCCAACACGATTGCCCCGGTCAGTTCCGGCATTACCGGCCTTTCGGTGACGGCGTTGAAAGCGGGCACGGTGACTGTGACCGTGGCCAGCGACACGAGTAAAATCAACACGGCCATCCAGAAATTCGTGACCGACTATAACTCGGTGCAAACGTCCATCAGCGCCCAGCAGATTGTCAGCACCGGTTCCGATGGCAAGCCCAGCCCGGGCGTGTTGACCGGCGATCTGACCGCGAGCAACATCGCCTCGCAACTGCGCTCTTCGGTTTTCTCGGCGATGTCGGGATTGTCGGGCACGATCAAGATGCTGTCGGATCTGGGCATCGAAACCAACGGCCAGGACAACACCCTTAAAGTGACGGACTCGGCCGACCTGAGCAATGCGCTGACCAACAATCTCAGCAGCGTCAAATCCTTCTTTTCCGATGCGACGAATGGCTGGGCTACGCGCGTGAATACGTTCCTCGACAACACCATTGGCGACAACGGGACGATTCCGAACCACCAGGCCAGCCTGACCACGCAAACCAGCAATATCACCACGCAAATTGCCAATCTGGAAAAGAAAATCACGGCGGATTCCGCCCATTGGACCGGCGAATTCCAGGCTATGGAACAAGCGGAAGCCCGAATCAACCAGCAACTCACGTATTTAACCCAGCAGCTAAAAAGCGGCGGAGCCTAGGCCATGAACCGATTTGTTTTCCTATTCAGCGCGGCCATGATTTCTAGCTTGCTCGCCGGTTGCAGCACCGTGGCGACACCGCGCGATCTCGTGCGCGGCAAGGGGTATCAGCCCCAAAATGTTTTCACCGAAGGAACCGCGCTGCCCAAAAATGTGCGCCGGGTGGTGGTGCTGCCGCTCGTCTGCGATGAAAGCGATTGCACGCTTACCGCCGGACGCGAAGAACTGGAACCCATCCTGGTGCGCGAATTGATCAAGACGAAAAAATTCGAGGTCGTTTCCTCCGACCCGGACTTTTTGCGGAATCGCACCAGCCGCACGGCCTGGGCCGGGGAGGAGAGCTTGCCGCCAGAATTTTTCACGCTATTGCGCGATCATTGCGCGTGCGACGCCGTGCTGTTCTCGCGCTTGACGGTTTTTCGGGCGTACCCGCCGCTGGCGATTGGCTGGCGCGTGCGGCTGATTGATGCGCAGACCGGTCACACCCTTTGGGCCGCCGATGAAGTCTTGTCGGGAGACGCTAATCCCGGTTTTGATGTCGAGATCGGATGTGAAGACGGCGCGACCATCGCACGCAAGACGTTCAATCCTCGCCTCGGGATCCTGGGCGGCAT
>Ga0207664_10003464_pt1 | contig 10524 bp, 10 predicted proteins | sample LARL83metaG_FD_184349 | JGI IMG/M metagenome (GOLD analysis project Ga0207664, IMG submission 184349) | Corn, switchgrass and miscanthus rhizosphere microbial communities from Kellogg Biological Station, Michigan, USA - LAR L8-3 metaG... | ecosystem: Host-associated > Plants > Roots >...
CCCGCCGCCCGGCGTCGGCGGGGCTCGCCACCGCCAAATTCGAAGAGGCCTTCGGGATCGTGTTGCCGGATTGGCGCGAAATGCTGGCGGCGTGCAAGGCGGCGGCCTAGCTGCCTGCGCCGTATTGTGCATCGCCGGCACGTCCGGCGCTCCCGCTGAGACCGCAGATCAGAATCGGTATGAATGCGCGAGCGGCGCGCCGCGCGTCAGCGTCTGACCGGCACCGGCTGCAACGATCGCATTCATGCCGAACGCGACGCCGTCCAGCAGCGCATTGTGGCGGTATGCGGCCAACGTGTGCAGCGGTTCGACCCCGCGCTCCAGCGTCCGCTGGTCGATCGTCGTTACCTGGCAGCGGGTGCAGGGCTTGACCATTTTCAGCGTCACGTCGCCGCTGACCACCTGGTCGATGTAATCCTCGTCGTAGGCCTCGACGCCGGACAGCAGCAGGTTCGGGCGAAAACGATCGACCGGCAGCGGTGCCGCGAGCCGCGCGTTCAGATCGCTCAGCGAAGCTTCCGACAGCACCAGCAGCGGATAGCCATCGGCGAAGGCCGTGTGCGCGCCGGAATCGCCGGCGTATGCGGTATTGCAGAGCCGTCGGGCGGCAGGATCGAAGCGGACCAGGCGGTAGGCGCCGCCCAGGCGAGACGAGAGCCACGCGGCCGCCTCGGGTCCCTGATCGATTCCCGGCACGGTGTCGCGCCACACGGTCACCGCGCTCGAGACGCCGGATTGATCGAGTGGCACCTCGAGCGGCTCGACGCCGGGAATAGTCAAGCTGAGCGTCGTGGCGGTGATCGCGGTCGCAATCGACGCCAGCCGCGGCTCGGTGCGTTGTGTGACGAATCGTCCGGAGGCATCGACGACCATCCATTCGCGGTCGTGCTCGAGTCCGCGCTCGGTGACCCGCGCCGATGACAGCGCGATACCGCGGCAGCCCTTGACCGGGTAGACGAACAGCGCCGCGATCGAGACCGTCATCTCGGCGCCGAATAAAAAGGCGGCGCTGTACGCCGCCTTCTACTCGATACTGCCGTTGGCACGCCTTAGTGCAGGCCGGCGGCGTATTGCGCCGCCGCCGCAATCGCCTGCTCGTTCATCCTGCCGGCGATCTGCGCCATGATCCTTCCATTGACGTCCTTGCCTTGCTTGTCCATGCCGCGCTCGCCCGCCTTGAACGCGCGCAGCTGTGCCAGCGTGTAATCGGCATACTGGCCGCCGAGGCGCGGATAACGGGAAGGAATGCCGGCCCCGTCGGGCGCGTGGCACGCAGCGCATGCCGGCACGCCGCTGGCCGCGTCGCCGCCGCGAAACAGCTTTTGCCCCGCGGCGGCGAGGTCGGCGTCCTTGGCCGCCGATCCCTTCGGTTTCTGCTGCGCGAAAAACGCGCCGAGCGATCGCATGTCTTCGGGCGTCAGCGGCGCGGCCATGCCGACCATCACCGCATTGTTGCGGACCCCGCTTTTGAAATGCGCGAGCTGCAGGGCGATATAGTCGGCCTGCTGCCCGGCGAGGTTGGGATTGGCCGGACTCGGGCTGTTACCATCGGCGCCATGGCAGGCCGAGCAAACCTGGTTGACGATCTGCTGCGCCCTGGCGAGATCCGGCTTGCCAGCGGTGTCCTCAGCCTGCGCTGGTGCGCCGAGCGCAACCGCAGCGGCCAGCGCCGTCAGCAACAACGCGCGTTTCATTGTTTGAAGCTCCCTCGATTCGGCGGCCCGGCGGTCCAGTCCGCACATCGGGCGTCGCTCGCGCACGCCTGCGACGCAAGCCGACCGCGTATTGTACCGAATCCGCCGCGGCCGACCCAGACCTCGCCGGCAAGGCGAACGCGGTGACGCATCCGTTCCACCATGCCGAGTTCCTGACGACGGCGGCGGACTGGCACCAGCTGCCCGTTGATGGGGCGCCGGAGGTCGCGTTCGCCGGACGATCGAACGCCGGCAAGTCTTCGGCGATCAACGCGCTGGCGCAGCGAACGCGGCTGGCGTTCGTCAGCAAGACGCCGGGGCGCACGCAGAACATCAACTTCTTTCGCCTCCGTTCGGGAGCGCTGCTCGCCGATCTGCCCGGCTATGGCTACGCCGAAGTGCCGGCCGCGATCCGCCGGCACTGGCAGCATTTTATTGCGCGCTATCTCGCCGAGCGCGTGCCGCTCACCGGACTGGTATTGGTGATGGACGCGCGACGCCCGATGACCGAGCTCGACCACCAGATGCTCGACTGGTTCCTGCCGTCGCTGCGCCCGACGCATATCCTGCTGACCAAGGCCGACAAATTCACCGTCGCCGAACAGCGACGCACGCTCGCCGGTGTACAGCGCGAACTGGCGCGAGACTATGCGGCGCATGCGGATCGAATCGGCGTGCAGCTGTTTTCCGCGACGAAGAAAATTGGCCTGGCCGAAGCGGAGCAGGCGGTGGGCGTGTGGCTGGCGCCGTTTGAGGCAGCGGCTGCGGTACCGCTGGCACAAAAAGAAAGGCCCCGACATCAAGGGGAGTGAGACGGGGCCCGAAGAACGCCCTTCGGTTGGTAGGGTTACGCAACCGAAGGGCACCCGCTCAGGGAGGAAAGCGGGAGACGATGCTATCGTCTGCGGGATATGACCGACCCCGCGATAAAAGAGTTCCACGTCCTGCGCGCGGATTTGCTCGATCGCGTGCGGGCCGATAGAACTGCCTTGTTGCCCGCAACGATGCGCGCGAGCTACGATGCGCTCGCGACGACTTCGCTTGAACCAGCTGACCGCTCGCTATGTCGATGAACTTTACCGGAAAATTTCCCGAGCGCCGCTTGCGCAGAATGCGCCGCGATGACTTCTCGCGCCGCTTGATGCGTGAGCATCGACTGTCGTCTGACGACCTCATCTATCCGGCGTTCGTCCTCGAGGGCAGCCGGCGCGAGGAGCCGGTCCTCTCGCTCCCCGGGATCTCGCGCAAGAGCATCGACCTGTTGCTGGGCGACGCCGAACAGTGCATGACGCTGGGCGTGCCGGCGATCGCACTGTTCCCGGTGATTCCGGCGGCGCAGAAGTCGCTCGATGCGGCGGCCGCGTGGGATCCGAAGGGATTGCTGCCGCAAACGGTGCGGGCGCTCAAAGCGCGGTTTCCGGCGCTGGGCGTGATCACCGACGTCGCGCTCGATCCCTACACCAGTCACGGTCAGGACGGCTTGCTCGACGACACCGGATACGTCGCCAACGACGAGACGGTGGCGGCGCTCACCCGACAGGCGCTGTGCCATGCCGAGGCGGGCGCCGATGTCGTCGCTCCATCCGACATGATGGACGGGCGCATCGGCGCGCTGCGCGCCGCGCTCGATCGCGCCGGATACGACAGGACGCGGATCCTTGCCTACTCGGCCAAATACGCGTCGGGATTCTACGGGCCGTTTCGCGATGCCGTCGGATCGAGCGGCGCCCTGGGCGGCGGCAACAAATATACGTATCAGATGGATCCGGCGAACGGCGACGAAGCGCTATGGGAGGTCTATCTGGACCTGCAGGAGGGCGCCGACATGATAATGGTTAAGCCGGGCCTTCCTTATCTGGACATCGTGCGGCGGGTCAAGGACGCTTTCGGCGTGCCGACTGCCGTCTACCAGGTCAGCGGCGAGTACGCGATGCTGAAGGCGGCCTCGGCCAACGGCTGGCTGGACGAACGCACCTGCGCGATGGAAGCGCTGATCGCGTTCAAGCGCGCCGGCGCCGATGCGATCCTGACCTACTACGCGCTCACTGCGGCCGCTTGGCTCAAGGAATAATCTTAGACGCCGGATCCGCTGCGTTTTCGCTGTTCGCCAACAGCGATTTCACATCGGAAAGCGACAGCCGTTCCTCATCGTTGCGGCGCGGGCGATTGCGCCGCTGCTGCGGCGAGACGATGTCGAGTCGCACTGCGGCCGCACCGCGGCCGGCATTGAGCCTAGCGCCCGGTAGCGTCCCGCCCGCCGGCGCCGCGGCGCCATACTCGATGCCGGCATTGATGAGGTCGAGCTCCACCGCCTTCGGATCCTCCGCCTCGAGTTCGAGCCTCACATCGCTGTGCGCGGTCGCCCAGCCGGCCGCGACGCCGCCGACCAGCAGCGGTCGCCAGCGCGAGAGTCGCTCCATCCACTCGAGGGCAACCACGCGCTGGGCGCGCAGCGAAGCCGCCTGGGCCCGCGGCTGGAACAGGCTGTTGTAATCGCGCAACGCCTGTTCGATCTCTTCGTTCGCCGGCAGCGGTTCACGATCGCTCAAGCCCAGCTCGCGGCAGGCTTTGCGCTTCGCGGCCGCCCAGTCGGACAGCCCGTGCTCGGCGATGAGCCGCGCCGCTGCCTGCGCGATTCGAACGCGGTTGCGAAGACTCTGCGGCGATGCGGCGTGCGATGGCAACGGTTTAGAACAGCTGATTGCGCACTTCGGGCGGCGCGCGGCCGCCGTCGGTGGCCAGCGCATCGTCACGTTTGCGCGGCATGAACTCCGAGAAAAAATACTCGGAAATCCCGGCCCGGTCGTCGCTTTCGCGCAAGCCCGAATCCGGATTGACGCGTGCGACGACGACGCCTTCCGGCTGCTTGAGCGGCGTTTCGGGCACGCCCTTCAGCGCCTTTGCCATGAACGCCATCCAGATCGGCAATGCCGCGACCGCGCCGGTCTCGTTGCTGCCGAGCGTACGCGGCTGATCGAATCCGATCCAGGCGACGGCTACCATCGACGCGTTGAAGCCGCAGAACCATGCGTCGACGCTGTCGTTGGTCGTGCCCGTTTTTCCCGCGAGGTCTTTGCGGCCAAGCTGGTTGGCGCGCGCGCCGGTGCCGCCGCGGATGACGTCGCGCAGCATCGTCGTCATGATGAAGGCGTTGCGCGGATCGATTGCCGGCTCGGCGTTGACGCCCGCGACCGCAGGCGTCGCCTTGGACAGCACATTGCCGCGGCTGTCGACCACGTGGTCGATCAGGTACGGCGTCACCCGGTAGCCGCCATTGGCGAACACCGCGTAGGCTGCGACCATCTGCAGCGGCGTCGCTGCCCCGGCGCCCAGCGCCATCGTCAAATACGCGGGATGCAACTTCGGATCGAACCCGAAGCGCGCGATATAGTCCTGCGCATATTGCGGCCCGATCGCCTGCATCACGCGCACGGTGACCAGATTCTTCGACTTCATCAGCGCGGTCCGCAGCCGCATAGGACCGTCGAACGTGCCGTCGTAATTCTTCGGCTCCCACGGCTCGCCGCCCGTCTGCGCGGCATCGAAGTAGAGCGGCGCGTCGTTGACTACCGTCGCCGGGCTGAAGCCCTTTTCCAGCGCGGCCGAATAGATGAACGGCTTGAAGCTGGAACCGGGCTGGCGGTATGCCTGGGTCACGTGGTTGAACTTGTTGCGGTCGAAATCGAACCCGCCGACCAGCGACAGGATCGCTCCGTCGTTCGGTCGGATCGACACCAGCGCGGACTCGACCTGCGGCATCTGGGTGATCTGCCAGTTCCCTTTGTCATCGGTCGCGATGCGGATCAGCGCACCGCGGCGGATCCGGCTGGTCGCGGGCGCCTTGTCGGTCAGCGCACGCGCGACGAACTTGAGGCCTTCGCCGCTGATGACCAGGCTCTCGTCGTCGCTGCGGACGACCTTGACCGAGGCGGGCGACGCCTCGAGAACGATCGCCGGCTCGAGGTTGTCGGCGTCGGTCACACCTTCGAAGGCGGTATCGAGGGCGTCTTCCAGCTCCGACGGGTCGCTTGGCAGGCTTATATAGGCCTCGGGCCCGCGATAGCCGTGCCGCCGGTCGTAATCGGCGACGCCGCGCCGCACAGCGGCATAAGCCGCTGCCTGATCGTCCTTCCGCAGCGTCGTAAAGACGGTCAACCCCCGGGTATAGCCCTCCTCGCCGTAGCTCTCGATGACGATCTGGCGGGCCATTTCGGCCGCGAACTGGGCATGAGTGTCGTATTCCTGCAACGTCTGGTGCACGGCCAGCGGGGTGTTCTGGGCGACGACGAACTGGTCATCGCTGATGTAATGGAGCTCGTGCATCCGCCGCAGCACATAGAGCTGGCGGCCCCGGGCGCGCTTGGGGTTGGCGACCGGGTTATAGGCCGAGGGCGCTTTGGGCAGGCCCGCCAGCATGGCCGCCTCGGCGATGCTCAATTCCTGCAGCGGCTTGCCGAAGTAAATCTGAGCCGCGGCGGCAAAGCCATAGGCCCGCTGGCCGAGAAAGATCTGGTTGATGTACAGCTCGAGTATCTCGTCCTTGGAGAGGTTGGACTCGATCTTATAGGCAAGCATGACCTCGCGAAGTTTGCGAGTGAGCGTTCGCTCACGTGTCAGGAAGAAATTCCGGGCGACCTGCATCGTAATCGTGCCCGCACCCTGGGGGGCGCCGCCGCTGACGTTGGCCAGCGCCGCGCGAAGGACCGAGAGGTAGTCGACGCCGCCGTGCTGGTAGAAGCGTTCGTCCTCGGCGGCCAGGATCGCCTGGCGCATGACATCCGGGACTTCCTTGATTTTGACGATAGCCCGCCGTTCCTCGCCGAACTCTCCTAGAATGGCCCCTTCCGCCGAGACTATTTTGAGGGGTATCTTGGGCTGGTAGTCCGTCAGCGTCTCTAGCGACGGCAAAGTGGGATAAAGCAGTGCAAAGACAAAGGCCAGCAGCAGGGCCCCGACGAGCCCCAGGCCCGCCAATACGGCCGCAAGGTAGACCAGCCAGCGCTTTAGCATGGGTGAATTAAAGTTGCCATGGGGCCGACCGGGAGCCGCGATTATATGCAGGGTTAGGAGCCAAGATAAACTTGAAAAAACAGTTTTACATGGTTTATATTTGCTGCTACTGTTTAATGTAATTTATATGAAGTGCGCCTAAAGTTCCCATGCTGAAGGAAAAACTCGATTCCGCGTTTGCATTTTTGCAAACGAAGGCGCCGCCGCTGATCGGCGTGGACATCAGCTCGTCGGCCGTAAAACTGGTCGAACTCTCCGAAACCGGCAAGGGAGCCTATCGCCTCGAGCGCTACACGATCGAACCGCTCGTCAAGGATCTGGTCACCGACGGCAACATCGTCAACCTCGACCAGGTCAGCGAAGCACTCCGCCGCGCGCACAAGCGCCTCGGCAGCCGCAACAAGCATATCGCAATGGCGCTCCCCACGGCGATGGTCATTACCAAGAAGATTATCGTCCCGGCCGGCCAGACTGAGGAGGAGCTCGAGTTGCAGGTCGAAGCCGAGGCCAACCAGTACATCCCTTTCGCGCTGGACGAAGTCAACCTGGATTTCCAGATCCTCGGCCCCGCGCCGAACAACGCCGAGGACGTCGAGGTGCTGATCGCGGCGTCGCGCAAGGAGAAGGTCGACGACCGTGTCGCCATCGCCGATAACGCCGGACTGCGACCGCAGGTGATGGACGTCGAGTCGTATGCGACCGAAGAGGCATTCCGCATGATCGCGCCGTCGCTGCCGGCCAACGCGCGCGATCAGAACGTGGCGCTGGTCGACATCGGCGCCCATGTGATGCACTTCTACGTGTTGCGCAACAACCAAATTCTGTTCTCCCGCGACCAGGCCTTCGGCGGCAACCAGTTGACCCACGACATCCAGCGCGCGTTCAACTTATCGCCGGAAGAGGCCGAATCGGCGAAGAAAAATGCCGGTCTGCCGGAGAATTATGACGCCGATGTGCTGCAGCCGTTCATGGAGACGCTGGCGCTGGAAGTGACCCGCGCCCTGCAGTTCTTCTTCACCTCGACATCGTACAGCCAGGTCGACCAGGTCGTTCTCACCGGCGGCTGCGCGCTGCTGTCCGGCCTCGACGAGCTGGTGGCCAAGCGCGCCGGCGTCACCACGATCGTGGGCAACCCGTTCGCCAGCATGACGATGTCCGATCGCATCCGGCCGCGTCAGCTCGCGGCGGACGCGCCTCTGTTGCTGATCGCCTGCGGCCTCGCGCTGCGCGGGTTCGAATAGCCATGATCCGCGTCAATCTTCTGCCTCACCGCGAGCAGAAACGCCAGGCGCGCCAGCGCCAGTTCATCTCGATGGCGATCGGACTGGCCGTCCTGGGCGTCGCGATCGTCGGCCTGGGCCACATCGTCATCGCCGCCCAGATCGAAAACCAGAACGGGCGCAACACGCTGCTCAAGACCGAGATCGCCAAGCTGGACGAGCAGATCAAGGAAATCGACAAGCTGCGCGAGCAGACGCAGGCGCTGCTGGCGCGCAAGCAGATCGTCGAGACGCTGCAGTCGAACCGCACCGAGGCCGTGCACTTGCTCGACCAGCTGGTGCGACAGTTGCCCGACGGCTTGTATCTGAAGTCGGTCAGGCAGGTGGGCGCCAAGGTGACTCTGACCGGATACGCGCAGTCGAATGCGCGGGTCTCGACCTTGATGCGCAGCATCGAAAGCTCGCCGTGGCTGACGGCGCCTGAGCTGATCGAGATCAAGTCGGTGCCGCTGGACAAGCAGAAGGTCAATGAATTCACGTTGAGCCTTCAAATGAAGCGACCGGCCGAAGCAACCACGCCAAGCGGCAAGCCGCCTGCTGCTGCCACCAATGCATCGACGCCCGCCTCGCAGGCCAAGGGGCCGCAAACATGACCCTCGACGACATCCGCCGCCTCAATTTTCGCGAGGCGGGAAACTGGCCGCTGCTCCCCAAGGTCGCGGTCCTCGGTCTGCTCGTTATCCTGATTCTGGCGGCGGGCGCATTCTTCGACTGGAAGGACCAGCTCGACGCGCTCGACCGCGCGCAGGACGAGGAAGCGAAGCTGCGCGTTTCGTACACCGAAAAGAAGGCCAAGGCGGTCAACCTCGAGCTCTACGTTCAGCAGCTGAAGGAGATCGAGCAGGCGTTCGGCGCGCTGCTCAAGCAATTGCCGAACAAGAGCGAAATGGACGCGCTGCTGACCGACATCAACCAGGCGGGGCTCGGCCGCGGGCTGCAATTCGAGCTGTTCCGGCCGGCCGCGCGCGAGAGGATCGCCGATTTCTACGCCGAATTGCCGATCACGGTGAAGGTCACGGGCACCTATCATGATATGGGAGCATTCGCCAGCGATGTGGCGCAGCTGCCGCGAATCGTCACGCTGAATGACATTGGCATTGTCAATGACAAGGGCACGCTGATCATGGATGCCACTGCCAAGACTTTCCGCTATCTGGACGAGGACGAGATCGCCAGGCAACGGAAGTCGGCCAAGGACGCCGGCAAGGGCAAGAAATGAACCTGCGATTGGCCGCGTGCGGCATTGCCGCCATCCTGGTCGCCGCCTGCGGCGGCGAAAGCCATCAGGACCTCCGCGCCTGGATGCAGGAGCAGGGCAAGGGCGTTAGGGGCAAGCTCGATCCGCTGCCCCAGGTCAGGCCGTACGAGCCGTTCACCTACAACGCCTTCGACCTGGCCGACCCGTTCAAGCCGCGCAAGATCGAGCCGGTCAAGGGAGGCAGCAAGCTGGCGCCGGATCTGAACCGGCGCAAGGAACCGCTCGAAGCCTATCCGCTGGAATCGCTGCAGATGGTCGGGACGCTGCAGCGTGGCAAGAGCACGTATGCGCTGGTCAGAACGACAGACCGCGACGTCTATCAGGTCAAAGTCGGAAACTACATGGGTCAGAACTTCGGCGTCATCGTCAGCATCGGAGACGGCGACATTCAGCTCAAGGAACTGGTGCAGGACGGTGCTGGCGACTGGACGGAACGAACCAGTACGCTCCAGCTCGCCGATGCGGACACAAGACAGGAGCGGCGCAGATGAGATCCACGCGATCCACAGAAGCGAAACGCGAGCATTGGCTGAAAGGGGCCGCCATTGCCGCCTTTGCGTCGCTGCTTCTGCTCAATGTCGGTCAGGCATTGGCGCAGACTGCGAACAGCATCGAGAACCTCACGGTTTCCAAGGGCAGCTCGGGACGCACGATCGTGCGGTTCACGCTGAAGGCGCCATTGCCCAATCCCCCTGCCGGCTTCGCGATCAACAATCCGCCGCGCATCGCGCTCGATTTTCCCGACACCGGCAACGGCATGGGTCGATCGGCGCAGGAGATCGGTGACCCGGCGCTGCGCAGCGTCAATGTCGTGCAGGCGGGCAATCGCACGCGCGTCGTCTTCAACCTGAACAAGCCGCAATCGTTCGAAACCCAGGTCGAAGGCAATACGGTCGTCGTCACGCTGAGTGAGACCGCGGCCGTTGCCGCGGAAACGCCGACGGTGTCCCGCTTCGCCGAGGCACGCCCGGGCGAGGCCGCCCATGCGCTGCGCGATATCGATTTCCGGCGCGGACGCAACGGCGAAGGCCGGATCATTGTCGACTTGTCGGACACGACGACCGGGATCGACATCCGGCAGCAGGGCAAGACGCTGATCGTCGACTTCATCAAGACCTCGCTGCCCCGCAATCTCGAGCGCCGGCTCGACGTCGGCGACTTCGCCACGCCGGTGATGACGATCGATACTTTCGAGCAGGCCGGCAACACACGGATGGTGATCGAGCCGAAGGGCCTGTGGGAGCATTCGGCCTATCAGACCGACAATCGCTTCATCGTCGAG
>Ga0207664_10003465_pt1 | contig 10523 bp, 9 predicted proteins | sample LARL83metaG_FD_184349 | JGI IMG/M metagenome (GOLD analysis project Ga0207664, IMG submission 184349) | Corn, switchgrass and miscanthus rhizosphere microbial communities from Kellogg Biological Station, Michigan, USA - LAR L8-3 metaG... | ecosystem: Host-associated > Plants > Roots >...
CCTTCACACCCAGCCGGGTTGGATTCAGCTTACCGCTCCTCGACCATTTTCATGCTCGTTGGTGCCGCTTGCGGAATGAACTACTGCTGTCCCTAATTATGAAGCTGAGCCGGATGAGTGCCGAGGCGTTCGCATCGCTGGACTCGATGGAGGGCATCGAGCTTCCGCGTCCGCGATCACTGACGCCATCGCGCGCCGGTATTTGGAGCCGGCTCGGTTTACTAGCCGCCCTATGCATCGCCGCCGCGGCCTGGGCCGTACACCTCTTGTTCCCGCCGGTGAGTGCCGCCATCCTGGCGATCGTGCTCGGTGGCGTGATCCGCAATAGCATCGCGCTGCCGCCGGCTCTAATCGAAGACTGCAAGGGGTTAGTCAAGCGGGTGATCCCCATCACCATTGTCCTGACCGGGGCCAGCGTCAATTTGACTGAGGTTGCGCGTGTTGGCGCTCCTTCTCTGGCGGTGATCCTGGCCGCTGTTATTTGTGGATGTGGCGTCGCCGTCCTAGCCGGCCGCATGATCACGATCTCGCGCAATGCCGCGATGCTGGTGGGCTGTGGGACGGCCATTTGCGGAACCAGCGCGATCATCGCTTCCGCTCCGATTATTGGCGCCGATGACGACGACCTGCTGCTGTCGGTGTCGACCATCAACATCCTGGGCCTGGTGGTCATGTTCACGCTGCCCGCGGTTGGGGCGGCGATCCATCTCAGCCAGCAGGCTTTCGGGATCTGGGCGGGCGTGACGGTCCACGCGGTTCCGCAAGCGATCACGACCGGGTTTGCTTACAGCGCTCAATCTGGCGCCCTGGCGACACTGGTCAAGCTGGTGCGCGTGACATTGCTGGCGCCGTTCTTAATTGTGCTGGCCTTGGTATCGTCGCGCAGCAGCCGGGCGCCGCTGAGTTGGTCTACGCTGCTGCCGCGATTCATCTGGGGCTTTCTGGTCTTGGCCCTGTGCAACACGCTGCATCTGTTTCCGGAACTCAGCTTTCATTTGCCGTTCAGCACTGGAAACTGGTCCGGGCCGTTGACCACGATCCTGACGCAGTCAGCGGAAGCGCTCCTGACACTCTCGATGGCCGCCATGGGCCTGGAGGTAAACCTGCGCTTCCTGCTGCGTACGGGCTTAGCGGCGCTGGGAGTGGGCGTGGCGGCGAGCATAGCTCAGATCCTGGTGACGTTTGGTCTGATTCGCTGGCTACTGTAGCTTGATTGGCCGAATGCCTTAGAATCGAATCAGAGGGCGCATGGCGAAAGAATATGTGGAGCAGCGCGAGAACGGGTACTATGTCGCAGGATCACGTATTACGCTCGACTCGGTAGTGCTCGCCTTCCTCCGGGGAGAGTCGCCAGAAGGCATCGGGGATTCTTTCCCAGCGCTGACTCTCGAACAAATCTATGGCGCCGTTGCATTCTACCTGGCGCACCAGGAACAGGTCGATTCCTATCTTCGAGCCGAAAAGGCTGATTTCGAAGCCCTCCGCGAGGAAGCGCGGCGACGGCACCCATCGCTGTACGCGAAGCTCCAGGCGGCACAGACATCTGTGCACAAGACTCCTAGTTAGCTGTTGGCGACCGCACACCGCCGCAGTAAACTACGAAGCGTGAGGATCAAGCTGCAGGCGGACGAGGATTTCAACGAGAGGATAGTGCGAGGACTCCGTCGACGTGAAGCTGCGATGGATTTTCAAAGTGCCTCGGTCGGACGTGTGCTACGGCACCGGACCCTGAGGTACTCGCTTTGGCCGCCGCTGGCAACCGAGTGCTCGTCTCACACGATCGCAAGACCATGCTGCGACATTTTGCACGGTTTATCGCAAGCCATACGAGTCCCGGCTTGATCATCGTTTCTCAAGATCTCGAGATCGGAATCGCAATCGAACAACTGCTGTTGGTTTGGTCAGTTCTTGAAGCTGAGGAACTGACAAATAGACCACTCTTTCTGCCGTTCTGATCACTGCTGGTTGTATTCACCGAACACTGCACGCAGTCGATCCGAGATCTCGCCGACGGTCGCGTAGGCTTCCGCACAGCCCAGGATGTGCGGCATCAGGTTCTCGCTTCCGCGGGCAGCCTGCTCTAAGCCACTCAACCGTTCCTCGACGACTGCGGCGCTGCGCGAAACCCGCACCTGTCGTAATCGGTCCACCTGCTGCTTTTCGAGTTCCGGGTCAAGCCGGAACGCAACGGGTGGTTCAGCCGCGTCCTGCTTGAACCGGTTCACACCCACCACCACGGCGTCGCCGCGCTCCACCGCTTGCTGATACTCGTAGGCCGCGTTGTGAATTTCGTTCTGAATGTAGCTCTTTTCGATCGCCGCCAAGGTCCCGCCCATAGCATCGATGCGGTCAATGTACTCGCGCGCGCCCTGCTCGATTTTATCGGTGAGCTCTTCGATGTATTGGCTGCCCCCGAACGGATCGGCGGTGTTGGTGACGCCACTTTCATGCGCGATGATCTGCTGAGTTCGAAGCGCCAGCCGCGCTGATTCTTCGGTCGGCAATCCCAGCGCCTCGTCCTTGGCATTGGTATGCAGCGATTGCGCGCCACCCAGGACAGCCGCGAGCGCCTGCATCGAGACTCGGACCACGTTGACGTCGGGCTGCTGGGCGGTAAGCGTCGAGCCGGCGGTCTGCACGTGAAAGCGCATCGCCATCGATCGGGGATTCCGGGCGCCGAAGCGGTCCCGCATGATGGTGGCATACAGCCGCCGCGCTGCGCGAAACTTGGCGATCTCCTCCAGAAAATTGTTGTGCGAATTGAAGAAGAAGGAAAGCCGGGGGGCGAACGAGTCAATCGCCAACCCTGCCGTGAGCGCAGCATCGATGTAAGCGATCGCGTTGGCAAGTGTAAAGGCGACCTCCTGAATCGCTGTAGAGCCCGCCTCGCGGATGTGATAGCCGCTGATCGAGATGGTGTTCCACTCCGGCACTTCACAAGCGGCCCAAGCGAAAAGGTCCGTAATGATGCGCATGGCGGGACGCGGCGGATAAATGTAGGTGCCGCGCGCGATGTATTCCTTGAGAATGTCGTTCTGGATGGTGCCGGAGATCTTACGCAAATCGACGCCCTGGCTCTTGGCAACCAACACATATAAGCTCAACAGAATCGATGCCGTGGAGTTGATGGTCATCGAAGTGGTGATGTCCGCCAGGCTAATGCCATCAAACAGCCGGTGCATATCGGCTAGCGAGCAAATGGCCACACCCACGCGTCCCACTTCCCCGGCCGCAAGCGGATGATCGGAATCCATGCCCATCTGGGTTGGCAGATCAAATGCAACTGATAAACCGGTGATACCTTGCGACAACAGATAGCGGTAGCGCTTATTACTCTCTTCGGCGGTACCGAATCCGGCGTACTGGCGCATGGTCCACAGCCGGCCACGATACATGTCCGGATAGATCCCCCGAGTGTAGGGGTACTCGCCCGGCCGCTCGTGGTTGTTATTCATGATTTGGAGATCTTGCGAGCGCGCCAAAAGGAATGAATACCAAAGCCACCCATGAGTACTGCAAAGGGAATCTCCAACGCAAGGCGTGGGCCACCGTCAGCGGCATCCCAGTCGCGTATGATCGACCGTACCGGCAGCACGGCTAGCACTAGAAAGAAGAATCCAATTACCTGATTCCACAGGATATGGAGGGGCCGAATGACCCCCGGCAGCACGTAACTTATTAATTTCTTAGCCTTCGAAAACACGCTGGTACTATCAGTGTAGCGAAGGTGGTATCCAGGAGCGCTACTGAGAAGCAGGAGTTGGGCCGATATAGAAAATGGAGAGCATAATCTGGACCTTACGGCACTAACAATTTGGATGAAACTGTGCTTGCCTTCGAAACATCAACAATGTAGTGATATGCTTGTAGTGGCCCGCCAAGAAAGGGGCAACGCGTGGAAGAAAAACTGAAGGAGCTGATGCAAGAGTTGGGCAACGCGATCAACGAATCGCTGTCCGATTCCGACCGCATCGCAGCTGCAATCGGTGAGATCAAACGCGCCGGATACGACGTTTTCCTGGTGCTCGAGGCCACCATCGGGTTCAACAAGCGGGATGAGAATGGCGAATACGAATCCGAGGACTCCGACGTCGAGGCCGATTCCGAAACACCTCCCAAGCGGAAGTTTGAGTCTACAGGCAAGATCAAGCTAACCTCGCAAGATCAGAAGTTTTTGAAGGCGTTAAAGATCGCGATCGACGAAGACAAAAGCTAGCCTAAAAGTTCCTGGTAGACCTTCCAGGTTTCTTCAACAGTTCTTTCCCAAGTAAAGCCCGCACTGCGTAACAACCCCTGTTGAGCCAAGCGTTGTCTAAGCGGCTGATCCTGGGTCAGGCGGCGCAGGCCCTCGGCCATGGAAGTTGTGTCGGCAGGATCTACCAGTAGAGCTGCGTCTCCGGCTACTTCCGGCAGTGCCGAAACGCTCGACGTCAGCACCGGCAATCCGCGAGCCATGGCATCCAGCACCGGCATACCAAAGCCTTCATCCAGAGATGGGAACGCCAACACCGAAGCTCGCTGATAGAGGTCTTCCAGGATCGCTCCGGAGATATAACCGAGGACACGAATGTCTTCTTTCCGTGAGCTAGCTTCGATTCTCTGGAGCGCTTCTTCGGCGCCGAAACCGGTTGATCCGGCCAAAACCAGCGTCCAGCCTCGGGCAACCTGCTCAAAAGCCTCAATCAGCCGGACGACGTTCTTGCGGCGTTGAATCGCTCCGACAAACAGGATCATCCGCTCCCGCTCTCTCACTGTGACATCCGGGGAGACGCGTGTGGCGCCATGGGGAATCACGCGAATGCGGGACGGTTCGACATCCAGCAGCGCCTCCACTTGGCCAGCCGTGAAACGTGAAACTGTGATGATCAGATCGGAGCGCTCGGCCGCCACCCGGGCTTGCGCCGCGAAGCGCTGGCGGAACTCCGGCGTGGAATATTCTCCGGTCATTACGAACAGGTCGTGGAAGGTGGATACTGTGCGGCGATGGCGAGCGAAATGAATGCGCTGGTTCAAGCCGTGAAACAGATCGGCCGAGCCCGGCCAGCCTTTCCCTAGCAATCGACGGTGACAGCCGGCAGGAAGGCGGTTGGAGAAAGAGCGGAAGTAACGCTGCGGCCGATAGCAAAACAGGTAGCCGGCCTCCGGATGCGCAACGGCAAGACCATACAATACCTGGCGCGAATACACGCCGACTCCCGACAAGTGGGGGCCCAGGCTATAAGTCGCATCCAGCGCAATTTTCAATCAGCCAGCATAACGGTTTTCATGCGGCCGTGCGTCCTGGCGGCAAACTCGTCGCCGTCTTCACCCAGCAACTCCTCGGGACCGGTCCCGGAATCAAGTTCGGCGACCGAGTAGCGGACTGTTGCCGGTGCCCGCCCTCCGCTCACGGCGGCGTCTTCAATGTTGGCTGCCACGCGATTAAGCAGGGCTTCCACGGTGGTTTCGGCCAATCCGACGGCGATCAGCCCGAAGCGGCAACGGTCCACGCGGCCGAGCAGAGAGGGCGCTTCAAAGACTCCACGCAACACCTCCGAGGCTCGGATCAGGAGGAGTTCCCCAGCTTCGCGATCATCCTGCGTTTTCTTAGGGACATTGACGATCTCAACGGACGCCAGGAGCAGCGCCTTCTAGCTGTGGCGCGAGAGCTGCGCGTAATGCGCGGCAATAGTCAGAAAGCCCTGACGCGTGAGTGTCCCCGTCAGATCGTCAATGAAGGGCGCGGATTGAAGCGCGCTTGTTCGGCGCTGGCGCTCGACGGCATATCGCAGGGAGTGCGCTAGAGAGCCGGGCTCCAGCTGAGTCTTCAGCACAATGTCTTGTGCGCCTTCACGAAGCAACCGGTTGGCGAGATTCTCGTCTTCCTGGTCAGCCAGAACGACGATGGGTGCGCCGTGGGCATGGGCATTCACCTCCAGGAATGAATCGAGCAGCACGGGACTGTCGGGCAGGCTCAAATTGAGCAGGACCACATCAAACCGGTCGCGCCGCAGGCAGTCCAGCGAGTCCGAAAGCTGTTCCACGTGTACGATGCTCGAGGTGCGCCAGTTACACCATTGCCGGTTCTCTTCGATCTCGATGAGCGCTTCCGAGAGCAACTGCTCGTCTTCCAGGTCGTCTTCCACCAGCAGAAGCTTCAGGTTTTTGGAGTCGGTCACACCGTGAAGTGGTGTGGGAGTGAGGTTTGTCTCAAACTGCCAGTTGGTATTCTTTGAGCTTGCGGTACAGTGTGGTCCGGCCGATACCCAAAAGGTTCGCGGCGATAGCGCGGTCCCCCTTAGTGTACTCCAGGGCTTCGAGAATCGCTTGCCGTTCGATTTGCGTCAGCGGGACGATCGGAGGACGGCCATAGTCAGACGAGTGATGCTCGTGGGACGCCGCTTCCCCGGGGGGCTTGGTCAGCGGATGAGAGCCGACGGCCACCGACATGAACTGTGTCTTTTTTGCAATCAGATGATTCTGCAACATCGAGGGAAGCTCACCAACGTGCACCAGCGGTCCAGAATTGATGGCCACCATGTGTTGGATGCAGTTTTCGAGTTCACGCACGTTTCCAGGCCAGTCGTAAGAAAGCATGGCTTCCAGCGTTTCTTGCGTGAGTGAGTGGCCTTTGCCGTAGCGATTGAGAAAGTGCGAGATCAGACCCGGGATGTCCTCTTTGCGATCCCGCAGCGGTGCGATCCGAAGGTTCACCACATTCAGCCGATAGAAGAGATCCCGCCGGAATGTCCCTTTTTCCACTTCCTTGGCCAGATCGCGGTTAGTGGCGGCCAGGACGCGGAAATCCGACCGGTGATGTATCAGGGAGCCTACTGGTCGAAACTCTTTTTCTTGCAATACACGCAGCAGCTTGGCCTGCAGGTCGAGAGGCAGCTCACCGATCTCATCGAAGAAGGCCGTGCCTCCGTTGGCAGCCTCGATCAGCCCGGTCTTTTGGCCGACCGCACCGGTGAACGCGCCCTTGACGTGACCGAAGAGCTCGCTCTCCATTAAGGGGCCTACTAAAGAGGAGCAGTCGATTGTTACAAAAGGCCCGACCGGATTCACGCCGTGGATGGAGCGCGCTACCACCTCTTTGCCTGTACCGGTCTCGCCCAACAGCAGAACCGGCCAGCGGCAGCGTCCGAGTTTCTCGACCATCCGCAAGACGTTCCGGATCCGCGACGATTGGCCGACTAAGATATGCGTCGTCGATGCTTCAGCGTGACCGACCATTCTATTGCTTACCCATTCTCCTTAGAGGAAGGTAGTGCCTTGGCTCAACCTAAACTCTACAGAGACTTTAGGATTTCAGCAACACCCCAACGTATTAGTTTTTGATAAAAATTGCGGTAAGGATACCACCTCCTTTGGGGGTAGTGCAGTAGTACCCACGTAAAGAACCCAGGGATAGGTCAGGTAAACACCGGAAGAGCCCTACTGCGGTTGAGATAAGGTTGAACCAGTAATAGGGCCTGATGACTCATCCAAGCGAACCACAAAAGCCGGACCAACCTCTACGCGCAGGCGTTGGGCGAGAACGCCGGCGGCTTCTTCGGTGCTTTCCCTTCCCACCAGTACTCTCCACAGCGAGGGACTACCCGGGCGTAAGACCAAACGCGCGGATCCATACTCTCGCTCCATCGTCCCTCGCACGCGTTCGGCTCGATCCTTGTCTCTGAACGCGCCGGCTTGAACCGCGTACGCGTTGTCGGCCGAAATGGTAGGGGGCGCCGAAAGGATATCGAGACGGACCTGCGCGATGCCAGGGCCGATCAGATCGATGGCCTGCGCGGCAGCGTGCGAAAGGTCGATGACCCGGCCGTCGATGAAGGGACCACGGTCGATGATCCGAACGTCCACCGATTTATTGTTGGCCAGGTTGGTGACATGCACCATGGTGCCGAAGGGGAGGGTGCGATGCGCCGCGGTGAGCTTCTCCATGTCGTAGATCTCGCCGTTGGAGGCGGCGCGCCCATGATAAGGATGCCCGTACCAACTTGCCAAGCCGATTTCCCCGGAGCGAATCTGGGGCGACGGAGCGGCCGAGGCGGCCACGTGATGCTTCCTCGCGCAGCTGGAGAGCACGAAAATCGCCAGTGGCAACGCCAGAGCAACAAGAGTGGCGCGAGGGATCACTAGCTCCGATCGTAGCGCGGCTCCGTTCGCGGGGCAAGAACAGAATCTGGTGTTTTTGGTGTTATTTTGGCCGGAACAATTCACCGATGAAATGGTTTTTAGCCACCGAGCGGGATCGGAGGCGGGGGGCCGCTGGGGCCGATGTGCATTTTTTTCTTGACTTTCGGTCCAAAGAACCTTATATATGAATCACACTGCGATCTTAGATCGCAAATCTGATGTTAGGGAGAATCAATCGATGAAGAACGCAACAAAGAAAGCAAAGACTGCGAAGAAGAAAGCGCCCGCCAAGAAGAAAAAGTAGCGTTGGCGCCCCGAGAGGGCAGCAGTCTAATTAGGGTTCATGCAAACGGCCCCGAGCGATCGGGGCCATTTTTATTGGTGTTCCAGCATCTTCTCCTCGTGCGCTACCATTCGGACATGCACCGTCGAACTTTCCTCGAAGCAGTGGCCGGGCTGAGCGCCGTGGCAGCCTCAGCGGCTAACGACCAGCCGGCAGTCCCGATCCGCCTGGGCTTCGACACCTACTCGATCCGCGCTTTCCAGTGGAAGGCGATCCAGCTCATCGACTATGCAGCCAGTCTGAAACTCGACACTATCCAGATTTCGAGCCTGGACGATTACGAGAACCACGAGCCGGCCTACCTTGCGCAGGTGAAAGACCACGCGGCCAAGGTCGGAATCGCGCTCGATGGCGGCATGGGTTGCATCTGCCCGCTATCCACCAGTTGGAACGCCAGGAACGGCGATCCGAAAGAAAATATCCTGCGGGGCCTGCGCGTGTCCAAGGCAATTGGTGCGACTTCGATGCGCTGCTTCCTCGGCCAGGAAGCGGATCGGCTTGGACAATACGGGATCGAGGCCTGTATGGAGCGGACCATCGCGGTCCTCCGCTCAGTTCGATCTGAGGCGCAGGATCTAGGCGTAAAGATCGCGATCGAGAATCATTCCGGCGACACGCAGGCTCGCGAGGTTCGAGCCATGATCGAGGAGGCCGGCAAGGACTTCGTAGGTTCCTGCCTCGACACCGGGAATCCGATGTGGGTGGTGGAGGATCCCATGGTGTCGCTGGAAATTCTGGCGCCTTATGTGGTGACGACCCATATAAGGGATTCAGCCGTGTACGAGGTGCCACAAGGCGCGGCGGCTCAGTGGGTCGCCTTAGGCGACGGGTCCATCGATTTTCATAAGTTCGTGGCGCGCTACCGCGAGCTTTGTCCGAAGGCCAGCATGCAGCTGGAGGTCATTACCGGCCGGCCGCCGCGAACGCTGCCCTATCTCGAACCCGGCTTCTGGAAAGAATTTCCGAAGGCCGACGCATCCGAGTTCGCCCGATTCGTTGCTTTAGCCAAGACCGGCCACCCGTTCACAGGCTTCATGGTGGTGGAAGACGGCGTGAAGGAGCCGCTCCCCGAATTCAAAGCGGCCTTGCGCGAGCAGCAGCGGGTGGATCTGGAGCGCAGTTTAGAATACGCCAAGAAGTCGCTGGGGGTGGGCGTTCGGTGGCGGGGTTAGGCTTCGTAGCCGAGCTTCCATTCGTTCTTGGGAGGCGCGCCGTCGCGAAGCCAATAGATCGCGTGCCCCCCTTCGGCAACCGCATTAACCCACGTCACTTCTTTTGTTGCGTCTACGCAAAGATCAGCTTGGGCACGGTCGTCCAGTGAGATCACAACCTTATCGGTTGCGAGAGCAGCCTCGATAAGATGCAGATCCTTTTGGACTGCGATTGAGAACGTTACTTGACGTCGAACTTCCTCGTTCGGAACGTTGGCAATATCGACGACCTTGTTGCGGGTACGCATTTCCGCCCGCCATCTTGCGGCGTACAGCGACTGATGCCGATCCCATTCGGTGGCGAGAGACATTGTCATTACGATCCGGTGGCTTATCTTTAACACTTCGCCTAGAAACTCGCGGCTTCGAAACGAAGTCGGGTGCATTGTTTTGCCAGCGGCCGATGCCACCGAAGCGTCGACCACCAGACGCCTGGACGGAGTCGCCATTTATCGGGCGAGTTTGCTCTCGACAGCGTCGAGGTATTCTTTCTCGGATTGGAGAGCAACGTCTCCAAAATCTTCAGGCCAGTCCCCGAATGCGCCGTTTTCGTCGGGTGCGGCGCTTCTTACGTTAGTAACGCCGTCGTTATCGCGAGAGAACCAGTGCAGACACACCAAGCCAGGGGGGAGCGTGCCCTTAGCGATCAAAGTTTGTATAGCTCGCAGCAATAAGGAACTGTGAGTTTCTGCCACAATGCGGACGCCCCGTTTCGCGGCATCGGCCAGGATGTCGGCCAGCTTGACTTGAGCGCGCGGGTGAAGATGGATTTCGGGTTCTTCAAGATAAACAAGTTGTCCCAATTCAGCAGCTCTAAGGGCGACCAGTACTGGCAATGTCTGAGATACGCC
>Ga0207664_10003466_pt1 | contig 10523 bp, 11 predicted proteins | sample LARL83metaG_FD_184349 | JGI IMG/M metagenome (GOLD analysis project Ga0207664, IMG submission 184349) | Corn, switchgrass and miscanthus rhizosphere microbial communities from Kellogg Biological Station, Michigan, USA - LAR L8-3 metaG... | ecosystem: Host-associated > Plants > Roots >...
ATCGGAGCGACCCACCTCGTGGCCGGGCACGAGGTAGCCAACCTGACCGCTTACCGGATCACCTTCCTGGTCGCCGCCGCCTTCTGCCTGGCCGGGATAGCGTCCGCCCTGACCATCCACGACGCAGACGCCGCCGCCACCATCCCCAGCCGCCGCTATCATCCCCACTGGCCCGCACACGCGATCGCCCGGGTCTGGCACCACCCCGCAGCCAGGCCAGACGACCAAGCCGCCGCATAACGACCTAGATCAATCGGCCGATGTACCCCTGGATGGCGGAACCGATGAGCTCGACCACTTCGTCGTCGGCCATCGAGGCGACCGGTTCGATCCGCCAGACGTACCCGGTCAGGGCCGGGCCGAACGCGAGACGCTATGTCTTTCATCGTGGTACTAAGGCGGCCCTCACGGCCGCGCCCGCGGGTCGCTGGGCTGACGCGGCTGGCGGGATTGCGGGGTCGGTGAGGGTGAGCTCGGCCAGCAGCACCGCGACGTCGTCGTCGAGCCGGCGGCGGGTGTGCGCGCGCAGCCGGTCCAGCAGTTCATCGGCGGCGGCCTGCAGGTCGGGTCGGCTCAGCGCCTGGATCTGCTGGTCCACCCGGAAGAACCGGCCCGCCCGGTCACGTGCCTCCAGCAGCCCGTCGGTGAAGAACAGCAGCCGGTCGCCGGTGCGCACCGAGAAGGTGGACAGGCGCAGGTCCGGGTGCAGGCCCAGCGGTGCCGTGAACGCCGCCGGAGCCAGCGGCACCAGCTCTCCGTCGGTGCTCAGCCGCAGCGGCGGGGGATGCCCGCAGATCACCAGCTCGATCCAGCCTGCGGGGTCGAGCTCGGCGAACACCGCGGTCACGAAATCCTCCTCGCCCGCCGCCCGCGTCACCGACAGGTCGACCGCCCGGGCGACCTCGATCAGCGGCAGGCCCGGCCGGGCGCAGGCGTCCCGGAAACTGGTCGCGGCGACGCTGGCCAGCCGGACCGCGGGCAGTCCCTTGCCCCGGGTGTCGCCCACCAGCCACCGCGGGTTGGCTCCGTCGGCGATCACCTCGATCAGGTCCCCGCCCACCTGTGCTTCGGCCGAGGCTGACAGGTAGCGGGACGCCAGCCGGGCCGCGGCCACGGATTTGGGGATCTCGCGCAGCAGCGCGCTCTGCGCCACCCGGGCCACCGCGCGGGCCTGGCCGAGTCGCCGCTGCGCCGCGCAGCGGAGCACGGAGTTGGCCACCCCGAACCCGGCCAGTAGCGCCAGCACGGCCAGGCTTGAGGCCAGGCGCCCGGCCGGGCCGGACCCGGCGAGGGCAAGCCCGAGCCCGAGCAGGACCGTCCAGCCCGCCAGCAGCGCGGTACGCAACGGGCCCAGGGCCAAGGACGCCACCAGCGGGGCGATCGCCAGCCAGGCCTGCGGCGCGAGGGGGCGGCCGATCGCGTACTGGGCCGCGGCGAACGCGGTGACCGCCACCGCGAGGAGCGGCCCGGCGACCCAGCCGAGCCGGGCTGCACCCGGCACCGGGCCCGTTGGCTCGAGCGAGATGCCGGGCCCGGCCCGGGGCGGCCCGGCCAGGCCCGCCCGCCAGGACCGGCGGCGAACGCGGCGGCCCGCCTCGCGACCGGGCTTCGCCGGCGGGGCCGCGGCCATCACCGGTGCCTCAGGCACGGATCGCATCCGTTCGTGCGTTGCCATGAGCCCAGCGTCGCACCAGCACCTTCAGCGTGGCTTCAGCCCAGCCACGCGTTCGGTAGCGGCCGAGACAGCCGCAGCCCACGATCAGCAGACCCTCGGCTGCGCCTCTGGTCGTGCCCAGCTCGCTCCCTGCTGGCCGCGAGGAGCCGCAAAGGAAGAAGGGGCCACAGGTTCGAACCCTTTTGCGCTCACCAGGCAAAATGTCTGGTTGGACAGGCTGTGTCGGCGGTTGACCATCAAGGTTGACCACAGTCCGGTCATGATTCGCTGCCGCCGACAGCTTGTTCAGTTAGGTTGCGCAAAATTCGCTAGACCGCAGAGGCGGTCTCCCGGGCCGCGAACTATGCACGCAGCGGCCTGTCCTCGTTCAGCCGGCGCAGGTGGACAGCCAGCTGACCAGCGGAGGGGAGTGAGGGAAGTCATCGGGAGGGGAGGTTCTGCGCCGCGGAGGGCTGGGAACGCTGCCGTGTGCGGATCAGGGCTTGATGGATCATCGAGATAACCAGCGCGGTGCTGACCGGTACTGCGAGTGCGGTGGCCATGTTCATGCCAGCCATGTGCCTGGTCGTTGAGATACCGTCGAAATAGGCGACCGGAATGAATGCGGCGATGGCGCAGCCCGTCATGCACAGCACGAGGACTGCGCCGTCCCGGCGCCAGGCTCCGCTATGAGGCACGAACAGCGCGGCGATGGCGATCAGTGCCATCATTGTCCACAGCGGGACGTACCATAGCAGGCCGAGGTGTCGCGGGAGCCGATGCATTAGCCACGTGAGCACGACCACACGGGATTCTGTCGCCCCGGGCGGATGACCAGCGCTTGGCGCATAGTCGCCTAGGTAAGTGACCCGGAGTTTCTGGGCATCAATAGCCGCGTGCTGCCCGATGCTGACGATGCTGCGCGGATGCGTTAGCAGGAAGTACGCGATAGCGCCATCGGACAGTTTTGCCTCATATCGCGGATAGAGCGGATCATTCCGGACCGAAAGGGAGCTAAAGGAGTTGGTACCGGCGTACTTGGCCCAGCTAGGAGGCAGCCCAAGCGCGCGCAGGTCGGCGCGTGCGTGGTCATCATGCGTAGTTACGATTTCACTGAAGACCACATCCACGACCTGCTGGCGGTGGAGCAGGGTGGCGTAGTTGCTGGCCCTGTCCCACAACGCATAGGCCGCGGTCATCGTCGCCAGGAGCACGGCGACCATGATTGCTGCCCTCGTCCGGGCTGTCCAGAACTGGCGCAGCCCGCGCCCGCCGTTCCAGGCCGTGCTGGCCAGCACCAGGGTCAGGCAGACCGGCACGGCCAGGATTAGGTACTGCTGTTTCGCCAAGATCGCGAGGAAACCGCCCGATCCGGCCAGGGCCAAGCCGAACACGGTCTCGCGCTGCCCCTTGCCCAGGTAGACGACACCGGCAGCGACCAGCAACAAGCCCATCAGGGCGGCAGGCTCGCTGAATGGACTGGCGTAGAGATCGAAGAATGCCGCGTCCGCCATGATCAGCCATGTAGCTGCTGCTACGGCCAGCTGCGCCCAAAGTCTCAGTCGCAGACCGGTCGCCAGGCTTGCGATCCCGAACGAGGCGAGGACGCAGTTCAGCAGGCCCAGCGCGATCAGGTTCACGGTGCCGGACAGGCCTACTGCCCAGGTCACGATCCGGGCCAGTTCCAGCGGCACGAGCTCCGATGTCGGGTACCGGCCGGCCTGGGCGCAGCCGCTCGCCGATGGAGCGAATTCGAAGTAGGCGTAGCGGAACCACTGAGGGGAACCATGGGTGACTGCCCAGACACCCAGATCGCACATCACCCGGGGTCCATCATGGTTGTCCGCCTGGCCGACTGGCGTGGGTACAAGGAACCGGACGATGAACAACCCAAGCGAAACGGCGAAGAGCCACAGCCCCAGGCCAGCCGATCTGACCAGCCGGTAAATTGAGCGAGCGGCCCGGTAGGCTGACAGCCCGCCTGCGCTGCCGGACGCAACTTTCTCAGCTCCGCCCGGGTCCGGCAGGGCGATGCTCACCTCCTCCGTATCGGCATGCGTGCCGAAATCAGCGCCAGTCGGCTCATGGCCCATCGGCCCATGGTCCTGCATCAGGCCACCTTCCGCCCAGATAACCCCGTGAATCGCCCAGTCAGTGCTTTAGGCGGTAATCACTGTCCGCCGATCTTGCCCAGCCATCGCGCACCTTCCTACGACAGCCTCTAATTGTCGGCCACGCCGCGGTAGGCGCTCCGCCGGTCACCAGGGCTATCCCTCCCTCCGGCCAGCGAAGACGGCTGTCGGCTCGCTCGTCGCGTCGGTGCGGGCATGACAATGTCCAGCTCGCGACCTGCTTCACCGTTCCTAACTCGTTGGTGTAGTGCGGAGGCCGCTTTTCGAGGAAGGCGGCGACCTGCTCGTGGTGGTCTTGGGTAAACGTGGTCATGATCTGAGTCCGGCTCTCCAGGTCGATCCGGCCTGGAGGCTGCTGCCGACCTCGAGCTGGCTCCGGCCACCTCCTTGGTCATCCAGACGCCCATCGGGCTGTTTGCCGTGATCTCGGCCGCCGTGGCCAGCGCCGCGTCCAGCACCTCGCCGTCGGGGACGATGCGGTTGAGCAGGCCGATCCGGTCGGCCTCAGCCGACCCGTCAGCAGCAGTTCGTGTGAGCGGCCCGCGCCGATCAGCTGCGGCAGCAGCCAGCTCACCCCGATGTCGCAGCCGGACAGACCGATGCGGACGAACGCCGCGTTGAACGACGCGGAGGCCGCCGCGATCCGGATGTCGGAGGCCAGCGCGAGGGCGAGGCCACTGTCCCGCCGCGGTCGTGTCGCGTCAACCTTCGAACTGATTCGAAATCCCGGGGCGGTCGAGGATGGGGGAGAAGGCCCGGCTAACTATCGGCGACTGCGGCGATCAAAGCGCAGATACTGCGGTCGGCGTGCCTATCAAGGGACGGCGCAGCAGGCATGAGTGATGGTCGGCATGTATCTGTCCCAGGTCCTAACGCCATCCATTAGCGATGCTAACCAAATCTCGGGGAGCCAAACGGGGAGCCGACGGAGTCAGACATGGGACCGGTGCGAAAAACAGGCGGTGGCCTAGCGGCGCGCGAATCCCGCGAATCCGGCGCAAGATCAAGGACGCGGCAGCACCGAAGCGAGCCGGCGAGGCGCACGACTCCGACTGAGGGTCACAAAGTCACGGCACCACGACCCGCAATCGGCTTGAGCTGACAGGAGTCGGGCAACCGGCAAAACGACAGTTGCTGACGGGCCGCGCCTCCTGCGGCCGAAGTTCAGGTCCGGAGGGGTCCAGATCCCTGTGGACGTGACCGGACCGAGATCAGGCACGGGTGCCGGCCAGGACAAGCGCCGGGCGGCGCCTCCTGCCGTCACCGCAGTACTGCGGTGACGGCAGGAGGGTCCTTCTCCCAGGGTGGCGGTCCTTGGCCGGTGCGGCCGCGGCTTTGCGGTCAGCTGCCGTCCTGGACCATTGCGTCCTGCGTGAGGACGGTGTGCCCCTGGTCGGCGCGCACCTGGATGCGCTTGGCCTGTACTTCCGGTGCCTTGGGGACCATGATCTGCAGCACGCCGTCCTGCATCGAGGCTTCGATCTTGTCCGCCTCAACATGGCTGGGGAGCGTGATCGAACGGCGGAAGGCACCGTAATAACGCTCGGCCCGGTGCATCTTCTCATCGGCGGAGTCGTGCGCGAAGCGCCGCTCGCCCTGGATCGTCAGCAGGCCGTCCTCGAAGGTGATCTCCAGCTCGTCGGCCTTGACGCCGGGAAGCTCGACCGCCACCAGGTAGGCGTCCTTGGTTTCGGAGATGTCGACCGCCGGCGGCCAGGCCGCGGGGGTAGTGCCGCTGCTGAACTGCTGGCCGGGCCGCCAGCCCTGTCTCCTGGGCGCCCGCAGCATCTCATCCTGCGCGGCCCGTAGGTCTTCAAACAGTTCCCAGCCTGTGGTGATTGTCATCGTGTTCTCCCTTGCCTCTGGCCGGGCCAGCGGGCCCGGCGACCCGGAAGAACACCGCTCAGATGAACACTATTCAGTTCCGAGCTACGCTGTTCACTATATAGTGAACACTGTTCACAGTCAACCGCGGTCCACGGAGGCGGGCATGGACAGCCAACGGCAGGCAGCAGGCCACAGCGCGGAGACGCTGTGGTTCAACCCCCCAGGCGGCGAGGAGAACCGCCGTCGCGTGCTCACCCGCGACCGCGTCGTCGCCGAGGCCCTCGCGATCATCAGCGCCGGCGGGGCGGCGGCCCTGAGCATGCGCGCCCTGGCCACCCGCCTCGGCGTGGTTCCCGCCGCGCTATACCGTCACGTCGGCAGCAAGGAGCAGCTGTATGACCTCGTCCTGGACCGCGTGCTGGCCGAGGTCGACTGCCAGGCCGACCCCGCTCTCCCGTGGACCGGGCAGGTCACCGCGCTCGCGCGCCGGCTGCGGGCCGTCCTCGAAGACCACCCCGGCATCGCCGCCCTGCTCCAGACCCGCGACCCAATCAGCCCCGCATCCCTCGCCCTGGCCGAGGCTTTCCTCGCGCCGTTGCACGCTGTCGGCCTGCCCGGCCGCCAGGCCGCCCTGGCCTTCCGGCTGATCTACGACTACACCCTCGGCTTCGCGCTCAGCGACCCCACCTCACCCGGCGAGCAGCGCGTCCAGGACAGCGCCACCAGAGCCGAGCTGCACGCCTTCCTGCGCTCCCTGCCCGCCAGCCGGTTCCCCGCGCTGGCCGCCCTCGGCGCATACGCCTGGGCCGACGACCGCGACCAGCGGTTCACCGCCAGCCTCGACACCCTCATCGCCGGCCTGCAGGCAACCCTCCGCCCCCGCACCCACGACGCCCCCCTGCTGCGCCCTGGGCGCGCTGAGCCGGGCGCGGGCGCAGGCCCGGCAGGCTGGTGGTGACCTGCTGCTCGCCGCGCCGCCGGCGGCCCGTACCGGACCGCGTTCGCCGCGATCTTATTGACCGCGATTACGAAATCATCCGCCCGGTCCGCCGTGGCCCAACCGCACCGCCATGCGGCTCAGGCGGCAGCGGCGACTGGCGCACCGGTACGTCCCCGATCTTGGGCAGGCGCAGCTTCTCGCTGGTCAGCACCTTGAACCGGGCATTGGCGGCGAATCGGATGGCTTGCCGGTGGTCCTAATTAATTAGAACCACCGGGTCCGGCCGGCTTTCGGCCCCTGCCGGTGACGGAGGCGAAGGAGTTCCGGTATGCGGTGTTCAGGTCCGCCGGGGCCTGCTGGAGCACCACGGCCGATACTTCACTGGGCCAGGCCCGCTCCGGGGTGGCCTTGGCCACGGTCAGCCGCGCCCTCTCCATCCAGCGCCACCACGCCGCTGCCCTCGCCATCGGCTGAAAGGCCGGCGCGCTGACACCTTGTCAGGTCGCGGGCGCGTCGGTGCCGGTCAGGAGGGCCAGGATCTCGCCGACGGTGCGTTCCCGCCCGTCCGGTTCGGGCAGCGGGCGGTGTGCCTGGATGTGGTAGCGGTTGCGGCGGCCGTTCTTCTCCTTGACCACGTAACCGGCCTCGACCAGGTCGGTGATGATGCCGAAGGCGCTGCGTTCGGTGATGTTTAGGCTGGCCGCGATGTCGCGCAGGCGCATCGCGGGGTCGTGAGCGACGCACAGCAGGACCCGGGCGTGATACGTCAGGAAGGTCCAGCTGATCATCTTCACAGGTTACCAGATTCCGGAAAATATTTGCTGGTTTCTCGGTGCTGGTATAGCGTGGTAACAGGCACCGGACGTCGGCCGCCTGCAGCGGCCAGCTTCCCGGGGCTACCGGAGGAGCTCATGCGCATCGGCGCGGTCGACACGATCGCTGCTGACCATGACGCTCGCAATGCCGCGTCCCGGCCGACGGTCTGGTGCCTGATGGACGCTGCCGGGCCAGGATCCCGGCGTGGCGGCGCCGGTGAGACGATGAATGCCCGCGACGTCAAGGCCGCAGGGCGGCCGGCCCTGACCCGGCCTGGTGCAGCCGCCGGTCATCCCGTCACACAGCAGCGGCAAAGACGCCGCAGGCGGTTCAGCTCGCGCGCACCCGGCGGTGCCCGCCACGCGGCCAGCGCGATAGCGGCCGCCCTGGGCCGCGGCTGCCAGCAGCTGACGCCGGCCCTGCTGGGCTTCGGTTAGCGGCCGCGCGCCCACCCGTTCTCCGTCGCAGCGTTCCGGCCGGCCGCCACCAAGCGACCGCCGAGGACGCTGCGACGGCCCTACTTACCAAGGGAAGACACCATGCCCGAACCAGCCGCACCTCACCCGAATCCGGGCCCTGCCACCACCCGGCCGCGCCCATCCCTTAACGGCACCGTCCCGCCGAAGCCGTCGGTCCCGCCGATGCCATCGGAGGTCACGAATAACGGCACCAAGGCGCATAACGACGCCGTCCCGCCGAAGCCGTCGGTCCCGCCGATGCCATCGGAGGTCACGAAGGCGCATACGCGCACACGGCGGCCCGCGGTCGGCGTGTTCCGCACGGCGATGTCGCCGCTGCGCAAGATGATGCGCCGGGCCCCCCGCCATGCGTAGTCCCGGCCGGCATGCAGGCGGTCCGCGGCCATCAGGGCTTGCCGTGCGCCACCCGGCATGTCCTCGCTCACGTGATCGGAGGCGCCGTGGCGTACTCCGCGGCTCATGAAGCCAGCCTCAGGTTCACCTCCCCGACAGACCGCGGCGGCTACGCCATCGCCGCGCTCAGCGGGGACCTCGGCATCGCGTCCGCTCCCGCCCTGCGCGAGCAGCTCCGCAGCCTGCTCCGCGCCGCCAGCCAGCTGATCATCGACCTGTCCGCGGTCGAGCATGCCGACGCCAGCGGCCTGGCGGTCCTGGTAGGCAGCGGACACCGCGCCCGGCTGCTCGGCGGATCCCTGCGCCTGGCCGCACCATCACCCGAGGTGGCCAGGGTCCTGTCAGCCACCGGCATAAACCAGCACCTCGATATCTTTCCCACGGTCCGGGCAGCGATCACCGGCCAGCCGAGGCTGCCCGAAGCGATCTTCCCGCCGGCCACTGTCCCGGCTCGCGGCCGCGTCGATAGCGCCATCGCGGGCGTGGCTGCACAACCGGCTATGCCTGCCATCGACCTAGCGACCGCAGGGCAGGCCAGGGCTTGATCAGCTGGCGAGCGCGAATGGGTGCTACGCCTCAGCAAGGCTCGATCGCACCGGAAAGCAGGTCACTCGCACACGCCGACCGTGACGAACGTGACCGGGCTACCGGTGAAGATGACTTGGCTCACGGTCCAGGCTGAATCTGCAGGGCCCGCGGCCGCACGATCGAACCGGGGCAGGACGCCGGCCGGATGGGGAACATGACGTCCGCCCGCCATTGCCAGCTGACCGCGAATAGACCACGAACACCAGGCCATTAACCGGGATGAGACGCCGAGGACATACCGGCGTCAGCGGACCGTTCCCCGCGGCTACGCTCCGGGCCGCCCCGGCGCCTACCACCGCGGCCCATCGGCACAGAACCCCCGCTCTAGCGTGAAAACGCTCCTCCTGAGCCCCACCGAACAAGCAGCTTGGTGCCGCCGGTAGCACCGCACCGGCATCCTGGAGATCCTGCGCGATGAGCCGAGCCTGACGGCCGGCCAGATCGCGGCGGAGTTCCCGGCCATCAGCCGCGCGGCCGTATCGAAGCACCTGGGCGTCCTGCGCGACGCACGGCTGGTCCGGGTCCGCGAACAGGGCCGGGAATGGCACTACACGCTCGATCCGGGTCCGCTCGCGCAAGTGCACGAGCATTGGCTGGGCTCGTTCGCGCCGCTGTGGGATCAGAGCCTGACCCGGCTCAAGCGCACCGCCGAGCGCCCGCCGCCGGACGCTGCCCGGTGACCGATGCTCACTCCGCACCGGATCCAGATACGAACCCGGGCGGCCCATGCTACGCGGCGTGAGAAGTCACCGGCGCCCTCCCTGTCACGCCGTTGACCCATCCCGGTTCGCGCCGCGCCAGACGGCATGAGGGACTTCCCGTCGCCCGCATGGGCCGGCGTCAGGAGGACAGGGTCTGGTCCCTGCTCCTGGGCCAGTAGCAGATCGCAGTTGACCATTCGCTGTCATGGTCAATGACACGCTAATTACCCCGCGTCCCGCCTTTCCTGCTCATCCTCAAAGAGCCGCAGCCGGTGGCCCTGCACCCAGGTCGAATACTGGAACCACATCAGTGCCACCAAGACAGCGACCCCCACCACCCCGCCGGTGACGAACCCGGCGACCGCCGAGTGGCCAGCCGCGATGGTGGCGAGCAGGCCCGCGTCAGAGCCGGTCAGCACTGCGGTGACCACGCCGATCATTCCGGCGGTCGTCCGGAAGACTGCCCAGTACCCGCTGCGCAAGCCCAGGAGGGCAAGCCGCCGCGATGGCGGGACGCTGACCAGGTAGCGAGTCAGTTCTGGCGCGAAGTCGAAGTAGTAGGCCCTGAGCCGCGCGATCCGTTCGACGTAGTGAAGCTCTTCGATCCCGGACTGGAGCACGCGGTCGAGGGTGACGAAGCCAAGGAAGGACAGCGTCGACAGCAGTATCAGGCCGAAGGCATAAAATGCGGTGCCGATGCGGGTGGCTGCGGCGATCAGCCCGAGGGCGACGAGCCCGGCCGATACCGCGCCGATGAAGATCGTTGCCCGGCTGGTCGATTCGGTGATCGCCGCGGTCCGGGCTCCCTGCAAGGTGAAATGCTCGGTGGTCACGAATGCGACTGCGGCCGGCTGCGGAGCCGCGCCGTCTGCCCCGGTTCTCGCGTTCTGGTTGTTACTCGTAGTCTCACCAGCTTTCAGGGCGACGGCCAGGGTGCGATTATCGCAGCAGTCACGAGCCGGCGAGTCCGATGAGCCGGGCCTTGCGATCTGT